>Ga0070699_100006426_pt1 | contig 10234 bp, 5 predicted proteins | sample KBSK1503metaG_FD_65473 | JGI IMG/M metagenome (GOLD analysis project Ga0070699, IMG submission 65473) | Corn, switchgrass and miscanthus rhizosphere microbial communities from Kellogg Biological Station, Michigan, USA - KBS K1-50-3 metaG | ecosystem: Host-associated > Plants > Roots >... | reverse complement strand
TCGGTCGGCACCGAGTCTGAGATCGCCGACACCGAGATCATGGCCGGGATGTGCGACACGCTTTCGGCATTGCACGTCGAGCGATATCTCGTTCGCTTCTCGAGCCGCACGGTTCTCAATCTGCTTCTCCATTTCGCCGGCATCCCGCAACAGCAGGCGGCGGAGGTCTTCCGCGTTCTCGACAAGCTCGACAAAGCGGGCGTTGAGAAAGTGCGGCTCGAATTGATGCAGGGCTACAAAGATGAATCGGGCGACTTCATCCGCGGCCTTGGCCTGACTCGAGATCAAGTGGATCGCATCGATCGCTTTCTGGCGATCCAATCGCAATCGCGCACCGAAGTCCTCGGGCGCGTGCAGGAGCTGTTCGGAAAATCGCCGGAGATCGACGCGGTCGCGCGCATTTCGAATCACCTTTATGCACTCGGCTACGGCGACGATCGCGTGGCGCTCGACTTATCGATCGCGCGCGGGCTGGCCTACTACACCGGTCCAGTGTTCGAAGCCACGCTCCTCGATGCGCCGCAATTCGGTTCGGTGTTCGGCGGGGGAAGATACGACAATCTCGTGATGCGATTTCTCGGCGAGCGCATCCCGGCGGTGGGCGCTTCCATCGGCGTCGATCGGCTCCTGGCCGCCCTCACCTACCTCGGCAAAATCGGCAAACAGAAAGCCACCGCGCGTGTGCTCATCACGAACATGGACCCCGCGCTGGCCGATGATTACCTGCAGATGACGTGGGAGCTGCGCCGCGCCGGGATTCCCACTGAGCTCTACATCGGAACCGCAAAAGGCCCGGGTAAGCAACTGAAATATGCCGATCAATACGAGATCCCGCTCGCGATCCTCTACGGCACGAATGAGAAATCGCAGGGTGTCGTGACGGTCAAGGACATGGCGGTCGGCCGCGAGAAAACAAAATCGATCGGCGACCGCAAAGAGTGGATCGCGGCGCGGCCGGGCCAGACGACCATTCCGCGCGGACAACTGGTCGACGGAATCCGCAAACTGCTCGCGGAGATCGAGCGCACATGAACATCAAACTCGATGGCCATTCGCTGACCATTGAGCAGCTCGAGCAAATCGCTCGCATCCCGAGCGTGCGTGTCACGCGCGATCCCGCGACCGATGCGCGCGTCGCGAAGAGCGAAGCGCTGATCCGACAAATCGTCGACAACTATCGAAAAGCGTTCGACAGCGGAGGCCCTCCGCCGACCGAGTACGGCGTAACAACCGGCTTCGGCGAGTTCAAAGACAAGCGCATCGCGCCCGACGATCTCGAGCAACTGCAGCGCAATGTTCTGCTGTCGCATGCGGTGGGCGTGAGCGGCGATGGCGGCTATTTCGATGCCGAGGTGGTCAGGGGTGCGCTGGTGACGCGGCTGAACGCGTTTCTTCAGGGCCATTCCGGCGTACGGCGCACGATGGTCGAGATCGTCGAGGCGATGATCAATCGCGGAGTCATTCCGCTCGTTCCATTGAAGGGTTCCGTCGGAGCGAGCGGCGATCTCTGTCCGCTGGCACACACGTTCGCGACGCTGATTGGCGTCGGGCAATTCTGGTTCGAAGGAAAAATCCGAGAGGCCTCCGAGCTTCCCGGCATCCTCGGCTTCAAGGCCGAAGAGATGAAGCCGACGTTCAAGGAAGGCCTGGCCCTCGTCAACGGCGTCAATTTCTCCGCCGCCATGCTGGCCCTCGGCGTCCACGATGCCGAGCACCTCGCGACCCTCGCCGATATCGCCGCCTCGATGACGCTGGAAGCGATGTGCGGATGTACGCGCGCGCTGGACATGAAAGTCCACGAGGCCCGTGCGCACGCAGGGCAGATCCGCAGCGCCGCTCGCATGCGCGAGCTGATCGCAGCCAGCCGGCTGGTCGAGAGTGCCGGCGCCGTTCAGGATCCATATTCGCTGCGCTGCGCGCCACAGGTCCACGGCGCCAGCATCGACGCGATCGGTTTTGCGCGCACGGCCGCAGAACGCGAGATCAACGCTGCCACCGACAATCCGCTTTTTTTTCCGGACGACAGCGAGCCATTCGATCTGAAGTTTCGCGACAACTGGCCGGATTCGTATCACGGCGATCATCGCCTGGCGTACTCGGCCGGTAACTTCCACGGGCAGCCGATCGCAATCGCCGCGGACCTTCTGGCCATCGCCGTGGCGGAGCTGGCGAATATCTCGGAGCGCCGGATTCAGATGCTCCTCGACGGCAATCACAATCGCGGGCTACCGCGAAATCTCACCAGCGAACCGGGCGTCAATTCCGGACTGATGATCGCGCAGTACACGGCCGCCTCTCTGGTGTCCGAGAACAAGGTGCTTTGCCATCCGGCGTCCGTCGACTCGATTCCCACATCGTCAAATTCCGAAGATCACGTCTCGATGTCGACACACGCTGCGCGCAAGATGAGGACCGTGCTGCGCAACGCAGAGAACGTGATCGCGATCGAATTGATGGTGGCGGCCCAGGCGCTCGACTGGCGCATCGGAATGTCAGTTTCGCCGATCGGGCCGCGTCGCGAGATGTCGCTCGCGGAGGCTGATGAGCAGGCGCGCCGCTTCGAATCGATCGATTCGAAGAAAGTCGCGGGCGGCATCGCGCCGGCGCTGCGGGAGATCTACACGAGCATCCGCAGAGTCTCGCCGCCGGTCGCGCGCGATCGCGCTTTGAGCGACGATGTTCGCCGGGTGCACGAAGCATTCTTCAGTGCTGGAATGCGTACGAAACCTTGAAGAACGCTGAGCGATTCAGCGGCTCGAAGCTCGCCTCTTCCGCTGTCACCCCTCGAAGATCGCCGTAGCCGACGTACATGACGGTCTGCCAATTCAGCTTGTAAGCGAACAAGAGCTGTGAGGCCAGCGATCCGCCGTGCCGGTTGACGGCAAAGGTATAGAGCAGCGGTGCGCGATTGGTCCGTTGGTTCTGCAGGATGGTCCGAAGGAACATCCTTGAATTGAACGTGTAAGTCGCGCGAAGACGCTCGGTTTGGGAGGTGAACAGCCGATGGTCGCCGCCGTTGCCGCCCGGAACGCTCAGCCACTCCAGGCCGCCGCTGAAATTGAGCTGCAGGTGATTGGTCGGCCGGATGGTGGCGAAAGGACCGATGTGAGCGCCGCGCCCGAGCTGCACATTGGCAAAGTCGACCTGCTGACCGATCCAACCATCCCATCCGATCTGACTGATCAGATTGTTCACGGAGCAGTTGTTGCTGAATTTCAGTTGATGCTGCTGGAAGAGTCGATTGCCGGCGCGCACCGTTTCGTAGGCGTACCGGAAGCGGTTGAACGATTGGAGCTTTCCGTCCGCCCCGAATCCGAATGAAAGCAGTCGGTAGAGTTGAGACCCGTCCTGCTCGGAGTCGTATTCGCCTATCGCGAAAAAGCGAACGCGGTTGAAGAAGCCGGTAGTCGGTCGGATGGTGCGGCCGAGCTCGGCGTAATTTGATCGGAAGCCCACTTGCGGAATGAATCCGTTGTCCGCCCGAAACTTGTCGCCGAAGTCTTTTGCCTCAGTGAAAAAATCCCAACGCACGGAAGAAAACTGGTACCAGAGATCCGAAGCGTGCGATTGCAGCTTTTGTCCATTCCACTCTGCCGCAAGCTCGGGACGATTCGGCGTGCGGCTGTCACTCAGAAGAAACTGGCCGGTGATGGTGTGATGATCACTCTTCCATTGAAAGTCGGGGCCATAGACCCGGTTGTGCGCATCGCCGTTGTTTTGGCGGTCGCTGACGAGAAAGCTGACGAACGATCTTCCAATATCGTGGCGCAAGCGGCCAATGAAGACCGTCGAGGAGAATTCCTGATTGGCGAAGTCGGAGCCCAGCGCAGAGGGGAGAATGACCAGACCGCCGCCTCGATCCTGCGCCACCAGCACGGTGTACGCGTTCTGTCCGAACTTGCCGGTACTCCGCAAGCCCCATCGTGGCGAGGTGATCGTGCGAGTGTAGACCGCTTGCACGGGAGTGTTGAACAGCTCACTGCCTTCGAGGAAGAACGGCCGCCTCTCCGAAAAGAAAATCGCGAAGCGCTGGTTCGTCGAGATGACTGCGCTGTCCGACTCGATCTGAGAGAAATCGGGATTGATAGTGGCATCGACGGCCGTATCGCGGCTGGGTGTCCACTTCACGTCCGCACCGACGTCGTTTTTCAGAGGGCGCGTGCGGATCGGCGATCCGAGTCCGTCGGGAGCTTCGCCGATCGATTGCGCGTTCAGGTACGGAGCGGTGACAAGATGGCCTGCCGGCGGCAGATCGTGGAGGCCGGCCAGCCGGCTTTCACTGCAGATGAAGCAGTTCAGTCCGCGCGGAAGTTTGTTCGCGAACATCTGGTAGCGCCGGTCGCGCGGCCAGTTGCGATACAGCATGATCCCCCACTCCGGCGCAGCACCGCTGTAACGCAGCGTCGAGAACGGAATGCGGATCTCGAGCGTCCAGCCTGTCGGAGTGATTTTGGTCGCCGAATCCCAAAAGAAATCGGGAGACGAATCTTCGTTGCCGGTGGTGTCGTCGCTCACTGCGTCGTATTGAATGTTCCTCGGATTCACCAGAAAAAGGATGGCGGTCTTGCCATCGTTCCGCGTGTCGAGGATCACGCCGCCGTAATCGTCGGTGTTGCCGCCGATATGATCGCGATCGTTGAACGGCCCACGAATCTTCGACGGCTCCGAATCGAAGAATTCGAATCCGGCGTAAAAGGCACGATCATCGTAGGTCAGGTAGCCGACACTTTTGACTTTTGGCTCGACATTGTCGCCAGGATTGGTTTCGTACCACTGGTCGACTCGCGTCGCTCCCTTCCAGCCCGGGTCGGATAGGTCGCCGTCGATCTTGATCGGGCCCGCCGCCTTCGATATCTGGATCGGCGGACCGGCTGCCAACAGCGAAGTGGCCGCAAGAGTCACGAGAAGAAACAGAGCTGGCCGCATTGCAACCTGATACGTCTCGTCCGACCAAAAGTTAGCAATGCTCTGGATAATACGAACGTTTTCGTATAAGTCAACGAAAGGCTTCGTACAAAATGGGAAACAAAATTGATTACCAGGCTTCCAGGATCAGCATCGTCGGCATTCGCTGCCTCCGACGTCGAATCGCGCCACCGACGATCCCGACCGCCAGGCCAGCGGCGGCGATCCCAGCCCACAGCAGCAACGGATTGACTTGCATGGCAGTTCCTCCCGCGGCAACAGTTATTGTTAGTGCGAGCGAGATGCCATTCTAGGCGTTGGGCCTTGGGCGTTAGGCGTTAGCTAAGGCCTAAGGCCTAAGGCCTAACACCTAGGGCCTAGTTCTTCACGCTGCTTTCTTTGAAACCGCCGTCTGCTGAGGCTCGTTGAACATCGAGAGGGCCTTCTCGAGAATCAGATCCGGCCGCGGCCTCAGATCCTTCGCGTCGCGGTCGCGCAGCGCCTGCGAGGTCAAGTCAACCACCACGTCCGGCTTCACACCGCCATCCTTGATGGGCTTGAGATCGGGATACGTGTAGTGGCCGATGGTCATGAAGACTCCGCCGCCGCTCGGCAGCGGGATGAACTTCTGGACGATCGACTTGCCGTAAGTCGTGACGCCAACCACCTTCCCCCGCCCGTTGCCGCGAATGGCCGCTGCGAAAATCTCGGCGCCGGAAGCAGTCGAGTTGTCGGTGAGCACTTCCAGGTCGCCGTCGTAATCGGTATTTCGATCGGCCTGCCAGCGCTTGGCGTCGATGTGCCGGCCTTCAACCGAGGTGATGAGGCCGCTGGTCAAAAGCTCATCGGCCGATGCGATCGCTTCGTCGACGTCGCCTCCCGCGTTTCCGCGAACGTCGATGATCAACTTGCGCCCATTTTTCCGCGCGTTCGCAAGAGCGGTCTTGAGTTGCTCGGCCGTCCCCTTCTCGAAGAACGGGATCTTGATGTACGCCACCGTGCCGAATTGTTGCGTCGTGATCGCGACCGGATGAAAGACCGTCTGCTGGATTCTGAAGGTATCGCGTTTGGTCTGACCGCCGCGAAGCACCTGCAGATCGACGACCTTGTCGGCCCGCAGCAGATTGCGCACCTGCCAGATGGCCATCTTCTGGGTCGGCTTGCCATCGACTTTCTCGATGAAATCGCCGCGTTCGATTCCCGCCTTCGCAGCCGGAGAACCATTCACCGCGGCGATGACGTATGCGTATCCGAAGCGCCGCGTCACGACCAGGCCGATGCCGTTGTCATCCACTTGGACAAAAGTTCTGTACGCCGCCATCTGCGATGGCGAAACGTAGTAGCTGAACTCATCAATGGCGTCGGTAACGCCGGAGAACGCGCCGTCGAGCAACTGGTCGGACGATACCTGCTCCACATAGTTGTTCCGCACCAGATCGAACACCTCGGTGAAAATGCTGAGGTATCGAAAAACGTTGTTGCGCTGCGTCGCCTGCCCGAACAAAGCCCCGCCGAGCAGCGAGAAAACCAGCGCTACCGAAACCGCGAAGAAGACAGCCTTTTTCTTACTCATCAGCGCAACCATTTCTGCGGATCTTCCGGCTTATTGTCCTGCCGGATCTCGAAGTACAGATAGCCGGCCTGTGCCTCTTCCGCCTCGCCGACCCCTGCAATCGCCTGTCCAGCGCTCACGCGATCTCCAACCGTAACTGCCGGCGATTTGAGATTGCCGTAAAGCGAAAAGACGCGATTGCCGTGGTCCAGAATGATCAAATTACCGTATCCCTTGAACCATTGGGAAAAAAGAACTGTTCCCGGAAAGATGGCATGCACGTCCGTCCCGGGAGCAGCCGCGATTTTGAGGCCATTATTGAACGTGATGGTAGAAAACTTCGGGTCAACTTGTCGCCCGAAGGCCTCGATGACTCTCCCCTGCACCGGCCAGCCGAGGGCGCCGGCGACGGTTCGGATGTCTTCCTGAAAGGTCGTGCCCGAGCTCTGGCGTGACAGCACGTCGATCAATCGCTCCAGTCGCTTGGCCTTCTCTTCCAGCGTCGCGATCTGCTGTTCCGACTTCGAGCCTTCGCGCCGCAACAGGGCCACCAGGCGTTCCTTGCGCGCATATGTCGCGGCCACTGCTTGCTGGCGCTGCTGAATGATCTGCCGCGCCGCGACGATCTGCCGCTGCCGGTCCGCGAGCTGCGCGTTGCGCGAGCGGAGCTGTGCCCGCTCGTCATCGAATCGGTTGATGGCACGCGAGTCGCGCGAAGCGAGGTAGGTCAACATCGACATCGCTTCGATCGGATCGCGATTGTCATCGATCGAAAGCAGCAGCCGTACGTAACTCAACCGCCCGAGACGGTAGAGCGCGACCAGCCGCTGTCGCAGGAATTCCTTTTGCTGCGCGACGCGCGTCGCAATCGCTGCGATCTGGTGCTGCAGATCGCGCTGCTGCTGCTCGAGATCGGCCTCCATGCGTTTCGCGATGTCGAGCTCGCGGGTACGGATGTCGAGCTCGATGCTGACTTCTTCCAGTTCCTGTTCCGCCGTCTGGGTCTGGCTTCGGACATCTTCGAGCTTCTTTCGGAGTTTTGTGATTTCGCCGCGAATCCGATCGAGATCCGGATTTTGTTGTGGCGCAGGCACTCCGGTCTGTGCCAGAAGCAGGACAGACAGGAGTGCCTGTCCCAGAATGTAACTAGCGCCCCGAATAGTCGCGTAACGCATGCTTGGCCGCTTCTTGCTGCGCCTCTTTTTTTGACGAGCCCTCTCCGCGCGCGGAGTGATTTCCGATTTTCACTTCCACCACAAAGCGCTTGTCGTGATCGGGCCCGACCTCGTCCACTACGTTGTACTCCGGGAGCTGCAGTCCTTTCCCCTGCGCCAATTCCTGAAGCGCCGTTTTGTAATCATGAAAAAGCAGATCATCCAGGTCGATGGTTTCGAGATCGCGCGAAAAGGCTCTTTCGATCAGCTCGCGCGCGGGCTCGACTCCGCCGTCGAGGTAAACGCCGGCGATCATGGCCTCGAACAGATTCGCTAGCAGCGACTCCTTTTTGCGGCCGCCGGACTTCTCCTCGCCCACTCCGAGGTAAATGACATCGCCCATGCCATAGGTGCGAGCCTTGGCGGCCAGACTGCTGGCGCTGACCAGGTAGGCTTTGATCTTCGACAGCGCCCCTTCATCGAGCGACGGAAAGCGCTGGAAGAGCAGGTCGCCGATCACGAAGCCGAGCACGGAGTCGCCGAGAAACTCGAACGTCTCGTTGTCCTGCACCGCGTCCTGCCGCGCTTCATGCGAATACGACTTGTGCGTGAGTGCGCGAGTGAGAAGGTCACGGCGCTGGAACTTGTATCCCAGACGCTCCTCGAAGGCCGACAGGTCGCGCTGCAATAGTGAAATTATAAAGCCCCTCACCCGCCGCTTCGCGGCACCCTCTCCCGGCGGGAGAGGGATCTCGGTTGCAAGCCTTCTCCCGACGGGTGCTACCCGCGACGGAGCGCCCGCAACCGGCTGTCATTCGGGAACCGGCTGAGCCCTCGCGCGGCCCAGAAGCGCGAGCCGTTGACGTCCCCGACGGTCTTCAAGGTCTCGGAGATGGCGATGTACGACGGTGGCGTGGGGGCGGCCTTTTCGAGCGAAAAGATCAATTGCGTGGCGGCGTCGTTCTTCCCTTCCGTGACATAGAGAAGGATCAGATTCTTGTACGGCTGCGGCTCAGTCGGGAATTGCTCGATCTCGGTCCGGAACGCTTGTTCGGCCTCGTCCGCTCTCCCCATGCGCGCCAGCGTATCGCCGCGAAAGAAGTTGAGGCTCGGCACCGGCTGACGATGCTTCGTCTGCGTGAGCGCCGCCGCCTCGTCGAAATAGCGCAGCGACTCGTCGAGATTGCCCTGGGCCTGCGCGATGCGGCCTAACAACATCAGCGCATACGGCCGGTCGCGCTTCGGCCCGGCCACCGCATTGGCTTCGGCGAGGGCCTGCGCGTAATCCTTCTTCTCCAATGCCACCAGCGCCAGCACGCGATGGGCTTCGATCGGAAGATCATTCATCACCAGCCGGGCGTGTTTCTCGGCTTCATCGAGGTGATGCGTCTGCAGCGAAATGTTAGCCACCATCAGCGCCAGATTGGATGCCGTCGGCGAGGCGCGCAGCCCTTGCTTCGCGGCGGCGATGGCCTCGTCGTATCGCCCCAGCTTCTCCAGCGTGCGCGCCTGGATCGAGAGAATGTCGAGCATGTTCGGGTTCTCGTGCAGCAGCTCGGAGAAGATTCGAGTGGCGTCCTCGTACCGCTTCTCCTGAAATGCCAGAAAACCTTTGCGGACGTCGCTCGAGAGCCCGACTTTGTCCTTCGGATCGGGCAATGGCACATTGCTACTGGTCGAGACCGTCGAGCCGATGTAGCCGAGTGCCGCGAGCTGCTGCGCCTGTTCGGGGTTGATCGCTTTCGGCGCTTCGGCAACCTTCACGTAAGACGTGATGGCGTTGTGCAACGCGACATATATGCGTCGATTCGATTCCACCACATTCTTTTTCTCCGCCGGATCGCTTGCGAGGTCGTACAGCTCCGGCCGCGGCGCCTGAATGTAGTGATTGGATGCCGAAATCATCGAATGCAGATCGCTCCAGCCGAAATGGAATCGCGGATAGTAGGTCTCGCTATAGATCGGCCGATCGGTTTTGCGATCGGACGCCAGCAGCGACACGCCCTCCGAGTTTTGCGTTATGCCGAGGGCCTCGGTGATGGTTGGGAAAACGTCGATGAGCTCGACCGGAGCGTCGACCGTTTTCCCGCGCTGACTGGCCTTCGGCAGCTTGATCATCAACGGAACCTGCAGCACCTCGCGGTACAGCAGGATTCCGTGCTCCTCCTCGCCGTGATCGCCGAGGCCTTCGCCGTGATCGGAGAGAAGAATGATCGCGGCGCGATCGTAGACGCCCTGCTCTCGGAGGAAATCGAGGAAGCGTCCGATGACCGCGTCGGCCGCCGCTACATCGCCGTCGTACGTCGAACCGTATTTCGACTTGAACGGCTCCGGCGGATCGTAGGGAGTGTGCGGCTCATAGATATGAAAGAAGAAGAAAAATGGTGATGATAAATGATCATGAATCCACTTCTGGGCAACCTCCCGGGTCTCGTCGCCGCTGCGCTGCGCGCGTCCCATGCTGAGAAAATTCGGATCGATGTCGATATCGTCATCCCAGAAATCGAACCCTCGCTTGATTCCGGTCTCGCCGCGCAGCACGATGGCCGAGACCGCGCCGCCGGTGGCGTAACCCTTCGATTTCAGGATCTCCGCGAGCGTCTTCGTTTTCGGGTTCAGGGTG
>Ga0070699_100006425_pt1 | contig 10234 bp, 7 predicted proteins | sample KBSK1503metaG_FD_65473 | JGI IMG/M metagenome (GOLD analysis project Ga0070699, IMG submission 65473) | Corn, switchgrass and miscanthus rhizosphere microbial communities from Kellogg Biological Station, Michigan, USA - KBS K1-50-3 metaG | ecosystem: Host-associated > Plants > Roots >... | reverse complement strand
CTTGCGGTCGAAGACGTCGGCGAGCAGGAGCCAGCCCAGCGCCTTGAGGTCGGGCGCCCGCGCCAGCGACAGGCCCTTCTCGACGAGCGCCTGGACGTCCGGGATCGGCGCGCCTTCCTGGAGGAGGCCGCGGGCCAGGAACAGATAGCCCTCCGCGGCGACGAGCAGGACAGCCAGCGCGCCCGCGACCGTCCCGGATCGCCTGTTGCCCACATTCATTGGTCGACCGCGCGTGCTACGGAACCGAGAAGGCGAGCAGCACGTTGCCGGGCAGGCCGTTCTGCACCCCCAAGTACCCGGACGGCACGAAGAGCATGCCCCCGGCGACGGTGGGACCGGGCGCCCCCATCGAGCCGCCCTTCGCGGCGACGCCATTCACGGTCTTGAATTGCTGGAGCGTGTTGTACTCCCAGAGCAGCCGGCCGTTGTCGGCGGAGAAGGCGCGGAGCATGCCGTCCCAGCCCCCCGAGAAGACCACGCCCGGAATGGCCGTGACGGCACTGCTCTGGCCTCGGCGCTGGCCCGAGCCCGGCTCCGGCTCCAAGGGCGTGAACCATTTCTGCTCGCCATTCGTGAGCCGCACGGCCACGAGGCCGCCGCTGTTCAGCCCGAAGTAGGCGCTCGCTTCGTCGGCGGCGCCTCCCCAGACGATCTCGCCCCGGGGGTCCGGGCGCATGCCCGAAACGTCCGTCTTCCAGACCACGGCTCCCTCCCGGTCGGGATCATGCGCCCAGACGATCCCGTTCTTCTGCCCGGCCACGAGGATCCTGCGCCCGTCGGGCAGGGTCTTCAGGATCGCGGATGCGCCGAAGTCCTGGTCCGTGCCCACGTCCTGCGGGCAGTTTTCGGAAGGATTCGAAGGAAGGCAGCCGAAGAGCCAAACGTCGTTCTCGGTGTCCTGTTTGACCCAGAGAACCTTGCCCGTGTCCATGTCCAGGGCCATGATCGCGTCGGTGGTCCGGGGCGCCGGCTGCGTGTACCCGTCGCCCGTCCCGACGTAGAGAGCGTGGTTCTGGGGATCGATGGTGGGCGCGCTCCAGACGGCACCGCCCGCCGGGGCCCAGAGCTGGGTGCCCTTGGAATTCTTCCGGGTCGGCCGGGGCGCTTCGGGGATGATGTAGGTCTTCCAGATCTGGCGGCCGGTGTCGGCGTCCAGGGCGACCACGCTGCCTCGAAACGTGCAGCAGGGATAGGTGGGGTTGGCGGCGACGTCCTCCTCGTGGGCGGAGACCGGCACGTACAGACGATTGCCGTGGAGCTGGGGGGCGCCGGTGATGCGGGCGAGCGGGTGGTCGTCGACGCTCACCGTCCACCGCAGCTGCCCGCTCGCCGCATCCACCGCGTAGACGCTCCCTCTCATGTCTCCGAAATAGGCGCTGTACCTCGGGGAGCCCTGCCCGGTCAGTGGCCCGACACTGACGGCGCCGCGTACTCCGGCCGGCGCTCGAAACGCCCAATGGACGCACCCGCTCGCCGCGTCCAGCGCGTAGACGTGTCCCGTATCGACGCCCACGAACACTCGCCCGGCGACGAGAGTCGGTTGGCCCTGCACGGAGGCGGTCCCGGGAAAGCCGAAGGCCCATCTCAGCTTCAACCGGGGGACCTGGCTGGCCGACAACCGCGCGCCCTCCGACGGCTGGTAGCGTGTGTTCATGAGGTCGACCCCCCACCCGTTCCAGGCGGAGACGGCGGTCGGGTCGAGGGGAGGCGTGGCCGCGCACCGGTTCGCGATCAGCATCGCATCCGTGATCTGGGCGACGCCGAGCTTGCGGTCCGCGAGGTACTCGGCGATCGCGCGCTTCGCATCGTCGGCCAGGTCCTGGGCCTGCACGCGCATCGAACCGGTGGTGAGGGAGTCGTAGATCGCTTCGGGCGTCATCCGGCGGAGCGTGGCCCGATCGGGGGCCCGTTCGAAAGCCGGATTCCCGTGACAGGCTGCGCAGGTCTGCTCGAACAGGCGAGCCGACACGAAGGGAGACTCCTGGGCCACCGCGGACGCCGCGGCCGGCAAGAGGGCAATCAGCACTGCGCACAACGCGACCGCTCGTCTCATCGGGCAAGACCCCCAGGATACAACCGTCACGATTCTATCCTCCGGGCCGCCGCTGCCCGGCGGGCGTGTCTGGCGTAGGATGGAAGGCCCGTGGTCCTTCCGCTCCAGAAAGCCGAGAGCGCCCTCCGTTGCCGCGGCCTCGTCAAGCGTTACGGCGACGTGGTGGCCGTGGCCGGCCTCGACCTCGCGGTGGAGCGCGGCGAGTGCTTCGGCATGCTCGGGCCGAACGGCGCCGGCAAGACGACCGCCGTGGAGATCTTCGAAGGGCTTCGGTGGCCCGACTCCGGAGAAGTCGAGGTGCTCGGCGACGAGTGGCGTGGCGATGGCCGCGCCCTGCGCCGCCGGCTGGGCATCCAGCTCCAGGAGACGAAGTTCCCGGACAAGCTGCGCGTGCGCGAGGTGCTCTCGCTCTTCCGAAGCTTCTATCCCCGCGGCCTGGCGATCGCGGAGGCGCTGACCCTCGTGGCGCTCGAGGAGAAGGCGGACGCCCAGGTGCGCACGCTCTCGGGCGGCCAGAAGCAGCGGCTGTCGCTGGCGTGCGCCCTCATCGGAGACCCGGAGCTGCTCTTCCTGGACGAGCCGACCACCGGCCTCGATCCGCAGTCGCGGCGGCAGACCTGGGAGATCGTGGAAGGCTTGAAGGCGCGGGGGCGGACGGTGCTCCTCACCACCCATTACATGGAGGAGGCCGCGCGCCTGTGCGACCGGGTCGCCATCCTGGATCACGGCAAGGTCATCGCGCTCGGGACGCCGCGCGAGCTGGTGGCCTCCCTCGGGGCCGAGCACGTGGTGGAGGTGACGGTCGACGAAGGGGCCTCCGCCGCATTGACGGCCGAGGTCCTGGCCGCGCTCCCGAGCGTCGAGGGCGTCGCCCGCGAAGGCGGGAGATGGCGCCTCACCGTGCGCGAGGTCCATCGCGCGGTGCCCGCTCTCCTGGGCGCCCTGGCCGAGCGGGGGGCGACGGCGACGGAGCTGACCACCCACCACGCATCGCTGGAGGACGTCTTCATGGCCCTGACCGGGCGAAGGCTGCGCGATGCCTGAGCACGCCGGCGACGACGCCCGCGGCCCCCTCGCCGAGCTGACGCTGGCCCGCGTGCGGGAGCTGGTCCGGGAGCCCGAGGCGGTGTTCTGGGTCTTCATCTTCCCGATCCTGCTCGCGGCCATCCTGGGCCTGGCCTTCCGCAGCCGTGCGCCCGAGGCGCTGCCGGTGGCGGTGGTGGCCGGCCCCCATGGCGGCGTCCGCCTGGCGGCACTGTCGGCACAGGCCGAGCTCAAGCCTCACCTGCTCGCGGAGGCCGAGGCGCGCCAGGCGCTGGCCCGAGGCAAGGTGGTGCTCGTCATCTCGGCGGACGATCCCCCGGTCTATGCCTACGATCCCACCCAGCCCGAGAGCCGCGCCGCGCGGCTGGCCGTTGACGCGGCGTTGCAGCGCGCCGCGGGGCGGGCCGACGCGTTCATCCCCGGGCACGCGGAGCTGACCGAGCCCGGCACGCGCTACGTCGATTTCCTGGTGCCGGGCCTGCTCGGGATGAACCTCATGGGCACCGGCATGTGGGGGATCGGCTTCTCGCTCGTGGTGGCGCGCCAGGGCAACCTGCTGAAGCGCCTCGTCGCCTCGCCCGCGCGGCGTAGCCACATCCTGGGCGCGCAGCTCCTCTCGCGCCTGATCTTCCTCGTTCCCGAGGCCGGGGCCCTGCTCCTGTTCGCCGGGCTGGCCCTCGGCGTCCCGGTCCGGGGTTCCCTCCTGTTGCTCGTGGGCGTCTCGCTCCTGGGTGCCGTGGCCTTCAGCGGCCTCGGGCTGTTGACCGCGGCTCGGCCGCGTACCATCGAGGGCGCCAGCGGCCTCATGAACCTGATCATGGTGCCCATGTGGATCTTCTCCGGGATCTTCTTCTCCACCGAGCGGTTTCCGGCCGTGATGCAGCCCTTCGTGCAAGCCCTGCCCCTGACGGCGCTCAACGACGCCCTGCGCGCGGTGATGCTCGAGGGCGCGGGGCTCGCGCCGCTCCTGCCGGAGCTGGCGCTGCTGGCGGCCTGGGGCGGGATCAGCTTCGTGGTGGCCTTGAAGCTGTTCCGCTGGCAGTAGCCACGTCGATGATCGGAGAGACGGCCTCCCACTACCGGATCCTCGAGAAACTCGGCGGGGGCGGCATGGGCGAGGTCTTCCTGGCCGAGGACCTGCGCCTGCGGCGGCGGGTCGCGCTGAAGATGATCCGGCCGGAGAGGCGCGGCGACGAGGAGGCGCGCCAGCGCCTGCTGCGCGAGGCCCAGGTGGCCTCCGCCCTCAACCACCCGAACATCGCCGTCATCTACGAGATCGACGAGCTCGAGCGCGAGGACGGCCGCCGCGGGTTCATCGCCATGGAGTACGTGGCCGGCCCGACGCTGGCCGAGCTGGGCGGCCGGGGTGACCTCCCCCTCGCGGACGTGCTGGCCATCGTCGGCCAGGTCGGGGAGGCGCTGGCCGAGGCCCACGACCACGGCGTGGTGCATCGCGACGTCAAGCCCACCAACGTGCTGATCACCGAGAGCCGCCGGGTGAAGATCGTGGACTTCGGCGTGGCCCAGTTCTGTCCCGTGCCGGGGCCGGACGAATCGACGTTGAGCCGCTACCCGGGTCAGCCCCTGACCTCGGGGCTCCTCGTGGGCACCGTGGCCTACATGTCCCCCGAGCAGGCGCTGGGAAAGGACGTGGACGCCCGCACCGACATCTTTTCCCTCGGCGTCGTGCTCTACGAGCTCCTCGCCGGACGGCAGCCGTTCACGGGCCGGAACGTCGTCGAGACGATCGACGCCATCCTCCACCGCGATCCGCCTCCCCTGCCCCGCCTCACGGGCCCCGAGGGGCTGGAGCTGCAGCGGATCGTGAGGAGGATGATGGCCAAGGACCGCGAGCAGCGGTACGCGTCCATGCGCGAGGCGTGCCGCGAGCTGGCCGCCGTTCTCCACGACGGCGCGCCGGGGAGCTCGGCCCTGGCCGCTCCCCCGTCCGCCCCGGCGGTGGCCGTCATGAGCTTCTCCAACATCACGAAGGACCCGGGCGACGACTGGCTGGGCACCGGCATCGCCGAAACGGTGACCGCCGACCTCAAGGGCGTCGAAGGTCTGACCGTCGTGGGACGCGAGCGGATCTACGAGGCGCTCAAGACCCTGGCCGTCCCTGGGGGCGAGACGGACGAAAAGCTCGCCACTCTCGTCGGACGCGAAGTGGGCGCGCGATGGGTGCTGGGCGGCGGCTATCAGCGCCTGGGCGACATGGTGCGGGTGACGGCGCGCCTCACGGAGACGGACACGGGGGCCGTCGTCCGCACCGTGAAGATCGACGGCGGCATGGATGGGATCTTCGAGCTGCAGGACCGGATCGTCCGCGAGCTGTCCACGGGACTGCGGCTGTCCCTCACGCCGGAGAACCGCGCCGAGGCCGAGACCCAGATGGTGGACGCCTACGAGGCCTTCTCGCGCGGGATGCTGAACTTCCGGGCCGAGAGCCACGAGTCCATGGACCGGGCGATCCTGTTCTTCGAGCGCGCGGTCCACCTCGACCCCTCGTACGCCCGCGCATACCTCCAGCTCGGGGCGGCCTACGGCCTCAAGGCGAGCTACCTGGCCATGCCCGAGCTGCACGAGAGGGCCATCGCGCACCTGCGCCGGGCCATCGAGCTGCGGCCGGCGCTGGCCATGGCCTGGCGGGAGCTGGGGAGCGCTCTCGTGGACCTGGGCCGGATCGACGAGGCCATCGAGGCGATCCAGCGGGCGCTCGCCCTCGATCCCGCCGACGCCGAGCCCCATTCCACGATGGGCCGCGCCCTCTTCGTGGGCCGGGGCCGCTTCGCGGAAGCGGCGACGTGGTACGAGAAGGCGCTGGCCCTGAACGCGAAGGCGGGCTGGGCGGCGCTGCAGCTCGCCCACTGCGCGGCCCTGCTCCGGGACTTCCCTCGCGGCGCGGCGGCGGCCGACCGCGCGGTGGCGCTGCAGGAGGAGTTCCTGTCCGGGAAGGAGGGCATCCTGATCGTGGGCGCCTACATGCGGCGGGGGCATCTCCTCGCCCTTCAGGAGCGACACGAAGAGGCCGTGCCGGAGTTCCGCCGCGAGCAGGATTTCGTGGCCCGGGTCGACCACGCCCTCCGGGGACGGATCTCCATCGAGCTCAACCAGCGCCTGGGCGCGGCCTATCTCAAGCTAGGGGAGGCCGGCCGGGCCGAGGCGGCTTTCGCGACCGCGCTCGCCGGCTGGGAGGAGCGCCTGCGGATGGGCGCCGACGAGCCGTTCACCCGCTACTACGCGGCATGCGTGTACGCGCTCCAGGGGCAGACGGAGCCGGCTCTGGCCAACCTGGAGAAGGCCGCCCGTGCCCGTCGCGCCTTCGTCGTGGAACGCGCGCGGATCGAGCCCGAGTTCGAGGCCCTGAGGGGGGAGAGCCGCTTCCAGGCCTTGATCGGGGGCTGAGGCCGGTCCGTCGAATGGGTAGTGTCTCAGTTTGGTGTGTTTCTCTGGCGGACCGTCAGCGCGGCCCCCGAGCCCCGCGAAACGAAGGCGCGCAGATCTTTCAGGGCGGCGACTACGTCCGGGTGCGCACCGCCCGCCGCCCTCACGCGTGCACTGGCGGAAGTGCCGGCCAACGCGGCGATCGCGAGGAGGATCAGAAGGACCCGACGTCGCGGCGGGATGAACCTGACGGTCATGGGGGAACTCCTTTCGGTCGCGGGCCAGATGGGCGGGAGGGCAGGGCGAGCCTACCACGATTGGCCTGCGCTCCGGTGGGGGCGATTGTCTCCCGAACCCGCGCCGACGTCGTGGACGCTTGACGGGCCGCGGCCAGGGGCGTAGCTTGGGCGCCTCATGACAAGCCAACTGACGCGACGCGAATGGCACCGCCTCGTGCTGGGGGGGCTGGGAGCTTCCGCCCTCGCTTCTACCGCTCGCGCGGCGGCGAAGAAGATCGACTCGCGCTTCCACGGCGTGCTGATCGGCGCGCAGAGCTACAGCTTCCGCGACCGACCCCTCGAGAAGACGATCGAGGCGTACGCGGCCGTGCCCCTGGGCGAGGCGGAGCTGTGGCAGGGCCACGTCGAGCCGCGGCCCGACCTCGCACGCTTCCAGCAGATGAGCGCGGCGGAGAAGGCCGAGGCCCGCGAGAAGCTCCGCAAGTGGCGGCTCGAAACGCCGCTGTCGCACTTCCACGAGATCGGCGACAAGTTCCGCGCCGCGGGCGTGGACGTCTACGCCTACAACTACAGCTTCCAGGACGACTTCACCGACGCCGAGATCGATCGCGGCTTCGAGATGGCCAAGGCGCTGGGGGCGAAGGTCATCACCGCCTCCGCCAACCAGAGGACCGTGCCGCGCATCGCCGCCGCCGCGACCAGGCACAAGGTGCGCGCGGGCATGCACAACCACTCGCGGATCGACCCCAACGAGTTCGCCACCGCCGAGGATCTCGAGAAGGCGATGGCCACCTCGGAGTACATCTGCACGAACCTCGACATCGGCCACTTCACCGCCGCCAACCAGGACGCGGTGGGTTTCCTGAAGAAGCACCACGACCGGATCGTGACCCTGCACATCAAGGACCGGAAGAAGAACCAGGGCGAGAACATGCCGTTCGGCGAGGGCGACACCCCCATCAAGGAGGTGCTCGGCCTCCTCAAGGAGGGCAAGTGGCCGATCCCCGCCAACATCGAGTACGAGTACAAGGGCGGGGACACCGTGGAAGAGGTCCGGCGGTGCGTCGCCTATTGCAAACAGACGTTGGGAGCGTAGCAGCGAGCGAGGGATTCACTCCCGAGCGAGCGACATGGGGGGGAGCGCGAATGCGCGCGGGGGGGTGCTCGTGGCTCGTACCCCCCCGAATTTCCTAAAGAACCTTTTCCCAGCGACCCGACGCGGCCGCTCGCTCGTGGGCGTCCAGGACCTTCTGGTTGCGCACGCCGTCTTCGAAGTTGGGGCTGGGGACCTTCTGCTCGTGGACGGCCTTCAGCAGGTCGAGCACCGTATGAATGAAGGTGTGCTCGTAGCCGATGATGTGCCCCGGCGGCCACCAGCCCGCCATGTAGGGGTGGTGCGGCTCCGTGACCAGGATCGTCTTCCAGGCGCTCGCGGGTCCCTCGTCGACGTACAGCTCGAGCTCGTTCAGGCGCTCCAGGTTGAAGGCGATGCTCCCCTTGCTCCCGTTGATCTCGAACCGGTTGTAGTTCTTCCGCCCGAGGGCGAAGCGCGTGGACTCGATCGTGCCGATGGCGCCGTCCCGGAACTTCACCATCGAGAGCGCCGCGTCATCGACGTCCACCTTGCCCTTCCCCTTGCCGTCGGGCAGCGGCCGCTCGGTGATGAAGGTCTTCAGGAACCCCGCCACCTCCTCGATCTCCCCCACCAGCATGCGGGCGAGGTCGACGGAGTGGGAGGAGAGGTCGCCCAGCGCGCCCGAGCCGGCCTTGGACTTCTCGAGCCGCCACACGCGCGGGAAGTCGGGCTTCACGATCCAGTCCTGCAGGTAGGTGCCGCGGTAGTGGTAGATCTGGCCGATCCGGCCCTCCTGGATGAGCTGGCGCGCGAGCGCGACCGCGGGCACGCGCCGGTAGTTGTGGCAGATCATGTGGACGACGCCGGCCTTCTTCACGGCGTCGAGCATCTTCTGCGCCTCGGGCAGCGTGTTGGCGAGCGGCTTCTCGCAGAAAACGACCTTCTTGCTCTCCGCCGCCGCCACCGAGATCGGCATGTGGCTGTCGCCGGGCGTGCAGACGTCCACGATGTCGACGTCCTTGCGGGCGACGACCTGCTCCCAGCTCGTGGCGTGCTCCTGCCAGCCGAGGGTCTCCGCGGCCTTGCGGACGCCCTCCTCGTGCCGGCCGCAGACGACCTTCATCACCGGCTCGAAGGGCGTGTCGAAGAAGCGGCCGACCTGGCGCCACGCGTTGCTGTGGGCGCGGCCCATGAACTGGTAGCCGATCATGGCGACGTTGATCTTCTTCTTCATGACCGGGGAGGCTACCCCTTACCGGCGGCGCCGGTCAACGGGCAGGCGTTGCCTTTCCACGCAGAGGCCGCAGAGATATGAAGAAAATCGGGATCGGGCTGATCGTGCTGGTGGCGAGCGGGGCAACGGTGGGGGCGAAGCCGCTGCCCAGGGTGCTGTTCGTTACGCACTCCGGGGGGTTTCATCACCAGGTGGTGACGCGGTCGCCCGACGGGTCACTGTGCTTCGCCGAGAAGCAACTGCAGGCCGCCGCGAAGGGGCGCTTCGACGTGGTCGCCACCCAGGACCTGGCCGAGCTGAGCCGCGACAAGCTGAAGAGCTATCAGGCCGTCGTCTTCTACACCACGGGCGAGCTGCCCATCGACGTCGACGCGCTGACCGACTTCGTCAAGGGCGGGGGCGGGTTCGCGGGCATCCACAGCGCCACCGACACGCTCTACAAATCCGCCGCCTACGGCGACATGATCGGCGGGTACTTCGACGGCCATCCGTGGCACCAGAAGGTCCGGATAAAGGTGGAAGACACGACCCACCCCGCCACCGCGCACCTCGGCCCTTCGTTCGAGATCGCGGACGAGATCTACCAGTTCAAGGACTGGGACCGGAAGAAGCTCCACGTGCTGCTCAGCCTGGACAACGCGAGCGTGGACCTCACGAAGCAGGGGGTGAAGCGCGCCGACCACGACTTCGCCAACGCCTGGACGCGCGAGTACGGCAAGGGCCGCGTGTTCTACACCGCGCTCGGCCACCGCGAAGAGGTGTGGGCCGACCCGCGCTTCCTCACCCACCTCGTCAACGGCATCGCGTGGACGCTGCGCGCCGCGCCACCCGCCCGCCCGGCGGCGGCCACCGGCGAGGAGGGCTTCACCTGGCTGCTCCAGGCCGCTCCGGTGCCCCCGGCCTGGACGCAGGCGGGGCCCGGCGCATTCAAGCTGGAAAACGGTGTCGCCACCGCCACGGGCGGCATGGGCCTGTGGTACTACGACGGGATGCGGCTGAAGGACTTCGTCCTCCGGCTCGAGTACCGGCAGGCCACGCCGAGCGCGAACTCGGGCGTCTACGTCCGCTTCCCGCGCGTGGACGGCACCCCCAACCTCCCGATCGACGAAGGCTACGAGATCCAGATCTACAGCGGCGAGCCGGCCAAGAACTCCACCGGCGCGATCTACAGCTTCCAGCCCCCGAGCGAGGTGCCGCAGAAGCCG
>Ga0070699_100006421_pt1 | contig 10241 bp, 11 predicted proteins | sample KBSK1503metaG_FD_65473 | JGI IMG/M metagenome (GOLD analysis project Ga0070699, IMG submission 65473) | Corn, switchgrass and miscanthus rhizosphere microbial communities from Kellogg Biological Station, Michigan, USA - KBS K1-50-3 metaG | ecosystem: Host-associated > Plants > Roots >... | reverse complement strand
GCGACAACGAGCGGGTGCCCGTCGCATCGCTCGGCTGGGCGACGGAGTATCTGTATCGCACGCTCCTCGCCGTCGCGAGCAAGTAGACCGCACGAAATCGACTTCCGGCTTTGGGCTCCGGGCTTTCGGCCAGGCCTGTGTGTCCGGGTCATCGTTTGGAGGTCGGAAGTTGGGAGTTGGGAGTTGACAAGCCTCGCTGAGTCCAGGGTCTCACCGTCGTTGTGGAGCACCATCCGCGAAGCCATCCGCGGATCGCACCAGGACTACACGAAAGCGCCCATCGGGCGGGCCGTCGTGCTGCTGGCGATCCCGATGGTGCTCGAGATGCTGATGGAGTCGGTGTTCGCCGTCGCCGACATCTTCTTCGTCGGCCATCTCGGAGCGAATGCCGTCGCCACCGTCGGCATCACCGAGTCGTTGATGACGATCATGTATGCGGTGGCGATCGGCCTGTCGATTGGCGCGACCGCCACGGTCGCCCGCCGCATCGGCGAGAAGGATCCCGATGGGGCCGCACGCGCTGGCGTGCAGTCCATCGTGCTCGGCGTTGCGATCGCCATCGTCATCGGCACGATCGGCGCCGTGTTCGCACCGGACCTGCTGGCGATCATGGGCGCGAGCGACGAGGTGCTGGCTACCGGCTCGCGTTTCGCGCGCGTGATGCTCGGGGGAAGCGGCACGGTGGTCCTGCTGTTCCTCATCAACGCGGTGTTCCGCGGCGCCGGCGATGCGGCGATTGCGATGCGTGTGCTGTGGTTCGCCAACGCGATCAACATCACGCTCGGGCCGTGTCTCATCTTCGGGCTCGGCCCGTTTCCGCAGCTCGGTGTCGCGGGCGCGGCGATCGGCACCACGATTGGGCGCGGCATGGGCGTGCTCTATCAGCTGTATCGCCTGACACGCGGCGACGGACGTGTCGTGGTACGCAGGCCCCACATCACGATCGATCTCACCGTGCTGCGCGGCATTCTGCGCGTGGCCGGCACGGCGACGTTTCAGAGCTTCATCGCCACGGCGTCCTGGATGGGAGTCATTCGCATCCTCACCGGCTTTGGCAGTGCGGCCGTGGCTGGAAACACGATCGGCATCCGCATCATCATGTTCGCGCTGCTGCCGTCGTTCGGCGTCAGCAACGCCGCGGCAACGCTGGTCGGCCAGAATCTCGGTGCCGGCCATCCCGATCGCGCCGAACAGGCGGCCTGGAAGGCCGGTCTCTACAACACCTACTGCCTGGCCACGGTGGGGGCGATCTTCCTGCTCTTCGCTCCGCTGCTAATCGGCATCTTCACCAGCGATCCGGAAGTCGCGCCCTATGGCATCCGGTGCCTGCGGATCATCGCCGGCGGATTTCTGTTCTACGGTTACGGGATGGTGTTGACGCAGGCGTTCAACGGCGCCGGCGACACGCGGACGCCGACGATCATTCACCTGCTCTGTCTGTGGCTGTGGGAGCTGCCGCTCGCGTGGACGCTGGCGCATCCGGCCGGCTTCGGTCCGACCGGTGTGTTCATCGGTGTCAGCGTCGCGTTTTCAACCCTCGCGCTCGTGAGCGGCGTGCTGTTCAAGCAGGGGCACTGGAAGACGAGGAGAGTGTGACTGGATGGTGGGTGGTGGATGGTAGATCGTGGTAATGCCTTTCGAATGAAACAAACCACGAACCACTATCCACCACCTACCACCCACTATCCAGCCAGCACCGTGACGGTGAAGCCGTCCTGGTTCGGCGCGGAGTACTGGCGATGGCGCCGGATACGCGAATACGGAATCGTGACCAGCGTCTCGTAGTCCTGCTCCGCCTGCGCGTGGACCTGGATCGTGATCTCCTCGGGCGCGACCGAGAGCTGCCGCGCCACGTCTCTCGTCGCATAGCCGATCAGGAAGACCTCGCCGCTCGGCAGCTTGTGAATCTCATAGCTGCGATAGCGCGGCACCGCGAACAGCGGCGCGTTTGTGAGACCGGGTGAGTACGTGAACCCGTACACCCCGCCCGGCAACGCATCGACGCCGGTCCCTTCCTCGGCGTCCAGCACGACCCGCACCTGGTGCGCCACGCGCAGCGCTTCCTGGTCGGCAGTCGCGGTGATGTCGGTGTAGACGACTCTGCTCATAAGTACACGATATTACATCGGCCGTCGTTCACGCTTCTCACGTCTCGGCACTCGGTTCGTGTTCAAGTTCGCTTCGAAGTTCCGGTTCGTGGTTCGCGGTTCTCAGTCGAGTGCGCTGGGACAGCTGACTCCAGTTCCTCCCAGCCCGCAGTATCCATCCGGATTCTTCGCAAGATACTGCTGGTGATATTCCTCGGCATAGTAGAACGGCGGCGCGGTCGACACCTCCGTGCTGATGCGATCGTAGCCGGCGGCGGTGAGCCGATCCTGATACGCCTGCCGTGAGGCTTCGGCCGCCTGCTGCTGCTCGGGCGAGAACGTATAGATCGCCGAGCGATACTGCGTGCCGACGTCGTTGCCCTGTCGCATGCCCTGCGTCGGATCGTGATTCTCCCAGAACACCTTGAGCATCGCGTCGTACGACGTCACCTTCGGGTCGAACACGACGAGTACGACCTCGGTGTGGCCGGTCATGCCGCTGCACACTTCTCTGTAGGTCGCGTTTGGCGTGGAGCCACCCGCTTAGCCAACGGCGGTCGAATACACGCCAGGCGCCTGCCAGAACTTCCGCTCTGCGCCCCAGAAGCAGCCCATGCCGAACACGGCCTGCTCCAGGCCAGCGGGAAACGACGGCACAATGCGGTGACCGTTGACGAAATGCGTCTCGGGAACGGCCATCGGCTCCTGACGCCCGGGCAGCGCTTGATCGGGTCTCGGGAGACGAAGCTTCATCGGACTGCTGAACAGCGCCATGACATCCTCGATTTGCGGCCTGCGGGATTTCTTGCCGCGTTTACGGCTTTAGATGTCTGATCCCTCCCCGCCGTTTCAGTTTATTGCGGATCGCGGCGACGCACGGCTGCGACTCGACCAGGTCCTGGTGCGACGCGTTCGTGACGTCAGGCATTTCTCGCGCACGGTCGCTCGTCACTGGATTGAATCGGGTGCCATTGCAGTCGACGGCCAGGTGGCACTGCGAGCGGCCGTTCGTGTGCGGGAGGGCGCGATGGTTTCCGTCGCCATTCCTTCGTCCGCCGTTCGCCGTGCCCGACCGGAGCCGGAACCGCTGCTCCTCGACGTGCTCTACGAGGACGACTACCTGATGGCCATCAACAAGCAGGCCGGAATGGTCGTGCACCCGTCCTACAAACAGTATTCGGGAACGCTGTTGAACGCCGTCCTCGCCCGTGTCCACGACCGTATCGACGCACAGCCGGGGATTCTCACCCGCCTCGACAAGGGCACCTCGGGGGTCGTCATCGTGGCGCTGTCACCACACATCCATTCGGCACTGCAGGACCAGGCGAGACACGGACAAATAGCGAAGGAATACCTGGCGGTCGTCCACGGCCGTCCCGACCCGCCATCCGGGCGGATCCATTTCCCACTGGCACGCGACCCGGCCGACCGGCGCCGTGTGATCGTCTTACCGACTGGAGCGCCGAGCGAAACGGCCTATGACGCGATCGGAAGCCTCGATACTGCAGACGGCCCCATCTCCCTGGTGCGGTGCATGCTCGTCACGGGACGCACGCATCAGATTCGAGTCCATTTCGAGGCGAGCGGCTGGCCCATCCTTGGCGATCCCCTCTACGGCAGACCATCGGCTCAGATCGCTCGCCAGGCGCTGCATGCGTGGCGAATCGCTTTCACACACCCAATCACCGGGCAGCGACTCACGGTGGTGGCCCCGTTGCCCACAGACATCCACGAGCTCGCGGGAGCGCTCGGCCAGTGTCTTCCGCCCAACTGAATTCTTCGGTCGTGCTTGATCGGACGATCCCCGGTTGCGACACTGAGGATGTCCCTTGATTACTTCGAGTTGGAGGCAAGTTGCACCTTATGGCTCATCTTCGCCGAATCCAGAGACACGCAGTACTGACCGTTCTCGCGCTGGCGCTGACCGTTCCGGCCATTGCGCAGACGGGGCACACCGGATTACTCGACAGTATCCGTATCGACAACTTCGGGCGGGTGAGTGCGACCTACTTTCGTGGCGCACAGCCAACCGGCCATGACTACACGGACCTGGCTTCGCTGGGCGTGAAGACCGTCATCGATCTCCAGGAATACGGGGAGAAGGACGAACGGGACATGGTCGAGAAGGCGGGCATGCGGTACGTGAACATCGGGATGAATACCCGGGTCAACCCGACCGAGAACCAGATAAAACAGTTCCTGTCGATCGTGAGCGATCCGGCCAAGCAGCCGGTCTACGTCCACTGCGCAGGCGGTCGCCACCGCACCGGTGTCATGACAGCGATCTATCGCATGACTCAGGAAGGCTGGGCGTCAGACGCGGCGTTCAAGGAAATGAAGCAGTATCGGTTCGGCGCTGACTACCTGCACCCGGAGTTCAAGAAGTTCGTCTTCGCGTATCGCCCGGTCACGCCGACCGTGACAACTCCGACGGTCCTGGCCACGGCGATCGTTCCGAATTAGGTAGCCGGGTTGCTGGGTGGCTAGGTTGCTGAAAAACCTGGCTACCCACCCGCTCCCAGCCACCCAGAAGCGAAGCGACCCAGCTACCCAGCCACCCTGATCAGCGGCCGCACTGCCGCCATCAGCGCGAGCACGGCGCCGAACGTCACGACGATTGTCGCGCCCGTGGGCAGATCGAGCACCAGCGACAGATACACCCCCAGCGCCGACACGATCGTCCCCATCGTCCAGCCGATGGCGAGGCGCGTTCCCACCCGATCCGCGTAGAGCATCGCCGCAACCGACGGAACGATCAGATAGCAGAACACCAGCAGGACGCCGGCAATCGACACCGACGAGGTGACGACGAAGCCGAACGACGCATAGAAGAGGAAATCCCAGAAACGAACCGACAGACCGGAAGCTTCCGCTTTCTCGTGGCTCATGGAGATCGCGAGAAACTTCTTACGGAAGACGTAGTGGAAGAGGCCGATCGCACCGTAGAGCGCCGCCGTCTTGCCAACTTCGTCCCACGACACCGCGAGAATGTTTCCGACGAGCATGTCCTTGAGATGCTCGCTCTCCGATGTCGCCTTGCTCATGGCGAGAATCGACGCCGCCGACGCGACCGCGTAGCAAATCCCGATCACCGCTTCCTGCGGTATGCGCGCGCGATGACCGCGAATGGTGGAGAACACGGCCGCGCCGATGAACGTGAAGCCGAGTGAGATCCAGTAGACACTCGGGGCGTGTGGATCGCCGGCGGTGAAGGGCAGCAGGATGGCGATCGCGGCGCCGAGCGCCGCGATCTGCGCGAGCGAGAGGTCGACGAAGATCACGCCGCGTTCGACGACGTGCACGCCGAGATAGGAATGGATCCCGGTCAGGATCAGGCTGGCGACGAATGGCGCCGCCAGGAACTGGAGCATCGCGGAATCCATCAGCGCGTACCGGTGTCGCCCACCTTCTTCAATGCCGTCACGAGCAGATTCAGATCGTAGTCGAACAGCTTGAAGTAGTCGGTGATCTCTTTCACGCCGCCGACCGATGGGGGCAACACCAGCACCTCGGCGCCGGTGGCGCGTCCGATCGAATTCGGCGTCTTGAGATCGAAGTACGGTTCGACGAGCACCACCTTCACGTTCTGGGCCTTCATCTCGTTGATCAGATCGAGGGTGTGCTGCGGCGTGGGCGGGATGCCGGGACGCGGCTCGATGTAGCCGATCACGTTGAGGCCGAAGCGATCGGCGAAGTTCGGCAGCGACCGGTGATAGGTCACCACCTTCAGTCCCTTGTATGGCGCAATCATCGCCGACCACCGTTTCTCCGCCTCGGTGACCCGGTTCGAGAAGTCGGCCAAACGCTGGGAGAAGACAGCTCGGTCTGCGGGTCGCAGCTCGCCGAGCTTGTCGGCGATCTCCCGCGCGATGGCCTTGCCATTCTCGGGATCGAGCCAATAGTGCGGGTTGCCGAGCGGGTGCACATCGCCCATCGCGCGCGTGATCTGGCCCTGCGGAATCTCGAGGATGCGTGCCTGCGCCGACGCGTCGAGATACCCGGCTCCGCCGACCTGGATCTTCGAGTTGCGGCTCTGTGTGATGAGCGGCGGCAGCCAGCCGATCTCGAGCTCTTTGCCGACAACGATCAGCAGGTCCGCCTTCTGCAGCTTGAGGATGAAGCTTGGCTTCGCCTCGACGAAGTGCGGATCCTGGTAGCCGCGCGCAATCGATTCGACGGTGATGCGGTCGCCGCCAACCTCGCGTGCGATCGCGGCGAGGTCTTCCGTGGTCGTGACGACGGTGAGTTTGCCTTGCGCATGTGCCGGGCCTGCTGCCACCAGCAGCAGGCCGAGCATCGCCGAGAGAATTCGTGATTTCATAAAGACCCCATCAACACAAACAGGTCCGGCTGAAGCCGGACACTACGGCGCTAAAACGGATGCGCGCCATGCGCGCCGATCGAGAACTGGAACTGGAACAGCAGCTCGTTGGCGATGGCGTCCTCATCGCCGAACCGGATGCGCCGGTACTGGCCACGAACCTGGCTGAACTCGCTCGGCCAGTAAGTCAGCACGGCCGCCCCTCCGCGGTCGTGCACAGACGCGTCATCGGCACGATCCGAGTTGTCATATCGCGCGCCCGCGAACCAACGCCGCGCGAACTGGTAGTCGCCAGACACGTAGTAGCCCACCGCGCGCTGCGTGGCTCGCGGCTGCTCGCGACGACTCCAAATCACTTCGGTTCGCCCGACGAGCGAGTGATAGATCGAGCGCTGCAGCGGCCGCCAGCGGAGCGTGGCGTCGACACCCCACAGGTCGGTGACGAAACGACCCACGTCGATTCCCCTCCGGACGCCCGAGTCGTTGTGACCTCTCGAATACGACGCCCCGAGATCGATGTTGGTGTTCTCGGTGATGTCCTGATACCCGCGCAGATGCCCCACGTAGGCGAGATCGCCTCGCTTGCTCGACTGGAACAGATCGCCGGAGTCGCCGCGGTACACCTGACCGGTGGCCTCGAGGAACGCCCACGGATTCGGAATCAGCCGCGCCACCGAGATGCCGGCGTCACTGATCCCCTCTTCGCCGCCTGCGAGGTTGTTGATCGCGAGCGGCCGGTCGGTCCACGGCAGCACGTGGTTGTGCAGCGTGTTGACCTTGCCGAACGCCGCCCGCTGCTTGCCGACTTTCACGAGCAGACCGCCGGGAATCGCGGGAAACGTGAGGTAGCCCTCTTCGATCTCGACGCCTTCTTCACCGAACGAGACGAAGAAGTCGGCGCGCGCGTACGGGTCGACAACCGCCTGGAACGACGCTTCCGATTCGTGCATCTCCAGCGCGGGTGAGGGGTTGACCGTATTGCGGCCCATCGCGCCGAGGAAATCACCAATCACTGCTATGTCCGGATTGAAGACCTTGGACGCAGCCGCCCCTGCGCCATAGATCGGCAACGAGCCTGATGGACCGCCCGCTCCTGCGGCGCCCGGCGGGACTTCCGCGGCGGGTTGTTGCGGCTGGTTACCCGCGGCCTGAGCCCCAGCTGCCGCCGGAGCCTGACCTTCAATCGCGGAGAGCTTTGTCTCCAGCGCCGTGAGTCGATCTCCGTACTGTTTCTGCAGCGTCTGGAACTCCTGGCGCAGCTGATCGATCGCTTGTCGCAGCGCCTGTGCATCTGGTGTTTGTGCGTCTGCCGCACGCGGCGCGCTCACCATGGCGGCCGCGATCCCACACGCAATCACGTACTGAAAGCCTCGCATGCATCCTCCCGTCACCCCAACAACGTCGTTCGAATCGTTCGGAACGTTCGACTCGTTCGGAACGTTCGAGTCGTTCATCTTGCACGGTCGGTTGAACGATCCGAACGGCTCGAACGATGAGAACGGTTCGAACGATCCGAACGGACCGAACGAGAGCGGAGCTATGCGCGGGTTGGAGGAGCGCGCGAGGGGAGGTTGAGGCGATCGGCCGAATGAACTGCGGCGAGCGGCGCGTTCGATCCGGCGCTTTGACCCGCGGGCGCTCGGTACTCACGCGCCTGACGGGCACCATCGATGCGGAAGCTCTGAAGCCAGTGACAGATGGCGCAGTGAACGATCGGCGCCGCCGTGGCCGTTCGAACCAGCCGCTCGTGATGCGCCGAATGATTGTGCGCGACGGGGACTGCGCAGTCGGGATCGTCCGAATCGACGTGCCACGACCCGGTCGTCCCCAGAAAGGTGAGGATGATGAGGGCCAGCGCGGTTACGCGCGATCGACAGATCGATCGACGAAGCACGGCCATATGTCAGCGTAGTGAGCCCATGACGTCAGTGTCAAGCCGTGCCAGAACTGTTCCACATCGACCTGTCCTGATCGATTGACAGCTCACAGCACTCGCCACAACTGCACCAGCGCATCGCGGCCAAGCTGGATCCCTGCGGGAATGAGCAACGCAGAGCCGGCAATGATGACAGCGTCGACGAGCGATCGCATCCGCGGCAGGTGGAGCCAGCGCTCGATGGTCGCCAGCAGCGGGATCGCGAGCAGCGCGGGCGTGATCATGGCCAGCCACCCTGCCACGGCACCGGGCCAGCCAGCCGCGAAATATCCAACCGCCACGACATAGGCTCCTACCGGTCCTGGAGAGGCGCGACCGATGAGCACCGCCTGCGTGAGCTGCTCGTCGCTCATCAGCCGGCGCGTTTCGACGAAGTCCTGACGGATCTGCGGGAGAGAGGCCAAGCCGCTGAACGAGGTCAGCGTGGCCTTGACCAGCAACGCATAGACGACGAACACCATCATTGCGGTGTCCCCCCGGTCGTGTGCGTTGTTGCGTGTCCATCTCCCCGTGACGACTCGTGCATCGGGCGCATGAAGAGCCCGACTGCCGACGCAATCAGCAGGACACGCACCGGTGTCAGACCGACGAAGTACAGCGCCAGCGCACCGGCAAGCATGGCCACGACGCGGACACGCGCGCGGGAGCGGAGGTACGGCTGCAGCAGGCTCCACGCGGCAGCGAACAGGAGCACGCACGCGACGAGCATCCCGACGGCGAGTCCGGCTTGAACCGCGCGATAGGTGGCGACGCGCACCAGTGCCGCGCTCATGAGGAAGATGATGATCGAGCTCGGGACCGACGCCGCCGCCAGTGCCACGGCGCTGCCGCGCCATCCGCGAAGACGCCAGCCTGCCGCGGTGCAATAGGCCAGGACGTTGGTCCCGGGTGTCAACCGCGAAACCGCAACGATCACGCCGTTGGTGGCGCCCGTCATCCAGCCACGGGCCACGAACGTGCGGCGCATCAACTCCATCGCCGCGTACCCGCCGCCAATCGTCCGATTGACGTCCCGCGCCACGATCCAGCCAAGCTGACCGAGAGGAGTCACGCGCGACATGTTATGGCACCCAGCGCGCAGGCGTGCGCGCCGGGGACCCCGCCCCGTGGCGCCCGGCTCTGCTATCCTCGATTCCATGCGACGACTCTACGCTGTTGCTGCCATGCTGCTCGTTTACAGCATTGTTCGCACACCCATCGATGCGCAGGTGCGGCCGCTCTACGACCTCGGCGCCGCCGGCCTGACGCAGCTGCTCGAGCGGCTGCAGACGACGGCCAGCGTGCTGCACACGGGAGCGCATCCCGACGACGAGGATTCGTCGTTCCTGGCGCGAGCGGCACGGGGCGATCACGCCCGCGTCGGGTATCTGGCGCTCAATCGTGGTGAAGGCGGGCAGAACATCATCGGCCCCGAGCTGTTCGACGCGCTGGGCGTCATTCGCACCGAGGAATTGCTGCAGGCGCGACGGCTGGATGGCGGCGAGCAGTTCTTCACGCGCACGTTCGACTACGGGTTCTCGAAGTCGCGCGACGAGGCCGCGGCCAAGTGGAACGAGCGCGAGGTCCTCGGCGACATGGTGCGCGTGATCCGCATGTTCCGTCCGCTGGTTATCTACTCGCGATTCAGCGGGACGCCGGCCGATGGCCACGGTCATCATCAGCTCGCCGGATATCTGACCCCGCTCGCCTACAAGGCTGCCGCAGATCCCACTCAGTTCGCGGAACAGCTGAAAGAGGGACTGCGACCGTGGCAGGCGCGCAAGCTCTATCGCGGCATCGGCTTCCGCCCCGATCCGGCCAATCCCGCGACGACGGAGGTCCAGACGGGCGTATTCGATCCAGTGCTGGGGCGGACCTACAACGAGATCGCGGCCGAAGGCCGCAGCCAGCACAAGTC
>Ga0070699_100006420_pt1 | contig 10242 bp, 9 predicted proteins | sample KBSK1503metaG_FD_65473 | JGI IMG/M metagenome (GOLD analysis project Ga0070699, IMG submission 65473) | Corn, switchgrass and miscanthus rhizosphere microbial communities from Kellogg Biological Station, Michigan, USA - KBS K1-50-3 metaG | ecosystem: Host-associated > Plants > Roots >... | reverse complement strand
CGGGGAAGATCGTGTTCGCGTCGGACATTGGTGGCGACCGGGACATCTGGGTCGCCGACCCCGACGGCTTCGGGATGAAACGAGTGCTCGAGGCACCTGGGACGCAGACCGATCCATCGTGGTCACTCGGTTCCGAGATCGTCTATCGCGACACAGCCGTAGGCCTACGGATCATGACCGAGCGCGGGATGGCGCTGCCTGACGGAGACTTCACCCACCACGCGGCCGACACGAACCCGGCCTGGTCGCCGGACGGCACGACGATTGCGTTCGCGAGCGACCGATCGACACCGAGCCTCGACGTGTACAAGCGAAGGCTCTCGGCTCCGGACGATGCGCCGGTCGCCCTGGCCAACTCCCGGAACGACGATTGGGATCCAAGCTGGTCGCCCGACAGTGGCAGCATCGCGTTTGCGACCACTCGAGACGGCAACGCGGCCATCTACACGATGGATTCCGATGGGAGCCAGGAAAACGCCCTTACAACGGATGGCGCGATCTACGACGACCCATCATGGTCCCCTGATGGCAAATGGATCGCGATGACCCGTCGCGAATCGAAGAACGACCCCAAGGAGGTCTGGATCATCGCGCCGGACGGGAGAGGCGCACGGCGGATCACCAACAGCCGCTTGAGTGAATCTGATCCGACGTGGTCGCCAGACGGCAAATACCTTGCGCTGTCTCGGGGCGGGCAGATCGTGATCGTCGATTTGAACGGGAACGAAGTCTCGGCATTCACTCCAAAGAACGGCTCGAGCGGATTCCCCGACTGGCACTAAACGAGCGGACGCGCCACCGTCGAAACGACCCGGTCGCGGTCCTCCGGAGTGTGTACAGTCGGCGTACCGAGGCGGCGGCGTCGATCCGCGCCGCCGGACGCTCGGACCCGTTGTCAGGCAGGCGTCACCGGTGGACATCATCCTCGTCCATGGTTCCTACCACGGTGCGTGGTGCTGGGAGCGCCTCACCCCGGAGCTCGAGGCGCGCGGCCATCGGGTCATCGCCGTCGACCTGCCGATCTCCGACCCCACGGCTGGCGCCGAGCGATACGCCGGGGTGATCTCGGATGCCGCCCGGGGGACCAGGAAGCCCGTCATCGTCGGTCACTCGATGGCCGGGCTCGTCATCCCGCTCGTCGCGACGCGACGCCAGATCCATCGGCTGATCTTCCTCGCGGCGTTCATTCCGATTCCTGGCGTGAGCGCGGCCGCGCAGCGCCATGCGGAGCCGATCGACGGACTGGTTGCACCAAAGACGGCCGAGTGGCGCGATCTCGGCGACGACGTCTGGATGGTGGGGCCGAACACCGCCACCGAGCTGTTCTTCCACGACGCCGACCGCAAGCTCGCGGCGTGGGCCGCGGCCCGGCTCCGGCCGCAGAGCTACCTCGTGATGAACGAGCCGAGCCCACTGGCGGCGTGGCCCAAGGTCGAGAGTCGCTCGATCGTCTGCCGTGACGACCGAGCGCTCAATCCGGCATGGGTCCGATCCGCGGCTCGCGACAGGCTCGGCGTAAAGGCGGTGGAGATCGACGGCGGGCACTCGCCGTTCCTGACCCGGCCGGCCGAGCTGGCGTCGCTCATCGACTCGCTACTCGCCTGAAGCTCCGCGATCCGGTTGACCGGATCGCTCAGGCGACCTCGTAGAGGCGACCCGACTCGACCTCGAACACGAGGCCGTGGATCGGGACCCGCTTGACCCAGGGATGGGAGCGCAGACGCTCCACCTGGGCTCGGACGCTCGCCTCGAGGTCGGTGAACGACCCGAACGCGATGTCCAGACGTTTGCCGGTCTCCGTCGTCAGGCGGTCGCGAAGCCCCGCTTCGTCGGCCGTGAGGAGCCCGCAACCGGTGTGGCCGATGACGATGACCTCGTTCGTCCCGAGGAGCTGCTGGCTGATGATGATCGACCGGATCGCGTCGTCGGTCGCCAGGCCGCCCGCGTTTCGGATGATGTGCGCGTCGCCCGTCCTGAGCCCGAGCACTTCCTCGACGTCGAGCCGGGCATCCATGCACGCGAGCATCGCCAGGCCGGACAGCGGCGCGGCGGTCAGCGCCGAGCGATCGAACGCCGCCGTGTAGCGGCGGTTCTCCTCGAGGATCCGGGTGTACTCGGCCGATCGCTCGGCGCCATCGGCCATGATCGGGGCGTCAGTCGGTCGGGCCGAACAGGAGCGAGAGCCACGATTCCAGCGGCGAGACGCGGTCGTCGCGGACACCGACGCGGGTCGAGGCGGAGCCCGGTGCGTTCGGACCAGGATCCGGCACCGACGGATCGAGCGTGAACGGGATCTCCTTCGACCCGCCGAGATCGTAGTTCCGCGCCTGCTGGGCGATGTACTCGGGCCGCTCGACCATCTGGAGCTCTCCCTCGAGGGCGGCAACCTCGGCGGCGAGGGCGGCGTTGTCGCGAGCGATCTGGTCGGCCCGATTTGCGGCGGTCGCTGCCTCGCCCGCCTGGCGGGCAAAGATGACGACGATCCAGGCGGAGATCAGGCCCGCCGCGAGCCAGCCGACGCGCCGGCGGGTGATGCCGGCGATCGACAGCGACGACAGGTCGATGCCGTCGGCGACGAGCGGAGATACGGGCGACTCCGAATCGGCGGCGCGGTCGGCCGGCGTTCGGGAGTCGTCGAGATCGGGCGGCGAGGGCGAGTCTCGGTCGTCCACGGTTCGGCGGAGCGTAGCTGCCCGCAGCTGACATGTCAACGCGCGACGGGGCCGTGACAGCCAACCTGTCACGAACGCGCGTCACCGTGCTGCTAGACTGCCGCCAATTCGCACATCTGTTCGGTTTGGAGTCGTCGATGCGCACGTACGCTCCCGCCACAACGGAGGCGGTCCTGGCCGCCCTGCTCGACGAGCCGTCGATCGCTCGCGGGGTCGTCCACCACCGGCACATCCCGGCGCGGGCCGCGGAGTTCGGGGAGTACCCGGAATGGCTGGATCCTCGGATCGTGGCCGGGCTCGCGACGCGCGGGATCGAGCGGCTGTACACCCACCAGGCGCAGGCCGTCGAGGCCGTCCACGCCGGCGAGGACGTCGTCGTCGTCACGCCGACCGCCTCCGGCAAGACCCTCTGTTACGCCCTCCCCGTCCTCCAGGCCATCGCCGAGGATCCGGCGGCTCGCGCGCTCTTCCTGTTCCCGACGAAGGCCCTCGGCCAGGACCAGGTCGCCGAGTTTGCGGAGCTGTCGCGGGCCGCCGGCCTGACGATCTCCGCCGCGACCTACGACGGTGACACGCCTGCCCCCATCCGTTCGGCGGTCCGGAAGGCGGGCCAGGTCGTCGTCAGCAACCCGGACATGCTGAACTCGGCGATCCTGCCCCATCACACGAAATGGTTCCAGCTGTTCGAACAGCTCCGGGTCATCGTGATCGACGAGCTGCACACCTACCGCGGCGTGTTCGGGAGCCACGTTGCGAACGTGATCCGCCGGCTGCTCCGGCTGTGCGCCCACTACGGCAGCCACCCCGTGATCGTCTGCTGCTCGGCGACGATCGCGAATCCCGGCGAGCTGGCGACGACCCTCACCGGCCGGCCCACGACGCTGATCGACCGCAACGGGGCGCCATCGGGCGAGCGGCACGTTCTGCTCGTCGACCCGCCGATCATCGACTCGTCGACCGGCGCGCGCGGGTCCGCCCAAACGCTGGCGAACCGCTGGGCGCTGCCGTTCCTGCGGGCGGGCCGGCAGACGATCGTGTTCGGCCGATCGCGGACGGCGGTCGAGATCCTGCTCACCGGAATCCGGGAGTCGCTCAGGGAGAGCTACGGGCCGCGGTCCCGGATCCGCGGCTACCGGGGCGGCTATCTCCCGACGGAGCGGCGGTCGATCGAGCGCGGGTTGCGCGACGGCGAGGTGCTCGGGGTCGTCGCGACGAATGCGCTGGAGTTAGGTGTCGACATCGGGCGGCTCGACGCCTCGATCCTCGCCGGGTACCCGGGCTCCGTCGCGGCCACCTGGCAGCAGTTCGGCCGCGCCGGCCGGCGGCAGGAGACGAGCGTGTCGGTGTTGATCGCGTCGGCCGCGCCGGTCGACCAGTACGTGATCCACCACCCGGAGTTCGTCCTCGACGGCTCGCCCGAGGAGGCGCGCCTCGACCCGGACAATCTCCACGTCCTGCTCGCCCACCTCCGGGCCGCGGTGTTCGAGATGCCGTTCGAGCCGGGCGAGCGCTTCGGGCCCGCCCCCGCCGACGATCTTCTCGCGTTCCTCGGCGAGTCCGGCCACGTCCGCCAGGCGGGCGACGGGCGCTGGTATTGGAGCTCCGAGAACTTCCCCGCGTCGGAGATCTCGCTGCGAACGGCCGCCCCGGAGAACGTCGTGATCATCGACACGAGCCCGGATCGGCCGCGCGTCCTCGGCGAGGTGGACCTGTTCTCGGCGCAGGTCCTCGTCCATGAGCACGCGATCTACATCCACGAATCGATCCAGTACCACGTCGACAAGCTCGACTGGGGCGAGCGCAAGGCCTACGTCCACAAGATCGATGCCGATCACTACACGTACGCCAACCGAGCGGTGACGCTCAAGCCACTCGACGTCTTCGACGAGGCCCCGGCGACCGCCGGCCGGCGGATCCACGGCGAGGTGATGGTCGCGAGCCTCGTGACCCTCTACAAGAAGCTCAAGTTCGTCACGGACGAGAACGTCGGCTGGGGCCCGATCGACCTGCCGGAGATCGAGCTCCAGACGACGGCCTACTGGCTGACGGCGGACGCGCTCCCCGGCCGCTGGAGCAGGAACGACCTCGACATCGCGCTCATCGGCGCCGGGCGGGCGATCCAGGCGATCGCCAGCGTCCTGCTGATGGTCGACCCGCGGGACCTCGGGCTCGTGACGCAGGTTCGGTCGCCGCACCAGGAGGCCCCGACGATCTACCTGTACGAGTCGGTGCCGGGCGGCGTCGGGCTGTCCGAGCGGCTCTGGCAGCGCCACGACGAGCTGATCGCCGGCGCCACGGATCTGATCCTCGCGTGTCCCTGCGACGCCGGCTGCCCCGCCTGCACGGGTCCGCGCCTCGAGCCGGACATCGATGCGAAGGCGCTCGCGTTGCGGCTGCTCCGGGAGATCGGCGCAGGGGCCGTGGCTGCGGCGTGAGCCACGCGACGCTCGAGCGCCGCTTCGCGAACTTCCGCTCGACGGCCGCCACCGAGACCGACGAACCGTCCGCCGCCGAGCGGTCGGCCGGGCTCGCGGAGCGACTGGCGGCGGCCCTCGACGCGGAGATCGTCGTGACCGACCTTGGGTCTGTCGTCCGCTGCGAGCCGTTGACGGTGATCCTGCCGCTGGACCGCGAGCGGCTGGAACGCCTGCCCGGCCAGCCGCCGCGGGACGTGCCGCTCGTCTGCCTCGACACGGAGACGACGGGACTCGCGACCGCGGCCGGGACGATGGCCTTTCTCGTCGGCCTCGGCTGGTGGGAGGGCGAGCGCTTCCGACAGACCCAGCTCCTCCTCCCGGACCACGCCGATGAGCCGGCGCTGCTGGCGATGCTCGAGGCGCACATCCCCGCCGGGTCGTGGCTCGTGACCTACAACGGCCGGACCTTCGACTGGCCGCTCCTCGTCGCCCGCTACCGGATGGCCCGGCGCGACCCGCCGATCCATGCCGGCCACCTGGACCTGCTGCCGTTCGTTCGGCGGGTGTTCCGCCACCGGATGGTCGACGCGCGGCTGAGGACCGTCGAGGCGGAGCTGCTCGGCGTCGAGCGGCACGGCGACGTGGAGGGCTGGGAGATTCCCGGGCGGTACCTCGACTTCCTCCGGTACGGCGCGGCCGACCCCCTGATCGAGGTCGTCCGCCACAACCGCGAGGACGTCCGCTCGCTCGCACGGCTCCTGGCCCACATGGAGGAGCGCTTCTCGGACGCGGCGGGCCGTCAAGGAGGACATCGGGGCGACCTGGCCGGGCTCGCGCGGGCGTTCGCCCGCGAACGCCGCCTCGACGAGGCCCTCGACTGCATCGACACCGCCCTCGCGGCGCCGGCTCCGCCGCCGGACACCCGCGCCGCGGCACCGGCCGTCGACCCGGACGATCACTGGTGGGCACCGCGGCGACCGGTCGACTACGGAGGTCGCCCCCGGGCCCGGCCGACCGTCGCTCCCCCACCCCGCCTCGATTCGCCGTGGACGGAGGAACGGATCCTCGTCGAGCGCGCGAGGCTCCTCCGCCGGCTCGGTCGGTTCGCGGCCGCCGCCGAAACGTGGGAGGCACTCGCCGCGGGCGTCGGCCCGACCGCCCTCGCCGCGTGGATCGAGGTCGCCAAGCTGCGCGAGCATCGGCTCGGCGACCCGCGTGGTGCCTTGGCCGCCGTCGAGCAGGCCCGCACGGTCGCCGCCCGGCGTCGCTCGCTCGGCCGGCCGGATCCGCGCTTTGACCGGGAGCTCGCCCGACGCCTGGCGCGGCTGATGCACCGGGTGGCCGCCGCGCGCGGCCGCGATCTCAGGCCGGCGCGGCCTGCCTGAACTCCGCGATTCGCCCCCGGATCGCGGCCCGATCCGGGACGCCGAGCAGGCCCGGCCCCTCGATGACCAGCGAGGCGGCGGCCGCGGCGAGGAGCAGGTCGAACCCGGCGTCGAGCCGACCACCGACGAGGCGGGGCTCGACCCGGACGGCGGTCAGCGCGGCGAGGAAGACGTCGCCGGCCCCCGTCGGATCGACCGGATGGCGGTTCGGGACCGCCGGATAGCGGCGGAGGGCGAGCCCGTCGTCCCGCCGGTTCGCGATGATTCCGCCCCGATCGCCCTGGGTGATGAGCAGGGAGGCGCCGTCGTGGAGCAAATCGAGGAGCTCGGCGAGCGGCACCGCGTGAGAGACGTCGTCCCGCGACACGCCGACGAGGTCGGCGCGGGCGACGATCGGGTCCGGGCCGGGCTGGCGGCGCTGAACCGGCTCGCCCGGGACGAGGACGCGCAGCAGTCCCTGCCAGCCGACGCCGACGAGCGCGTCCGGGCCGGGGACGTCGGCCCACTCGGCGGGCAGCTCGCCGGCGACCGGAACGAGGAGCCAGCCGGCGGCGCCGCGACTCGCCTCGGGGAGGGCGCTGGTGGGAATCGCGTCGGAGCGATCCTCGCTCAGCTGCAGGCGTCCCTCTGGCCGCTCGACGTTGACGAAGACCGGGCCGTGCTCGAGGGGAACGAGCCGGACGTCGGCGCCCGCGCGGCGGAGAAGGTCGAGCTCCCACGCATCGGCCGCCATGGAATCGACCCCGACGATCGCCGTCGTCCGCAGCCCGATCCGGGCCGTCGTAAGGGCGCCGTATGACACGCCGCCGCCGAGACGCCAGCCGCGAGGATCGTCGTCGGTGAGGTCGCGCGTCGCCGACCCGACGACGACGATCTCCGGTCGCTCGGGGGCCGGCGGCAGGCCGACCGTATACTTCGCCTCCAACCAGTTCCCCTTCTCACCGGAGTCAGCGTGTTCTTCTACGAGTTGCATGAAGGCGACGAGGAAATCTTCTCGGACGTCCTCGTCGCCACCGAATCCGAGATGGAGCCCGACGAGTTCTTCGACCTCGTCCAGTCCATCCGTCGCCGGGTCCAGGGCAGCTATCAGGACGATACCCTCATCGAGGCGATCGCCGTCGAGCTCGAGCGCGACCACGGCTTCATCTTCGTCTCGGACGAGCGCCTCACGGCGTCGGTGAACGTGTCGGTCGAGGAGAGCGAGAACTTCCTGGCCGAGGTCGGTCGCGAAGACGAGGATCTCGAGGCCCGCGACGTCGACTATCGGGCGGTCATCGCCGAGTTCGACCCGGACGGCGAGGCGCGCTCGAACTGAGCCGCGCCCTACCGGCTGAACAGGATCTCGACGACGTCGCCGTCCTGGACGCGATAGGTCTTGCCCTCGGAGCGGAGCCGGCCCGCCTTCTTCGCCTCCGCCATGGACCCGAGCGTCAGGAGCTCCTCGTACGCGACCGTCTCGGCGCGGATGAAGCCCTTGGCGAGGTCCGTGTGGATCGCCCCCGCGGCGTCGACCGCCGTCGACCCGTCGCGGATTGGCCACGCCCGGACCTCGTCGGGTCCGGCGGTCAGGAACGAGATCAGCCCGAGCAGCCGGTACGAGAGTTCGATGACCCTCGCGAGTCCCGACTGGGCGATCCCGAGCTCCTCCATGAACGCCCCCGCCTCGTCCGGCTCGAGCTCGCCCAGCTCCATCTCGATCCTCGCGGAGAGTGCCTCGACGAGCGTCTGGCGGTGGTCGTAGCCCGCGACGATCGAGGCGACGAGCGTTGGCGCCGCAGCGAGCTCGCTCTCGCCGACGTTCAGCAGGACGAGGACCGGCTTCTGGCTGAGGAACCGGAAGCCGCGGATCGCCTTCTCCTCGTCTGATTCCAGCTCCACATCGCGAATCGGCTTGCCGGCCTCGAGGGCCTCCTTCAGCCGGACGAGAACGGCCTCCTCGCGCTCGTTCGACTCCTTCTCGGCGGCGGTGCCGTGGCGACCGCTGGTCTTCAGCCGATCGAGGCGGCGGTCGACCAGGGCGAGGTCGGCGATGACGAACTCGAAGTCGAGCCGCTCGAGGTCCCTCGCCGGGTCGACCGATCCCTCGGGGTGCGGGTTCGCCGGGTCCTCGAAGGCGCGAACGACGTGGAGCAATGCGTCCGACTCGCGGAGGCGGGCGAGGTGCTCGGCGGGGAGCTCCTCGGCTCCGACGCGGCCCTCAGACGACGGCGGCGGGGCGGGCAGGTCGACGTACGTGACGTCGGCGTGGACGATCTTCTTGGGCTTGAAGATCTCCGCGAGCCGGTCGAGCCGGTCGTCCGGAACCTTCACGACGCCGACGTGCAGCTCGAGGCCACCGAAGCCGCCGGTCTCGGCGTGGCCCCGGGTCAGCGTGTTGAAGACGGTCGTCTTGCCGGCCCCGGCAAGTCCGACGATCGCGATCTGCATGGGCGGCCATTGTCGCCGAAGCGGAGACAGCCGGGTGATCGGCGCGGAACTCAGTACCCCTGGCGCGGGTCGACGACGTTGAGCAGGGGCTCGCCCTTCGCGAAGCGCTCGAGGTTGTCCGCGAAGAGCTCGACGCTCCGGTCGAGGACGCGGCCGCTCGACCACGACGTGTGCGGCGTGACGATGACGTTCGGCAGGTCGTAGAACGGCGACGACGCCTGGAGTGGCTCGTCGCGGAACGTGTCGAGGATCGCGCCTCCCAGCGGCCCGTCGCGCAGGGCCCGGAGCAGCGCGCGCTCGTCGACCAGGCGGCCGCGGGCGACGTTGATCAGCCACGCTCCCGGCTTCATCAGGGCGAGCGTCGCGGCGTCAATCAGGTTCTCCGTCTCGGGAGTGAGCGGTGCGGCGAGCACGACGAAGTCCGATTCGGCGAGGAGCGCGGGGAGCGTCTCCGGGCCGCCGACGCGATCGAGCATCGCCTCGCCGAACGCGGGCTCGTCGTCGGTCGCCGCTGAAGCGGTCGCCGATGCCGCCGGCCGACGCCGTGTCGCGACGACCCGGCAGCCGAACGACGTCGCCAGCGCGCCGACCGCCCGCCCGATCGACCCGAGCCCCACGATCCCGACCGTCACGTCGCGCAGCTCCGTGCCTTCGAGCGGCTGCCACGTCCGCTCGCGCTGGAGCTCGAGCAACCCGGGCAGCCGCCGGCTGACCGCGAGGATCATCATCAAGACGTACTCGGCGATCGGTCGAGAGAACACGCCCCGCGCGTTCGTGATCACGATCCCCCGCTCCCGGGCCGTCGGCGTCAGCGCGCGCTCGACCCCGGCGGACGCCGAGTGGACCCACGCGAGACGGGGGGCGCGGGCGAGGAGCCGGTCGTACGCCTCGGACGATAGCCAGCCCTGGAGGAGCACCTCGACATCGTCGACGGACTCGTCGGATCGGCCCTCGACCGACAGCGTCACGATCCGCGACCCGGGCGCCGCGGCGCGGATGCGGTCGAGGTCGCGCGATCGGTAGCGAGCCGAGAGGATCGGCGACAGGGCGATCGCGGCCGGGACGCCACTGGGGCCGCTGCCCGGACCGGCCGTCAGGCGCGGACCCGAGTCGGCGTCAGGTTGGCCGCTCATCCCGCGACCTCCGGCATGACCCGCCGCAACCACAGCTGTGGATCGTCGATCTCGCCGTGGCGTGGCAACGACTTCGGGCCCTCCCAGAGGCGTCGCAACGCGGCCGGCCCGCCGGCATCGGCGACGATCCGGACGAACCGTTCGCCCTTGCGGTACTGCTCCAGCTTCACGTCCATCCCGGTCAGGCGCATCACCGCCCGCTCGAACG
>Ga0070699_100006418_pt1 | contig 10244 bp, 7 predicted proteins | sample KBSK1503metaG_FD_65473 | JGI IMG/M metagenome (GOLD analysis project Ga0070699, IMG submission 65473) | Corn, switchgrass and miscanthus rhizosphere microbial communities from Kellogg Biological Station, Michigan, USA - KBS K1-50-3 metaG | ecosystem: Host-associated > Plants > Roots >... | reverse complement strand
GCCTTCGCCTTCGCCTCCGCGTCGGCCCGTTCGGCGGCCAGTCCCTGGGTGCGGGGCGTTGCGTCGACAGTCGCGGAAGGAGCCCGGTAAGGGTCCCTGTACTCGCGGCTCATCAGTTGCGACGCCATCCACACGACCGCGCCGAACATCACCAGAACGGTGAGGGGGCCGAGAATGAACAGCATTTTGCGGTTGATCGCGCCGTTCATTACCCCGTTCGTCACAGTACCTCCTTCACCTATTTAGCCGCGGGCGCGTTTGTAGTACTGGCCAGGGTCGTACTTGCCAGCCGCTTGCGTTCGAGGTCCCGGATGTAGGCGATGATCGCCCACCTGTCCGACGGGGGAATCGGCCAGCGGTACGCGGGCATCAGTCCCATCCCGTTCGTCATGATGTCGAAGAGCTGCCCGTCCGGGTACTTCAGGATCTTCTCGTCGTGGAAGGAAGCGGTGGGAACGTTGCCTCGCTGGAACAGGATCCCCTTGCCGTCCCCCCGGGCGTCGTGGCAAGGCTGGCAATAGATGACGTAACGCTGGCGGCCGCGCTCGAGAAACGCCTCGTCCGTGTTTACGGGAATCTTGGCAACGAACTGCCCGTCCGCTCCCTTCCCGGTGAAGAAGGCTGCGTCTTCCTTCAGCCCGCCGATCGGGACCGTCCCGGGAATGGGCTGGCGCATGGACGAGCCGTCGAAGAAGAACGTGCTGGCCGTCTGCGAGAGCACCTTCGGCTGGTCGTCCATGCTCGGATTGAGATGGATGGGAGGGCGGCCCGACGTGCAGCCGCGCGCGCAGCCGGCGACGGCGACAGCGGACGTCAGAGCGAACGCACCGAGCACGCACCGTCTGCGGGTGATCATGCAAGCGGCCTCTCGTCCTTCCCTGCGCGCCAGGCTGCCGCGTCGCTCCGCGCGCCCTCGAGGTCCGGATTCGGGTTGCGCACCTTGGCCAGATAGGTCGTCCGGGGCTTGGTGTTCAGCTCCTCGAGCAGGGCGTAGTTGCGCGGGTCGGCCTTCGCCTTGGCAACCCGGCTGGCACCGTCGCGAATATCGCCAAACTCGATGGCCGAGGCGGGACAGGCCTGCTGGCAGGCCGTCTTGACGTCGCCGTCACGAAGCTGGCGCCCCGCGAGCTTCGCATCGATCTTCGCCCCATTGATCCTCTGCACGCAGTATGAGCACTTCTCCATCACGCCCCGCGAACGAACCGTGACGTCGGGGTTCATGGCGAGCTTCAGAATGTCGGGCGTGTCCTTGGTGAAGTTGAAGAAATTGAAGCGACGCACCTTGTAGGGACAGTTGTTCGAGCAATAGCGGGTCCCGATGCACCGGTTGTAGACCATTACGTTGAGACCCTCCCCGTCGTGAACGGTCGCGGCCACGGGGCAGACCTGCTCGCAGGGGGCATCCTCGCACTGCATGCATGGAACGGGCTGGAACACGATCTCCGGATTGCCGGAGGGCTCGCCGGAGAAGTACCGGTCGACCCGAATCCAATGCATCTCGCGTGCTTTCCCAACCTGGATCTTGCCGACAACCGGCACGTTGTTCTCGCTCTGACAGGCGACCATGCACGCGTTGCAGCCGATGCAGGTATTCAAGTCGATCGTCATTCCCCACTGGTGGCCCTGTTCGTAGGTGCGCTCCTTGAAAAGTGAGAAGTGTTCCGGTTCCTCCTCGAAGACGCCGAGCGGGCCGGGCCGGGCTTCTTCCTTTGTGCCCGATCGAAGTTCGGCCACCGTCGACTCGCGGACGAGGGGGCGGCCCTCCATGCTGCCGTGTTCCTGCGTCGCCGAAAGCGGGTAGCGGCGTCCGAGGCGGGTGAGCTTGCCGCCGCCGTCGAATCCGAGCGCCTTGGACGCCCGGATCTTGAATGTGTCGAACCCCACCTCGGATCCAATCCGCCCCGCGCGCCGGCGGCCGTAGCCCAGGGTGAGGGCCAGCACCCCGTCCGCCATGCCGGGCAGGATCCAGACAGGAAGCTCGAGCGAGCGGCCCTCGTAATCGAGACGGACCATCTCCTCGTTCGCAAGACCGAGCGTCTCGGCGGTCTTCGGGCTCACGAGCGCGGGGTTGTCCCACGTGAGCTTGGTGAGGGGATCGGGAAGCTCCTGCAGCCACCCTATGTTCGCGAAGCGGCCGTCGTGAAGCGAGGGGGAGGGGAGGAACACGATCTCCAAGCCACCCGGAGATCCCGCACCGGCCGGTCGGGAACCGGCGGCGCCGATCGCGCGCGCGAGCTCCGCAAAGGGCTGTCCTGTGAGACCCGAAACGACTTCGGGAAGCTCGCTGCCGGCAAGGAACCCATCATGCAACACGCGGTTCCACTTCCTGTCGAACTCTCCCTCGCCCAGGATCGGTTTCCAGGTCTCCCGCACGATTTCATAACCGGGACGATCCTGGCCTCCGACCATCAGCCCCAGCACTTCAACGGGAGTTCGTCCGCCGAACAGCGGGAGGATCAGCGGCTGGACGACGCTGAGCGTGCCTCCAACCGCACGCGCGTCCCCCCACGATTCGAGGTAGTGAGCGCGCGGGATATGCCACTCAGCCTTGGAAGATGTTTCGTCGACTGTGTCCGCGAGCGCGATCGTGTCAGGGACCTTCGCCATGGCCGAGGCGAAGTCGAGATCCGCGGGGGCATCGAACACGGGATTGCCCCCGAGGACGACGAGCGTCAGGACCGTGCCCCCCTGCATCGCGGAGACGAGCGAGGTCAACGAGCTCACGCTCGGAAGCGCCGCGTCCTTCGTCTCGTAGTAGCTGACCGTCTTGCCGGTGTTGCCGAGAGACGTGTTCAAGGCGCAGACCACGGCGTGGACGGCCGCGGGCTGGCGCTCCCCAGCCACGATCAACCCCTTGCCGCGATTCGCCAGAAGGTCCTTCGCAAGGGCGTCGATCCAACGCGGGTCGACACCCGGGACGCCAGCTCCCGCCAGGCTTGCGGCTCCGGCCGCGGGCGGAACAAGGCGTGCCGCGAGGGCCGCGAGGAAGGGGGCGATCTGCCGGCTCTCGAGACGAAGCCGATGATCCGCCATGGCTCCAGTCAGCGAGTAGACCCCTTCAACAGCGTAGAGTCGGTTCATGGTGCCACCCGAGGCTCCCGCACGTCTTCCGGCCGCGAAGCCTCGCGTGTGACGGATCATCTCGGGGTCGGTCAGGAGCGGGTCGGCGTCGAGAGTGAGGATGACGGACGCTTGATCGATCCGGAGCAGGAGGTCGACGTCGCGCCCTGTGGCGGACCGCAGGCCCGCGAGCCGGTTCTCGTCGCTGACCGCATCGTAGGTCGCCCAGATCGCCCGCGGATAACGGGCGCGGAACGCGGATGCCAGGCGCGCCAGGGTGGGGGAGGAGAAGGACTCGGAGAGGACCGCAAGGCCGGCACCACCATCCCCGGCATGAGCCTGGGACAGCTGCCCCCAGGCCGTCACGAAATCGCTCCAGGGCTTCCGCGTACCCTGCAGCATGACCGACTGTGAGCGGTCGGGATCGTAGAGGCCGAGCATGGACGCCTGGACGAGGGAGCCCGAGGCCCCGAGGGTCGAGGGGTGCGAAGGGTTACCCTCGATCTTGGTCGGTCGCCCTTCGTGGCTCTCGACGATCAGGCCGTAGGCGCTCCGGCGGAACGGCATGGTCGTCGTGTAGGAGCGGGGGATCCCAGGGACGATCTCCTCGGGAGCAGTGACAAAGGGGACAATCTCTTCGACGGGACGCCGGCACCCCGCGAGCCCCGCGAGCGACAGCGAAGCGCCCAGGAGCATGATCATCTCGCGCCGGGTGACCCCTTCGGGAAGCTCGGAGGCACCCTCCGGGAATTCCCGCTCGAGGAACGCGCGCGACTCGGGACTCCCCTCGAGCTGCGCGAGGCTTCGCCAGTACGTGCGGCTCACCGATGGCACCCCGAACAGTCAGTCGGCGGATTGACCGGTCGTCCGCCGAGCTGCGCCGTAAGCAGCCGAACGTCCCGCGGCGGGGTCCACTTCATGTTGGTGACCTCCGAGACGGGGCGTCTGTTGGGAGCGGGGTTGCGGTGGCAGTCGAGGCACCAGCTCATGCTGAGGGGCATCATCTGCGTGACTGTTTCCATCTCGTCGATGCGGCCGTGGCAGGTGACGCAGCCCACTCCTGCCGCCACGTGCGCGCGGTGCGTGAAATACGCGAAGTCGGGTAGCTTGTGGACGCGAATCCAGTGCATCGGCCGGCCGCTCTGGGCGCTGTCCCGAATCGGTGCGAGCACCGCGCTGTCTCTCTTCACCGTCTGATGGCAGTTCATGCACGTCTGCGTGGGCGGAATGTTGGCGATGTTGGAGATCTCGACCGACGCGTGACAGTAGCGGCAATCGAGACCAAGCTCGCCGACGTGGAGCCTATGACTGTAGGGGACGGGCTGAATGGGACGGTAGCCCACGTCCGTGTACCACGGAGAAAAGTAGTACCAGACGCCGGCGATCGCGAGCGTCGGACCGAGGATGCCCGCGAGGGCGGCCACGATCGGGAGCTTGTTCCACCAAGGGGGGAAGATCTGGGCCAATGGCTAGGACTCCGTGGCGCTGGAGGACATTTGCCCAGGCCACGAGTCCGCGATGGAACTGTGATGCGACATCCACGTGCCCCCAAAGAATTTGTCGCAGGGAACGACGAAAATCCCGTCGATTGAAGCCGTGATTTTATTCACAAACTGAGAAGAGGGTCAAGCGCGCCAGACTCGCCGCATCGATCCTCAACCTCCCACTCGACCAATCGCCGGCGCCGAAATGGACCATTCTTTAGCCGGCGGCGTCACTTTACGTCACGTCACTTTCACTTCACACCAGCGGCGCCCGCTCACGCGCTTCGGCATCGACACGATCGTGCACCGGCTGATCACCATGATCGAACTCAAGGAAGTGCTGCGCCTGTGGCGCGAGGGCCTGCTTGACGACTCGCGCGCTCGGGTGACATACGTCGAGCCCGCTAGGACGATTGCGAGCAAGACGAGGCGCCCGACGAGGGCAAGAGCGCCAAAAATAAATAGTGACCTTCGAAAGGGTCTTGGCGGTGCGACGGAATATCTGCGGCATCGATGTTGGCGGCGCGACCGCGAGGCGAACGCCTGATAAGGTCGGTTTCTCACCGCGTGATCAGCACGTTTACCACACTTGTGAAAAAAGGATCAAGGCAGCAAAGGCTTGGGCTTTCTACCCAAACTGCCGCCGGACAAGCCCGCGGGCGGGGTAGAATGCCGTTCCACGAGATTCCTTTGATGAGCGACGACCGCAAATACCGGCAGCGCGGCTATCAGGACGACAAGCAGGAGCGCGGGCCAAAACCGGCGGTCAAAAAGCCCGTTGAGCCCGGGGCGCCAGCCGGCGCACGACGCCTCTCGCAGGATGGGCCGAAGAACCTCAACATGCCGGGGTTCCGACAGGTCATCCGCTGCTCCCAGTGCGGCAACCCCGTCTCATCGGAAATCGCCGCCGACAGTCGCTGCCCTCGTTGCGGCACCGACATGCACGCGTGCTCGCAGTGCGGATCGTTCGACCCGGGAAGCCGCTTCGAGTGCATGGAAACCACCATCACCGTGCGCGTCGCTCCAAAAAATACGCGGAACACGTGCACGCTGTTCGCGCCGCGCACGACGGTCGAGCGCGAAACGACCGCACCGCGCACCGACGACGCGCGAAAGGCGTTCGACGACCTTTTCAAGTTCTAATCGATGGCGCTTCTCTCGGAACAGGATCGACAGACACTCCGCACGCATCTCGCGGACATCGCAGACCCGGTCACCCTGCTGTTCTTCACACAAACGATTGGCGGGCCCGAGACGGCGCTGATTACGAAGCAGATTCTCGACGAGATCGCGGGGCTGAGCGATCGCGTCAGCATCGAGGAGGTCAATTTCATCCTCGAGAAGGATCGGGCGGCCGCGCTGGGCATCACCGCCGTCCCTGCGATCGCCGTTCTGAAACGCGATGTCGACACGCGCATACGATTTCTCGGCGCCCCGGCCGGCTACGAGTTCATGTCGTTGATCGAAGCAATCATCCTGGCGGGCGGCACAGACTCGGGCCTCTCCCACGAGAGCAAGAGACTGATCGCGGAGCATGTGGCGGAGCCGCTCGACATCAAGGTCTTCGTGACGCCGACGTGCCCGCATTGCCCCCGGGCGGTCACGCTTGCGCACCGGATGGCGTTCGAGCATCCGCTGATTCACGCGACGTGCATCGAAGCAACCGAGTTCATGGATCTGTCACGCCAGTACCGCGTGACGGGGGTGCCGAAAACCGTGGTCAACGGCACGATCGAAATCCTCGGTGCGGTGCCCGAGGAGATGTTCGTGCGCACGGTGCTTCAGCAGCCGACAGATGCGCCCCACGCCGACCGCCAGGAAACGCCCGCAACCTGATCGGGACCGGCTCGGCGGGAGAGCCGGTGACGGTCGAGATTTCAGAGGAAATCCGTCTGTTACCCTGCCGATTGGTAGGGCGGAGACGCGGCGACGCACGAACGATCGGCTTGCGCATTTCTCGCGACAGTTGAAGACCCTCATCGACAAGGCGCAGGATCACGCGGGTCCAGTGTATCGGGCGACGCAGTTCACTCAACTACGGGTTGTGAAGGTCTCGCGCTCCATTTGGCTCGTGCGTGCATACCGGCGGAAGAGGGAAGAGGAAGGCGCGTATCAACTGAGTGCTGCGCGTCTTTCGACGGCTATTTCGGGTAAACACGGGCGCTTGCAGTGAGGTAAGGCTCTCGTCGATTTGAATGTCGCTCGTTCCGTTAGTCACTGCCGCGCCTACCGAAGTCTTCGCTCAAGCCGTCTACCAAGCCCGGATTGATCGCTTCCTCAGTAGTTTCGGTACCCGGGTCTTGGCGGCGCTCTTGCGGTTACTGGCGTCGGCGACGGCCGCTTCCGCGTCTCTAGATTTTCTACTGCGCAAATCTGCACAGAGGTCGACAGCGGGCGATAAGATACGCGAGCACGCACAATGATTCATATCCCTATACCAAAGAGCGCTCGTCGCCGTCTGGCTACCTCGTACATTGCTCTTGTCTTCGCAGGCCTCGCGTTGGCCAGCTCGATGCCAGCGGCGCAGACCGTCCCACCGGTGGAATCGCTTCCGGAGGCGGCGCAACTTCTGCGAGGACGTGCGTTCCGAGGCGATCTCCGTCAGTTACCCAATGGCCTCCCCACACAACGGGAGCGCCGTCCGGATCGCGGTGAAGAGCCCTTGTTGCGACCCGGCGGCCCTCAGGACGATCGGGCCGCGCAAACCACAGCGCCCGCCGCGCCGGCACCGCCGCCGGGCAGCGGCGGCGGCGCCGGCAATTTCGACGGACTCGATTTCGCGAACTTCGGCGATGGCTGGCCGCCCGACACAAATGGGGATGTCGGCCCGACCTACTACATCCAGACCGTCAACACGTCGATCGGCATCTTTCGCAAGAGCGATGGTGTGCGCGTCGCCGGCTTCAGCTTCGACACGTTGATGAGTCAGGGCAATTTCGGCAATGCCTGCGACAACCAGAATTTCGGCGATCCCGTGGTGGTATGGGATCCCGCCGCCGATCGCTGGATCATCTCCGACTTCGCCTTTGCTCTCGACGCACAGGGAAGCCCGGCGGCTCCGTACTTCGAGTGTTTCGCCGTTTCGCAAAGCGGAGACCCGCTCGCCGGCGGCTGGAACTTCTACGCGTTACAAACGACCGATCAATTTCCGGATTATCCAAAACTTGGCGTCTGGCCCGATGGCCTCTATCTGACCGCGAACCTGTTCTCCGGCAACACCTTCAAGAATGTTCGCGTCTGGGTGCTCAACAAGGCACAGATGTATGCCGGTGCTCCGGCGCCAGCCGTAGTCACGTTCAATCTTCCCTCAAAAGTTCAGGGCGTGAGTGTCTTCACCGGAATTCCGAGCACGTATCACACCGTTACCGGCGCACCGCCGGCAGGGCGCCCGAACTTCATTTCGGTGATCTGGTCGGCCAAGCTCGCGCGCATCTGGAAGGTGCACGTCGACTGGAGCAACACCGTCAACTCGACGCTGACGGGTCCTTCCAACGTCACGCTGGCGAGCTGGGGAGTTGCTAATACATCGGTCCCGGCGAAGAGTGGGAACGCGCTGGACACCATGCGCGAGCGGTTGATGGTGCAAAGCCAGTACACGAATCGGGCCAGCATCGAGTCGCTGTGGCTCACGCACACCGTCGCCAACCCGCTGAACGCCGCGCTGACGTCGCCTCGATGGTACCAGTTCAATGTCACCGGCGGTACCGTCGTTACCTCCGGCCCTGTGCAGCAATCCACCTGGGCACCGGACTCGACGATCGCGCGCTGGATGGCGAGTCTTGCCGTCGACAAAGACGGGAACATGGCGATCGGATATAGCGCGTCGAGCGCCACACTGTTCCCGGCCGTCCGCTACGCCGGGCGGCTCTCGACGGATCCGGCGAGCACCCTGGGTCAGACGGAAACGTCTCTTGTCGAGGGCACGGGATCGCAGTGCTGCAACTTCTCGGATGGCTCGGTCAACAACCGCTGGGGCGATTACAGCGCGATGACGATCGATCCGGACGGATGCACGTTCTGGTACACGACCGAATACTACCGATCGCCCCAACCGACAACGCTCGCTCAGGACAACTGGCAGACTCGGATCGGCTCGTTCAAGTTCACGAGTTGCACGCCCAATTCGGCGGCGCTACAGGGGACGGTGACCAACGCGTCTACTGGGAACGGGATCAGCGGCGCCACGGTGACTGCCGGGACGAGCTCGACCACTACTGATGGGAGCGGTCAATACACGCTCGGTTCGCTGGCACCTGGAACGTACAACGTGACGGCGTCCGCCTCGGGCTTCACCATCGGAGCGGCGTCGGTCACTGTTTTCTCCGGAATCACAACCACCCAGAATTTCGCGCTTGTCGCAAGCGCTGCGACAGCGACCACCCTCACCGTGGGCTCGGCTTCCGGCATATACGGAGGGACAGTGACACTGTCGGCTACGCTGACGGCCGGTGGTACAGGCGTCAGCGGCAAGTCCATCGGTTTCACGCTGAACGGGAACCCCGTCGGCAACGCATCGACGAACGGTTCAGGAGTCGCGACGTTGTTGAACGCAAGCTTGTCTGGGATCGGCGCCGGCACGCTCCCCTCCGGCGTCGGTGCGAGCTTTGCCGGTGACGGCAGCTATGCGGGCAGCAGCGGCACCAACAGCCTGACCGTTGCGAAGGCAAGTCAGACGATCACGTTCGGGGCACTGCCGGCGAAGACGTACGCCGATCCGCCCTTCACAGTGAGCGCGGCTGCCTCGTCCGGGCTCGTGGTCACATTCAGCGTGAGCGGCAACTGTACGGTGGCCTCAACGACCGTGACGATCACCGGCGCAGGATCCTGCACGATCACGGCCTCGCAGCCGGGCGATTTGAACTACTTTGCGGCGACCAGTGTTCCGCAGACGTTCAGCATCGCAAAAGCCAACCAGACGATCAGCTTCGCCGCGCTCCCGAATAAGGCAACCACGGATCCGCCGTTCGCCGTAACGGCCACAGCGTCCTCCGGACTGCCGGTGACTTTCGGAGCATCAGGTAGTTGCACCGTGTCGGGTAACACCGTGACGATTACTGGCGCCGGAAGCTGCACGATTAGCGCGTCACAGGGTGGAAACATCAACTACAACGCCGCGGCCAGTGTGCCCCAGACGTTCAACATCACCTCCGGCGGCGGTGGCGGCGCATCGCCCGACGGGACGACGGTTCCTCCCGCTTCGCAAATTGTGGATAACGTCGGTGCGGTGTGGACGATCGGCGCGAATCAGGTGATCCTGCGCAATGGCGTCCAGGCCGCTGGCGGATACGGATCAGAGATTCTCTGGAAGAACACCACCATCTACGTACTTGGGACTGATTCCAACTGGTGGCAATGGACCGGATCGGGCTGGATCAACGTAGGGCCGGCGCAACCCGGAAGCGGTCAAACGCCCTCGCCAGACGGCACCACGGATCCTCCCGCTGCACAGATCGTCGATAACCTCGGTGCCGTTTGGACTATTGGCGCGAGTCAGGTGATCCTGCGCAATGGCGTCCAGGCGGCCGGCGGATACGGATCAAAAATTCTCTGGCAGAACACGACCATCTACGTGCTTGGCACCGACAACAACTGGTGGCAGTGGACCGGATCAGGCTGGAGCAACGTCGGGCCGACGCAGCCGGGAACCTAGGACAGAGACGATAACTGGCGGAGGGAGAGGATTCGTCCTCCTTCTCGCTC
>Ga0070699_100006417_pt1 | contig 10244 bp, 10 predicted proteins | sample KBSK1503metaG_FD_65473 | JGI IMG/M metagenome (GOLD analysis project Ga0070699, IMG submission 65473) | Corn, switchgrass and miscanthus rhizosphere microbial communities from Kellogg Biological Station, Michigan, USA - KBS K1-50-3 metaG | ecosystem: Host-associated > Plants > Roots >... | reverse complement strand
GCCAAACCGGCTCGAACAATGACGAGTAAGACTAGCGAGGGGTGTTGGGCTTCCCATCAAGCAGCAGAAAAACTTGAGATTCGTGTCAGGGCATGCCTTCAGGCATGCCGTAACTGCCGTTAAAGCGCCTTCAGGCGCTGTGGATCGTAAATCGAGCTTTTCCGTCAAGCTGCTAGAGCGCCGGGGTCTGCTGCGCGGTCTCGGTGGTGCTGGCGACGGCCTGGAAGTCGCTCTGATAAACATCCACCACGGTGCGGCCGATCAGGCGGGCGCTGACTTCCGAGTGGAGGCGCACCGGGAAGGTGAACGAACCGAAGTCTGCGTAATCCTGTACGAATTCGATCTTCTTCACGAAGAAAGACGGTGACTTCACCATGCTACCCTCGGTCCGAACCAGGCTGCCGGTATGCGCATCGAGATAGATGCGGCCCTTGAACAGGCCGACCCGTTTCTTGCGCGGTTTCACCTGGTAAACGTGCACCAGACGCCCTTCCGCCTGACTAGTTCCCTTGTAGGAGAACTTGTAATTGGCAGAGGTGACCGCAGTCAACGAGGTGTCGTCCTTCTGCACATGGTCCACTTCGGACTTCAGCAGGCGGGTGATGACGTTGCTCTTGACGAAGCCGTCCCCGCTGAAGTGCACGGCTTTGAATAGAAGAGTACGCGGAGCGGCATAGTGCCGCCGCAATTCGAACTCGCCGGATTGCGCCGTGTCCGGTAGCTGAGCGCGGATCAACGTCGTGGAGGAATAGGAAGCCAGTTCCATGGTCTGCAGCGCCGCCCGCCGCTCGTAGGCTTGCATGGCAAGCTCGGGGGCCATGCGGGGAAGCGCAACTGGCGCGATCAGAGCGGGTGCAGTGCGGTCTGATGGTGCAACCAGGCCCGAGCCGGGCAGCACACCGCCGCTGGCGGGAAGCACAAACATCGGCAAGTTATCGGGCGTGGGGCCCGACGCTATCAGCCGCAGAGACTGACCTGCCGCGAAACCTGTTACGCACAACAGCAACACTAAGACTCTAAGAAAAACGCGATTCATAAAGGTAAAAGGTAAGCGGAATACGTACTTTATATCTGATTCACGTGCCTAAGGAAAAGTAACAAAAGTAAGAGCGGAGTGTACCCCGTGGTACCCGTTTGCATCTTGCAGATTCGAGCCTACATAGCAGCCAAGTTGCGCCGCAGCACACTTATTGAGCCGCGGGCGGCGTGGCGGGCGCAGGTGCTGCCGCTGCTTGCCCACCTGTATTGACCAGGTCTTTCAGTTCCTTGCTGGGTTTGAAGAACGGAATCTTCTTGGCAGGAACCTCCACCCGATCACCGGTCTTGGGGTTGCGTCCCACGCGCGGCTTGCGCTGCCGCGTGCGGAAGCTGCCAAAGCCCCGGATCTCGATCTTGTCGCCCACTCGAAGCGAGCGCACGATGCTGTCAAATATGGTCTCGACGATGACTTCACTGTCCTTGCGTGTTAACTCCGCCAGCCGGGAGACTTCATCAATCAGATCAGCTTTTGTCATACGCTCTCTGGCTCCGTCGTCTGCTTGGATTTCAGAAACGGCTCGTGCTTGGGTAGGGCCCCTTGCCTATGGCCTGGATAACCTTCTCAAATTTCAGGGCTTTTGTGCAAGAAGCTTTTTTGGCAGTCTACGTTACGGCTTCTGCTCGATGCCCGAAGTCGCCCCCGGGCTGGAGTCCAACTTCTGCCTTCTGAATTCTTCCTTCTGACTTCCCGATGCCCGCCTCGCTACTTCCAGAGATAATAGAATCCCACGTGCTGATCCAGCAGCTTCTCCCGGCTGGGCAGCCACTCGGAAACATCGCCGAACAACAGGTCGAGCACTGTCTTGCGCTCTCTCTCCGGGTGCACCAGTACTGGCTCGCCCTTGATCCCCACCGCCTTGGCCGTATCGTCCACCGCGGCCTGGAAATCGCCTACCTGGTCTATCAGCTTCAAAGACAGCGCCTGCTCGCCAGTCCAAACTTTTCCGTTGGCAATGGCCCGGATATCCTCGACCTTCACTTTCCTCCCATCCGAGTTTCTTCCATCCGCCACCGCCTGGATGAACTGGGTGTGCATGTTGTCAATCAGCGACTGCACATATTCTTTCTCCGCCGGAGTCATGTCGCGCGTCGGCGAGCCAGTGTCTTTGAACTCGCCCGCCTTCATGGTAATGTCCTTCAGCTTGGCCCAGTGCAGCAAATCACCGTAATTCGTCCACGAGGCAATCACGCCGATCGAGCCCACGATGCTGCCCCTGTCGGCGTAAATTTTGTTGGTGGCGGCAGAGATGTAATACGCGCCGCTGGCACCAACGCTGCTGATGGAAGCCACGATGCGTTTCTTCTTTTCGTCGCGGATGCGCTTGACCTCACGGTAGATCTCCTCTGACGCGGCCACGCCGCCGCCCGGGGAGTTCACGTGCAGGATAATGGCTTTGATGGAGTCGTCGTCCCCGAACTTCTTGAGCTGCGGCACCACCACCCGTGGATCGATGATGACGCCTTCCAGATCCACGACGCCGATCTTGTCACCGAAACTGTGAATCGTCGCTTGCTCGCCCGTGTGCAAGGTCAAATACACCAGCGTAAACACCGCCAGCACGAAGAGGAAGAAAGCTCCCCCTCCAATCACGATCCAGAGCACAGTGCGCGAACGACCGTTATCCGCCATACAGATAGCCTAGTTTAGCACCAGAATGGAGGTTGAGGGTTTCCAGTTTCTGGTTTCTAGTTTCCGGTTGGCAGTGGAGTCTCGGCGGCTTCTACTGCCGTACTAGAAGCTGTCTGTGACGGCTAAACAATCACCCTGAGCGCTCCTCGCGCCACGCTGACTTCGATCGGCGTGCGGCACACGTACTCGCCATCAGCATAGACATCGACTGGAGACTCGGTTTCTACCCGGAGGCGGTTCGCCTGGAAATACTCCACCTGGGGGATGCTCAAGTGGCGGCCGAAATAGACGGTGGGAAAAAGACAGAACAGCTTGAACTTGTCGACGTCACTGACAATGCAGATATCGAGCTGGCCGTCGTCTAGCTGAGCACGGGGCGCGATCTTCATCCCGCCGCCATAAGTTGGGGCATTAGCGAAGGCAGCCAGGACGGTTGGCTTTGCGCTGAGCGTGACGAATACATCCGAGTGCTCGCTGCCGGGAATCATGATTTTCATGAGGAGGGGGGCAAATCGAAAAAGCGCCGGCACTAGGCTGAGTACATAGCCGCCATGTCCGCGCAACCAGCGCGGAAGTCCATTCGCCCGCCGCGCGATCTCCCCGTCCAGCCCCACACCGCCCACGCAGCAGAAATAGTACCCGCTTGGCGCGGGCGCCTCGCCCGCGTTGGTTGCCGCCAGTGACGTTGAAGTGTGCTGCCGCCAAGGATCAGGGAAGGGCACGGCTTCAGCCGTGCCGCCAGCACTCCTGGTTTGCGGGGGCTTCAGCCCCTGAGGCGATGGCACCAGCGGGGTGATCACACCCGCGTCAATCGTCCTCACATTCCCGCCCGCAGATGAAAACTTGCGCCACGCCGCCAAAGAATCGCGGATGCTGCGCAGATTCAGGGCGCGGGCAAAATCATTGCCACTGCCGCAAGGCACGACCAACACTGGCAGTTGCAGCTTGACCAGTTGCGCCAGATGACGGTGGACGGTCCCGTCTCCACCAAAAATAAGAATCGCGTCAGCTTCGGTTGAGCTCGCGGGCAAGCCGATCAGCCACGTCGCGGCCGAGTTTTTCTGGAAGGGTTTCAGCTCTTTGGTGGAGGACCCCAGCCCGAGGATGGCAGCAGCGCGCATTGATCAGGGAATTTAACCACGAAGGACACTAAGGATCACGAAGGAAAGCTGTGCCCGGAGTGATCCGAGGTGCTGCGATCATATGTTAGGGGAGTGTTAGGCGTACTTTCTTTATCTTTCGACCTACCCGAAGCACAACGTCGCTATTCGGGTAGATCCCAACCACTAATTCTTGGGCGCCAATATTTTGCCCGTCGATACTGACAGCGCCACCCTTGAGTTTTGCAGCCGCTTCAGTGTTGGAACTGGCTAAGCCGACTTGTCGTATGAGCTTGTCGATCCGAACCGGGAACCACTGGCCCGTGTTCTCATTCTTCCGTGAATCTCTGCTTATCACACGGATTGCCCCACCGCCTTCTTGAGGGACCACATCTGCTGCGCGCACACTTTCCAGCTTAAGTTCGACTTTCTCCACGCTATCTGGTACCTCGTCCTTCTGGAACTGCTTTGCCCAGTCGTCCCCGGCTTTGGTGGCGGCGTCGGCCGAATGGAAGTCCGTCACGATGCGGCGCGCCAAACCCTTCTTTGCCTGCATGGGATGCGACTCGCGTCTCATCTTTTCAATCTCGGGGAGTTGAACATCGGTCAACAGCTCGTAGTAGCGCCACATCATCTCGTCGGAGATGCTCATGATTTTGCCGTACATCTCGAGCGGCGGCTCAGTGACCCCGATGGCGTTGCCCAGCGACTTCGACATCTTCTGCACCCCGTCGAGGCCCTCGAGAATGGGCATGGTCAGCACGACCTGCGACTCTTGGCCGTAGCCGCGCTGCAGTTCGCGGCCCATGAGCAGGTTGAATTTCTGGTCGGTGCCGCCCAGTTCGACGTCGGCCTGGAGCGCGACCGAGTCGTAGCCCTGGGCCAGCGGGTAGAGCAGCTCATGCATGGCGATCGGCTTTTCTTCTAAAAAGCGCTTGTGGAAGTCCTCGCGCTCGAGCATCTGTGAGACGGTGACCTTGGCGGCGAGGCGCACCCAGTCCGCGGATTTCACCTTGTCGAACCACTCGCTGTTGAAGCGCACCTCGGTCTTAGCCTGGGAAAGAATCTTCCATACCTGTGCCATGTAGGTCTTGGCGTTGCGCATGATTTCGTCCGCGCTGAGCGGTGGGCGGGTGGCGGAGCGTCCGGTGGGATCGCCGATCATGCCGGTGAAGTCGCCAATCAGGAAGATGACCTTGTGCCCGAGGTCCTGAAAGTGCTTGAGCTTGCGCAGCAGGACGGTGTGGCCGAGATGCAGGTCGGGCGCAGTGGGATCGAAGCCGGCCTTGACCCGGAGAGGCTTGCCGGAAGCGCGGCTTCGCTCCAACTTAGAGCGCAGTTCGCCTTCACGAATTATTTCGGAACTGCCTTTCTTTATGTATGTTAATTGCTCATCTATGGGCGCGAAGTCGGGCATGGACTTTGATTATAGCTATCCGCGCCTGTCAGCAGGAGGATCGGAACGAGTGCCAGGGAAACTAAGTATTTCATTTGCAAGTCAGTCGACAGTGCACGTCTCGTAAGATCCTTTCGCCAACAAACATAGAGGCGAACCTCAGCTTTTCAGGTTCTGGGACCGTTGCCGAGCTGCGCTCGGCCGGACAGCCGAGGGCGGCTGTCCCTACGTGGTCCCTGCCTACCTGCGCACCAACCTCCTGCCCACAATTTCGAATTTTCCCTCCAGCACAATGTTGATCGCCTCGGAGTACGCGATGTGTTCCTGCTCCAGGATGCGCGCGGCGAGCGAATGCTCGTCGTCGGTGTCGAGCACGGGGATGGCCTTCTGCACGATGATGGCGCCGTGGTCAAGTTCTTCGTCCACGAAGTGCACGGTGCAGCCGCTGATCTTCACTCCGTAGGCGAAGGCTTGTTCTTGCGCTTCCAGTCCGGGGAAGGCTGGCAAAAGCGACGGGTGGATATTGAGGATGCGACGCGGGAACTGTTGCACGAACCAGGGCGAAAGCAGGCGCATGTATCCCGCGAGGCAGACGAGATCGATCTTGTGCTGTTGGAGCGCGGCGACGACTTCGCGATCGTGCTCTTCACGCTGCTTGCCCTTCGAGGGGATTACGAGTGCGGTCAGACCGAGGCGGCGCGCAATTTCGAGACCGGCGGCCTCAGTTTTGTTGGAGATGACCACGGCAATGCGCGCATCGGGGATGCGGCCTGCCGCGACGTTCCTGGCGATGGCTTCGAAGTTCGACCCGCGTCCGGAGAGGAGGATGCCGAGGTTTTTCATTAGGAGCTCAGCCGTCAGCTATCAACTGACGGCCAACCATAATAATTCAGGACCGGGAAGAAGACTCCGAAGTTGACAAAACCAGTTCTCGGTTCTCAATTCTCAGCAGTTTGCCCCTGGTCCTGCGCCTCCGATATAGTTTTCTCTCGCCATGTATCACGATTTTCACGCCGTGGATCGCTGGACGAAGAAAGATGTGCACTGCGTCTATCTGGCACTGATCGTGGCCATTGCCACCCGCCACGCCGACGCGGTGGACATCAAGTTCCTGGTGGACGGACGACCGGTGTGGGTGGCGCTGCCGCATCCCGCCTGGGTGGAGTACAAGAAGCGCACTAGCAAGGTCATTACCGATCCCCTGGCGGTGGAGGTCGCCGGGCACTACCTCAAGACGGCGCTCGAGTCTGGCGAAGGCGTAGGGCGGGAGATGTACTCGCTCACGGTCGAAGAAACGCTCAGGCATCTGGATGCAGTGGCGACGGAAGCAGAGTCTCAGGTGGTCACGCAACCCTAGCCCAAATTCGACACCGGTTGTTTTCCCGCTTTGCGGTCACAAGCACTTGTGATCTCAAGCACTTCCGACGATCCACCGATATTCGAGAATGGAGTAGTTCCGCGGGGAAGGCGGCTAAAGCGCCTAAGCACTTGGAACGTCCCTCCGGATGAGGGACAATAGAGGCCGCTTTATACCAGATCCTTTCTGACCGCGGCAGCCGCTACACACCGCGGCATTCCGTTCCCTAAGTTCTTTCGGTGAGGAGAGGCTTTCATGTCTAGTCTTACGCCAACCATAGAAGTTGAATCAACCGGCAACGAGATCAGGCACAAGCGGCTGGCGCAGTGGGTCGAAGAAGTCGCGCGGATGTGCAAGCCGGATCGCATTCACTGGTGTGATGGTTCGGATGAGGAATACCAGGCCATGCTGCGGCTCATGATCCTCGCGGGTGTTGCCATCCCACTTGATCCGACGAAGCGCCCGAACAGCGTTCTGGTCCGCTCGAATCCTGGCGACGTGGCCCGGGTCGAGGATCGGACCTTCATCTGCTCGCGAGCCAAGGAAGACGCCGGCCCGACCAATAATTGGGAAGATCCGGCGAGGATGAAAGAGAAGCTGACTCGGCTCTACACCGGCTCGATGGCCGGCCGCACCATGTACGTGATTCCCTACAGCATGGGCCCCATCGGCTCGCCGATCGCAAAGATCGGCGTCGAGATCAGCGACTCGCCCTATGTCGTTGCCAATATGCACATGATGGCCCGGGTCGGCACCCGCGTGCTCGACGTTCTGGGCGAGAACGGTGAGTTCGTTCGCGGGGTGCACTCGGTCGGAGCGCCGCTCGGTTCCAACGAGCAGGACTCAACCTGGCCCTGCAACGCCGAGCACAAGTACATCTGCCACTTCCCGGAAACGCGCGAGATCTGGTCGTTCGGTTCCGGCTACGGCGGCAACGCGTTGCTGGGCAAGAAGTGTCACGCGCTGCGCATCGCGTCGGTGCAAGCCCGCGACGAGGGCTGGATGGCCGAGCACATGCTCATTCTCAAGTTGACCAGCCCCGCGGGGCAGGTCAAGTACATTACCGGTGCGTTTCCCTCGGCCTGCGGCAAGACGAACTTGGCCATGGTGATTCCGACTGTCCCCGGCTGGAAGGTGGAGACGATCGGTGACGACATCGCCTGGATGAAGTTCGGCGCCGACGGCCGGCTCTACGCCATTAACCCGGAGAGCGGCTTCTTTGGCGTGGCGCCGGGCACGAGCATGAAGTCGAACGCCAACGCCATGCTCACCGTAACGAAGAACTCCATCTTCACCAATTGCGCCATGACCCCGGATGGCGACGTGTGGTGGGAGGGGATGAGCGACGACAAACCGGCCGAATTGGTGGACTGGCTGCGCCGGCCGTGGACCCCCGCCTCTGGCCGTAAGGCGGCGCACCCCAACGCGCGGTTTACGACACCGGCCAGGCAGTGCCCGGTCATCGCCCCGGAGTGGGAGGACCCGAAGGGCGTGCCCATCGACGCAATCCTTTTCGGCGGCCGGCGCGGCGGCGTTGTCCCGCTGGTCATCGAAGCTTTCAACTGGCAACACGGCACTTTCCTCGGCGCGACCGCCAGCAGCGAGACCACGGCCGCGACGACGGGCAAAGTCGGCCAACTCCGCCGCGATCCCATGGCCATGCTCCCCTTTTGCGGTTATCACATGGGCGACTACTTCGCGCATTGGCTCAAGATCGGCGCGAGGCCCGGGGCAACGCTGCCGAAAATCTACTACGTCAACTGGTTCCGCACGGACGAAAATGGCAAGTTCCTGTGGCCCGGCTACGGCGAGAATAGCCGGGTGCTGAAGTGGATCTTCGAGCGCTGCGACGGCAAGGTCCACGCCGCGGACACGCCCATTGGCCGGCTGCCCGAGCCAGCGGACCTCGACTCTAGCGGCATGGATATTCCGGCGGCCAACTTGGCCAAGTTGCTCAACGTCGACATCGAGGGCTGGCTGGCGGAGGTGCCGCTGATCAAGGAACACTTCGCCAAGTTCGGTAGCCATCTGCCGGAGGGATTGAACCGCGAGGTTGCGGCTCTTGAGGAGCGGTTGCGGGCAGCGAAGAAGAAATAGGCTCTCGCCATTGGAGAGAAGACCCGGCGATATGCCGGGTCGTATTTTTTCGGGCGTCACGCTTTCTTCAACATGCGCACGAGAGCCACCAGAGCAACGGCACCCAAGATCGCTACCAAGATCGCAGGGATGAGCCCGCCTGATGTGTAGAAGCCGAGAAAGCGTATGATGCCGCCTCCCACGATTGCGCCGGCGATGCCCAGCACAATGTCCATCAGGATGCCGTAGCCCGAGCCTTTCATGATTTTTCCCGTCGCCCAGCCCGCGACCAGACCTACGAGAATGATGTACAGAAAGGAAAAAGATACGAACACGGTTGCCTCCTGTAATGCTGCGCGTGGCAGCGGTTTTATACTTCGCCGACAGACTTAGTGGCAATAACGTTCGAACATTGAATTCGAACACAAGATGCGGGGCTGAACTCCAGGGTTTGCTCGCGAGCAGACTTGAACGACTTGCCGCATGCTTCGAGTCATGAGCTACTCTGTGGTTAAATCAAGTTATGTTCGCCCGCAAGATTCGCGTGGAATACGAAGCGAACGGCCGGCGGCGGCCCTGCCCGCTGAAGTGGCTGGACAGCTTCTCCATGCGCAATTTCACCAACGCCACAGTATTTGACGATACCTTGCCCGTGGCTGACGGTGTCATGGAGATCGGGGCGAAGGTCCCGCTGGAGCAACTGAAAGCGGCGATGGAGGATTGGTTCGGAAGGAAGGGATATCTGCCAAAGGGAACCTCTCTTCAGATTGCGGCAAAATGATTTATAGAGCCAGTTTGTAAAACCCATCCTCAGAAACTTGGTTTCTGAGACCCATTCTTCAGCTGCTCGCTTGGAACGCTTTTCACCCTGCAACCAGACCCCGCAACGACAGGCCAAGGCGTAAGTCTTGTAGGGCGTTACCCTAGAAATTTTTACAGATTCTGCCGTCGGCAATGGCCCGAGGAATCCTGATATCTAAGATTGTTTGCAATAGCTTAACTGATTCAGAGGAACGGCAATTCGCTTGCCTTACATACAGGGCGGGAGCTGATTCCCGTGCGCATGAACCACCAACTGGCAGAGCCGTTCATCATCACCGGCATACGCAAGCCGAAGAACGGCGCGGTTAGGACATTGTTACGCGTCCGCCCCGCGATCAAGTTCGCGATCATAGTGCAGGAGACACCGCCAGCGGCTCCGAAACGGCGTGTCAATTGGGACAGGGTTCTGGGCCTCGTCATAATAGTGGTCGTAAATGGAGCTGCGTGGTCCTCCGTCGTCATCTCCATCTCACATTTGTTGAGATGAGAGGCGAGTGACGCGAAACTGCGCCGCATCTATGCCCGGTTCCCACTTTTCAATGGAAAGAACGATCCGGCCTAGCAGCTGAATGTCAGGCTTACTTGTCGTAGTGCAGCAGCGAGAAAACGCCGTACTGCTTGAGTTTTTCGCGGCCTTTGAGAAAGTCGAGTTCGACCACAAATCCCAATCCGGCGATTTCCGCGCCCAGTGAGGTGGCGAGTTTGGCCGTGGCTTCGGCGGTGCCGCCCGTAGCCAGCAGGTCGTCCACGATGATCACGCGCTGGCCTTTCTGAATGGCGTCCTTGTGGATCTCCAGCGTGTTCGTGCCGTATTCCAGGGCATAG
>Ga0070699_100006415_pt1 | contig 10245 bp, 9 predicted proteins | sample KBSK1503metaG_FD_65473 | JGI IMG/M metagenome (GOLD analysis project Ga0070699, IMG submission 65473) | Corn, switchgrass and miscanthus rhizosphere microbial communities from Kellogg Biological Station, Michigan, USA - KBS K1-50-3 metaG | ecosystem: Host-associated > Plants > Roots >... | reverse complement strand
CATCCTGCTCGTGCGCCGCGAGGGCTCCGTGACAGTGGTGATCGAAGACGACGGCCGCGGCTTCGATCTTGGGAGGACCCGCGAGGACGGTCTCGGGCTGTTGGGCATGAGTGAACGTGTGGAGCTTCACGACGGTCGTCTGAAGATCGAGGCTGCTCCCGGCTCGGGAACGACCCTCGTCGTCGAGATGCCACTGTGATCAAGGTCGTAGTCGTGGACGATCACGCGGTGGTCAGATCGGGGCTGCGCCTTCTCCTCGATGCGCATGAGGACATCGAGGTCGTCGGTGAGGCAGGGAACGCAAAGGACGCGATTTTCCGGGCACGCGCGCTCAAGCCGGATGTGATGCTGCTCGACGTCGTCATGCCGGGCGCGAGCGGCATCGACGTCCTACCCGAGCTCCTCAAGGAATCGCCCGAGACGAGGGTGCTCGTTCTCTCGATGCAGGACGACCCGAGCTACGTGCGTGAGGCATTCGGCGCCGGCGCCAGCGGCTACGTGCTCAAAGAGGCGGCGGATGAGGAAGTCGTCTCAGCGGTTCGCGAGATCGCCAAAGGTGGCCGGTACGTGCATCCCACTCTCGGTGCCCGCATGGTCGCCGCCGAAGCAGAGGAAAGAGCCGCGGTCGAGGCCGACCCCCTATCGGAGCGCGAACGCGAGGTGCTGCGACTCCTGGCGCTCGGCCACACGAACCAGGAGATAGCACAAGGGCTCTATATCTCGGTGCGCACTGCGGAATCACACCGCGCGCACATCATGCAGAAGCTGCGGCTTTCCACGCGCGCCGAGCTCGTCCGGTACGCGCTGTCGCACGGACTGCTGGCGGAGGACGCGTCCTAGACGCCGAGCCCGACCCCGAGCTTGCCCGAGTCATGGGACCAGTAGAAGCGTTCGTGAGCAAGACGCGGCGCGCCGTCAATGAGAGTGCGCCAGGGGCCGAAAGCTTCCGAGATCACTGGATCGTCGACGATCTCGTTGACGATCCATTCCACCTCTGCTGCCTCGAAGAAGAAGACGACCTCCCCGGCGGTCAGATAGGCGGCATGGCGCCGGAAGCCAAGCGCCTCGGGATCGAACGGGGGGCCTTTCGCGATCAGCGCCTCGGCTTCTTCGTGCGCGCCTTCCCGTAGTCGAGCCACGATCATCAAGCGTTTCACGATGCCTCCTTCGTTTCGCCGATGGGCGAACACTGCCGGTGTAGGAGAGCGCCGACATCGGGGGCGACCGCGAACCCGGTTACGGGTTTTCCGCAGGCTTGTGCTCGAAGATGACCAGGACACTGAGGTGCTCGTACGCGGTGAAGCGATGCTCGGCGTGCGCCTCTACGAAGACGGCGCTGCCCTCTCGGACCGGTACTTGCTCACCCTCCACCTCGAGTACGCCTCTGCCCTCGAGGACGACATACAGCTCATCGTCCTCGTGGGGCTGCTGCCGATCCGGCTCCGGGGCGACGAGCCCGTAGACGCCGACTTCGAGGCCGACGGACTCGTGGACGATCTCGTAGCCACCGCCGGCCTCACGGAGCCGTTCTTTGACCGCTGCGACTTCAAACGCGTGCACGATGCGCGAACTTACTTCACACGCACCGTCAGGTGCAGCACGTTGTCCTCGCCGATCGTCTTCATCGATCCCGCCCAGGCGTAGTCCTCGCCCGGCCTGGTGGTGAAGCGGTAGACGCCCTTCTGCGTCAGCGTGACCGAAGACGACGACGCCATCTTGCTCATGTTGGGATGTGCCACTCTCACGTTCGGGCCGGCTGTCTGAACCAGCTTGTGCGGCATGACGTCGTTGTTCGTGAACCTGAGCACCGTGCCGGCCTTGACGCGGACGGACTGCGACGCCTTGAACGGCCCGGAGTTGAAGGACCAGGAGTGGCAACCGCGCATTTGATGCCTGATCGTGATCGTCGCCGTGCTCTGTGCGGGTGCCGCCGATGTGACGGCAAGGGCGGCCAACGCTGCGAATGCGAGCGCCGCGCCACGAATTGTGTGTTTCCGCTGCATGACTTCTCCTTTGGTTTCGTACATTCGACTCAAGTGTCCTCAGGACGGGCGTCGCCGCCATCGGGTCGTTGCCACAGATGATTTACGGGTTTCCCGCAAGGCCGCTGCTGCCCTGTACGGATGCAAGCGCAGCCGTAAAGCGGCACCGTCTGCTCATGAAGCGAAGCAGCTATGCCGTCTGGTGGAACGAGGGCAACGGCCCACGACACGTGGGAAAGTTCGAGATCGCGCACCTCCACGCACTCCTCTCCGGCAACAGATCGAAGAGGCTGGCGGTTCCGCTGGATGACATCACGCGCGTCGAGTACCGACGGGGCGAGGTTCGGATCGAGAGGAGAGCCGCAACTCCGCTCCGGATTGGCAGTCTCGACGCGCCCGGCACCCTGCTGGAGCTCGCGCATTCCCTCGACTCCTGATCTGGGCTTTCCCGCACAGCGGATGAGGCACTCCACCGATGCGGGGGCCAGGAAGGGGCTTCCGGCTCCAGGAGACGCCGCTATCGAACCCAGAGCTGGTCGAGTAGAACCTGCTGGTTGGGGTTGGTCTGCCAGTTGCCCACGCGCTTCGACGCAAGGATTGGCCAGCGCGGGTTGAACAGCGGCACCCAGGGCGCCTGGTCGACGAGCTCCCGGTCGAGCTGCGCCCACATCCTGGCCGCACCTTCCGGGTCGGCGGCGAACCGACTCAGCGCCTGCGCGGCTTCCTCGTCGATCCCGCGGTCGCAGAATCGCGCCGGATTGCTGGAGTAGCGGCAGCCCAAGGTATCGATCGCCCACGCCCCGTACTCGGTGCCGAACCAACCCATGATGCCGCTCTGGGGGCGCGTCTTCGGATCGAAGATGGTACGGAAGTACACGTCGATGTCCTTTAGTGTCTTGAGGCGCGCGCGGTACCCGAGCCGGCGGAGCAGCGAGACGACGTATCGCCCCTCCTTGCCGAACTCTGGCCAGGTCCAGATCGTCACCTGCTGGCCTTTCGTGCCCGACGCCGCGATCAGCTGCTGCGCCTTCCTGACGTCCGGCGCCGTCCACTCGCCCGTGGGCTGCGGTTCGACCGTATACGGGCAGTAGCGGACATATCCCGGGACGCTCGGCGGGATCACCTGACAGGTCGGCTGCCGCAACGCCGGCCCGCCTCCGAGCTCGACAAGCCGCCGCCGGTCGACCGCGTAGTTCAGGGCACGGCGCACTCGGACGTCCATGAACGGCGGCTGCATGGTGTCGAGGAAGAGGAACATCGTCGCCCGCTGCGGCTCGAGATGCAGTTGGCGCGAATGCCGCACCCGCACCTGCTCGATCTGGTCCAGCGGGACGGGGCCTAGCAGAACGTCTGCCTTACCTTGCGCGACTGCCGTCACTCCCTGTGCGAGGCGGCCCCCGCCCCTCAACACGATTTCGTCGGGATAGCCGTCCGGGCGCGCGGCCTCGGACCAGACGCGGAAGTGCGGATTCCGGCTGAGCCTGACTTGCCGCCCTGGGACGTAGCTCTCGATCGCGTACGGCCCTGTTCCGGGCACGGGCTTCGTGCCGACGTCCCGCGACGGCGTTCCTGCCGGTATTGGGTAGAGGGCCGAGAGATCGGAGAGGAAGAACGGCGCCGGTTTGCTCAACCGGAAGGTGACGGTGTCGCCCGTCGTCACGACGCCTTTCGAGAGGTCGCAGCGCCGGCCCTTCGAGCACGAGCCGCCGCCGAGGACAGCGGTCACCGCTGTCCCTTGGAGGAAATTGCCGTCCAGCTCGTACGCGCGCTCGAGCGCCCGCCGGAAGTCCTCCGGCCGGACGCGTCGGCCGTCCGAGTAACGAATCCCGGGGCGTAGCCGGAACGTGTACGACCTCCCGCCGCCACGCGCGTCGGGCATCGAGGTCGCGAGGTTCGGGACGAGCCGCGTGCCCTCTCCTCCCCCAGCGCGACGGAAACCGGTGAGCCCGTCGTAGACCAGGAAACTGGCTGGGGGTCCGGAGAAGATGCTCTCCACCGCCTGGGGGTCGATCGAGTTCGTGCCTGGGCCGGGCAAGAGCGCAATCAGCCGACCTCCCCGGTGGCCCCGCCCCGAGTCCTGAACGGCAACCCACACGCCGTCGGCGGCCGCGACCACACCTTTCGGCCGGTTGCCAATGGCGACGTCGCCGACGACCTTCGGATCCGCGGCATCCGGATCGATCCGCGCCAGTCGCTGGCCGAACTCTGCGCTCACCCAAACGGCGCCCCGACCAACCGCGACGGCACCCGGGCCGCCTCCGACAACCAGGATGGCCGTGACGACCGCACTCTGCGGATCGATGCGGGAGACCGTGCCGTCGAGCGAGTTCGCGACCCACACCGCTCGCTCGCCGAATGCGATGCCGGTCGGGCCGTTCCCCACGCTGATCGTCTCCGCAACGGCGTTCGTCTCCGCATTGAGGCGCACGACGCTCCTCGATGATTCGTCTGTGATCCAGACTGAGCCACCGCCGACGGCGATCCCGCGACCGACCGCATCGGTCTTGATAGTCCGCACGACGCGCCCGCTCGCGGGGTCGATTCGCGAGAGGGTCCGGTCGGCGGAGTTCGTCACCCAGACCGATCCTTCGCCGAGTGCGACTGCGGTCGCGCCGTTTCCGACCGCGATCGTGTCGACGACCGTGTTCGTCTCCGGATCGATCCGCGAGACCGTACCGTCGAAGTAGTTCGCGACCCACACGGCACCCGCGCCGACCGCGATCCCGCTCGGGCTGCTGCCGACGGTGATGATCTGGCGAACGCTCCGCGTCACCGGATCGATCCGCGAGACGGTGCCGTCGTTCGCATTCGTGACCCAGACGGCGCCTTCGCCGCGGGCGACGCCCGTCGGTGCGGCGTCCACGGGAATTTCGGCTTCGATCGCCTCGCCGTCCGCGTCTATCAGGCCGAGCGCGTTCGTGCCGATTTCCAGCCCCGGGCTGTCTCCGCCGGTGAGCTCGATGACGGCGACGGCAATCGAGGCCGACAGGAGGAGAACGGCGCCGATTGCGATCAGGACGCCACTTCTGCGGCGAGCACGGTGGAGCGTGGCTGCAGCTTGCGCGGGCGGATCGAGCTGCGCTTCCTGTCTCAGGATCGCGCCCTCGAGCTCCTGCAACGTCCGGCCGGGCTCGAGGCCGAGGTCCTCTGCGAGCATCTTGCGCGCCTGCTGATACGCATCGAGCGCCTCCGCCTGGCGGCCCGTGCGGTAGAGGGCGAGCATGAGCTGAGCGCGCAGACGCTCCCGCAGCGGATGCTGGCGGGTCAGGGTCTTGAGCTCGGATACGAGCTCGGCGTGACGGCCGAGGACGAGGTCGGCCTCGACCCTCTCCTCAACGGCAGCCAGGCCCAGCTCCTCGAGGCGAGCGATCTCGCCGAGTGCGAACGGCTCGGATGCGAAATCCGAAAGCGGCGGGCCGCGCCAGAGCGCCAGTCCGGCCCGTAGGGTCTCCGCTGCACGCTCGGCCTTGCCCTCGGCGAGGAGCTCTCGACCTTCGTCGAGCAGGCGCTCGAACCGCCCCAAGTCGAGTTGCTCGGGCTCGAGCGCGAGCCGGTACCCATGCCCACGCGTCTCCAGACGCCCGTTACCGAGCGCCTTGCGGAGCTGCGAGACGTAGATGTGGACGCTGTTGAGGGCGCTCGCGGGCGGGTCTTCCTTCCAGAGCGCGTCGATCAGGCCGTCCGTGGAGACGACCTCGCCGGCGCGCAGCAGAAGGAGTGCTAGCAGCGCCCGCTGCTTGCCCGCGCCTACCTCTAGCGGCTGGCCGTGCTCGGACACCTCGAACGGGCCGAGGATGCGGAACTCCACCGCGTCATCACGACCGGACAAGCGGCCTCACTTCCACGCCTCCCAAGTGCTGCACAAGCGGAATTCAAGCACTGCCTAAGCGCACCAACCCATGCTCGGACTGTTCGCTCCGGCACGGGAGGATGGGATGAGCATCACGAGGGGGCTTCGATGGTTGGTCGTACTGGCGTTGCTGTCGTCGGTCGCCGCGGCGTCGAGTCACGGCGCGGACACGAACCCTTCTCCCGATCCGAGCCGTGATCGGCCGCCCACGGTCGTGGTCAGCGTGCGCGAGGGCGGTTTCCACTGGACGGACGCCGGGGTGGGAGCTGCCGCGATGTTCGCGACGACGCTGCTCGCGCTCGGCCTCGTGCTGGCCATGCGACCAGACCGCAGAGATAACGGCAAACCATGAAGCGCTCTCGTGAGCGCGGAAGGAGTTGGAGTTCTATGCAGCGGACGAGAACCAATTGGAAGCCGGTTGGCCTTGGGCTGGCGGTGCTGATGATGGTGCTGGTGGCGGTGGCAGTGGTCTTGGTTCCCGCCGTCGCTTCCGGCGGATCCGATGAGGCCCGACAGGACGAACTGGCGCAGGTGCGACAGGTTACGGCCAAGTTCCATCGGGTCGAGGCGGCGATCGAAGCGGGTTACGAGCTCGGCTACGTGAACGGCGCCGGGAACCGGATCATCACCGGCTGCATCGCGCACCCCACGGCCGGCGCAATGGGCTACCACTACTTCAACAAGGAGCTAGTGAACGATCTCGTGGTCGACGTTCAGAAGCCCGAGGCCTTGGTCTACGCGCCGGGAGCCGACGGAGAGCTCAAGCTCGTCGCCGTGGAATACGTCGTTCCGGGTCCTAACTCTAATCCTCCCGGGGTATCCGAGCCGCCGACGGTGCTCGGAATGCAGATGCACATTCTGGTGCCGGCTGTGGGCTTCTACATCCTGCATGCTTGGGTTTGGAGTCATAACCCGGCAGACATGCTCGCGGACTGGAATCCCGAAGTCAGCTGTCCTTAGGGCCAAGCGTCGGAGGGTGGGCAGCAGCCGACCCTCCGACTCCTCCATCCATCGCCGCTCGAAGGCCGCCGCGCGCTTTGCGCGCGACCGTGGTGACTTCGATCGGCTCTCGTTTCGATTCCGGCCGTGGCGGCCGACGCCGGCACAGCCGGCATCGGCGGCGATGAGCAAGTGCAGGACGTGTACTTCGAGGGCTTTCTCGGTCAAACTCATGGCCGTGACCGCTTGTTCTCAATGTGGAGGTTCGGTTCCCGAACAAGCTCGGTTCTGTCCTCATTGCGGGGCTCGCATGACGCCTGATTTGCCGACTGAGGAGCGGAAGATCGCGACCATCCTTTTCGCCGACCTGGTGGGATCGACGGAGCTCGGCGCCTCCCAGGATCCCGAACGGACGCGGGCGATGCTCGATCGTTTCTACGAAGCAATGAGCGCGGAGATCGAAGCGGCGGGTGGCACCGTTGAAAAGTTCGTGGGCGATGCCGTCATGGCTGCGTTTGGCACGCCGACCGCACACGAGGACGATGCGAAGCGCGCACTGCATGCGGGGGTGGCGATGCGGCGCAAGCTGCACGAGCTGTTCGGGGACCAGCTCATCCTGCGGATCGGCGTCAACAGCGGCGAGGTGGTCGTCGGCGGCGGTCGCGAGGGGAGCTCCTTTGTCACCGGCGATGCTGTGAACGTCGCCGCGAGGCTCGAGCAGACAGCTGCACCTGGTGAAATCGTTGTTGGCGAGCGGACGGCGTCGGCAGCGATGGACGCATTCGAGTTCTCCGATCCGGAAACGATCGACGCGAAGGGAAGACGCGGCATTGTCTATCGCCGCCTGATCCGCGAGTTCGACAGTCGACCCGCTCGCGGCTTCGGAAACCTGCGACCGGTGTTCGTCGGGAGAGAACGAGAGCTCGACGGCCTGCTCGACGAGTACCGTCGGACGGTCGCAGTCGGGAGACCGCGGCTTCTGACCATCATTGGGGAGGCCGGCGTCGGCAAGACGGCTCTCGCTTCGCACCTGTGGGAGAGGCTCGACGGGGAGGCTCCACAACCTCTGCGCATGGTCGGCCGCTGCCCGTCGTACGGGCGCGGGATCACCTATGCGCCACTCGCAGAGATCCTGCGTTCTGCGCTTCGCCTCCTGGAGAGTGACGCGCCGGTGACGGTGCTCGAAAGGCTCGGACCGCGACCGATCCTCGGTCTCACGCTTGGCGTAGACATCGCAGGGGATCTCCATCCCCTGGCTGCCCGGGAGCGCTTGCAGGAGGCGTGGATCGACCTCCTCGGTGCGCTCGGGCGCGACCAGCCGTTGCTGATCGTGCTCGAGGATCTCCACTGGGCCGAGGAGCCACTCCTCGACCTCGTGGAGCGCGTCACGAGCGATCTGGAGGCGCCGCTGCTGATCGTTGCGACGGCTCGGCCCGACCTTCCAGACCGCTGGCGCGCCCGACTGGCCGAGCACGGAAGCTTGTTGGAACTCGATCTCCTATCGCGCGGCGACTCGCAGCGGCTTCTTCGGGAAACGCTGGCCGCGGACATCGCACCGGCCGTTCGGGAGGAGTTGCTCACTCGCGCAGAGGGAAATCCGTTCTTCCTCGAAGAACTGCTCGGTGCGCTGATCGACGGCGGCGTACTTCGGCAGGACGGCGATCGGTGGACGACAACGTCGCAACCGGAGGCCTTTGTCATTCCCGATTCGGTGCACGCGACTCTTGCCTCGCGCGTGGATCTGCTCGATCGACCGGAGAAGGAAGCTCTTCAAGCCGCTGCGATCGTGGGGCGCGTCTTCTGGACGAGCGCCGTGTACGAGCTACTACCCGAGGTGACGCCGGACTTTCGGGTGCTCGAGAGCCGCGGCTTTATTCGACGACGGCCTCACTCAACGCTCGAGGGCGAACGCGAATACGCGATCAAGCATGCGCTGACCCGCGAGGTCGCATACGGCAGCGTGCCGAGGGCAAGGCGGGCGCATCTGCATGCGCGATTCGCCGAGTGGCTCGAGCGTCGCGGTGCTGGTCGCGACGAGGACGCTCCACTCTTGGCGCATCATTACTTCGAGGCGGTCAACCCTGAGGTCTACGGCCTTGCGTGGTCCGGCGAGCCGGAGGAGGGGCAGCGTCTGCGGGACAAGGCTGAGACTTGGCTTCGCCGGGCCGCCGAACTTGGCATCGGCCGCTACGAAATCGACGACTCACTGGCCCTGCTCGAGCGGGCGCTCACGCTTACTCGCGACAAGGCGGAGCTGGCGAACGTGTGGCGGACGATCGGTCGAGCGCGCGCGCTGAAGCACGACGGCGACGGGTTTTGGACCGCGATGCGTCTCGCGCTCGACGCGACGGACGAGACGACGGATCCACACATGGCGGCTGAAATGTACGCAGCGCTGGCTCTGCAGACGGCGCTTCGGCCGGCAATGTGGAAGCGCAATCCAGATCGCCGGCTCGTAGACGGCTGGATCGAGCGTGCCCTCGAGCTCGCACCGGCCGAGACACGCGCGCGGGCGGAAGCGCTCGTGGCACGCGCGTTTTGGCACCGACCGGACAGTCGCGCGGCCGAGGACGCCCGCGAAGGTGGCGCGATCGCAGAAAAGCTTCGTGCCGTTGACGTGCTCTCGTACGCGTTCAGCGCGCGTGCGTTGGACGCGCTCGCGTCTTCAGATTATGCGCGGGCGGAGGAAGCAACGCGTCGCCGTCTCGCCCTCCTCCCGGAAGTCTCCGATCCCGACCACCGGGCTGACGTCTACTGGAGCGCGCTGCTCGTGCATGCCGCGCTTGGTCGCCTTGCAGAGGCGGAACGTTTTGCTCAGCTCAACGACGAGATCAATTCGCGGCTCACGCCACACCATCGCGTGCACGGCATCGCGGCACGCGTACGGGTCGACGAGCTATGTGGCCGTTGGGACGTCATCCGCGATCTCCAGAAGGATGCCGAGTCGCGGGTCGCTGCCAACGAGGACACCCCTTGCTCGGACAACATGTTCTGCCTCCTCGTCTGCGCGCTTGCCTGGGCCGAACTGGGCGACGAGAACGAAGCCGCGCGGCTCGAGCGCGCCGCTGACAAACTCGGCTTCGAAGGCTACGTCGGCGATCACGAGGGGCCAAGGATCCGGTTGGCGCTCAGCCGCGGCGAGCTCGGGCGCGTCGAGGAACTGCTATCCGCTCTGCAGGAACACGAGCCTCGCGATCGTCCTTCGCTCACTACGCGCGCAGCGTACATCGACGGGTTGGTCGCGCTCGGCCGCGCGCCCGAAGTCGAGGACGAGGTCGAGACGCTTCTCCTCTCTCCCTACCTCGAGCCCTTCGCGCTGCGCGCACTCGCGGTGGCCAACGATGACCAGGAGTTGCTCGAGCGCTCTCTCGACAGGTTCACCGCGCTGGGACTCCATTGGCATGCTGCACAAACGCCGCTGCTGTCTTCCGTCCGCTACTGAGCGGTGCGGAGAAGCTGATCGCACGAACGGCT
>Ga0070699_100006414_pt1 | contig 10247 bp, 9 predicted proteins | sample KBSK1503metaG_FD_65473 | JGI IMG/M metagenome (GOLD analysis project Ga0070699, IMG submission 65473) | Corn, switchgrass and miscanthus rhizosphere microbial communities from Kellogg Biological Station, Michigan, USA - KBS K1-50-3 metaG | ecosystem: Host-associated > Plants > Roots >... | reverse complement strand
TCCGGGGCGGTGTTGATTACAATCTGGCCTGTCTGCAGAGGACTTTGCGGTTTGGCTTCGATGCGAATTGTGGTAGCTGCTTCGTAGATCGACGGCTGCCGGTAAGCCTGAATGGTTATCATAGACGTGACCACCAACACCAGACTTATGATGAGCCATTTACGCTTCAGGATTACGAAGAGATATTCGCGCAGGTGCGTGTCGGTCTGGGCGCCACTGTACCGGTCGTATTTACCGTAAGGCTTTGTTTGTGCAAGTTCGGTCAGTGTTCGATCTAGGTCGCGACTGGCCGGAATCAAACGTTCATCTTGGGTCATGATCTTAAAACCTTATTCCTACTCTTGGTCTTCGTGCAGATCGAACATGATAGCAGACACCCGCCCTCAAGCAAGCCCAAAACGGGGCTTACAGAGCAGTGGCCCTGGTAGGGGATGAAGCGGACGCCACAAAATCGTATAAAGCTGTCTGCCACGAGGGCAGGGGGTTAAGTCCTATTGCTTCCGAAAGCAGGCACCGAAGCCGCGAATTGCGCGGTCGTGGCGCCGGGCGCTTGAGAGAGCTCATGCTGACGCTTTCAATTAAAGAACGATCCAACCCCGCCGCCTCGACGGCCAGGGTAGCGAAGTCTTCAAAGCTCGCGCCCGCGCCCCCGTTTACCACGTGGTAGGTACCAGGCAAATCCAGCTGCGCCAGCCGCCGAAGTTGGGCCGCGAGATGGGGTGCGTATGTTGGCGTTCCGAACGAATCCTTAATAGCCATCAAGCGCGTGCCGCGCTGAGCACGTTCCACTATCGAACTGAGAAAGTTCGTCCCTCCAGTTCCAAAGATGTATCCGCTGCGAACGAGAATTGTTCGAGCCCACGCAACCTGACTGCGCCGCTCACCTTCCAGTTTGGAAACCGCATAAGCACTCTGAGGATTGGGCTGATCGCGTTGAGTATAAAAACCATCCTTCTCGCCATCGAAAACATAGTCGGTCGAGATAGTAATCAATAACGCTCCCGCGCGGCGACAGGCCAAAGCGAGAAACTCAGGACCGCGAGCATTCACCTCTTGCGCGCGGTAAGGATTTAGTTCGCAGCCATCAACATCGGTCCAAGCCGCACAATTCACCACCACCTGAGGTCGCTCCCGATCGACCGTCGCGTTTACCGCAAGCTTATCCGTAATATCCAGCGCAGCGTGGTCCAAACCCACGAGCTGATCACCTTCGCTCTCCCAATGCTGCATTAAGGCGCGACCCAACAAGCCGCCCGCACCGGTGATAAGCGCCTTCACGCCGCGCCCACCTCCGCCCCGTATTGTCGTGTGTAATACTCGCGATAAGCGCCGCCCGTAACGCGTTCGATCCAGTTCGGATTCTTTTCATACCATTCGATCGTTTTGCGCAATCCGCTCTGCCAGGTTTCGCGCGGTCGCCATCCCAACTCAGACTCAATCAGCGACGGATCAATTGCGTAGCGACGGTCATGGCCGGGGCGATCTTTCACGAACCGAATCAGTGAGTGTGGTTTCCCTAAAACATCCAGCACGTTTTTGACGATATCGAGGTTGCGTCGCTCGTTGCGCGCCCCGATGTTGTAGACTGCACCGGCGCGGCCGCACGCCAAAACCTGAAGAATCGCGCGACAGTGATCGTCGACATAGATCCAATCACGCACATTTAGGCCATCGCCATAAATCGGAATTGGTGAATCTTTCATGGCGTTATGTAGTAAGAGGGGCAAAAACTTCTCAGGAAACTGACGCGGACCATAATTGTTCCCGCACCGAGTTATTACAGCATTTAGTCCGAAAGTGTGATGGGCCGCGCGCACGAGATGCTCGGCAGCGGCCTTTGAAGCGGCATATGGGCTATTAGGTCTGAACGGAGAGTCTTCTCTGAAATAGGCGTCTTCGTTCTCGGGCAAGCTGCCCATTACTTCGTCAGTCGAAACCTGCACGAAACGACGCACGCCACGCGCGCGTGCGCAGTCCAGCAGCACTTGCGTTCCGAGGACGTTGGTTTTGATGAATTCGTCCGCGGAGGTGATGCTCCTGTCGACGTGCGACTCGGCGGCAAAATTGACCACAGTGTCTGTCCCCTCAACCAAGGCGGCCAGAACGGTCCGACGATCTGCGATGTCGCCGCGAATAAAGCTGTAGGCCCGGTGCTCGAGGCCCTTGAGGTTGTCCAGGTTTCCGGCGTACGTGAGAGCGTCAAAATTGACTATCTCAGCCGAAGGGTCCTCGGCCAGCACCATTCGTACGAAGGCTGATCCAATGAATCCTGCGCCGCCTGTTATGAACAGTCTGGGCATTAAGAGCCGGCCATTACCTTTCTTGTCTCAACTCTTGTCTCAACTTTTCAAGCCTGTTACGCGCAATGCTTACGCGGTCAATTCGCACGGCGGCATTCTATAACAGTTTCGTTAGCTTTAGCTTCCCGGGCTCGGGTTCCTATTTTTGGGGAGCCGATTACTTCGCCACTCCGCAATTTGCGTGCGTGAGCTTTCAATCCGCTCTTCCGAGAACCGAGATTAGTGTTATCTTGTGCATGGCAGAGACGCAAATCCTCGGGCAAGGTCGCTTGACCCTCTCACGGCGTCGCGCATAGACTCAGACAGTCTACGAAAAACGCTACTAATGACCTCCACTATAAGAAACTGGACTCCTGAAGAGAAAATCTGCCTGGGTTCCAGAGAATCCAGTTCCAGTTCGGCCACCGGCCAGAACAGGCAGAATCCGTGTCAGGGAGTGTAAGAATGCAAATGGGCCAATCCCCGCAAATTGCCGTTATTGGCTGTGGCTACTGGGGTAAAAATCTGGTGCGAAACTTCAACGGCCTCAACGCCCTGGCTGTTTGTTGCGACCCGTCTCAGCAGGGGCGCGCCACCGCCGCGGAATTGGCGCCGCAGAGCAAGGTTGTATCAGATTTCGAAAAAGTCCTTGAGACTGATGTTGCGGGAGTTGTCATTGCCACTCCGGCCGAAACGCACTACGAATTAACCCGTCGCGCACTGAAAGCCGGGAAGGATGTATTCGTCGAAAAGCCACTGGCGCTGACTTATGAACAGGGCGCCGCACTGGTCCGCCTGGCCGAAGAAGCAGGCCGCATTCTGATGGTGGGACACGTCCTTGAGTATCATCCTGCCATTGTCAGGCTGCGCGGACTGATTAATTCGGGCGAGCTCGGCAAGGTGCGCTACGTTTCATCGAATCGTCTCAACCTCGGGAAGGTGCGCCGTGAAGAGAATATTCTTTGGAGTTTCGCACCACACGATATCGCCGTCATCCTGCGACTGATGGAAGGCATGCCCTTTCAAGTATCCGCCCATGGCGGCAGCTACGTTCAGCCGAACATCGCCGACGTGACGATTACGCACATGCTTTTTGACAACGGTGTGCGCGCACACATTTACGTTTCGTGGCTGCACCCTTTTAAGGAGCAACGCCTGGTCGTGATTGGCTCAAAAAAGATGGCGAGCTTCGATGACGTTACAAAGCATTTGGTGCTCTACGATCAGCGCGTCGAATTACACGAAGGAGAGCCGGTGCCAATCAAGGGAACCGGCGACTTGGTTGAATTCGGGAAGGATGAGCCTCTGTTGCTGGAATGTCGCGCATTTTTGGAAGCGATCGAAAGTCGCCGCTCGCCATTGACCGATGGATACAGTGGTCTTCGAGTTTTGCACGTCCTGCAGACAGCTCAACGCTCGTTGGTCATGAACGGAGAACCATTGACTATACCGATTGAAAACATGAGCGAAAAAGGAGTATCAGTTTCTTCATGACCGAACGAAATTATTTCGTCCACCAGAGTGCCTTTGTTGATGAGCCGGTAGAGATCGGTGCAGGCACGAAAATCTGGCACTTTTGTCACGTCCAATCTCGATCCCGCATCGGCGAGCGCTGCATACTTGGTCAAAACGTCAACGTGGCAAACGATGTGGTGATCGGCAACAACGTCAAAATTCAGAATAATGTCTCGGTTTACACGGGCGTCGAGTTGGAAGATGACGTTTTCTGCGGACCATCATGTGTCTTTACGAACGTAATCAATCCCCGTTCCCAGATAGTGCGCCACAGTCAGTATTTGCGTACACTCGTCCGGCGCGGCGCTTCGCTCGGGGCTAACTCGACTATTGTTTGCGGCGCCACGATCGGCCGTTACGCCTTCGTAGGCGCCGGCGCCGTGGTGCGCGGCGACGTCCCTGATTATGCACTCATGCTGGGCGTGCCCGCCCGGGCCAGGGGCTGGATGAGCCGGCATGGGCATCGTCTTGAAAACCGTGACAAAGAAGGCAACTTAATATGTCCGGAAAGCGGCTGGCGTTATCAGGAAACCGGGCCTGGTGTATTGCGCTGTCTGGACTGGCCGGAAGATAAGCCGCTCGAATCGACGAATTGATCCCTGCCAGCTCAATTTCTGCAAGTGACAGTTCTTTTTGGAAAGTGAATCTGAACATGCTGGATATTGAAACAAAAACGCAGCCGGTGCCGCTGCTTGATCTGAAGGCACAATATGCAACTCTGCGCGAAGAGATCCGGGAAGCGATTGATCGCGTCGCGGACTCGCAGCAGTTTATTTTGGGCCCGGAAGTAGAGGCCCTGGAAAGAGAAGTCGCTGCTTATTCGCAATGTGAATTCGGAATCGGCGTCTCGTCGGGCTCTGACGCATTGCTAGTTGCGCTAATGGCGATTGATTTAAAGCCCGGCGATGAGGTGATCACTTCGCCCTATACGTTCTTCGCGACCGCCGGCGCGGTGTCGCGCCTGAATGCCCGTCCGGTCTTCGTTGACATCGATCCGCTGACTTACAATCTGGATCCCGCAAAGGTCGCCGCGGCCATTACCGACCGAACCCGCGCTATCATTCCGATTCATCTTTACGGGCAGATGGCCGACATGGATCCGCTGCTGGAACTTGCCCGGGAACATAAGCTTCACGTGATCGAAGATGCAGCACAGGCTATTGGTGCTGAGTCACGGGGCCGACGCGCAGGTTCGGTCGGCGACCTGAGTTGCTTTAGCTTTTTCCCCTCAAAAAACCTCGGTGGTTTCGGTGACGGCGGTATGGTTACCACCAACGATGCTGAATTGGCGAAGAGAGTTAAGCTGCTGCGCAACCATGGCTACAGCCCAAAGTACTACAACAAAGTTGTGGGAGGAAACTTCCGTCTTGATGCAATCCAGGCGGCGGTGTTGAGGGTCAAGCTCAAGTATTTGGATGGGTGGACTGAGGCGCGGCAGCGCAATGCAGATACCTATCGGCGCCTGTTTGCTGAGGCAGAATTGAGCATCAAACCAACCGCGGTGTCCGTTTCGGATGGGTCCAGCACCTCAGTTGGTCAATTGAAGGAAATGTCGGGCGTGGTTCTGCCTCTCGAGGTTGCAGAAGGCCGCCACATCTACAATCAGTTTGTGATTCGCAGCGGTCAACGCGATCAATTGATTCAGCACCTCAAAGACCACAAGATCGGAACTGAAATCTATTATCCCGTCCCCATGCACGTGCAGGAATGCTTCGCCGATCTTGGCTATCAGCCCGGAGACTTTCCATTGAGTGAACTCGCGGCTGCCGAGACTCTGGCTCTGCCCATTTATCCGGAACTCACCGACGAGATGCTCTCAATCGTCGTGGATGCCATCGCTGATTTCTATCGCAGAAAGACACCCTGAGTTGTGAAAGTCCTAACCGTAGTTGGTGCTCGACCACAGTTCATAAAAGCAGCGCCCGTCAGTCGCGTTTTGCGTGCTGCCCATACCGAAGTCCTGGTTCACACCGGCCAACATTACGACCGCGAGATGTCTTGTATCTTTTTTGACGAGATGCAGGTCCCCGTGCCCGACATCAATCTTGAAGTCGGGTCCGGATCGCACGGCCAGCAAACCGGAAAGATGTTGATGAAGCTGGAAGCGGTGATGGCCCAGGAACGGCCTGATTGCGTGCTGGTTTATGGCGACACGAATTCGACCTTGGCCGGTGCCCTCGCGGCTTGTAAGATGCAAATAGGCCTGGCGCATGTCGAAGCGGGTCTGCGCTCGCTTAATCGCCAAATGCCGGAAGAGCACAATCGCGTGCTCGCCGATCATTGTGCGGACTTTCTCTTTTGCCCGACTCAAACCGCTGTTAATAACCTGAGCCGAGAAGGTCTTACGATGAACGTACATCTGGTCGGCGATACCATGTTGGACGCGGTGCTGCAGTTCACCGGGATTGCTGAAGAGCGCTCCACGATTCTCGACCGGCTGAATTTGACATCAAAGAAGTTTCTGCTTGCTACCGTGCACAGAGCCTATAACACGGACATTCCGGAAAACTTGCGCAGTCTGCTGAAAGCTTTTGCTGAGGTGGGCGGGACGGTAATTTTTCCGGTTCATCCGCGGACGCGACAAAAGATTGCTGAATTGGGTGGAACGTTTGCTGCGCGCGATGAAAAAGGCGACGTGAGAATGATTGATCCGGTCGGTTATCTCGATATGCTGAAGCTGGAGCGGCACGCGCGTTTGATCCTGACTGATTCCGGTGGCCTGCAGAAAGAAGCGTTTTTCTTTGGCGTGCCGTGCGTCACCTTGCGGCCTGAAACTGAATGGACTGAGACTGTAGATGCGGGATGGAACGTCATCGCCGGCGTACAACCTGATCAAATTCTGCGCGCGGTCAACGAATACGATTGGCCGTTGGAACCGCCGGCGAAAATCTTCGGTGACGGCCATGCCGCGGAGAAGATCGTCGCGCGTCTGACTGAGCAACTGGGCAAATGAGCACCGTCGCCGGAGTACAAGATGGCTAAGCTATACAGTCAAATAAGAAATTTTTGGGACAACCAACCCTGCGGCACAACTCACATTAATCTCCCGCCGCAAAGCAGAGAGTACTTCATTGAGTTCGATAAATTCTTTGAGTCGTTTTATCCGTACTATCTTCCCTTCTTGAATCTTGAAGCAATGCGTGGCCAGCGCGTGTTGGAGATCGGGCTCGGCTCTGGCTTCTCATTGCATCGGATTGCTGAGGTTGCCGAAACTTGTTACGGCCTCGACTTGTCGGCCAACACCCTCGCCTTGAATCAAGCGCGCGACCGCCATTTTAGACTGGGCTGCCATCTGGTTCAGGCCTCGGCAACCAATATTCCGCTGGCCGATAACTCGTTGGATTTTGTCGTGAGTGTCGGTTGCCTGCACCACATTCCTGATATTCAGCAGGCGATTGACGAGATTCATCGCATCCTCAAGCCGCAAGGGATTTTCAGGGGGATGGTTTACAATCGCCACTCGTATCGCTATCAGGTATACATTCCCGTCACGCGCCGTTTCGGCACTCGGTGGCGAGGGAACACCGCGCAGGACTGTGTGAATGAAATGTATGACGGATCCGACAACCCGTATGGAGTGGTTTATTCCAGAAGTGAAATATCGAGCTTACTCCGAAGATTTGAGATGATCGATTTTCAGATACAGAATTTTGTGGGCCAGGAAATGGTACCGGGCTACGGAGACAGGATTCCGCGCAATGTTTGGCTAAAGACTCTGGGAAGGATCGCCGGACTGGACCTCTATTTCAGCGCCCGGGCCAACAAATGAGCGATGCGCCAGAGGCAATTGAATATCCTGATCTTATATGTGGCAAATCGGTATCCCATGCGGACAACCTTATGGGATCAACTCTACAGCTTTCGCCGCTACTCAGATCACAACTGTTTCTACCTCAATTTAACGCTCCGGCAACTCCCCTGGTACTTAAAGAAGATTAAGTTCGATCTAATTGTCTTTGGCACGCTCTTTATGGCCAGTCGCGTTGATGACAAATGGTTCGATCCGCCAAGAGAGAAAGCGCGAGGCCTCAATTCGTTCGCGGCCGCCAAAATCGCTTTTCCGCAGGACGAATACTTATGCACAGATGTGCTTTCGGACTTCATTAATGAATTTGGTATTGACTGCGTTTTTTCCGTCGCGCCTGAATCTGAATGGCCCAAGATCTATGAAGGAATTGACACCACGAAGGTGAAGATATTTAGTGTGCTGACGGGTTACCTGGATCCCGCCACACTCGCCCGCATTAATTTATTGACCAAAGAGGGGCTGCCTCGCGACATCGACGTGGGTTATCGCACGTGGCGTGCGGCTCCGAATCTCGGTCGCCACGGATTTCTAAGACAGAAGATTGCCGACCTCTTTCAGGAGAAAGCTCCGGCGTGGGGAGTGGTGACGGACATTTCCACGCGGAGGGAAGATACTCTGTGGGGCGATGCCTGGTACAAGTTTCTTTTGCGCTGCAAGTACGTAACCAGTGTCGAGGGTGGAGCGAGTCTGTTGGATCGCGATGGCACAATTCAGCGGCAGACAGAGGAATACCTGGCGCGCCACCCTGACGCGACTTTCGATGAAGTTGAGCGGGCCTGTTTTCCTGGACTCGACGGCAACCTGCGATACGTCGCCCTTTCGCCCAGACACCTGGAGGCCTGCGCCACCAGAACTTGCCAGGTTCTCGTTGAAGGAGAATATAACGGAATCTTAAAACCCGGCCGGCATTACATCGAATTGAAGCGCGACTTTAGCAACGCCGATCAGGTTTTGGAAATAATCAAACAGGATCAGCTTAGAAGCGAAATAACCCGCCGCGCTTATCGCGATATCGTCGAGTCAGGACACTATACCTATCGCAGCTATGTCGATTTTGTCCTCGAGAAGTCCGTACCCCATTTGCCGAATTTGCCGGCGACTGCCCTATCTTCTTTTTCGAACGCGCTATTCTATTATTGGATGCGCGCCTCAGATTTCATCTCGTGGATTCAAGCCGCGCTTAGCCTTTATGCCTTCCGGGCGCGAGCCAAAGGCAAACTGCGGCGGTTACTCGCAGCGGTTTTTTCGGAGCAAAGTGTGGCAAACACCCTCGGTCGTTTGCGACAGAGTGGTAAAAGGTGATGTTGACGCCGTGCTCGTGCTCGGGGGCCGTCAGGCGAACTGGGTTTAGGATTTTCCGCCTGGCCAATCTTGAATGTTTTAGGCAAACTGGTTAACTGTTGGCTTCTGATTATCTGGAGCGGAGGGTTGAGTTTTGATGCCTAACCTGGAAAACGCGCGAATTCTGGTCATTGGGGGAGCTGGTTTTGTCGGCTCGCATATCGTGGATCAATTACTGGCGACACCGGTGCGACAAATCATCGTGCTCGACAACTTTGTGCGCGGGACGCGCGCCAATCTTAGCCTGGCAACTAAAGATAACCGGGTACGAGTTGTCGAGGGCAGTATTACTGATAGAACACTACTCGCCGAGTTGATGATGGGCGCCGACTATGTTTTCCATCTGGCGGCATTGTGGCTTTATGAGTGTGTTTACCAGCCGCGATCCGCCCTTGAGGTCAACATTGTCGGCACCTTCAACGTCGTCGAAGCAGCGCAACAAGCGGGTGTGAAAAAAATTGTCTACTCGTCTTCTGCCTCTGTCTATGGGGATGCCTTATTCACGCCGATGACTGAAGATCATCCCTTCAACAACCGCACTATGTATGGCGCGACCAAGATCGCCGGCGAACAATTCTTCCGGGTCTTCAATGAGCAACATGGGGTTGATTACGCCGGCTTGAGATATATGAACATCTACGGCCCACGGATGGACTACAAGGGGACCTACGTCAGTGTAATTATGAAGGTGCTGGACAAAATTGATGTCGGACAGCGGCCCGTAATCTTTGGCGACGGCTTGCAATCCTACGACTTCATACACGTCGAAGATGTAGCACGGGCGAACATCCTGGCGCTAAAGTCGGACGTCACCGATGAATTCTTTAACATCGGCATGGGTGTTAAGACGACCATCAATCAGTTGGTCACCCTGCTACTGGAAATCACGGGCTCACAATTGAAACCCGAATATCGGCCGCAGGAACAAATGTTTGTCACGCATCGCGTCGGCAGCACTGAAAAAGCCGAGCAGGAGTTGGGCTTTTGCGCGCGCGTTCCTCTCGAAGAAGGTTTACGCTCTGTGGTCGAATGGAGACGGCAAGATCAGCGGGCAGTGGCTGAAGCGCGCGCCAGCTAACCGTAACGATGACAATTCCCATAACTAAACCGCTGTTTGGGCCTGAAGAACTTGAGGCTGTGCGGAAACCACTGGAAAGTGGTTGGGTCGTGCAGGGCCCCTATGTCCGAGAGTTCGAAGGCTCCTTCAACGACTTCACCGGCTCTCGTTTCTCAGTGGCGACCAGCTCATGCACCACGGCCCTGCACATTGCCGTCGCCGCACTAAACTTGAAAGCGGGCGATGA
>Ga0070699_100006413_pt1 | contig 10247 bp, 13 predicted proteins | sample KBSK1503metaG_FD_65473 | JGI IMG/M metagenome (GOLD analysis project Ga0070699, IMG submission 65473) | Corn, switchgrass and miscanthus rhizosphere microbial communities from Kellogg Biological Station, Michigan, USA - KBS K1-50-3 metaG | ecosystem: Host-associated > Plants > Roots >... | reverse complement strand
GCGGCGGCCCGAGGGCTGAGTTGCGCCGTCGTGGTGAAGGACTTCACCTGCTCCAGGCGAAGGCCGTAGTTCAGTGTCAGCTTGTTGATGGGTCGCCATTCGTGCTGGACATACGTTCCGTACTGGAGTTCCGTCACTCGGGTGTTGTCGGTGATCTTGAACGGGACGGTGCTCGTTTGATTCCCCATCGCGTCTGCTGGGAACACGCTCGCGCGGTCCTTGATGGACGCCGCATTGCCTTGGAAGAAGGCCCCTACCCGGATCGTGTGCGCGTCTGTCAGGTGATAGCCCGCATCGACCTGTCCGCCGTTCGCGAAGCTACTGCGGACCACGTTCGACGTGACGCCGTTGAAGATGATGTCCAAGTTATCGTCAGGAAAAAACGAGAGCTTCGAGTAACGGCTGAAGCCTGCGACCTGATAGTCGAGCTTCGCCTTCGTGCCCTGGAGGGCTAGGACATTGTAGTAATTCTCTTCGCGCTGGCGGTCCCGGAGGTCAATGGAAGGGAGCGGCGTCTTGTCGTTGACGCCCGCGAGCGTGAAGGCATTTGGGACATCTCGCGAGGCGGGGAGCCCGAAGTCAACGACCGAGGTCCCGGTGAGGAAGCTGAGGCGGGTGTCCGGGTTGAGCAGGTAGGAGAAATAGCCGAAACTTCGGCCTTGCTCAGTATCGCCGCCAGCCGGCGTCGGGCCGGGCGTCGGCGGTTCGATGAACCGATTGCTCCGGTAGTACGAGGCCGTGCCGTAGTAACTGAATTTGCCCTGGTAGCCGCCGAGTTCGAGGGTCGGCGTGAACGTGGCACGCTGACCGCCGTACAGGTCGAGGTCCGCGATCTGATCTGTGAAGCCGTCCTTCGTCTTGATGTCGATCACGCCCGCCGTTCGGAGTCCGTACTCCGCAGGGAGCGCACCTGTAATCAGGCTGAAGTGGTTGACGAAGCGCGGAGTCAACACTTGGGCGAAGCCGTTGACCCCTTCCGGCAACGGAATCCCGTTCAGGCGATATTGCAGGTTGCCATGATCGCCGCGCACGTGGAGCCCACCAAAGGAGTCTTGCGCCGCGCCGGGAGCTTGGAGGATCACGTCGTTCAGCGGGGTATTCTCGCCACGGGGTAGCTGCTGAATATTCTCCTCCGAGAAGCCATAGACGCTTGCGCCCGTGGTCGGGTACACCTCGTTGCGCGCGCGTTCCAGCCGCTTCGCGACGACCAGGATGTCCTCAGGTGCTGCCGACTCCATCCTGAGGACAACGCCTGTATCGGCGCCCTCGGTTACGACCGCTTCGGTGGTGGTGACTTCGAGTCCCGCCTTCGAAGCGACCACGGTATAGGTGCCGGGGGCGACACCAGGAAATGCGAAATGCCCGTCGCTATCGGTCTGTATACGCGCAACGATCTGCCCTCCTGCGCCTTCCAGCCGAAGACGAGCGCCCGCGACAGGATGCCCCGAGGAGTCTTTGACCGTACCAGTGACACGCCGAGTGATGGTGGAAGTCTCGGCGCCATAGGCCGAGAGGTGTTCGTGTTGAAGCAGCGCGGCTGCGAACAAGAAGAGAAACACGGGATGGCTCCGCATCGGAAAGCCTCCTCATGAAAGTCTGACGAGTACGGTGGTCGTCGGGCACGCGAGATCAGCGCGGCACGACACCGCGCCCGCTCGCTAGACGACCGCTCTAGTACCGACGATCAGACTGATGCGGGCGGCGCTCGCCCGTGGGGCGAGGCGAGGGCGGGAGAACTGTACGGACGGGTCCGCTGCTCGACAGCGCCCTCGATAACTGCATGCGGGCGCACGAGTAGTGGAGCGGACGCAACCGCGACCGAAGCGTGGAGCGTGGAGAGGCAGATGGGACACGGCCCCGACTCATTCGCGCTGGCCTGTTGGGTTGCCGACAGGCCCGTCGCAAACTGGTCGCGATGCGAATGGGCGGCGCCGAGAAGCTGGCCGAACAGGAGGAAGAGCCCACCGATGAAAGCGGCGAGCCGGCGATGCTTCCCCCGCAACTTCAAGCTGGGCACAGCCATGGCGCTACATCCAGCGACCCAAGCCGCCCATAGCAGTGAAGGACAACGGAATCAAACGACGGGCGTTGACACAGGTTCGGCATCGCAGGTGGTCTCGCCCATGTAGAATCTCCCGCCTGGCGAGCATGTGGGACGCGATCCGTTCACCAGCGACATCACCAGCCCCGACGGACGGCAGCACCAGTAGGAACCTGCCATCCTTCCCGAACCCCTCGCGGCGCACCTGAACGCCGAGCGCCTTCCTAGCGCGCCTCAGGGTGATCTCCGCGATCCCGAGGGCGGCGGCTTCACCGCCTCGCTGTCGGTGAAGAACAGGAGGATAGCGCGGTTGAGACGACGATCTCCGCGTCGCCTTGGTCGTGCTCGATAGGTAGCTCGTCATAGTGGATCGGGTCGCCCGCCTCCGGGTGGCCATAGGTGCCGCCGAGGTCGAGGAGGTGGGCGCCAACCATGGCGACGACATCCTCGGGGAGGTTAGCTGCCTCCGAACGTGATCACTGGGAGGTGCCTCGACCCCCCGAAGGCGCTTCACAAACCCGCTCCGGTAGGACACCCGCTCGATCCCCGCCATGCCCAGCCCGATTCACGAATACGCGACCGCGAACGGCGCGCAATTCGCCATTACCAGGGCGACACTTCGGGAGGCAAGGTCGGCGGCGTGTAGGAGCCCGAGGGTCAAGCGCAACCGCCGCGAGGCTCCTCGGGGCTCTGCGTGCGAACGGTGGGCATCCTCGTTGGAGTTCGTGCCGAGTGCGCGACCGCCGTGCGAAGGGAATTCGTCAAAATCCAGTCTGCAAGCGGCACGCTCACTTCGCTCGCCCTTCCTGCACGACCCGGCACTCGGTCTCCCCGCTCGCCTTCTTCTCGCAGCGCACGAGCTTCCCGTCGCTCTGGCGAAGGTCGTAGCCGCCGAAGAGGTTGGGCTCGACCTTGAGGACCGGCGCGCCGCCCTTCTGCGCGTCGAAGCAGTCCACATTGCCGCTCGCGTTCGGAGCGCAGCGAAGCTGGGCGACGAGGATCGTCGCAGCAAGCATGCTCATCTTCGCCTACTCGCCGGAGCCGATCTCGACCTGGCGCCGCGACGTGCATGGTCAGAACCGCCGCCATCATTCAGCTTGCGCCTCATGTCGTCCACTACGCGCTTCCTCAGTGCGACCATCCCGCTCAGGTAGTCGGCGTATACCTCGTCCGCGATCCGCGTGATTCGTTGCCAGCGTTTATCCGTCATGAGTCCGGCGACCTTCAGGTCGGTGCCGTGCTGGATGCCCTCGACGAGGCCGTCGTCACGGCTTCCTTCAGCGCCTCGACCTTGTCGGTGTGCTCCCACGGCAGATCGATGTCGGTGCGGCCGAGATGGCCGTAGGCGGCGGTCTGCTGGTAGATCGGCCGGCGGAGGTTCAGCTGCTTGATGATGGCCGCCGGACGCAGGTCGAAGACCTTCGCGATCGCGGCCTCGATCAGCTCCACCGGCACGGTCTCGGTGCCAAAGCACTCGACCGCGACGCTGACCGGGCGTGCCACGCCGATGGCATACGCGACCTGCACCTCGCAGCGCCTGGCCAGGCCCGCCGCGACGAGGTTCTTCGCGACCCAGCGGGCGCAGTACGCCGCCGACCTATCGACCTTGGTCGGGTCCTTGCCGCTGAACGCACCGCCACCGTGGCGGGCCATGCCGCCATAGGTGTCCACGATGATCTTCCGGCCCGTGAGCCCAGCATCGCCGTGGGGGCCGCCGATCACGAAGCGTCCCGTGGGGTTGATGAAGTAGCGCGTGTTGGCGTCCAGCAGGTGGGCATCCACCACCGAGTCGATGACCTTCTTCCGTAGCTGCTCGGCGATCTCCTCCTGGGAGACCTCGGGCGCGTGGTGCGCTGAGAGGACCACCGTGTCCACGCGCACCGGGTGCCCGTAGTGGTACTCCACGCCTACCTGGCTCTTGCCGTCGGGCCGCAGCCAGGGCAGCCGTCCCGACTTGCGCACCTCGGTGAGGCGGCGGGTCAGGCGGTGGGCCAGCGCAATCGGCGCCGGCATCAACTCAGGCGTCTCGTCGCAGGCGAAGCCGATCACCATCCCCTGGTCGCCGGCGCCGATGTCCAGCATGCCGGTGTCGCCGGCCTTCGCCTCCAGGGACTGGTTGACGCCGGCAGCGATGTTGGCCGACTGCTCGACGAGCCGCACTTCGATGATCGCGCTCGCGGCGCTCGTGCCGAAGGCGCGGTCCGTGTAGCCGATGGCGGTGAGGGTCTTGCGCACGAGATGCTCGACCACCCGCACGGGCGGCAGGGGCGTGGCTTCGCCGTAGACCCAGACCCAATCGCGCTCGGCGTCCGACTTGACGCTGGCCTCGCAGGCCACGCGGGCGTTCGGGGTTTGCGACAGACACCAATCGAGGACCGCGTCCGAGATCAGATCACAGATTTTGTCGGGGTGCCCCTCGGTGACACTTTCGCTCGTCCACAGCCACTTCGGGCTCTTCTGGAACGTGGTGCTCATACGCGCTTCGCTTCTCCTTTCGGTCGGGGCGCCGGAGACCGGTCGTTGCGTCCTGCAGTCAATCGGAGCCGCACTGGTCATCCAGCGCACTGGTGGGCTAAACCGCTGAAGCCTGGAACGTGGACCACCTCATGCTCTCGGGGACCGTAGTAGTTCGCGTTGAGCCGGAACCGATAGAGCGTCTCACCGCACGCCGCGCACCGATTCTGATTCTCGCAACGGCAGCACACCCGCGTGACCTTCCCGTGGAATTCCTGGCTCGGGTCGAGACACTGCCCCTTCCAGAACCCACAGTCAGCGCACAGGACCAGCCCCACCGGGACGCCGCTCGGCTGCCGACCGGAGAGCGCCCGAAGCTCGTCCGCTGTCGCCTGCCAACCGCCCTTCGTCATATCGCCCACCACGAAGTCGGCTGGCGGGAGCATGCCGCATTTCCGCAGCACCTCGGCGCGGCGCGCCGGGTATTCCTTGATCGCTTCCTCCAGTGCCGTGAGCCTCCGCAACAACTCCTCTGTCGCCGGCAATGGGGAGGCCATCTTCAGCCGGCGCGTGACTGCCGCGCTGCTCCAGTGCCCGAACAAACGGAACGGAATCTCGGTCTCCCGGCGCTCTACCCCTTCGGCGTCAATCGCGAGCACCTGGCGCGCTCCGAGGACGAGGCAGGCATCGAGTCGATTCGCCTTCACCTGCGCCCTCGCGACGGCTTTCAGATCATCGTCACCGAAGTGGGCGGGCAGAACCGTCAGGTGGTACAGCCCAGCGACGATCTCGACCGCCAGGTAGGGCGGCTCGACAGCGGGGAGGATCAGCGTGCTGAGCATCGGCCTCTGACTTCCGCCAGCCACTCCCGCGCCTCTTCGGCATAGTACGCCTGGAGTTCCGGGTAGAAGTCCGAGATGACGATCACGAAGTCCACGAGTTTCTCGGGATCGCACCACGGGGCGTTGTAGTTCCTGTACGCGCTGGTGAGCCCGGTGGCGCCATCGAGGTGTCCCGTGGCTCCGTCGATCAGGGCGACGAGTTCGCCCATCGAGAGCGGTCGCGTCGATGTCTTCGGCGTGAAGTGGAAGTGAGTCTCGTACTCATCCTCGATGCGGTAGACGATGCGGCTTCCTCGACGCCGCGCAGTAACGACGATCACGTCGCCCGTGACAGATTCAAGCGAGATCAGCGCGATTTCGACTTCACTCGGCTCCTTGGCGGGGAGGAACTCACGACCGAGGTCGAAGACCCCTCGGCGCCTGACGGGCCGCCGTTCGCCTCCTCCCTCGCTCCGCGCCCTCCAGAAGGACGTGGGGCGGTAGGCCATGTTGTACTTGCTCGCCTCTGGCACCGCAGAGCCCCTTCGTCAGCCCCTCCTGCGGTCATCCGAACGACTATGATGGTCGACTCCGCGACAGACTCTGACCACGTAACTCCGCCGGCCGAATCCGACCGTGTCCAACGTCGCTGTCACGGCGTTATCGACGGCGCCCCTCGATCCGTTCGGAGAAGTCGTGAAACTTCTCCAGTTCGATGCCCGCCTGGTAGACGGACCGCCGCGTTTCGTCCCCGATCCGCTCCGCGAGGTAATCCGCCTCGCGGCGGCGCTCCCACGCCTCATGCTCTTGTCGCGCCGCTTCTGCCTCGCGGGCCTTCTGCTCCCGCCACCGATCATGGGCCTTCAACAGGTCGGTATTGGACAACCCCCGCAGGCGACGAATCTCCGACTCGCGAGTTGCTTCCTTTCCCCACACCGCGAAGGTGGCGAGCAGGATGCTCAGCAGGAGCGCGCCGCCGATGATCCAGTCCCCCACGCCGCTATCGAAGCCATGACCCAGGTATTGCTCGACGGGCGCCGTCTCGTCGTAGAACGTGAGGAAGATCGCCGTTGCGAAGAAGCTGGTCATCACCAGCGCTGCCCACATGAACGGCACGCCGATCACCCACAAGACGCCGTGGGACAGCACCCGTCCGATGCGGGTCGGCCAGGATGCCTCCGCCCACGAATCGCCCCACATGGACCGGATCAGGACGTGTCGTTCGTGCCGGGTCTGTTCCCACAGGTCGCGGATTCTCGGGTCGCCTGTGAATTCATCACCGCGAGGCGCCGCGGCACTGGCACTCTGTCCCCGCAGCATCTCCGCGTACGTCTTCATCGGCTCTCTCTCTTCTCGGTCACACCCGCCTGGTTCGGCGGGACGCTGGTGTTCATCTGGCGATCCACGGCCCTCACTCGGAGGCCGCGCATGATCGTTCCCAACATCGGCGCTTCCCCGAGGGGCTCGGATGCAGAGCAAGCGTGAAGGTGGTCCACAACGAGCTCGATCTCTGGGTCGCGCAGACGCTCGACCGTCATGAGGAAACGTGAGCAGCCCTTGCAGACCACCTCGAACACGCGGTTCGACTCGTCAGGCAAGTCGTCCCCCTTCTGCGCCCACAGACGCGATGTACCCGTCCACCTCCTCGCGCAGCGCGGTGAAGCTCCACAGGACGGGACGAGGCGGCACCAGGCTTTTCGCCAGGGCGAGGTAGCGATCTGATCGCCCTGGGAACGCTTCCCCCGCGATCCGTGCCGCGAACAGCCAGAGCTTCGCGGCGCACTTCACACAGTCGCCGTCGTCCGTCTGCCGCAGGGCATCTGCCACCGACTCGATGAGCCGAAGGCAGCGAGCGACCTCGGAGGGATCAGCGGTGTGGAGGCGATTGGCGAGGACGGCGAACTCGAAGCAGCCGAAGACCGAGACGCCGAGGGAGCGGCGGAAGCGATGCCCCTGCTCGGTGAGACGGTTCCAGATGAGATCGTCGTTCGAGAGGGTGAGGACGTAGGAGGGGTGGCGGTTCATGCGATGCCCCCCGTCACCGCCGCGCTGCCGTTGGCATGGTGCTGGCGAACCAGGCGCAGGTACGACGACGGCGACACGCCGAGCAGTTTGGAGGCGGCACGGACGGGGAGCTTCTGGCTGGCGACGATGCGGAGTTGGTGTTCGGACACTTGCAGTCTCGGACGGCCCAACCGCTTCCCCTCGGCGCGAGCACGACGGAGGCCCGCCTTCACGCGCTCCACGATCAGGCTGCGTTCGAGCTGGGCGATGGCCGCGATGATGGTGAAGACCGCCTGCCCTAGCGGCGAGCCCGTGTCGATCTGCTCCCTCAGACTGACGAACTCGACACCGAGATGACGGAATAGTTCGAGAGTCGTGAGGAGGTGGCGAGTTGACCGACCAACACGGTCAAAGGCAGCGACCACAACAACATCGACGCGGCGGGCTTTCACGTCGGCCATCAACTTGTCGAGCGCGGGACGCCGTTCTTTGGTACCCGAGATGCCTTGGTCCACGAACTCCGTGACGCGCTCGAAGCCACGTGCCCGGCAATACTCCCTGAGATCGTTGAGCTGGTTCTCGCAGGTCTGGTCGCCCGTCGAGACCCGGGCGTAAAGCGCTACCCTCATCATGGGGCTTCCCCAGGCTCGAACGCCTGCTCGGCGGCATCGCGAACCTGGCGGTAGACTTGCTCTACCAAGAGGTGGAGCCGTTCGCGGTCCCCTCGCACTGTCATCGCGGCGAGTTGCCCGAGAACGAAGGCCACCGCGTACAACACGTCGGCAGGCCGCAGCCGCCAGCGGAGGGCACGGCCAAGGAGGGTGAGCCGCAACTCCGTCGCGAACAAGCGGCTGCGCGCCATTGCGGTCGTGGTCAGCCCCGAGGGTGCCGCAGGCGGATCGCCCGGCGCGAGATGACCCAGGGATACCGGTCGGCCTCCCCTCACGAGTACGAGAGACCTCTCTTCGGGCTGCTTCACTTCCATGACGCCTCCCCGGGGAGCAGGCCGTCGTCTGCGAGCGAGCAGAACGCGCCGCCGTCACCCAGCACGATGTGGTCGAGGACCCGGATGCCCACGAGGTCCCCCACCTCGGACAGGCGTTTCGTGAGGGCACGATCCTCCGCAGATGGCTCTGCCTGCCCCGAAGGGTGGTTGTGAACCAGGATGATCGCGGCAGCGTTGGCGAGGATCGCGGTGTTCCGGCCGTTGAGAAACAGAACGTGGAAGACCTCGCGGTCCAGTTGCGCGACCAGCGGGGCCATGAAGTCTGCGACATCGCGCGCCTCGCGAACCTGGCGGTCCCACGTGGTCGTAATGCTCGCCCCGTCCTTGACGAGCAGCAAGCGATAGCGGTTCACTCGGTACCGCATCGTATTCTCTTCACCTCCTCGGTTTTTGGTGATGGCTTCGCCCATAGGTTGAGGCCGACCGTGCCACAGGTGTCCGCAACCAAGGACACCGCTCGGGATTGATCGTCCGCCCAGCTAATGGAGGGTGTAGGCGCGGCGGCTCATCTCGCCCACCGCTGCGCGCCTCACCTGTTGCGCGAAGAAGCCGAGCAACTGCTCCAAGTCGCCGTGGCCGTCACGGGCGCTGGCGCCGACGATGCCGCCGACGATCCAGCAGAACGCCCCCACGACGGCGGCTTCACTGAGGCGATGCGTCCCCGCGTGTTCCGTAGCGAGCAGGCCCAGTGCTTCGGCCAGGCGCGCAGCGTAGCGGGCTTCGTGGGCAGGAAGTTCCGGCGGGGGTGGCTTCTTCACGCACCAAATTATACCAGGGTGAGCGCGTGGGATCTACGGCGCAGACGCCGAGGATCTGCGCAGGGCGCTCATTGTCGAACCTAGGGCTTTCGTTCTCGACGACCCGAGGCGATAGCAATGTGTCAGGTCGCTCAACCGGCAGACGATCGACGACGGGCTACGGGCATGCGAACCTCTGACCGCGGTCATTGCCGTGGTCCGCGACATGCACGTTCCCATGCCCATCGATCCGCCCTCTTCTTCTCGGTGACACGCTACACGTCGATCACGGTGCGTAGGGCGCGCCGGCCCTCCACACCGGCTTCCCGTGCGCGGCGCCACCGGTCCCAGCGCCATTCGTTCCGCGCGACACCGCAGAGGTAGGCGAGAGTCGTTGTGGCGGAGATACGAAGCTGTGGCGCGCGTCGGATGCCGTAGACCATGACGAAGACGCCGTCGGCGACGTGGTCCTCTGCGACGGCGATGTCGCAGCGGCAGCGGCCGGCGACGATGCGTGCCGCACGGCGGCGGAGTGCGTGCAATGCCACCGCGGCGGCACCGCGATCGTGCGCTCGGAGGCTGAACCATGCGGCGACAGACGCGGCGGTCGGGCCGAAGTCCTCGCACGCCACGCCGTCACCCCCCTTCCACTTCTTCACCGGCCGCCCGCCACGGTCGGGTATCACATCGTTGCGCGCCCCGGCCAGACTCATTCCGCCAAACAATGCCAACGGGCCGAAATGAGTCACCCCTTCCACGGTACCGCCGTAAGATAGTACGTGAGCGGCGGCACGGAGACGTCCAGCGAGGAAGAACATGCAGCCTGACGAGCCCGTCGAACACGAGCTCCTGCGGAATGCGGTGGTAGCAGAGGTGACGGTGACGAAGGTCGAGGTCAGCCCCACCTCGATCGGCGACCGCCACGTCCGCATCGAGGGGCGCCTCGGGGACGATGAGGAGAGCCACGTCGAGTGGGCGGCACTCGGGTTCATCTACGCCATCGGGGTGCTGTCGTTCGCGGCGGCGCGACCGCGAGGCGTCTCGGGCATGCACTTCGAGAACGAAGACCAGTGGACCGCAGCAGACCTGTTGCGCCACCTGCGGTACGAGCGGGGGCGGCTGGTCTGCGATGCCGACTACGTGCGGGGACGAATGATGAAGACGGACGTGACCGTCTTCCCCGA
>Ga0070699_100006411_pt1 | contig 10248 bp, 10 predicted proteins | sample KBSK1503metaG_FD_65473 | JGI IMG/M metagenome (GOLD analysis project Ga0070699, IMG submission 65473) | Corn, switchgrass and miscanthus rhizosphere microbial communities from Kellogg Biological Station, Michigan, USA - KBS K1-50-3 metaG | ecosystem: Host-associated > Plants > Roots >... | reverse complement strand
ACCCGCTGGACGCGGTGACCACCCATGGAGAATGGGTGTACATCAAGCGGGAAACCGATTCCGTTCGCGCCTATGTCGCGTACCCTGAACGGAAGGACAAGGCGCCTGGAATCATCGTGATCCACGAGATCTTCGGGCTGACGGATTGGGAGCCGACCGTGGCGGACCGCCTGGCAAAGAGCGGGTATGTCGCGATTCTTCCCGATCTCCTGTCCTCGAAGTATGGGATGTCCCCGGCCAATGCGGATACAGGCCGCAAGCTGGTGGCCACGCTGGAGCCGGATCGGATCACCGCCGACCTCGATGCCACGTATGCCTACCTGAACGGTTTGCCGGCAGTGCGTAAGGACGATATCGGAACGATCGGTTTCTGCTGGGGCGGAGGGCAGAGCTTCCGCTACGCCACCAACAATCCCAACCTGAAGGCGGCGGTCGTGTGCTACGGCCCGCCACCGGATTCCACTGCCCTGGCGAAGATCAGCGCCAAGGTCCTGGGAGTATACGGAGAAAGCGACGCCCGGATCGATGCCACACTTCCCGACGTGGATCGGATGATGAAATCACTGGGCAAGTCGTACTCGTACGACATTTACCCCGGCACCGGTCACGGGTTCCTGAAGCCGGGGCGCCAGGGGAGCGATGGGCCGCAAGTGGAGAATGCGTGGACCCGGATCCTCGGGTTCTATAAGGAGACGCTGGGGGACTAAGGGGCCGCAGACGTGCAATTCCTGCGAGTCCTCCGTGACCGAATTCGCCGCGGCGAGATCACCTGTACCGTCCGCCTTTGGCAACGATCTCATGTGAAGGTCGGCGGGCGGTATTCCCTCCCGCCGGGCCAGGTTGTAGTGACCGCCGTTACCGAGATCGCGCTGGCAGACGTCACCCCGGCGCTCGCGCGGCGATCCGGGTTTGTCGGTCTGGTGGATTTACTGAAGACGGCCAAGCATGGGCCTGGTCGGCGAGTGTTTTTCATTGAGTTTCGGTACGTGAAGCCGCGCAAGACGCGGTCGCCTGCGGCCTGACAGGGATGCCTTTATGTCAGCATCACACCCGCCCGTCATTTCCGTCATGCTTGCCGTCCCCGATGCGGGGCGCGCGGCCGAGTGGTACGAACGGGGACTCGGCGCGAAGCAACTCTGGAATCTGGGTTCGGTAATCGGCCTGGACGTTCAAGGCGCGGCGTTCTTTGTCGGCGAGCCGGCGAACAATGGCTGGGAGAGTCCGGAGAAGCTTGGCATGCCGTCAGTGCGCATTGAACTGTTCTGTGACGATCCCGACGCATTCATTGCACGCGCGCTCGCGGCCGGTGCATCGGCTGGCGTCCACCAGACTGCAGTTCACGCCATGCCATGGGGTCCTCACCGCCAAGGCGGGTTCGTGGATCCTTTCGGGCACCTCTGGTTCGTCGGTGACCGATCGCCGCTCGCCCGGCATCCGCGGCACTGACGGTCGCCCGACCATTGACCTTCGCAACCAGGAGACTCTCCAATGATCCAGGACCGCAGCTTCGCCCGACTCACCGCGCGACTCGCCCTGTTCGCCGTACTGGCGGCGCCCGCCGCCGCCCAGCAGCTCACTCCGGTGGAACGGGCCCGGATTGACAGCGCCGCGGTCGCGGTGCTCGCCGGAACCGGGGCGCCGAGCGCGTCGGTGGCCGTGGTGCGGGGCGGGGAGATCGTGTACGAGCACGGCTATGGCGAAGGTCGTATTGGGACGCCCGCCACTCCGGCGATGCGCTACGCCATCGGCTCGGTGAGCAAGCAGTTCACCGTCACGGCGATCCTTCTCCTGGCTGAAGAGGGCAAGCTGTCCCTCGACGACAAGGTCGCCCGCTGGTTCCCCGACCTGACCCGGGCCAGTGAGGTGACGCTGCGCCAGCTGCTTTCGATGACCTCGGGTTACCAGGACTACTGGCCGCAGGACTATGTCTTCACCGCCATGCAGGCGCCCACCACCGCGGATGCCATCATGCAGCGGTGGGCCCGGCAGCCGCTCGACTTCGATCCCGGCACCGCCTGGCAGTACAGCAACACGAACTACGTGATCGCGGGTGCTATCGTCGAGAAGGTCGCGGGCATGCCCTTCCTGGATTTCCTGAGGCAGCGGATCTTCAGCAAGCTGGGTATGACGACGGTCGCCGACTTCGACGCCGGCCCGCTGGGGCCCGCCGACGCCGGCGCCTACCTGAGGAACGGTTTAGGACCGCTCCGGGATGCGCCCAAGGAAGCGCTCCATTGGCTCTTCGCCGCGGGGCAGCTCGCGATGACCTCCCACGATCTCGCCACCTGGGACCTCGGCATGATCAACCAGGCGATCCTGAAGCCGGCCTCGTACCGGGCGCAGCAGATGACGACCCTGCTCGCGAACGGGACGTCGACCGGCTACGGCCTGGGCATCAACGTGGGCATGGCCGGCGGACGGCGGCGGCTTTCCCATGGGGGCGCGGTCTCCGGCTACACCACGACCAACCAGGTCTACCCCGACGACAAAGCGGCGATCGTCGTCTTCACCAATATCTATCCCGGCGGCGCCGGGGCGTCGGGGCAGATTGCCTCCCGCATCGCAGCCATCATCTTTGCCCCGGCCGACACCACGGACCAGGCCGCCAGCGAAACGGCGCGCCGGGTCTATGACGGCCTCGCGCGCGGCACGATTGACCGGGGCCTTCTCACTCCCAATGCGGACGCTTTCTTTACCCCGCAGGTGCTGGCGGACTACGCCGCGAGTCTGGGCCCGTTGGGAGCCCCGACAGTCTTTGCCGCCACCGGCAGCGAGCTCCGGGGCGGTCTCCGCATCACCTCGTTCCGGATCCGGGCCGGCACTGTGGTCATGGATCTCACCATGATGACCCGGCCGGATGGACGAATCGAGCAGTACATTGTAGCGCGGGCGGGCTAGGACGCGGACAATGCTCAGCCTTCGCGCCCACGCGATAATCTGCGGCGCCCTTTTCGTCGCGCTGATCGGACTCTCAATCATCGGGACCGTGCTGCAGCGGATGGGCGTCGCCCCGCTGACCGGGTCGAGCCGCTACGTCGCCCTCGCCCTGTACTTCGGCCTGTTTGTGGCCTTTGGGCTCTCGACGATCCCCGTCATCGTGAAGCTGGTCCTGTCGGCCCAGGTGCGGGTCGGTAACCAGGACGTCGCGGCCGTCGCCGCCGCAATTCGCCACCAGAACACGATCATCTGGTCGCTCTGGGGAGTGATCGTGGCCGGCCTGGCCATCGCGATACCCGCCGCAATTGCGGGCGGGATGTTCGGTGACGCACCGGCACGTGCCCTGGGCCGAGTGGGGAGACGTAACCTGGGTGTCCTGGCAGCAAGGCCGGATATGACCCTGGACGAAATGGTGCGGCAATCGACTCTGAAGCTGGATCTGAAATACGCGAGCTCCGCGATCGCGGGTGGCCAGGATGGCGCGTTTGATTACACCATTCCGGGGACGACCCTCACGTTTCCCGGCGCCCGGTACTACTACATGACGACCTACAGCCACGATTCCACGAGGATCGAGGCCGTGAATATCGGCTTGTCCCCCGACAAGGTGACTCGAGCCGCCCTCGATTCGGCCGACCGCGAGTTGCGCGCGCGCCTCGCGGCCGACGGCTGGCTCACCGGCCACGAGGTGTATCGAGACGAGGAGGACCAGACGCTTCACGGGGGATTGACGGAAGGCCCCGAGGGACGACTCTGGCTGAAGGACGGAATCGTGCTGACCATCAGCCGCAAACGCATGGATGACGAAAAGCCGGGCGAAGACTCGCTGACCGCCGGCGAATGGATCCAGTACATCGACCTGTGGCCGGCCAAGACGTATTCCAGCTTTGATCGGTACGTCTTTCAGGCGCCGCGGGGCCAGTGAGCAGCCCGGCGATGCGCAAACAGGTACTTCTCTATGGCCTGCTCGGCGGCGTCCTCATCGCCGGGCTCAAGCTCATCGAGTATCGCTGGCTCGTGGTGGAGCATTCGGTAGAGATCTATGGCGGACTGGTAGCCGCGGTTTTTGCCGGCCTGGGCATCTGGCTTGGCCTCAAGCTCACCCGGCGCACCGAGACCGTGGTGGTACGCGAGGTCATGGTAGCAGCCCCCGCCACCTTCGTACGGGACCAGAGCAAGCTCGAGTCGCTCGGCATCACCCCCCGGGAGCTGGAGATCCTGGAGCTGATCGCCGAAGGCTTGAGCAACAAAGAGATTGCCGCCCGGGTGTTCGTGAGCGAAAACACGGTCAAAACCCATTCCAGCCGGGTATTCGACAAACTCGGCGCCCGGCGGCGGACCCAGGCGGTGCAGTTGGGAAAAGAGCTTCGGCTTATCCCGTAACACGCGGGGCTTTGTGCGTGGGGCCAGTCGGTATCGGATTGGAGCTTTGTCAAAACCTCACTCCTGCGATCACGATGTTGCCGCGAGGGCACCAAACGCCCCCCACTTTCGAGTGATTTCCCTCAAATTGACCAAAATCATCCATTCGGGTGACGCGCGGAAAGGGACAGGCCGGTAGAATGGGCCCTCCTCAACCACCTGGGAGTTGCCATGCGAAAGATCGTGCTGACCTTCGGGCTCATTGCCGGCGCCATCCTGTCCGCGATGATGCTCCTGGCCCTGCTCTTCAAGGACCAGATCGGCTTCGGGGACAAGGGCCTCATCGTCGGCTACACGTCGATGGTGCTCGCCTTCCTCATGGTCTTCGTCGGGGTCAAGTCATACCGCGACAACGTGGCCGGCGGCCAGGTGACCTTCGGCCGGGCCTTCAAGGTCGGCCTGCTGATCGCCGCAGTGGGCAGCATCTGCTACGTGGCCACGTGGCAGCTGGTTTTCTATAAGCTGGCCCCGGACTACCTGGACCGGTACGCGGCGTACGCGGTGGAGAAGGCACGGTCGTCCGGCGCTTCGGAGGCTGAAATCGCGGCCACGACGACGAAGATGGCGGAGTTCAAGGAGATGTACCGGAATCCTCTGGTGAATATCGCGCTCACCCTGCTCGAGCCGTTACCGGTCGGAATCGTGTTCACCCTCGTGACGGCGGGGGTGCTGAGCCGGAAGCGGCGAGCTACGGGCGCGGCAGTCACCTCTTATGATTCATGAGGAGCACCCTATGGAACTCGGCGCGTTTTCAATCACCGAGGCCGATGAGGCCACCGCGGGACCCGGCAGTTTCATGGCCGTTGATCCCGACGGAAACCCGATCCTTGTTGACCAGCATGTTTGAGGACGATTCAAAGCTGCTTACCGCTTACCTTTGACACTCCATGATCGAGCACATTGTCTTGTTCCGGTTCAAAGACTCGGCGAGCCCGGTCCAGGTCGCCGAGGCCGGAGATGCGTTGCTGGCGATGAAGCAGGGAATTCCGGAGATCCAGGAGATTCACTTCGGACCGAACCTCGGGCCGAGCGTCAAGGAGTACGGGCACGTCCTGGTCGTCGAGTGCGCGGACATGGCTGCGGTGCAGCGGTATCTTGATCACCCTGTGCACCGGCAGACGATCGACCGCTACGTGGCGCCGTTTCGGGATGCCAGGCTGGCGGCGGACCTGGAGGTGTAGGCGGTCGTAGGGGGGCACAGCTGTGCGCCCCCACAGCGCGCCTACTGCGCGCCTACTGAGTCCCTGCCGCCCTCGGTGAGGCCTCCGCCCCCTATATGGGGAATATCGGCCCTGATCGGTGTCGAGCGGTAACCAGGAAAACGCAGGACGGGTTCCCAAATTAGCAGGCACCAATCCATGTATGTTTCCCTCCGGGTGAGGCCTCCGCCCCCCATATGGGGAATATCAATCCCATTTCAGTCGAAGGGGTAACCGCGGAAACGCGGCACACTTCTACAATTACGCGCTTCCACTCTTCACCAACCTAAAGATGATCGCACTCCTGCTGGCCCTTCAGGCCACTCCCTTGGCTCCAGCGAACACCCCCCGGCCGGCTCACGACGCCATTGGGTACAATGTACAGGTCACCATTCCGGACACTGGTAAAGTGATTCACGCCCGTGTCACCACGACCTGGCACCTCCTTTCGACGGACCCGATCAGGGTCGAGCTGGATACCGCGCTGAAGGTAGACCAGGTCACCCTGGACGGCCGACCCACTACCGACTGGCGACGGGACGGAGAAATCATTCTGATCTCGCACCGTCACAGAACCGGGGATGCGGCGGTCACCGACATCGAGTACCACGGCGCTCCCTGGGACGGACTCGTATTCAAGGACAGCGCCGGGGTTCGAACCATCTTCGCGGACAACTGGCCCAATCGTGCCCATCGCTGGTTCCCCAGCCAGGATTACCCCAGCGACAAGGCCATGATCGAGTTCCACGTGACCGCGCCGGACGGGTACCAGGTCATCGCGAATGGAGATCCAACCACACGGATCGCCGGAACCGGTCACGTGACCTGGAGCTTTGTGACGGTGAGGCCCATTCCGGTCTATACCATGGTGATCGGCGTGGCCAAAATGGCCATCACGCCGATGGGGCGGGGCGGCTGCGCGGTCCGCTGCATTCCGCTCGAGGTCTGGACCTATCCGGCGGATTCCGCCTACGCCGTTACCGGGCCCTTCCGCCGGGTGAAGGAAATCGTGGACTACTTCACCGACGTCGTCGGTGAGTTTCCCTTCTCTCGACTCAGCCATATCCAGTCCAGCACCATCTTTGGCGGGATGGAGAACTCGACTGCGATCTTCTACGACGAAGAAGCCTATCGCCGCCACCGGTTGAGCGAGTCCACGGTGGCGCACGAGACCGCGCACCAGTGGTTTGGCGACGCGGTCACCGAGCGGGACTGGTCCCATCTCTGGCTTTCCGAGGGCTTCGCGACCTATTTCGCCGCCTTGTGGGCCGGCCACGTGGCCGGGGACTCCGCGCTCCAGGCGACCATGAACAAAGCCGCCCGTGATGTGTTTGGTTCCAAGTCCACCAGTCAGCCCATCGTGGATTCCGCCGACAACCTCCTCGAGCTGCTCAACAGCAACAACTACCAGAAGGGCTCCTGGGTGTTGCACTCGCTCAGGGGACTGATCGGAGACTCGGCGTTCTTTGCCGGGATCCGGAAGTACTACCATGATTTCCGCGATAGTACCGCCCTCTCCGAGGATTTCCAGCACGAAATGGAGGAGGCCTCAGGAACCGACCTGGGATGGTATTTCAGCCAGGCCCTGCATCAGCCCGGCTATCCCAAACTGGAGATCGTGAGCCGTTACGACAGCGTCGGCAAGGCCTTCCAGCTCGCCATCCGGCAAACTCAGCCCGAGGCCTGGGGGCTCTATCGGCTGCCCGGGTTCGAGATCCTGATCGGCGACCTGCTGGTCCGCGTCGATATCGAGGGTCGGGAGTCGCACTTTTCCTTCGATCAGTTTGCCTCGCCGCCCAAGACAATCGTCCCGGATCCCAATGGATGGTGGCTATCCGAAATCAAAGTGACAAGTGACAAGTGACAGGTTACAGGTGAACTCGCAATTTCGCAGGACCTCAAGTGACCCAAAGCTGTTACTTGTCACTTGTCACTTGTCACTTGTCACGTTGTTGTTGGTGGGCTGCAGGATATCCTTGAGCCCGTTAGGCAATCGCCTCCAGGTCGGCAGCGAGTCCTACGTGGTATTCGAAGCCGTGGGCGAAGCCGGGCAGGGCGATCTCTACGCCACTCCCGCCGGGGGCGGCCCCAGCTTCCCGGTCACCTTCAGCCGAGTCCACGAGACCGCGCCCGCGCTCTCTCCCGACGGCACCATGCTCGCCTATATCCGGGGCCCGCTCGAGACCGACTCGGCGGCCTATCGGGTCTGGATCATGAACTTGTTGAATGGCGCCGAGCGGGAATTGCCGGAATCACCGGTGGGGACGCCCCGGCGAGTCGCGTGGAGCCGGGACGGACTGCGAGTGTTTGTGCGGACCTCGGAGGGAGACCTGGTGGCTTCCGCTCCTCCGGCTTCATCGAGCCTGGAACCGGTGAGCGGGGCGCTGCAGGCTGTCGCGGATTCCGCGCTCGAGGTGGTGCTCGGTGATCCGCCCTTCGCAATGGTGACCAGCTGCGCCGGGGCCGCCGGCCTGTGCGTGCTGGCCGATTCCGGAGCAGCCCAGGTCCTCGCCGCGGGAGGCCGCGATCCATTTGCGTGGGGACCCGACTCGGTGGGCTACTTCGTTGGAAGCGAGATCGAGATCAGGCCGCTGGGAGGAGGAGCGACCCGCCGGCTCAACTGGGCCAGGTCGCCGGATCGGCCGAAGACCGCAACCCAGTTCCCCGGTGTGCCCGGATCTACCGAGCCACCGGGGTTGCGGCAACCGTCACCTAGTGATGGGCGTAGACCTGCGTCTTAGCATCCCCGAAGGACACCACGTCGTACGGCTGGGCCCGGCCGCCTTCCATTCCCGGCGAGCCGGTCACCATCCCGGGAACCGCGAGTCCGGCGACATTGGGGTGCTCCCGAAGCAGCCGCGTGATATCGGGCGCGGGTACGTGGCCCTCGATGATGTACCCGTCCACGACCGCAGTGTGGCAGGACCACAGGTTCTCCGGGATCCCGTGCTGCCGTTTGACCGGCGTCACGTCGTTCATGTCGACCACGGTCACCTTGAAGCCCTGCTCCCTCATGTAGGCCACCCACTTCCCGCAGCAGCCGCAGGACGGACTCTTCCAGACCGTAATCTCCTGGGGCGGGGTGGCCGTGCGATGGGTGGCAAAGGCGGTGGTCAGAGCGGCCAGCGCGACCATCGCCAACCAGCTCTTCCAGCTGCGAACGATTTTCATGAATCGACCGTTGTCATGGGAATTAGTTGGAGTTCTCTTCCCGGATCTGCCGCCAGCCCTGGGGCCCCAGGGTCAAGGTCGCGTTGATGATCCGGCTCTTGTCCTGGGTACGCCCCCGCTTGGTGACACTCTGAGTATAGCGCACCCGGGCGTATGTGAGGGCGTCGCGCCTGGTGACGTTCAGAACGATGTAGCTGACATTGAGGCTGTCCACGTCGCGATCGTCAAACAGGCCGCGCCAGTTGCGCTCGTCGTTGGAGGTGAGATTGGGGAGCAGCCGCTTTACCTCGCCCAGTTGGCGCGCTTCGACCGCCCGGCCCAACTCCCGATAATAGCTCACGATCGCCTGGGAATCGGAGACTACCACGGGGGGGCGGGTTTCGGCGGGGGACGCGGACGCTCTTGAACCGGTCGGCTGGGCGCTCGGTGATCTCGCGGCGCCGGTCCCCCGGACGCTTCGTTCCGCTTTGTCCCAGAGTCCGGCCGCGGTAGTCAGCAGGACGGCCGCCTCCGCTTTGCGGCCCAGCCCCGCGAACGAGTCGGCCAGCTGGCGCACCGAGTCGCCGGGAAGCAGCTGCGCCGGCGGGGCACCGGCGCTGGCCGCGCGCTGTCGGGCATACTCAGCCGCGCCCCGCGACGCGACCAGGAGGCTGTCCACCGGATCCGCCTGTGTCACCAGGGAGGTGATTTCCGCCGGAGGTACCGCCACCGGGGGCGGAGTTCGGTCCCGAATCACGCTCCAGGCGGTTGACGCGGCCGCCAGCAGTATCAGGACGATGAGCGGATACCGATGGCGCCGAACCTGGCTCGTCATCTTGAACACTGATGAGCGCGTGCGACTGCTCTCCGGCAACATCGCGGCGGCGGCCAGGGCGCTCTGAAGCTCCCCCGCAGTCTGCCAGCGCTTATCCCGCTCCTTGCGGAGACAGCGCATTACGGTGCCTGCCAGCATCGTCGGAACGTTGGGCCGGGAAACCCGGACGTCGGCCGCGGGGGTCAGTACATGCTGGCGGATGAGATCCGCCCCGCTGGTTCCGCCAAACGGCGGCTTTCCGGTCAGCATGTGGTAGGCGACGATGCCGAGTGAATAGATGTCGGAGCGCTGGTCCACGTCCCGGTCGCCACTGGCCTGTTCCGGACTCATGTACAGCGGCGTGCCGATCAGCACCCCGGTCCCGGTCAGACTGGCGTCGGTGTTGCTCAGTATCTTGGCAATCCCGAAATCCATCAGCAGGACCCGGCGCTCCGGGCCCTCCAGCATGATGTTGTCGGGCTTGATGTCGCGGTGGATGAGGCCGACGCTGTGCGCCGCGGCCAGCGCGCCGGCGGCGTCCACCAGGATGCGGCAGGTCTCGGCCAGGGGGAGCGGTCCGTCGCGCTCGAGCAGCGCCTGGAGCGTCTCGCCGTGGATCAGCGGCATGACGATGTAGGCGAGCCCGTCCTTTTCGCCGATCGAGTAGATCGGGACGATGTTGGGATGGCGGAGCTGGGCCGCGGTCATCGCCTCACGCTCGAAGCG
>Ga0070699_100006405_pt1 | contig 10250 bp, 10 predicted proteins | sample KBSK1503metaG_FD_65473 | JGI IMG/M metagenome (GOLD analysis project Ga0070699, IMG submission 65473) | Corn, switchgrass and miscanthus rhizosphere microbial communities from Kellogg Biological Station, Michigan, USA - KBS K1-50-3 metaG | ecosystem: Host-associated > Plants > Roots >... | reverse complement strand
CGGGTGCGCCTGGACCCAACCCCAGAAGGTGTCGAACGAGAGGGTAGCGGTCGCCTGCTCCATGGTGCGGGATGCCATGGCGGCGATGGTAACGCCGCGCCGCCGGATTTGCCACCCGGGGGGCGGTTGCGCCCGCGGGCGCCTCCGACTATTTGCCGCCCGACGCGTTTGATGCCAGACGCCCGCCCAAGGCTGCGTGAGCTCCAGCAACTCTTCTGGCGCTCGCTGGCCGGCGGGCCCGGCGGCCGCTCCCGGGCGCCTGGGCTCCTCGAGCTCGTCGAGCCGAGCGCGGCGCTCGATGCGAGCGCCCGACTCGGCGTCTACGTCGACGCCTACTTCGGACGGCTGCGCGACGTGCTGCGCGAGGACTTTCCGCGTGTCGCAGCGCTCCTCGGCCCGCGCTTCGAGGACACGGCGCGTGCGTACCTGGAGGCCCATCCTTCCGAGCATCCGTCGGTCCGCCATCTCGGCCGGCAGTTCGCTGCCTTCCTGGAGCGCCGTTCCGACGTGCCACCGTATCTCGGCAGTCTCGCGCAACTCGAATGGGCGCGGATCGAGGTGTTCGACGCCCCCGATGCCGCGTCCCTCGACGCGGGCGCCCTGCGCGAGGTCCCGGCCGAGGACTGGCCCGGCCTCCGCTTCGTCCCCATCCCGGCGCTCGCCGTGGTGCGAGCGTGCTGGCCGGTGCACGAGATCTGGGGCGGCGCCGATCCGGCGGCGTTCGCCCCGGCACCGACTGTGCTCCGGGTATGGCGGGCTGCGGACTACGCGGTGTTTCACGCCCCGATGGACGCGCACGCAATCGACGCTCTCGGCCGCTTGATCGCCGGTCAGCCCTTCGCAGCCGTCTGTGAGGCCTTCGCCGACCTCCCGCCCGTCGACGCGGCGCACGCAGCGAGCGCATTGCTACTGCGCTGGCTCGAGGACGGGATCCTCGCGCGCCGACGGTGACCCCGCCAGCTGCCTCATCCCCGGCGTGGCGGCGTCTTCGCCTTCAGGTCGTCGAGCACTCGCCGCACCTCGTCGTCGGCCAACCGTCCGACCCTTCCGATGCCGGCGGGAGTGCTTCGCCGCGTCTGAGCGCCGGCACCCGACGCGCCCGCTCGGCGCCCGACGCGGCGCAAGCGCCGGAAGCTGGATGGCGGCGTTTCGGCTGCTCCGCGCCCGCCGCCCAGCATGGCCAGCAGGAGGCGCGCCGCGCACACGAGCACCACGAGCGCTCCGACTACGACGAGCGTCGTCGTCTCGTCCATGGCCCCCCGGGCGCGGGCGTACGCCGGACCGGTCGCCCTGTCAAGCATGTTCTCGTCGACAGCTTGAAGTTTGGCCCTCAGCTTGGCGCCCTGGAGCTGGAGGACCAGGTCGGCCGCCGCACGGTCGGATTCCACGGCGCGCAATGGCTCTGCGCTCTGGCGAACGTCACAGGTGTCGCGGTCACGACGACGACGACAATCCCCGGCAGCGAGTGTCGGTTCACCAACGGCCAGTGTCTGGGCACGTGTTCGGATGGCGGAAAGCGCGGCGTCGCGGCGAGCGGCGCGAGCTGTGAGTGCCGCGCCGTGAGCTGCGGGGACGCCGATGCGCCGCAGTGCGAAGGCTTCTCCACCACCGCCGGCGAGGCGTGCATCTTCAATCTCACCGGCTGCAGCTGCGTCCGCATCCCCTGACGCCGGGGAGCCGCCCTCGCTTGCATCTCGTGGGCCGGCCGCTATACGCGGTCGATGCCACGCCTCGCCCGCTCGCTCCTCGTCTTCGGTCTGCTCCTGCCCCCGGCGACGGCACGCGCGATCGACGAGATCGCCACCGAGGAATACGTCGCCGACCTCATGGCGACGCCGCCGCGAAAGACGGAGGCGACCGAGGTCGCGGCTCGTCAGTGGGCAGTCCTTCCCGAGATCGGATTCGGGCCGGACACGGGACCGCTCGTCGGGGCGAAGTTCACGCATCGCGACCTCGCCGGCAGCGGCGTCACGCTCGACGTCGAGGGCACGCAGGCGCTCGAGCGGCAGCAGTCGCTGGCGTTGACGGCGGGGACCCCCCATCTCGGCCAGGACCGGTTCTGCGCGCTGTTCGAAGCCCGCTTCAAGCTCGAACCGGAGCGCGAGTTCTTCGGCCTCGGGAACAACAACGTCGGGCCCGACCCGATATCGACGCACGAGTTCCAGCGCACGCAGGCATTTCTCACCGTCGGCTGGCGAGCGCGTGCCCATCTCACCATCGACGTGAGCGGAGGGGTGCGCTACGTGAGCATCCGCAAGGGCACCCGCGACGACGAGCGGCCGTTCACGACCGACGTCTTCCGGGACCTGCCGGGCATTCACGGCGGCTACGTCAACCCGATCGGCCTGGCGGTGGTCGCGACGACCCGGGACGACGTGATCCGCCCCACCCGCGGATGGCGCGCCATCTTCAAGGTGACGCACACGAACCGGGCGCTCGGGAGCGACTTCCAGTTCACGCGCCTGGGCGGCGACGTCGGCCGTCTCTTCCCGCTCTTCGGGGGCGCACACGTCTTCGGGCTGCGAGCAGACGGCGGCTTCATCTTCGGGCCGCAGCGCGACGTCCCCTTCTGGGAGCTCGAGGAGCTCGGCGGCGACGACACGCTGCGCGGCTTCTTCCCGCACCGTTTCGTGGGGACGTCCCGGGTGCTCCTGAACGGCGAGTACCGCTTCAAGCTCACGGAGTTCAACTTCCTCGACTGGTGGCGGGTCCGGCTCGACGGCGTGGCGTTCGGCGAGGCCGGCCGCGTGTTCATCACCAACAACGAGCTGCGCCGGGAGTTCCGCCTGAACGACAACATCATCCGCCGTATCGCGAGTAGCTTCCGCTACAGCTACGGGGGCGGCCTCCGCATCGGGCTGTCGGAAGCGCTCGTCGCGCGCATCGACGTGGGCTTCAGCGACGAAGAACGCGGACTCGTCTATCTGGACTTCGGGCAGACCTTCTGACGCTGCGGTTCAGGCGTCGCCGACCCGGTCGCTTCCACGGCCGGGCGATCGGTCGCCGTCGGCCAGCGGTGCACCGGGATTCCCGAATCCGCGTTCAGGATGTAGCGCTCGAGCAGCGCGGCGAGCGCCTCGCGCCGGGGCAGCCGCGACTCGAGGGCGGCGAGCATTCGGAGTTGCCAGCGGGCGCCGGTGAAATCGCTCGCGACCCGAACCTAGACCACGGCGAGGAGCTCGTCGGCCTCGTATGCGTCGACGCCTGCGCCCAGGAGGCCACGCCGGGCGACGGGGACGAGCTCCTGAACGAGGGGGGCCGCACCGACCGAGCGGGGCGACGGCGCATCCGCGCGCGCCCAGACGAGCTCGGCGTCAGGCCCGTGCTCCGCGGCCGCGTAGAAATTCCGGCGCGCGTGTCCGAAGGTCATGCGGGTCAGGAGCTCGTCGACCTCGGCCGCCGAGGGCAGGCGGTGCGTGAACTGGGCGTAGTCTTCGCCTGCGAACGAATCGCGGTCGATCTCGACGCCCATGACGAATGGGTAGATCCTCCGCTCCCTCGAGCATCGCCAGCCGAGGCCGCCCGTCAAGCCCGCATCGCTGAACCCCGAAGCGCAGTAGCCCCGGCATGCGGCACGCCGTATGCTTCTGCAACGACGCCAGGAGGGGGAACCTCATGAGCGAAAACCAGTCCTACGTCGCGCGCCGCTTCCAGCTGCACGGGCTCGCCGGCATCTCGGATCGCACCCTGGAGATGCACTTCAAGCTGTACGAAGGCTACGTCAGGGAGACGAACCGGCTCGAGGCCGAGATCGCCGAGATCCTCGAGGACGGGCGGATCGATCAGGACGAGATACCCGCCTACTCGGAGCTGAAGCGCCGTCTGGGGTTCGAGTACAACGGCATGGTCCTGCACGAGTACTACTTCGAAAACCTGACGCGCGCGGGCGGAAAGGACCCGCAACGCGACTCGACGTTCAGGAAGGCCGCCGAGCGGAGCTTCGGCAGCTACGAGCGGTGGAAGGCCGATTTCTTCGGCATCGGCAAGATGCGAGGCGTCGGGTGGGCGATCTGCTACCAGAACCCCGCCACGGGCCGCCTCTCCAATCACTGGATCACGCTCCACGAGGTCGGGAACGTCGCGGGCTTCCGCCCCACGCTCGTCATGGACGTGTGGGAGCATGCCTTCCTTCTCGATTACGCGCCCGCCGATCGGCCGCGCTATATCGAGGCGTTCTTCTCGAACGTCGACTGGGAGGTGATCGAGGCACGCCTCGATTCCCGCCTGCGGTGAGCGAGCCCTCCGCCACCGTCTCCGTGGCGTTTCACGAGATCGCGCGTCGGTGCGCTCGGGTGGTCGGCTCGCCGTGGGCGTCCTTCACGGCGGTCGCCGCGGTCGTGGTGTGGACGCTCTCCGCGAGCAGTTCCGGCGCCTGAAGCGGCACGCAGCGACGGCGCCGCAGGAGGCCGACCCAGGAAGCTGAGCGCCGCTACCGCGCAGCGCGCTTGGCGAGGTCGACGAGCCCGAGGTCCGACGCCAGCTCGCGCGGGATGGCGAGGCAGCCGCGATGCCCGGGCTGTGACACCCCGTTGTCACACAGCGCGATCTTGCCGCGCGGTATCCGGAATTCCCGGCCCGCGAGGCGACACAGCAACGCGTCGCCCTCCACGGCGACTGCTTCGACGTTCTCGAACTCGAGGAGGTCGGTCATGGCCGCGTGCCGGCGACGCGCAGCCCGCCGACGGCCCCTCCGCCTTATGTGAATCCCCACGGGTTGGCAACGGTCTTTTTTGCGCCGTTCTCCGACGAAAGGTGGAGATCGACTCCCGCATGCGCGTCGGTTCGAGCAGGGCGCACCTTCCGACAGCGGGCTCGACATCCGTCGAGGACTCGACGGGTTTCGAGAGGCGAGGCATGCGCAGACGGGCATGATGGTTGCCCCATTCGCCAACCAGGCGGCCTCGAACGAGGCCGATCGTTTTCGCACATCGAAAGGAGGAAACACCCATGCCGGCGCACCCGAAGGGCACATGACCGCGAGCCAGGACTCGGGGACGCTTCGCCTCGCAGCCATCGCCGACGTGCACTGCACGCGGGAGTCCGAGGGGGCACTCCGCCCGCTGTTCACGGAGATCGCGCGGCAGGCCGATGCGCTCGTCGTGTGCGGCGATCTCACGGCCTACGGCCTGCCCGAGGAAGCGGCCAGCCGCCGGGCGCTCGACGAGGCACGGCGCTGAGCCGGGCTCAGCGGCCCCTGCCGTCCGCGTCGAAGCCTTCGACGGCGAAGGTCGTGAGCGCACCGGCGATTCCCTTGACGGCGACCGCGGGCATCGCGCGCAGGCGAAAGCGCCCGTCGAGAGCGGCGCGCGCGGCGTCGGTGACGAGGATATCGACCTCGTGGGTGCGCGTCAGCCGCTCGACGCGTGAGGCGACGTTCACCGTCCGGCCGATCACGCCGTATTCCACGAGCCCCTCGCTCCCCATGAGGCCCGAGACGACCGGTCCCCGGTGGACGCCCACCCCCATCTCGAGCACGGGCCGGCCGGCGGCGACGAGCGTCGCATTGTAGTCGGCGAGCGCGCGGCGCATGGCGAGGGCCGCATGAACCGCGTCGTTGGTCTGCCAGGGGTTGGCGTCGAGCGCCCCGAAGAGCGCCAGGATGCCGTCGCCGAGGAACTTCGAGACGTGGCCGCGGTGCTCGACGACGGCCTGGCTCATGCGCGCGAGGTAGCCGTTCAGGATCGCGACGAGTTCGGCAGGGGCGAGCCCCTCCCCGAGCTCGGTGAACCCCTTGAGGTCGGCGAACAGCACGGTGATCTCCTTCTTCTCCGAGCGTGCCGAGAGGCCTTCGGCGATGATGTCCTCGACCACCTCGGCAGGCGCGAAGCGCGAGAAGGCCTGCTGCAGCCGCTCGAGCTCCCAGTGTGCGCCCTCGAGCCGCCGCTCGAGCCCCGCGACCGTCTTGCGGGTGCGCCACCCGAGGACGCCCAGCGCCGCGAGCGCCGCGAGCAGCGCCGCCCACGACATCAGGACGCGTCGGCCAGCACGCTCAGGCGGCAGACGGTGTTCGCGAGTGCGACCACGCCGACGGCCTCCAGCACCTCTGCCGGCTCGAGCCCGTCGGCAACCTCGCGCATCCGCCGCTGGATCGGCACGGTGCGGTGATAGCGGACCGTCTCGCGGGCAAAGGGCACGAGCCGCGCTTCGCGCGTGTCGAGGCAGGGGGACGCGAGCGTCGCCAGGACCTCCTCGAAGTCGCGCGCGCCGAGGCCCTCGCCCTCGAGCGCCAGGCGGCTCTCCGCCTCCGATCGCGCGCAGCCGAGGGCCCGCGCGACGACGGCCAGCGTCAGCGTCTTCGTGCGCCGTGGAAGCACCTCCGAGGCCCAGGCCGCGTCGATCGCCGTCCGCAGGACACCGGCGGCGGGCGAGCCGTCGAGCGCCGCCACCACGGCGGCACCAGGGCCGTCGTTCGGCCGGGGAAGCGGCTCCGGCCGGCGCGGCCGCGCCCGCAAGCGGCGGGCCACGAGCGGCCGCATCAGCCGCGCGAGAGGCCTGTCGACCATCGCCTCGAACGGCTCGGGCGGGAGCGCGAGCAGGGTCGCGGCCCGATTGGCGAACACGGTGGCCGCCGCGACGTAGGCGAGCTCGGCGACGGCCGGCGCAGAGAAGCCCGCCTTGGCGAGTCGCTCGAGGTCCGAGCGCGACGGTCGAGGGTCTGCGCGCGAGACCCGGCGCGCGAAGTCGAGCGCGGCCTGCTCGGCCTCGGACAGCTCGGCGACGTGAAAGTCCCGTTCGAGCCGCGCGATGTAGGCCTCCTGGTAACCGAGCATCCGCATCACCGCGCGCTGAGCGCCGAAGCAGTACCGGCAGGAGTTGTCCTGGCTGACGACCAGGGCGACGAGGTCGCACAGCGCTGGCGAGATGTGCGCCACCGGCTTCGCCATCATCGACGCCCAGGCATGTGCGATCCACGGCACGCGCGCGACGCGGGCGACCCAGCCGGGCACGACGCCCATCCGCCTGCGAACCTCTGCCTCGAGCGCCCGCGGGACAGGTGTGGGCGGCAACAGGCTCTCCTCCCACTCCATGCCCGCGATCACTGCCGGCGCTGCCATGCGTCCTCGGGTGCGGGCGGGAGTCTAGCGCGTTCGTGCCCCGTCGGCACACCCGCCCCAAACGACCGGGATCGTCGCCGGCAATGCCCTCGCGACGTCCCTTCGTAGGACCGCCGCACGTCGCGGCGGCCGCCGACGAGCGGTTGGGTGATTTGCCCCACATGCGGCGGCGGCGCCGCGTCGCATCATGGCCGAGCATAAGGCAACGCGCACCTTTTGACCTCAACGCGCTATCAAACCAGCTCTGCCCGTCTTGACACCGGAACTGGAGCAGCGCTACGCCTCCGAGCGCCTCGGCTGTGACAGTCAGGAGTCGTCCGCTGCGAACGCCCGCTGCCTTCGTCGTCCTTCTGCTCGCTCTGCTCGTACCCGCTCGCTCCGAGGCGATATTCCACATCTCGCACATCAGCGAGGTGATGTCCGGAATCACCGCGGACCCGAGCGTCGAGTTCGTCGAGATCCGCATGGACTTCGGCTTCCAGAACGCGGTCGGCAACACGCGCCTGACGGCGTTCTCCTGCAGTGGAGCGTTCGTGGTTCTCCTCACGCTGCCGCCGCCGACCGGGCCGGGCGGAAGCGTGCCGAACCAGGGCGCGGGCCGGCACTGGATCATGGGGACGGCGAGCCTCGCGACGAGAACGACGCCGTCGGTCAGGCCGGACTTCACGTTCACGGGTGGCATCCCGCGAGCATGCGGGATGGTGTGCTGGGGCGCGCCGCCGGATCCGGTGACGGGCTTCGCCAAGGACCCGGCCACGTGGAGCGCGGCCGATCCCAACAACTACGTCGACTGCGTCGCCTACGGCCCCTACACCGGCCCGCAGAGAACGGGCGCCGGGCCGCCCGCGAGCGCAACGCCGGGGGACGGCGTCCACAGCCTCAATCGCGCGACCAATGCGAGCAACGACTTCGCGCTGGCCTGCCCGACCCCGACCAACAACGGTCCGCCCGGCCTGAACGAGGTGTCCGGGACGTTCGGCGCATGCATCCCGCCGACGACCTCGACCACGGTCGTCACGACCACCACGTCGTCTACGACGCGGCCCCCGACCACGACCACCAGCACGACGTCGACCACGGCCACGGTCGCGACCACCACCACCGTCACGACGACCACCACGACCCCTGCTACAACCACCACGACGGTGGCAACGACGACGACCGTCACTACGACCAGCACGACGGTCGCGACTACGACGACCACCAGTCAGACGACCACCACGGTCGCAACGACGACTAGTACCGTGGCCACGACCACCACGACGGTGGCAACGACGACCACCACGCTGCGCACGACAACCACCACCATCGCCACGACCACGACGACCGTGATCACAACCACCACGACATTCGCCACGACCACCACCACGGTCATGACAACCACGACAACCGTGGCCACGACCACCACCACCGTCGCGACGACCACGACAACCACGCCCACGCCCACGACCACGACCACCGAGCAGCCGACGACCACCACGTCCTCGACCACGACCACCTCCTCCACGAGCACGACCGTGGCGAACGTCCCGCCCGATTGCAGCACGGCGGCGGCCAACCCGGACGAGCTCTGGCCTCCCAACCACCAGTTCGCCGACGTGTCGGTGGTCGGGGTGACGGATCGCAACGGCGAGCCGGTGACCATCGCCGTCACCGGTGTCAGGCAGGACGAACCCGTGGGCGGGACCTGTCCGGATGCGACGGGGGTCGGGACTGCCACCGCGCGCCTGCGCGTCGAGCGCCTCGGAAACGGCGACGGCCGCGTCTACCTCGTGGCGTTCACGGCCACCGATCAGCGGGGTGGACGGTGCACCGGGACCGTGACGGTGTGCGTCCCGCACGACCAGGGCCGCGGCCACCGGTGCGTGGACCAAGGGCCGTTGTTCGATTCGACCGGCCCGTGCTTCTCGCTCTGCGGGGACGTCTGCGCGTCCATCGAGCCGGCGCTCGCCGCGCCCTGCGCGGCCGAGGCCATCCCGCTCTCCGTGAAGCTGCGGGTCGACAGCGCCCGGCGTCTACTCCGACGCGCAGCGACTGCCCGGAGCGAGCGAACGGCCAGGCGGCTCTACGCGAGAATGCTGAAGCACCTGCGGTCGTCGGCAGGGCTCGCGGACGCCGCACGGCAAAACGGCAGCCTCTCGCCGGAGTGCGGTGCGGCGTTCGAGCAGCTGTTCAGCCAGGCCCAGGGCCAAGCGGCCCGCTGACCCGCGGGGGGTGCGACCGGCTCAACGGCCCTGGACGCACCCGCCGTCCAGGTTCGACCACTCGTACTGATAGCCGTACCCGTTGACCAGGAACGGCGCCGGAGACCACGCGCACTTGTCGTCCGCCTCGTTGCCCTGCTTGTCGTACCACGCGTTCCCGTCGGGATCGGTGACCGCCTCGCGCGTCTCGTGGGCTGCAAAGTGCTCGAAGTTCTGCGCATCCGTCCAGCCCGACCACTGGCACCCGCCGCAGCGTGGATAGGGCATCGACGCGTACTTCACGTCCGCACGCGAGTAGCTGAAGTTGCTGTGGTACGCACAGAAGGCCAGGTTCGGACCGCCGCACGACGTCCAGCTGCCGTAGGACGCGTAGGATGCGGGCGGCAGAAAGACCTCGTACACGGCGTTCGTATCGAGGCCGACCTGTCCGATCGCGCGAATCACCTCGGCCTGGATGGCGGCGTCGGTCACGTTTTGCGGCGGAGTCGAGTTGTCGATCCAGTACGTGCTCGCGAGGCTTCGCTGCACATTGCCACCGAAGTCGTAGTACTGCGTGATCACGTTGTACTGGCCAGTGGAACCGAACTGGGCAAAGAAGCCGGCCAGTGCCTGCGTGAGGGAGCTCGGGGCGATGGTGGTTCCCCACGTCGCCGCGGGACCCCAGAAGATCGAGACGACCTTGGCCTGATGGATGACGGGGCCGTTGTGGTAGCTCACGTTGAAGTTCTTGGCCCCGCCGAAGCCGCCGTTGCTCTGTTTCATCCGGTAGAGCTGCACGTGTCGCCCGTTCAGCTCCGTCACACGGTCGGCGTGCGCCAACGACACCGCGAGCAACACCCCGACGATCGAAAGCGTCCTGCTCATCGAATTCCTCTCCTCTCCCCCCAACCGTTGCGGGACGTCCGCTCAGCCCCGCGGCGCAAGAATTGGTGTGGTCTCAGTTTTTACTGGCGAGCGGTCGAGTTGCAACCAAAAAGGGCGCACACGGGGC
>Ga0070699_100006404_pt1 | contig 10251 bp, 7 predicted proteins | sample KBSK1503metaG_FD_65473 | JGI IMG/M metagenome (GOLD analysis project Ga0070699, IMG submission 65473) | Corn, switchgrass and miscanthus rhizosphere microbial communities from Kellogg Biological Station, Michigan, USA - KBS K1-50-3 metaG | ecosystem: Host-associated > Plants > Roots >... | reverse complement strand
CTTTGTGTATCCACACAGCGGCCATATCGTTGCCATCCGAGTTTTGACACAGTCTCTGTGCCCCGCCGGTTAGCTCTTGTGACGTTTGGGCTGCGCCCCCCAATGTCGCGGTCTGTCAATATCTGAGTAGCTAACGGCAGATCACCTGAGGGGCAAAGCCCAAATGGTTCTAGCGCTAACCGGCGGGGCATATGAGACTGTGTCAAAACGCGAATGAGCTTCAACAAATCACTTCACAAAGTCAGAACCGGGAGCCGTAGCGACCGGGTCGATACGTCTGCGCATTCCTTCGTTTTCTCCAATAAGGTTAGAATTTGTTGTGGCCGGAAGTAGTTGAGCATCACGGAAACGACCCGGTCGCTACCGCTCCCGGTTCTGACTTTGTGTATCCACACTGCGGCCATATCGTTGCCACCCGAGTTTTGACACAGTCTCATACCCCCGCCTCACATCGGGCGGCGCAGCCGTGACATCGATGCGAGTTCCATCAGAGCGATTGACTAGTTGCCCTGGACATCAGACCCTAAGGCTTATTGAAGTGAACGATGCCGCGCTGGAGCGCGGTCGTAGCTGCCTGCGTCCGGTCGGTCACGCCCAGTTTGCTGAGGAGATTATTGATATGACTCTTTACCGTGGCTTCGCTGATGTTCAAGATGCTGGCTATTTCTTTGTTACTCCTGCCTCGAACAATTTCCTCGAGTACTTCAAGCTCCCGGCCTGTCAGATTTGATCCACTCATTCTCTCCGCCAAACGCTCAGCCACTGGGCCAGGTATCAGACGCGAGCCAGAGTGGACTTTTCGTATCGCCAACTCCAATTCCTCGAAGAACATGTCTTTGAGGAGATAACCCTGCGCTCCCGCTTGCAACGAGCGATAAATATCCTCGTCTCCATCGTAAGTCGTGAGGACAATGATCCGCGCACCCGGAAACTGCTGCCGAATCCTGGAGATAGCATCCACGCCGCTAATCACCGGCATGCGTAGGTCCATCAGGGTGATGTCGGGCTGATGCTGACGATACAATTCAATCGCCTGCTCACCGTTCGTCCCCTCAGCGATCACTTCCATGTCGGCTACTGTATTAATCAGCGATACAAACCCCTGCCGCACGACCGCTTGATCGTCGATCACCATGATGCGAATTTTGCTAGCGCCAGTCATTCTTGAGCCTGCTACTCGTAGCGATGCATTGATGTTGCTTCCGGTTTGCCTTAATTCGAAAATATCACTCAACCGCTCCAGATTATCGAAACCACCTCTGTAAAAGTAAAAGGAGGATCATCGGCAGACTAAGTTGTAACACTGTCAAGAAGATGAAGAGCAGGATATTCCAGAATGCTCTTTTTTTGTGCTCGCTTTTTCCGTCGGCGAGCGGATTACAAATGACTGAAACCACCTAAGACCGTCACGCGAGGTTTCGCGCAGTCTCGCTATGGCGCCGGTTTCCTCACTCCATGAATATTAAGCGCGTAGAACTTAAACGTCATAACCCATCCATATCGCTTTTCAAGTTTCCAAGCAGCCTCTGCCACAGGGCGGCCGTCGTTAACACTCAAATGCTCGGTGCCAGCCGCTTGGAGACTCGAGATGGACATGCGTCTTGGCGCTCCTATCACAACTGCGACCGTTAGGCCTACAAGGAACAGCACAAACCAAGGGGATTTCCCGCGCATTAAAAAATGAAAACGTCGCATAATTCTCTCTCCTCTCTTGCTAGCAAGAGGTGAAACTACCACGTATGTGATGCACTTGCTCCGTCTCGGGCACATGTTACTTTGGTCGCTGGGCGTTGGGCCATTGACTGGCGGACGAACTGCTGGAATGTTTATAGAGCAAGAACTACTGGTTGGTCAGAACAGGAAGCGGTAGCGACCTGGCCGACTCGGCTTACTCAACCTATTAGTTACATACAAGTCTATGAGCACCGGATGCTTTACGGTACCACGCCTAACGATTCGCGGTTGAGTTTTCCGAATCGGCCAGGTCGCTACCGCTTCCTGTTCTGCGGTTTGAGTGCCACTAAACGATGTTTCGATCCCAGCGACATAAGACACCAACCTCCTTACCCACCAATCGGCACATCAACAATTACTTCCGTGCCGGATCCATTCTCGCTGCGCACGGACAGCCTACCACCAATCTGCTCGGCGCGTTCGCGCATCCCAACTAATCCGAAGCGTCCCTCAGTGATCTGCGTCCTGGCATCGAAGCCATGACCATCATCCCTAACGCTTAGCCGCACGTTCTTCGCATCAAAACTCAGATTGATCAGAATGCGTTCCGCCTGCGCATGCTTAATCGAATTGTTAATTGCTTCCTGACCAATACGCAAGAGATTGTCTTCAATCGCTGGGTTCAACGGCCGAAAGGTGCCCGAAACCTGAACCTGGGCCTGCACTGCACTCTCCGCCGTTAAGCGCCGCGCCGTTTCATTCAGTGCGGTCGGCAAATCGTTCTTTTCAAGGGCTTGTGAACGCAGATCCCAAACGTAGCGTCTCGCTTCGGCAACGCTGTTACGCACCAGTATGCGCGCGCGATCCAAATGAGTTTTAGCCTTTTCGGTTGAAACTGACATCAGGCGCGTGACCAATTCGAGTTGTACTGAAATACCCAGCATCTCCTGAGCGAGGTTGTCATGAATCTCACGGGCTATGCGGTTTCGCTCAGCGAGCACAGCGGCGAAGCGGGATTCCACCTGTTGGACTCGCAGACGATAGAATTGCCAAACCAGCAGGGCCATCACCAGAACGCAGGCAGCGTAAAACCAATACGTCTGATAGAAATGGGGTTTCAAGTATAGCTCGAAAGAGGCGCCCGTCTGGTTCCAGATGCCATCGTTGTTGCTGGCCATCACTCTGAACTTGTAATCACCCGCGGGCAGATTTGTGTAATAAGCGATTCGCCGCGTACCGCCTTCGACCCAGTCTTTATCGAAACCTTCCAGCTTATACCTGAAGTTAACTTTTTCCGGTGCGATGAAACTGAGCCCTGCATAAGAGAATTCGAAACGTGTCTTGCCGGGCGACAGTTCAATCTTCTGAGCCATATCGACGACTTGATCATCAATGCGCACTTGTTCGAGGGCTACCGGCGGAGGCTGCAGGTTAATCTTTATCTTCTCTGGATCGATCATCGCTACGCCCTTGATGGTCGAGAACCAAAGCTTGCCGTCACTGCTCTTCCACCCTGAGGGATGACCGCCGCCACTGCATTCCCGCGTCATCATGCCGTCCGCCGTGCCGTAAACAACAGGTGTGAGCGATCTCACCTTCCCGTTGGCGAAGTCGTCAAGCTCCTTTTTGTTAACGCGAAAGATCCCTTTATTGGAACTGAGCCAAAGGTTTGCTTGCCCGTCTTCGAGCACGCGATAGACTACGTCGTCCACTAGTCCTTCTTTTGTGGTATAGGCCGAAAATTTCCCATCCTTCAGACGATTCAACCCGCCGCCATTAGTACCGATCCAGAGAATGCCATCACGACCTTCATAGAGTGAAAGGACCACATCGCTGCCGAGGCCGTCCTTCGTGGTATAGGTAGTAAACGTTTCGTCCTTAAATTTACTCAACCCTCCCAGGGTTCCTATCCACAAGCTTCCCGCGCTATCTTCATAGACAGTCCCCACAAAATCATTTGGGAGCCCATCAGTTGTGGTGTAGATTTTGAAGTGACCGTCTCTGAAACGATTCAGCCCGCCTCTCGTGCCGACCCAGAGATTGCCCCGATGATCGGCGTAGATTGACCTGACAAAATCGTTCGAAAGGCCTTCGGCAGTAGTAAAGGTAGTAAACTTGCCGTCCTTTAAGCGATTGAGACCGTCCGGAGTGCCAACCCAAAGACTGCCGTCATCTTCGCCGTAAAGAGCCAGGACCACGTCACTGGACAACCCATCTTTCGTTGTGAATGTGGTGAACTTTTCGTCCTTAAAGAGATTCAGACCAGCACCGTTTGTTCCAATCCAGATATTGCCCTTGCGGTCTTCATAGATCGCCTTAACAAGATCGCCCCCCAGGCCGTCTTTTCTTGTGTAGGTTGTGAACTTCTTGTCCTTTAATAGATGCAGACCGCCGGATTCTGTCCCAATCCAAACACTGCCTTCGCGATCCTCAAAAACTGAAAGGATAGTGCTGCTTGCGAGTCCATCTGCGGAATCAAACCCCAGGAAGCGACCATTCTTGTACCTCGTCAATCCGCCGGCTGTGCCACACCAAAGAGTGCCTTCCGCATCCAGGCGCAAGGAAACAATTCGGTCGTTGGGCAATCCGGCGCGGATCGTATAGGTTTGAAAACGGCCATTATCAAAGGAAGCTAAACCGGTGGGAGTGCCGAACCAAAGGCGGCCATCTTTGTCCTGAATGATAGACGTCACGCCCCTGTTCGCGACGTCCGCCGGCAAAGAAAAGTTAATGAATCGTCCTTCCTTGAATTGGCTTACTCCGGCCGAGGTGCCGGCCCAAAGCAAACCTTGCTGATCCTCGAAAACGCTATTCACGGGTAATCCGTCTTGCGATGCAAACGTCGTGAGTGAACCTTCTTTAATGCGGCTTAACCCAGCCGAGGTTGCGACCCAGAGGCTCCCAGCGCGATCTTCATAGATCGACGCGATCCTATTGCCTGCCGATCCACCAGGTATCTCGAAAGCCTTGAACCTTCCATTCTGCACTTGGACCAACCCGTCTACCGTGCCGATCCAGAGAATGCCGTGGCGGTCCTCTGCGATTGCTCGCACATCGTTACTCTTGAACTGCGGAGTATTCTGTTTATCGAAAACAGTGAAGCTGAAGCCATCGAAGCGAGCGAGTCCTTCTTCGGTTGCAATCCAGATAAAGCCATCCCTTGTCTGCGTGATTGCGTGAACAGTGTTTTGTGGTAAGCCGTTTTCAGTAGACCACATTTCATGGGTAAACTGAGAGAGAGGTCTGCCTGGATCCAGCGCTACGGCTGGGCCAACCCAGAGCAGCAGAAGAAAAAGTGCCTTAATGAGCGAGAGAATCTGTTTGTGAGCGACACCCAGTGGCTCAACGTCAGAACCGAGGAGCGGTAGCGACCGGGTCAAACTTGGGGAAGACTCAGCGGGCGATGATGGCAACTCTTTAAAATCCAGCGTCATATCTTTGGAGCTGACCCCTGCTCATAGGTTTTGTTGAAAACGATCCCTGAGTGCCACCACAGAGTGACCCGACTTGGTAAAAACGATCCTTGGGTGCCACTACAGAGTGACCCGGCTTGGTGAAAACGATCCCTGGGTGCCACCACAGAGTGACCCGGTCGCTACCGCTCCCCGGTTCTGACATTGAGTCGACTCGACTACCATCGTGACAAACTGTCCCAGTAGCAGTAATACTCTAACATTCGTTGCGTGAATTATACTCAATCGTCTCGTTTCGCTCTCGTCACCCAGGAGATATAGTTTTGCTTACTAGTACTCTGACGCGAACTCTTGCCATCTCATCGTTGGTCTTTTGCATTGCGACTACCCCAATGGTGGCTTCTCGCTCACGCTGGCGCGCCGCAACCGAACCTGAACTGAGGAAACTTATCCCTGTCCGAGCGCCGGTGTTGAAAGAGAACATCGAAACGGAATTTCGCACAGCCTCCGGGGTAACTGATGGCCGCGGCAGATTCATAGCGGGCGTGGTAATGATCACAGCCGGTTATTCAGCCGAAGGAAAGTATTCGCACTTTTTCATCACACAGACTCCACTCAAAGTTGGAACTGTGGATTTGACACCGGGCGAATACGTTTTTGGTTACCAGCGAACAAATAACGACACAATCCGCGTAAGCTTCTACCGAGCCTCCAGTGGAGAGAGTGTTGGAGGCGTCGATGCCCACGTAAACCGCCGCAGCACAATGGTCCGATCATTGCTCGTCTCTCCTCCCGCCGGTGACAAAGGAACCATTCAAGTGGGACGGTTTGTTTTTGAATACCGGGTCGGCGGTTAAGTCCCGAGTTCTCGTTGTTTCAACACTCCGCCTAATCGCCTTGGTGGTATTTGATTCCACCACAGCAAAACCTCTCAAGTAGCGACACGGCTTCGCCGCCCGATGTGAGGCGGTGGCAACGCCCCACCGCTTGGCTCGCGTAATACTTGGGCTGCGCCCTTAGTTCGGGCTATGCCCTTGCTGTAAGAGTAAGGGGAGATGGCGCGGAGATTGGCTGATCTAGATAACAGCGGATCACCCGAGGGCGGAGCCCGAACCAAGGGCACAGCCCAAGTGGTCTCAACACGTAACCGGCGGGGCAATAGCCACCGCCTCACATCGGGCGGCAAAGCCGTGGTCTAGATACGAACTTCCCTTAAGCGCGGCGATTCTCCTTATTGTTATTCCCATGATTGGAAATGCGCCCACTGATTGCGCTTGAAGAACAACCAGGAATAACCGACAATAGGCACGCTCCTTCGAAGACCAATCCAGCATCAGGAAAAGCCAACCGAAATGAGAATCAAACCGCTCGTAGTCGCCGCAACGATCTCTGCCCAGATCTTTTGCCAATCCCTGCAACAAACCATTGCCGTCGCGCAAGAGCTTCAAAAAGTTGTCCGCGTCGACCTCGACGATAGCGATAGCTACTTCCGTGACGCGTCCCGCATAACCAAACCTGCGTGCGATAACAACAGCCGGGTTGAAGAACTTCTCGCTCGAATGACTTTGGAAGAGAAGATTGGCCAGATGACGCAACTGCAAATCGCCATGGTCACCTCAGGCGAGGATCAAAATATCCATATCGACCCCGCCAAGCTGGAAAAAGCAGTCGTCAAGTATGGTGTCGGCTCGATCCTCAACGTAAATGGTCAGGCACTCCCGGTTGATAAGTGGCGCGAGATCATCGGGCAGATTCAGGCGTCGGCGCAGAAGACTCGCTTGAAGATTCCCGTTCTCTATGGCATCGACTCGATTCACGGCGCAAACTACGTGCAGGGTGCGACGCTTCATCCCCAGGAAATCGGGATGGCCGCAACATGGAATCCCGCGCTGATGCAACGTCTAGCTGAAGTCACGGCTGCTGAAACACGAGCCGCCGGCATTCCCTGGACCTTCTCGCCCGTGCTTGATCTTGGTCGCCAGCCTCTATGGCCTCGTTTCTACGAAACCTTTGGCGAAGATCCCTATCTCGCCAAAGTGATGGGGGTCGCTTTCGTACGCGGCATCGAAGGAAACGACATCTCATCGCCTGATCACATCGCTACTTCTTTGAAACACTACGTCGGTTACAGTTTTCCCTTGAACGGAAGAGACCGAACGCCAGCTTGGCTCCCTGAGAATTACCTGCGTGAATACTTTTTGCCGACCTTCGACGCCGCAGTACGCGCAGGCGCACGCACGGTTATGGTTAACTCTGCCGAAATCAATGGCACTCCCGGCCATACCAATCATCACTTGTTAACGGATGTGCTGCGCGGTGAATTAGGTTTTCGTGGGTTCGTTGTTTCTGACTGGGAAGACATCAAGAAATTGGTCAGCGTCTGGCGCGCGGCGCCCGATGAAAAAGAAGCTACGCGTGCCGCGGTGCTGGCGGGCATCGATATGAGCATGGTACCCAGCGACTACAGCTTCAGCGATCTGTTGCTTCAGCTTGTTAAGGAAAACAAGGTGCCCGAGTCGCGCATTGATGAAGCAGTGCGTAATATCCTGCGCGTCAAGTTCGATCTCGGTTTGTTTGAAAACCCAATGCCTAGTCCTACGATGGGGTTTGCAACCAGCGAATCGCGACAAACGGCCTTGCAGGCGGCGCGCGAATCAATGACCTTGCTCAAGAACAACAACAGTCTCCTGCCGCTAGCCAAAGATCGCAAAATTCTCATCACCGGACCAGCTGCAGACTCACTCATTTCGCTGAACAATGGTTGGACCTACGTCTGGCAAGGTAACAACGAATCGCTGTATCCGAAGGACAGACAAACAATTCTTCAGGCAATCAAAACGAAAGCGGGAAACAACGCGACGTACGTTCCTGGAGTAACGTTCGACAAAGAGGTTGATATTCCAGCAGCTGTAAATGCAGCGCGCGACGCTGACGTAGCAGTTGTGTGTGTCGGTGAAAGCTCATACGCCGAGACTCCCGGAAACATTACTGACTTAACACTAAGTGACCCACAACTGAAATTGGCCCAAGCCATTGAAGCCACAGGTAAGCCGGTGGTGCTGGTGCTGGTCGAGGGTCGCCCGCGCATCATTAACCGCATTACCGATGGCGCTCAAGCCATACTCATGGCCTACAATCCCAGCAATGAGGGAGGCACCGCAATCGCCGATGTTCTTTTCGGTGACTACAATCCCGGCGGCAAGCTTCCCTTCACTTACCCAAAGACTCCAAATAGCTACCTCACCTATGATCACAAACTGTTCGAAACCCAGGAAACAGGTTTTGGGAACGCGTCTTTTGGTCCCCAGTTTGAATTTGGTAGTGGCTTGAGCTACACAACCTTCAAGTACAGTGATCTGAAACTCAGCTCAAAAGACGTGCAGGCGAATGGCCAGGTTAACGTTAGCGTGACCGTGACGAACAACGGTAAGCGAGCGGGTACCGAGACAGTCATTGTCTACTTGCGCGACGAAGTGGCAACGCTCACGCCGCCAGGCAAACGAGTAAAGCGTTTCGCCAAGATCTACCTCGAGCCGGGCAAGAGTCGCACTCTTACTTTCACGGTGAAGCGTGACGATCTTTCCTTCATCGCCAGTGATAACAAGCCCACCGTTGAGCCTGGAGATTTCACCGTGATGGTCGGCGGGCTGAGCGATAAGTTCACGCTACATTGATTGCCACAGTAATTGAGAACGACCTGGTAAAAACTGACTGTTGGTCCAACCCAAGCTCTTCACTGGGACCGCGGGCGTCTCGCCCGCCTCAATGTCGAATGCCACTTCGTTTTGCATTGAATAGTCTACTTACTTTTGATTCAAGGCGATGCTGAGGCGGGCGAGACGCCCGCGGTCCCAGTGAAGAGCTTGAGTGGTAGGATCGAGATCGGAGGATCAGTGAAGGTCTATCAGCGAAAACAAATACTCTTGTTGGCGTTGGTCCTGTTCAGCCTGAGCACTGCCGGCGTGACTAATGGCCAGCAGAGATACGTCTCGACACGTGGCAAAACCTTAATTGCGCCGAATGGAAAACCGCTTCTTCTCAAAGGTATCAACCTCGGCAACTGGCTGGTGCCCGAGGGTTACATGTTCAAGTTCAAGACTGCCAACTCGCCACGACTGATTTATGAACTCATCAATGAGTTGATTGGTGAAGATGAGGCGCGAACGTTCTGGCGGACTTATCGCGAAAATTACATCAGCGCAGACGATATCAGGTTCATAAAGCAGTCCGGGTTCAACTCCGTTCGCGTTCCTTTCAACTATCGACTGTTCGTTTCCGAAAATCAGCCGGTGAAGTTGGAGGGCGAGGGCTACGAGCTTTTGGATCGGGTCGTCGGTTGGTGTCGGAAGGAAGGTCTTTTTGTAATCCTCGATATGCATGCGGCGCCTGGCGGACAGACGGGAGATAACATCGATGATAGTTGGGGCTACCCTTTCCTGTTTGAAAGCAGCGACAGCCAGCAACTGACGGCCAGGATCTGGCGCAAGATTGCCGCGCGTTACCGAGACGAACCAATCGTTATCGGTTACGATTTACTGAATGAGCCGATTGCGCATTACTTCGACTCAGCTGTCTTGAATCCGAAGCTCGAACCTGTCTATCGCAACTTCGCCTCCGGAATTCGAGAAGTTGACAAAAACCACATCATCTTTCTCGGGGGCGCGCAGTGGGACACGAATTTCAAAGTTTTTGGACCACCCTTTGACGACAAGCTCGTTTATACCTTTCACAAATACTGGGTGGATGTAAACAAAGACGCAATTAAGGAGTACGTTGACTTTCGCGACAAGTACAACGTGCCGATTTGGATGGGAGAGTCGGGCGAAAATACCGACGAATGGATCACATCATTCCGATCCTTGCTCGAACAGAGTGAGATAGGCTGGTGTTTCTGGCCCTACAAGAAGATCGACGCTACGTCCTGCGTCGCGTCCATTAACCGGCCCGCCGATTGGGACGCTATCATCAATTTCGCGAATGGTCCGCGCACAACGTTTGAGGAACTGCGTAAGAATCGTCCCGCGAAAGAAAAGGTCCGGCGTGCGCTAACTGGTTTGTTGCAGCAGGTCAGGTTGGCGAATTGCAGGATCAACCAGGGCTACCTGAATGCGCTCGGCTTGGGTCAGGCTTCAAGTCGCTGAAACCCGCTTTCCAATTTCACGAC
>Ga0070699_100006403_pt1 | contig 10251 bp, 12 predicted proteins | sample KBSK1503metaG_FD_65473 | JGI IMG/M metagenome (GOLD analysis project Ga0070699, IMG submission 65473) | Corn, switchgrass and miscanthus rhizosphere microbial communities from Kellogg Biological Station, Michigan, USA - KBS K1-50-3 metaG | ecosystem: Host-associated > Plants > Roots >... | reverse complement strand
TTTTAACATATCTCTTTGAAGTGTTAAGAGGGCTAACATAAACTCTTCACCATGGCAGCCTCCCGAAAACACTCGCAATCCTCGCGAACCAGGCCCCTAAGCGAGCATGGCGAGCCGACAAGCCATAGAACGAGGTTCCAGATCGCATTTTGTGATCGGTTGGGTTTCCTTACGAGGAACGCAGCGCCACCTGATCTTCCGAGTTAATACTCAGCACTCGAATAGTAGTCCTTCCAGTCGCTGTCTTCCCGACTAGATAGAGCCCCTGCCAGTGAAAATGGTCTTCCCACGCATGCCGCCGCGGATGAAACAACTCAGTAATCATATTTGTCTCGGGATCGATCCCGGTGAGATTTGTTCCTTTGTGAAGATTGCAATCGATACAGGCAAGGGCGAGATTTTCGACATCGTCACTACCGTGAATTTTAGGAATGACGTGTTCAACGTGGAGCGCGGCGAGCGGCGAATCATCCTGATGCAGATGACAGTATTCGCAAGCGTTTTGAGCACGCTGACGAACCTGAGCCCTGATCTGTGCACTGATCATCTATGACGTGAGTTGGCGATCTGCTGCGCTTGTCGTTTGAGAATGGCGACGAACTTGTTCGCCCGCACGTAACCCGCGTATTCGGCCCGTTCGTCTTCCGTGAGCTCGCCTTCCGTCGATTTTCGGGCAAGTTCTTCGATGCGAGCTTTTAGGTGAGGATCGGCTTGAAAGCCGATTACTGCGTCAGCCTTTCCCGGCAAGACAATTTCCAGCATCGGCCGGACGCCGCGATCAAATGCCAGACTCTCTGAGGTCGTTGCCATGCGCCAAACTTATCACTCCGATCGGGGCTTTGACAATGATTAGGGAGAATCCGAGGGGTGTCCTAATTACAATTCTCGGTGTAACAACCCACCACCATCTTGTTTTTGAGCAAGAGATGTCTTTTGGAATGGCACTGATCCCATTGCCGAGCCCGCATTAGAATCGCGAAACGATGAACAGACTGCCACCGATCGCGATCAGGTCCTCGAGCAACGCAATGTTGAAATCTGGCTGGCGCAGCGACCTTACGAGCCAAACGCGGGCCTGATAGCCGGCGAAACAACCGACGATTCCGCCAATCAGTCCCAGCCCAGCACCAACGAAAGCCGACTGTCCACCGCCAAGAGAAACGCATGCGCCCGTGACGCCACCTGTCACGATGCGGGCGATAAGTCCCAGAGGAGCAGTGCGGTTCGGAGTATTCGGCAGCTTATCAAGAAAGATTTCTGCGAGAGCCAACAGGCTCAGAATTATTACTGCAGGAAGCGAGCCGATGAGAGACAGTGGCCGCGCAAGTTTGAGCCAACCCAGGTGCACGGCCCACGCGACCGCCGCCGGAGGCGTAAGCGACCGCAACCCGGCGAAGAGTCCAATTAGAAATGCGAATAATAGCGTCATCTGTTTGCTAACCTTTTGGAGTCAAATCGATTGGTGACAAACGAAAACTTTTGCGCTACGTTGCTGATAACCCCCTGATCAAAATAAAGAAGCGGGCCGACTTGTGCTTGAACCACATAGCCGACCCTAGATCCTCAACCTTCTACAGAAAGGATAAGGACCATGACAAAGCATGGTAGCGCATCACCGCGCAAACAAAAATCTCGCACACTCGACGCCGATCTCAAACGACGCGCTCGAAAACTCGCAACCGAGAGCAGAGTCGATCCAAGAACACGCTCACTAATTCGTTATGGATTGGAGATCAAAGACCAGTACCTTGAGCAAGTAGTGAATCGTGTTGAGGCCGGCGAAAAGAGCATCAACCACATCTGCTTTGATAGTGATTAAGAATCCTCGGCGCCTCCGCGATCATTCAATCGGCCGTGTTCCCGGAATATCCGGTTCGTGGCGTTGAGGAAACGCTCTGACTTAATCTGCCCCGGAGCCCTTCGGGACTTCCTTATGGAAAGTTTCGACCGATTCCAACTTGGCGGCCTGGCCCTAATCTGCCTGAAGAACGAAACAAAGAGCGACGCCGAGCGGGACTTGCGCGACCTAATCTCCGCAGCAGGTGCGGATATGAAAGAGAAGGCGCGTCGCGAAAGGCTACTGCGCCACCTGGAATCTGCGGACAAAGGAACCCCGCTGGAGTTGGTAAAGTACAGCTTATAGCGAGCCGGAGCGGCTGCGTCGGAGATGGGCCTCTAACGATGACATTGCCGTGCGCCCAATTGAATGCGCCGCATGAGAGGACGACTTGAGTGCTTGATTCAACTTGCGCTCTGCGATGGCGACGTTTGTTCTACATTGACAGCTTTGTAATTGACGACTTATTCTTCGTTCGAAGGTGCCCGAGTTACGCCCCAATCATCGAGTGCAAGTAAAGAAAACTGGGTCGATTTGGAAAAAGCAATCGAGGACACGCGCGCGAATTGTCAGCCGCGTCTGCGATAATTTGGAGGCCGAATACGGACGACCGCGCTTAGGAAATCCGACCAAGCCTCTCGACGATCTGATTTTTATCCTCATCTCGAATAGGACGTCTCCAGACTTGGCCGAGCAAACCTACAGACGGCTCAAACAGCACTTTCCTAAATGGGAATTCCTACTTAAGTCACCGCCATCAAAGCTTCGATCCCTTTTGAAACCAGCGGGCCTGTCTAGAAAAAAATCCCACCAGATCAGATCGCTCCTTCGAAAGGTCAAGCATGATTTTGGCAATTGCGATCTCAGCGGACTAGCGTCATGGCAAGAACAGGACACTCATGAATATCTAACGACGCTCGCTGGCGTATCCGATAAGGTGGCAAAGTGCGTGATGCTGTACACGCTTGGGTCCGAAGTGTTGCCCGTCGACGTTCACGTGTATCGCGTGAGCAAGAGACTTGGTTGGACGGCAAGGAATCGCGCAGCACAGGCGCATGACGAATTAGAAGCGCTCATTCCACCCTCAAAGAGATTTGCATTTCACGTCGACTGTATAGCCCACGGGCGATCGATCTGCCGATCGAGACCTGATTGTAACCGTTGTCGAATTCGGAAGGACTGCGAGTACTTCACGACTACGCAATGAGTCTATCCAAGCGTCCCATCGCCGTCGAATTGTGTGCTGGGGTCGGAGGCATGTCCCTCGGGTTCGAGGAAGCTGGATTCAATGTTGCGGCGGTGTTCGAATTGGACGGGATGCATGTTGAGTATCACGGAAAAAACTTTCCAAGGTGTATTACAGTCGAAGCGGATATTTCTGAAATCACGGGTGATGAAGTAAGGGAACTCGGAGAATTGGGAGACGAACGGATCGATGTACTATTTGGCGGCTCACCATGCCAGGGATTCTCTCTGATCGGGAGGCGCGATGCTGAAGATCCCCGAAGCGAAGTACTATTCGACTTTGCGCGACTAATCGCCGACCTTCAACCATCTTACTTTGTCGTCGAAAACGTAGAAGGCTTGTTGCTTGGTGATGCAAGAAGCTTTTATAACAAGTTCGTTGCTTTAGTATCGACGGCTGGATATTTGGTTTGCGAGCCTTGGATTTTAACGGCAACAGGATTCGGGGTTCCCCAGCGGCGAACGCGCGTTTTCATCGTTGGGTGTAAGCCGCACCTCCCAAAACCAACTAAGCCAGTTGCCAAATTCACTGAAGGTGCGGATGGGCCATCGCAAAATGGATCAGCGTTGCAACCTTGTCCGACAGTGTGGGACGCGATCGCTGACCTCGCTAAACTAAGTCATTCGGAGACGCTCTTAAAGAATGACGGTTTCAAACGTGCCACCCGGGCAACCAGCCGTTACGCGAAGATACTTCGTGGCGAAGAACCAGATCCTGAGAATCGGTCCCAGCGTCGACCCGAATACCCCAAGACGTTAACAGGATGTTTGTTGACAGCGCACAAACAGACAACTATTGATCGTTTTAATAAGACTGAGCCGGGTACGTACGAAGCTGTAACTCGGTTTTATCGGTTGACGAAGGAGGGATACAGCAATACTCTGCGCGCTGGCACTGATAACTCGCGTGGATCATACATGGCCGCGCGCCCAATTCATCCGGAAGAGCCTAGAGTCATCGTAGTTCGCGAGGGCGCACGATTACACTCCTTTCCTGACTGGTTCGTTTTTCACCCAACCCGTTGGCATGCGTTCCGGCAAATCGGCAACTCAGTACCACCACGCTTAGCCCGATCAGTAGCTAATACGATCTACGACTGCCTCAAACGTGTTGGTTAGTTCGCACACCAAAGGAGTAACTCACAAAGTGACGACAAAGGCGAAAAAGAACGATAAGAATCCTGCCCTACCAGACCCGAACAGAATCGATGCCGCGCCAACCAAGGAGCTCCTAATCCAAAGTCTTGTGAAAGACATTCCGCTGACGAGGGCGATTATTGACCTAGTTGATAATTCAGTGGACGGCGCGAGGGCTATCCGGGGAAAGAAAAATTATAAAGGCTTCTTCGTCCATTTGCGAATCACCAAGGATCGGTTTGAGATCGAGGACAACTGCGGTGGGATGTCGGTAGAAATAGCGAGAGAGTATGCTTTTCGATTTGGTCGTCCCAGCGACATGCCGAGCCGTTTGCAGACCTCGCATTCCGTGGGGCAATTCGGCGTTGGAATGAAACGCGCCATCTTTAAACTTGGACGGGCATTTACTGTGGAATCAACTACAAATAATTCTCATTTTATTGTCAATGAGGATGTTGATGCGTGGAAGGTCCGAAAAGATGCGGAAGGTCACGATGTCTGGAGTTTTGCTTTCACGCCTCCGGTTGCCGAGGGAGAAAAGCAAGATCCTAAAAAACTCGGTACAAAGATCACAGTCACGCGCTTGATACCCGATGTCGCTAAGGAAATGAATACTGACTCATTCCTCACCGAGCTTTCGTCTGAACTCGCCGCCGCACACGAGTTGAGTATCGGGCGCGGATTAGAGATGAAGCTCAACGGTGTAGCTATACCGAAGGAGCCTTCCAAACTGTTTGTTTCTACAAAAGTCCAGCCGGCCAAGAAGAGATTCCAGAAGACTGTAAACAAGACCAAGATCGATATTGTTATTTACGCCGGGATTTACCGATCCAGACCTTCAAAGGCTGGCGGCTGGTATGTTTACTGCAATGATCGCTTAATCCTTAGGGCGGACCAATCTGCAATTACCGGTTGGGGAGAGAAGATCGGCGAAAGGATGCCAAAATTTCACCCGCAGTTTGCACGCTTCCGAGGGTACGTTTTCCTCGACTGCGACAACCCAGCGTTGCTGCCGTGGAACACGACAAAGACCGGATTGGACACCGATAGCGATTTGTATAAGGGAGCCAAAAGAGAGATGAACATCTTGGGAAGACCAGTGATCGACTTCTTAAATGACCTAGACCGAGAAAAGAATCGAGTTTCAAAACCGCTCCACAGTTTAGTTGAGAAGATGGATGACGACGAAGATGCTCATGTCTTACTCACAGATGTCAAGCGAGTCGGCGCGTTTGTCTCTCCTGCCCGGAAAAAGGTCGAAAAGCCTGACTCGGTCGATATCAAATACAAGCGACCGATCCAGGAAGTAAACGTTCTTAAGAAATTTTTCGCGGTAAGTAAAGCAAGCGAGGTTGGCGAGAAAACCTTTGACTACGTTTACGAACTTGAGGGCTAACAACGATGGCGGGTAGCGGCGATAAGATTGATTACAACCTCCGACCGGCCAAGCAAATTGAGCGGAAGATGTTGAGCGAGGCCTTTCGACGGCTCTCATTTTTTCAGGCGGTTGAGTCGTATAGATACATAGGCTTTGGCTCCTTCTATTTTGCGGATTTCAAACTCATACACAAATCACTAGGAATTACCGACATGGTGAGCTTCGAACTCGAATCCTGGAAGCGCAAGCGATTTGAGTTCAACAATCCCTTTCGGTGCGTGAAGCTGCGCTTTGGCCATTCAAACGATCTTTTGAAAACCAACTGGCAAAATCGACGCACAATACTATGGCTCGATTATGACAGCCCTCTCGATAAGTTATGTCTGCGGGATGTTAGCTTCTTTTGCAATAATGCGGTTTCTGGCAGCGTCCTACTCGTAACGGTAGATGCTCAAACGGAATCCGAGCCAGCTAAGCTCGAACAAAGGTTTTCGGAATTCAAAGATAACGTGAATGACGATGACGAAAGAGAACGGATTCCATTCGGTACGACCGCAAAGAATCTTGCTGGCTGGGGAACAGCCAAAGTGTCTCACAAGATCATCATGAATGAGATTGACAGAGTTGTTGGGGAAAGGAACTTGCTGACAGAGGAGAATTTCACCTTTAGGCAACTATTCAATTTTTGTTATAGCGATACCGCGCGAATGTTGACTGTAGGCGGCATAATCTATTCAGCCAACGAGTACGACAAGTACCGTGCCTGCCATTTCGCTCGGGACTTAAAGTTTATTCGAACTGGTTCTGAGCCGTACATGATAGATCTTCCCAGATTGACCTTCCGCGAGATCCGCCATTTGGATTCTCAGCTACCTATGAGCCCGTCGAAATTGAGGGCAAAAGGCATAAACCCGCGTGAGCTTCGCAAATACGCGAAGCTGTATCGGTGGTTCCCGTCCTTTGCCGAAGTGGAAATGTGAAAGAGCTCCCGTACAACTTGGCCGTGAAGCGCGAGACAGTGGTCTAAGGCTCTTATTCTCGATCCTCCAGCGCGCTATCCGACAAGAGTTCGTAACCCAGTGATCACCCGCCTCCCCCGAAAAGATCGAACTTCATCGCGATCGCATGTGACGCCGTGACGAAGATCTTCGCGTTGAAAGCGCTACTTGGTAAATGGAAATGGTGAGTCGTAAGTGGATGCCACGGAGCAAACGCGAACCCGAAGTTTTGTACGTACAGCCGAGCGGGTGCTCAAAGGAATCGCAAAATCGCAGGCGTAACACCATCGATTTCATACATGACCTGCAGCCACAAAGTAGTGGCCTAACGCCTAACTGGTGGACGCCGGCGAAGCTGTGTTGTCGTCCAGTCGACCATCGTTTCGAAGAAACCCGGTGGGAATCGTTTGAGGCGGACGTACTCGTTGGGATTCTCTGGCGGAACCTCCATCAGGTTGTGCGATCCGTTTGGGTAAACCTTGACGGTGTAATCCCGGCGTCCCGCCTGATCCAGGATTTGCCTGATCGCACTCACATTCGCTTTGACACCTTCAGGCGTATCGAGCTCGCCGAATATCGCCAGCAGCGGAGCCTTTGAAGCGCGTAATGTCGGCGCCGGATCGTAGACATAAAAGCGCCGCATGTTAGTCCAGAAGGGATCGTCGCGTTTCTCCGGCCCGCGAACATCGATCCCAGGGTGGTGAAACCATTTTTTGTCTTTGGCTGTGGCTCGAGCTTTGGCGTACTCGTCCCACTTATCTGGTGAAGCAATGATCTCGTTCTTCAACTTTTGAAACGCCAGTGCATCGTTGACTTCATTCGCGGGATATCCCGCTTTCGACAACTCGAACTCGCTATCAAACAACTCCGTGTCAGCTGGTGACAGACCGCCGCCTGACAAAGCGACTGCGAAAGCGGCCTCGGGAAAACGTGAAGCGGCCAGAGGAGCAATCCACCCGCCCTGACTTTGACCCCAGAAGCCGATCTGATTTGCTGCAATGTCCGTGCGGGCCTGTAGAAATTTGGCACCAGCGACCGCGTCATCCGCGAGGTCTTGAAAGCTCGCCTCGCGCCAGTTACCGGTCGATTTGCCGACGCCTCGCTTGTCATAAGTGAGGACGGCAAACCCGCGTGCGGCGTAGAGGTATCCGAGGCCCCAATACATTTCGCGCGATTGCGCGCCACTGCCATGCGTAAACACAAGGGCGGGGCGCTTTACTTTTGATGAAGTCGGCGCAGCGGGGAGCAGCAGCGTGCCCGCAAGCGTGACATCACCGTTTTTGAAAGTGACCTCTTCCTGGCGGATGGGAGCTCGCGTCGCGAAGGCTCCGGACTCTCGACCCTTATGGTCCAAATCAACTACGTGAACGCCCGCGCCGCTAAGGTCGAGTGTTTGTCGTGTCGGCGACGCCACATACAAGGCTGGTCCACCCGTGAATTGAGTCTGCGATCGTGGGAAGACCGCGCGGGCTTCGCCGGATTTCACGTCGGTCACAAACAGAGTGTCAGGAGTATCGGCAAAGCTATCGATCACCAGATAATCGCCGTTGCGGAAGCGATACGCGCCGACATAGCGCGCCAAAATTTCCGGCGCGACCTTCACGGTGCGCACCAGATGAAAGCGAGCTTTGGTTCCCGGCACCTCGGCCTCTCCTTCGATTACATCGCCGGCAATAGTTCCCGTCATGACGAGTTTAAGCGAGCTCAACTCCAACCGGACGCGAGCACCTTCGAGCTGGACCAATGTCAATTTTGCCTTAAGCGGTCTCCGCATCTCGCCCGCATTTTCAGTAAGGCTCAGACGCGCAAACTCTGACCTGCCGGGCGAGTCGATGTTGCCCACCCACTCGCCAGTTAAGACAGCGGTGGATTGCTGAGCGTGACTGATACTCAAAAACCCGACCGCGAGGATAAAAGTCAGGAAAGCTTTGAGGATTACTCTGATCATGATCTGATTCTTTACATCGCCGGCGTGCGGATGATACACGCAAGGCACATTAGGCGGTCAAACTTTGCTAACCTCGCGCTGCTCGCTTCACGGAGTTGGCGTCAGCCTTTCCCGAAATTGCTTAACCAAACGGTCAGTCAACCGGCTAAGCGTCGGCAGTTTTAGCGGTCCTATCAGGTAACGTCCAAACGCGGCGTCTCGCAAAGCATCGAGATCGAACTGCTCCTTAAAATGCTGACGATAAGCCTGAACCGGAATGGCCAAACCCTCAATAGAAGTTTCATCGAGACTAACCAGAAAGACGAAATCAGCCTCGCTCAGTTTTTCTGCGACCTTAAAGAACTGCCATTCCTCGATCCTTTTTCTGACCTTCCGCTCAGCATCAAGGTCGTTATTTATGTAATCTCGCTGCCGAACAATCGGCGCTTCTTCCAGAACTATAGGAGAGTGGATGATGCGAAAAGCAACGATGTACATGGATTGTCCGGAACGGAAGGTCAAAGGTCGAGGTGTCGATTGGCCGTTATTAGTGCCGGCTGCAAGGATGATAAATATGAAAGCCAGAGCCGGAGTGAGATAGGACGCTCGCTTGAAAGTTAGTTCGTAGCTGCGCTGTCGGGACCAGAACATTTGTGGATCTCCTCTTAAGTTAATTTCAACTCTTTCGATTCAAGAGGATACTCGCTCGCTTGCTCTGATTTTCCTCAAACTGCCCTGATTCTCCTCAAATATGTGTTCTACGGTAACGGCTCTGTAAGTGTCCCGAGTTTAGGACCGCCTGTGAGGAGAGATTTCCGGTTAGTGAGCTCCTCCCAATTTCGCTACCGGCCTAAAATAGAAAAATTTGGACCATTCGCGTGTTGTTGGACCACCTCATTCGGCGTCAGACCGGACAAGGAACTATGTGGTCTGAAGCCATTATACTCTTCCTTAAACAACCGGATTTGTTCTTTCGCATCCTCGAGCGAAAGGAACCAACTGACGTTCAGGCACTCATCGCGAAAGCTGCCGTTGAATGATTCAATGAACGGATTATCCGTTGGTTTTCCAGGCCGCGAGAAGTCCAGCGTCACCTGGTTGTCATAGGCCCACTTGTCTAAGGCCTTCGAAATAAATTCGCTCCCGTTGTCGCACTGGATTCGTTGGGGCACCACACCGCGCAAAGCCTTGATCCGTTCCATCACTGCCACCACATCGATGCCTTTCAGGTTCTGGCCCACCTCGATCTCGAGACATTCGCGACTATAGTTATCGACTAAAGTTAAGGCCCTGAATTTCCGTCCGTCGAACAGCTGATCACTGACGAAGTCCATGCTCCAGCACTGATGTGGTCCCGTCAGCAGCGGTCGCTGCTGACGATGCGCCGCAGTCCTGTTGCGCCGCGGTCGCTTACTCCGCAAATTCAGCCCTTCTTCCTTGTAAATCCGGTAAGTGCGCTTGTGATTGTCACGCCAGCCTTCGCGTCGCAGCAGGATGTGAATGCGGTTGAAGCCATAACGCACTCGCGTCTCGGCGATCTCTTTCATGCGTTGTCGCACCGCGCGATCATCGCGCGGTTGGTCCAGGTAGCGATACACCGAGCGATGCAAAAATACGGTCGCGCAGGCGCGTCGCTCCGAGACCCGATACTCCGCCAGCAACATAGTTGCCAACTGCCGGCGTTGGCGGGTCTTCAAAGCTTTTTTTTAAGCACATCCTGCAGCATCTG
>Ga0070699_100006400_pt1 | contig 10256 bp, 9 predicted proteins | sample KBSK1503metaG_FD_65473 | JGI IMG/M metagenome (GOLD analysis project Ga0070699, IMG submission 65473) | Corn, switchgrass and miscanthus rhizosphere microbial communities from Kellogg Biological Station, Michigan, USA - KBS K1-50-3 metaG | ecosystem: Host-associated > Plants > Roots >... | reverse complement strand
CCCCATCTTCGAGAAGGCCCAGGAACTCGGCGTCAACCTGATCGGCGTGCACAAGGGCGTGCCGCTCGGCCCGCAGCCGATCGAGCACACCCAGACCTGGGACATTGATGGGGCGGCGGCCAACTTCCCCGACATCAACTTTGTCATCTTCCACGTCGGGCTGCCGTTCATCGACGAGACCTGCTGGCAGCTGATCAGGTACCCGAACCTGTACGCGTCGATCGCGGCCACCGTCAACTTCGTGGTCCGGGCGCCTCGCATGTTCGCGGAAATCCTCGGCAAGCTGCTGTTCTGGTGCGGTGAGGACAAGATCATCTACGGCTCCGAGGCGCCGCTGTGGCATCCGCAGTGGGCGCTGCGCGCGTTCATGGACTTCCAGATCCCCGAGGACCTGTGCGCCGGCTACGGCTACCCGCAGCTCACCGACCAGGCCAAGCGCAAGATCCTCGGCGAGAACCTGCTCCGCCTGCACGGCCTGGACCTCGCCGAGGCAAGGGCCAAGGCGTCAGCGAAGCCCTAGGGGCAGTAGCTCGGGCGGGAAGTCCTGGTACGCCACGGGGACGAGCCAGCGGCGGATCGCGGCCGTGCCGACCGAGGTGTAGGCCGGCGTCGTGGTGGCCGGCCACGGGCCGCCGTGGTGCTGCGCGGTGACCACCGCGACGCCGGTCGGCCAGCCGTTGCACACGATCCGGCCCGCGACGTGCTCGAGCACCGCGACCACCTGGCGGGCTAGGTCCACGTCCTCCGCGGATCCGGTGTCGACGTGCACGGTCCCGACGAGGTTGCCGGCCAGCGCGCCGAGGACCGGCAGCAGGTCCTCCACCGACGGGTAGGTGATGACCAGCCCGGCCGGGCCGAACCGCTCCCGGGACAGCACCGCGATGTCGTCGGCGAACTCCTTCAGCGTCAGCTGGAACACCCTCGGCGTGGCGCCCCACGGGCCGGGGCCTGGCTGCCCGGCGGCCAGTTCGGTGACGCCGGGGTGCTCCTCGGCCTCGGCCACGGCGTCCTGGTAGCCGGCGAAGATCCGGCCGGTCAGCATCGCCCCTCCGGCCGACGCGCCGACAGCTTCGCCGATCGCCGACAGCAGGCCCACGTCCTCGGGGACGAACAGCAGGCCGGGGTTGGTGCAGAACTGGCCGGTGCCGAGCGTCAGCGAGCCGGTGTACCCGATGGCGACGGCGGCCGGGCGGGAGAACGCCGCGCCCGGCAGCACCACCGACGGGTTGACCGAGCCGAGCTCGCCATAGAACGGGATGGGGACCGGGCGCTCGGCCGCGATCCTGGCCAGCGCCAGCCCGCCGCCGGTGGACCCGGTGAACCCGGCCGCGGCGATGGCCGGGTGACGGAGCAGCCTCAGCCCGGCCTGCACGCCGTGGATCAGGCCGAACGTCCCCGAAGGGGCCCCGGCGGACGCCAGCGCCCCGGCCACGATCTCGGCCGTCACATCGGAGGTGACCGGGTGGCCCTCGTGTGCCTTGACCACCACCGGGCAGCCAGCGGCCAGCGCCGAGGCGGTGTCGCCGCCGGCCACGGAGAACGCGAACGGGAAGTTCGACGCCGCGAACACCGCCACCGGGCCGACCGGCCGGTCAATCCGGCGCAGGTCCGGCACGACGCCCTGAGCCGGGGTCACGGCGACGTCGGCGTACCGGCCGTCCCGTAGCACCGCCGCGAACAGGCGCAACTGGCTGGTGGTGCGGGCGACCTCGCCGGTGAGCCGCTCGCCGCCGAGCGCGGTCTCGGTGTCGGCGATCGCGGCGAGCTCGCCTACGCGGGCGCCGAGCGCGTCGGCCACCGCCTCCAGCGCCTCGGCCCGCCGCGGGAACGCGGCCCACGCCGGGGCCGCGGCCACCGCCGCCGCGACGGCCGCGTCCACCTCCGCGTCGGTCGTCTCGGCCACCGGCTCGCCCACCGGCTCACCGGTGCGAGGGTCAAACCCCTGAATCATGGTGTCCTCCAGGGTGACAGGCTACTGCGCGTTGGGTTCGGGGTTGCGGCCGCGCCTGGCCAGGAAGCCGAAGTCGCAGCCCTCGTTGGCCTGGGTGATGTGCTCGGTGTACAGAGCGCCGTAACCCCGCTCGAACTTCGGCTCGGGGGGCCGCCACTGTTCCTGGCGAGTCACCAAGTCCCGTTCGGAAATATTGAGGGACAGTTCGCGGGCCGCCACGTCCAGGGTGATGAGGTCCCCCGTCTGGACCAGGGCCAGCGGGCCGCCGACGAATGCCTCGGGCGCCACGTGCAGGACGCAGGCGCCGTAGCTGGTGCCGCTCATCCGGGCGTCGGAGATTCGCACCATGTCGCGGATGCCCTGGGCCAGCAGGTAGTCGGGGATGGGCAGCATGCCGTACTCGGGCATGCCGGGGCCGCCCTTCGGCCCGGCGTTGCGCAGCACCAGGACCGAGTCGGGGGTGATGTTCAGCGCCGGGTCATTGATCCGTTCCTGCAGCTCGGCGTAGGAGTCGAAGACGACGGCGGGGCCGGTGTGCTTGATCAGCCGCGGTTCGGCCGCGATGTGCTTGATGACCGCGCCGTCCGGGGCCAGGTTGCCGCGCAGCACCGCCACCCCGCCCTCGGCCGCCAGCGCGGTTTCCGGCGTGCGGATCACGTCGGGGTTGTGGACCGGTACATCAGAAATCTGATCGCCGAACGGGCAGCCGGTGACGGTCACCCGCTCCGGGTGCAGCGCCCCCGGCACGGTGGCCAGCTGGCCCAGCAGGGCGGGCAGACCGCCCGCGAGGTAGAAGTCCTCCATCAGGTACTGCCCGCTCGGCCTGACGTTGGCCAGCCACGGCACCCGGCGTGAGATCGCGTCGAAGTCATCCAGGGTCAGGTCCACGCCGGCCCGGCCGGCCATCGCGATCAGGTGGATGAACGCGTTGGTGGAGCCGCCCAGCGCGAACACGGTGGCCACCGCGTCCTCGAACGCCTCCCGGGTAAGGATCCTGGCCGGGGTGAGGTCCTCCCAGACCATGGCCACGATCCGCCGGCCGCTGGCCGCGGCCATCCGGTAGTGCGCCGAGTCGACCGCGGGGATGGCGGCCATCCCGGGCAGGGTCATGCCGAGGGCCTCGGCGGCGGACGTCATGGTGGAGGCGGTCCCCATCGTCATGCAGTGGCCCGGTGACCGGGCGATGCCGCACTCGAGCTCGGCCAGCTCGCAGTCGCCGATCAGGCCGGCCCGCGCGTCGTCCCAGAACTTCCACAGGTCGGTGCCGCTGCCCAGCGGCTGGCCGCGGAAGTTGCCGCGCAGCATCGGGCCCGCGGTCACGTAGATGGCCGGGATGTTGGCGCTGGCCGTGCCCATCAGCAGGGCCGGCGTGGTCTTGTCGCAGCCGCCCATGAGCACCGCGCCGTCGGCCGGGTAGGAGCGGAGCAGTTCCTCGGTCTCCATGGCCAGCAGGTTGCGGTACATCATCGGGGTGGGCTTCTGGAACGTCTCGCTGAGGGTGGCCACCGGCATCTCGACCGGGAAGCCGCCGGCCTCCAGCACACCGCGCTTGACCTGCTCGGCCCGCTGGCGCAGGTGCATGTGGCAGGGGTTCAGCTCGGACCAGGTGTTCAGGATGGCGATGAGCGGCTTGCCCAGGTGCTCCTCGCCGTCCACGCCGAGCTGGCGCATCCTCGACCGGTGGCTGAACGACCGCAGGCCCGACGTGCGCTCGCCGCCGAACCAGAGGTAGCTGCGCAGCTCCTCAGGCTTCTTCGTCATGTGAGGCCCCAGCTGGTGAGGATGGCGCGGATCTCGTCCTTGACGCCGGCCGGCAGGGGCCTGCTGGGCGGGCGGACGTCGGCGCGGCACAGCCCCAGCTGGGCCAGCGCCTCCTTGACCACGCTCACGTTGTCGGCGCTCGCGTCGGCCGCGCGAAGCTCCTCGAACCGGCGGGCCGATTCCCACACCTTCATGGCGGCGCCGAAGTCATTGGCCCGCAGGGCGTCGAGCATGGCCAGCGGCAGGGCGGGACTGACGTTGGCCAGGCCCGAGGTGAAGCCGTGCGCGCCGCAGGCCCAGTACGCGGGGCGCGGTCAGCTCGGCCGCGCCGGCCAGCCAGGTGAACCGGTCGATCCCGGCGTCCCGGGCCACGGCGGCGAACGTGCTGGCGTCGCGGACGCCGTACTTGACGCCGACTACGTTCGGCGCCCGGTCGGCGAGCGCGGCGATGTCCGCTCCGGTGATGCGCTCGTTCCTGAGGTAGAGGACGATCCCGAGGTCAGGGAGCGCGCCCGCGATGGCGGCGTGGTAGTCGATCCAGCCTTCCCGGGAGACGTAGGGGTGTACCGGCTGGTGGATCATGATCATGCGGGCGCCGTGGTCCCTGGCGTGCCCGGCCGCCTCGACCGCGGTGGCGATGTCGTGGCCGACCCCGGCCAGCAGCTCAACCCGCCCGCCGCTGACGCGGGCCGCGGTCTCGACCACCTGCCTGGCCTCGGCCTGGCTGAGCGCGTAGAACTCGCCGGTGTTGCCATTGGGGGTAATGACCGTGATCCCGCCGTCGATCAGGCGCCTGGTCAGCGTGGCGTACGCGACCCAGTCGGGGTTCCCGTCGGCGTCCAGCGGGGTGACCGGGACGACGACCACCGTGGCGAGGGCCTGCCGCAGGGTTTCCGCGACTGCCGGGGTGAGGCTCATACGTTCTGGTTCTCCTGTGAATTAAGGGAAGTTGCGGGCGGCGAAAGAGGTGATGTGACCGCTGAGGAGGGCGGCCGCGCGCTCGGCGTCGCCGTCTTCCGCGGCCTGGAGCACGGTTCGGTGCTCGGCCGCCTCGTGCTCCCAGCTCGGGGGCTGCAGCCAGTCCGGGTCGTGGCGCCAGGCGGCTACGCTGACCAGGGCGGTCTGGTCGCGCAGGTCATCGAGCATCCGGACCAGCGAGCCTAGGCGGCGCGGTGCTAGGTGTCAACCAAGCTGTGCTGGCACCAGCGAAGGGAGCCGGGTGGGACCAGAGCACACCCGCATCCGGTGTCAGCGCGTTTCAGCCGCGTTCCAGCCGCACGTCAGCCCCTGATCCCGCTCAGGCGCATCATCGGCACCGTGCGGGAGGCCGTGGCCAGCGGAAATGTCGGTGGGGCGTGGTGTGATGGGGGCATGGAGACGTTCACTCTGGTCCCCCGGGGGCCGTTCTCGCTGGCGGCCAGCATCAGGTTCCTCGAGGGGTTCACGCCCGCGTGGTATTCGAGCGCGCCGGACGGCGTGCTGGAGTTCGCGTTCCCGGCGGAGGGCAGCTGGCGTACCGTCGGCGTCCGGGTGAGCCAGGCCGGGGAGACGGTGAACGCCGAGATCGTCAGCCCGGCCGGGCCGGAGGTCGGCCTGGTCGCGGAGGTGCGGCCGCAGGTGGAGCGGATCCTCTCGCTCGACGTGGATGGCTCGGGCTTCCCGGAGGTGGGCGAGCGGGACCCGGTGGCCGGCGAGGTCCAGCGGCGGTACCCCGGCCTGCGCCCAGTCGGGTTCTGGTCCCCGTACGAGGCGGCGGCCTGGACCATCATCGGGCACCGCATCCGGATCACCCAGGCGGCGGTGATCAAGGCGCGGATGGCCGAGCGGCTCGGCGAGCCGGTCAGCTTCGGCGGCCGGGTGGTGCACGCCTTCCCGTCTCCGCAGCGGCTGGCCGGGCTGGACACGTTCCCCGGCCTGGCCGGGCGCAAGCCGGAGTGGCTCAGGTCGCTGGCCCGGGCCGCTCTGGACAGCCAGCTCGACGCCGCCCGGCTGCGCGCCATGCCGGCCGAGGAGGCGCTGGCGGACCTGAAGAAGCTACCCGGGATCGGGGACTTCTCCGCCGGCCTGACCCTGCTGCGGGGCGCGAACGCCCCGGACGCCGTGCCCAGCGCCGAGCCGCGGCTGGCCCGCGCGGTCGCGCTCGCCTACGGGCTGCCCGGCCCGGCCACGCCCGAGCAGATCCAGCAGATCAGCGAGAACTGGCGGCCCTACCGGACCTGGGTCACGCTGCTGCTGCGGACCCAGCTGGAGTACGAGACCGGCGAGATCACCGGCAGGCAAGGTCACGCCCGGACGGGTTAAGCTGGGGTTAGCACGTGGTTGCGCCTAGGGTTCCGTCGGCTGTCCGCCAGGAGACACGACAATCAGGGTGGCCGGGACTGGACCGAGCGGCGCCGCGACCCGGCTGAACCAGCTGGCAGATAGCAGCCAGGGGAGGCCGGGGAACACCTGACGGGATAGAAGCCCTGAGGGCTCCTGTTCAGCCTGCCTGAGGAGCCCCGTTGGACCCGTCGACCACCCTCTCGCTCACCGTCACCTTCGCGGTCATCGCGGCCGCCGTCACGCACGCGACCTGGAATGCGATCGCGCACGGCATCAAGGATCAGACGCTCGCCTTCGCGCTGATCGGCGTGGGCGGCATCGCGGTCGGGATCCCGCTCGTCATCGTGGCCGCCATGCCCCGCGCGGACTGCTGGCCGTACCTGCTCGGCTCGGTCGCGATCCACGTCTTCTACAACCTGCTGCTGATGCAGTGCTACCGGCTGGGCGAGTTCAGCCAGGTCTACCCGCTAGCCCGGGGCACATCCCCGCTGGTCGTCACCATCCTGGCCGCGATCTTCATCCACGAGCACCTGGCCCTGCCGCAGATCGCCGGGGTACTCGTCGTCTCGGCCGGGCTGGCCACGCTCGTGCTGGCGGGCCGGCGACCCGGGCGGGCCGCCTTCGCGGCCGCGGTCGGGACCGGTCTGACCATCGCCGCCTACACCACGGTGGACGGCGTGGGCGTGCGGCTGTCGGCTAGCCCGGTCGGCTACATCGGCTGGCTGATGGTGCTGGAGAGCCTGTGCGTGCCGATGTTCGCCCTCGCCCGTCGCCGCGACGTGCTGCTCAAGCAGCCGAAGCGGATCCTGCTGGCCGGCCTGGCCGCCGGGGCGCTGAGCGTACTCGCCTACGGCCTGGTGCTGTGGGCGCAGACCCGGGGCGCGCTGGCCCCGATCGCCGCGCTCAGGGAGACCAGCGTGATCTTCGGCGCGATCATCGGCACGCTGATCTTCCGCGAGCCGTTCGGCCGCACCCGTATCGCCGCCACCGTGCTGGTGGCGACGGGCATCGTCCTGCTGAACCTCAGCTAGCGCGGGCCTCGGCCGGGCAGTGTCAGCCGGGCAGGGGACTGGGGACTGGGGACCGGGCCGAGAAAAGGAGGGTGCCCGGCGGCGCAGGGTTCCGCCGGGCACCGGGCCGATGGGGTCTTAGGTCGGCCCTTTCCTACCCAGGGGAACGGCGTGAATGCGGATATGGATCGAAAAATACTGCCTGGCGTAAGCGTTTCGTCACATTCGGACACCTCCTGGCACACGCGTCACCCGGTTATCGCGGCCGTTAGCGCGGTCGGGGCCTATTCGCGCGTCGTATGATCCCGGCAGGAGGCCGACCGCGATGGCTTACGAGGTATCGACGACGATCGAGATCGCCGCCACACCGGAGAACGTGTGGGCGGTGCTGGCCGACCTGGCCAGCTATCCGAAGTGGCACCCGGCGTTCGTGGGGGTGACGGGGCAACTGGCGGCCGGAAGCACGCTCACCATCACGACCACCCACCCGACGAGCGGCCGCACCATGACCGCCAAGGTCAAGGTGCTGACCGCTGAGCCGGGTACAGAACTGCGGTGGGTGTCGAGGCTGCTCGGGGTGACGATCAGCAAGCGCGTATTCCGCCTGAGCCCGACCGCCGACGGCACCTCGCTGCTGCAGACCGGGACCTACCGGGGACTTGGCGGCGGCCGCGGCCGCGCCATGACCAAGGTGATCGGCCGCATCCAGGACAGCTTCGTGGCGATCAACCAGGCCATCAAGGAGCAAGCCGAGACCCGGCAGCGGGCATCGGGTTAAGCACAGCCGGAGGACGGTCATGATCGAGCCCTATCAGGCCATCGGCCTGGTGCCCACCATGCGGGGCATCCGCCACCGCGACGAGATCCGCGTCAACATCGAGCACATCTCGCACCTGATCAAGGCGGCGTCCTGGCTGTCCAGCCTGGACCTGCCGGTGCGGCTGATCGCCATCCCGGAAGGCGCGCTGCAGGGCTTCAACGACGAAGTGCTCGACCTGGACCACGAGACGTTCGCGCGGGAGTGCGCGATCGATGTCCCCGGCCCGGAGACGGACGCGCTGGCCGCGCTGGCGCGGCAGTGGGACGCGTTCGTTATGGGGCAGGCCAAGGCGCGCCACCCCGAGTTCCCCGGCCGGTTCTTCAACGTCGGGTTCGTGCTCAGCCCCGAGGGCGAGGTCATCCTGCGGCACCACAAGGTGGTGCCGCTGCTGCCGGTCGAGCACTCGGTGACCCCGCATAACGTGTGGGACCGGTGGATCGAGCTGTACGGCCGCAACCTGGACGCGTTCTACCCGGTGGCCGACACCGAGATCGGCCGGCTCGGCTTCCTGATGGCGAACGAGGGCTCGTACCCGGAGAACGCCCGCGGCCTGGCCATGAACGGCGCCGAGGTGGTCTACCGGGGGCCGTACCCGCACCCGCACGTGGGCAACGGGCTGTTCGAGGTGCAGAACCGGGCCCGGGCGCTGGACAACAACTTCTACCTGATCGCCTGCAACGTCGGCACCTACTACCTGCATACGGACTCTGACGTGCCGATCGACACGTTCGGCGGCGGCTCGGCGGTGATCGACTACCGGGGGCAGATCGTGGGGCGGCACGACTACAGCGCGGGCTCGTCCTGGGTGGCCGGGACCATCGACGTGGAGGCGCTGCGCAAGTTCCGGGCCAGCGCGCAGTGGGACAACTGGATCAAGGACCTGACCACCGAGCAGTACCAGCTCATCTACGAAGAGCCGATCTACCCGAAAAACCTCTACCTGGACCGGGCCCCGTACAAGCACGCGGAGTACCGCCGTGAGGTCATCGACCGGCAGATCGAGCTGATGTACGAACGCGATGTCTGGCGCCGCCCTGACAAGGGCTGACGCCCAGGGCCAGATCGCGCGCCGACAGGAAACGGACTTACGTCACGCTGTCACAGGGCGTACCAAGCTATAAGGCGTGGATGCCGCGTTCATGTCGTTGGGGCGCGTCGGCGGATAACCCGTCGGCTGGTCCTGCGGGAGGCCCCGGCCGGGGATGACATCATCGTGGATCGCTGCACCCCTGATCAGGGGGGCAGCGATCCACGATCCTTGCCGCTCGGCGCCGGCGGGGCTGCTTAGCTGCCGATGAAGCTCATGACGTGCTTGATGCGGGTGTAGTCCTCCAAGCCGTACATGGACAGGTCCTTGCCGTAGCCAGAGTGCTTGAAGCCGCCGTGCGGCATCTCGGCCACGATCGGGATGTGGGTGTTGATCCACACCGCGCCGAAGTCCAGGCGCTTGGCCATCCGCATGGCGCGGCCGTGGTCCTTCGTCCAGACGCTCGAGGCCAGCCCGTACTGGACGCCGTTGGCCCAGCGGACCGCCTCGTCCTCGTCGGTGAACCGCTGCACGGTGATGACCGGGCCGAAGATCTCGTCCTGGATCATCTCGTCGTCCTGCTGCAGCCCCGAGACGACGGTGGGGGCGTACAGGTAGCCGCGCTCCCCTACCCGGTGGCCGCCGGCCACGACCTCGGCGTGCTCTGGCTTGCGCCCGATCATGCCCTCGACCCTAGCCAGCTGGTTCGGGTTGTTCAGCGGGCCGAAGTAGGCGTCGGGCACGTCGAGCCCGCCGGTCGTGGTGTTGTTGGCCTGTTCGGCCAGCGCCGCGGTCAGGTCAGCGGCGATGCCCGGCCCGGCCAGCACCCGGGTGGCCGCGGTGCAGTCCTGCCCGGCGTTGAAGTACCCAGCCCCGGCGATGCCCTCCGCGGTGGCCTCGATGTCGGCGTCGTCGAACACCACGACCGGTGCCTTGCCGCCCAGTTCGAGGTGCACCCGCTTGAGGTCGTCGGCGGCCGTCCGGGCGACCTCCATGCCGGCCCGCACCGAACCGGTGATGGACACCATGCTCGGCGTCTTGTGCGAGATCAGCTCGCGGCCGGTGTCCCGGTCACCGCAGACCACGTTGAACACGCCGGGCGGCAGGAACTCGGCCGCGATCTCGGCCAGCAGCAGGGTGGAGACCGGCGTGGTGTCGGAGGGCTTGAGCACGATCGCGTTGCCCGCCGCGATGGCCGGCGCGAACTTCCAGACCGCCATCATCATCGGGTAGTTCCACGGGGTGACCTGGGCGCACACGCCGATCGGCTCGCGCCGGATCATCGAGGTGTGGTCCTTCATGTACTCGCCCGCGCTGCGGCCCTCGAGCACCCGGGCGGCGCCGGCGAAGAACCTGATCTGGTCC
>Ga0070699_100006398_pt1 | contig 10260 bp, 4 predicted proteins | sample KBSK1503metaG_FD_65473 | JGI IMG/M metagenome (GOLD analysis project Ga0070699, IMG submission 65473) | Corn, switchgrass and miscanthus rhizosphere microbial communities from Kellogg Biological Station, Michigan, USA - KBS K1-50-3 metaG | ecosystem: Host-associated > Plants > Roots >... | reverse complement strand
GCCCGCGTGATGAGCGGGTACTTCTCCCAGCGCAGGCCCAGGTTGATGGTCAGGTCGCGGTTGACCTGCCAGCGGTCGCGGATGTAGAGCCCATACTGCCACTCGCGACCGGTCTGGAGCTCGGCCTGGAGGGATTTGCCCGCGGTCGTCGTCATCCCGAGCAGGAACTGCGCATACGCGTTGAACTGGTCGGGTGAGCCGTTCGGTCCGAGCGCGGTCGCTCCGCCGTTGAAGTTGAAGCCTCCCCTCGGCCCGAAGTCTCCGAGCTCCGGCTGCCAGTGGTTCAGCTCTATCTTGACGACGTCGACGCCGGCGCGCACCTCGTGCTTGCTGGCGCTCCAGGTCAGGTTGGCGGAGCCGTTGTAGGTCCGGTCGTGGCGGTAGAGCGGGGTCCAGCCGTCGACGCCCCCGAAGGGCTCGTAGCCGTCGATGAAAAAGCCGGGCATCCCCGACGTCCGGGGATCGCCCTTGCTGCCACCGTCGCCGTTGGCGCCTGGAATGTGGAATATGTCCGTGCCGAAGTTCGTGCCGATGTCGGGCGGGATGCATTCCTGGTCCATGCGGCTCATGCCGATGGTCCCGTCCAGCACGAGGTTCGACGCGAGTGTCCAGGTTGAACCGAGGGTGGCCAGCTTGACCTTGGTGTCGCCGACGCCAGAACCCGCGCCAAAGCCGTAGCCACCCGCGCCGCCATTCTGGGGATTGCCCAGCCACATGTCGGATGTGACCGTCGCGTTCATCTGGCTGTACTTTGCCCAGATCTGGCCGGCGGAGCCGACGTTGTAGTTGACTTTCCCGTCGAAGTTGTTCCGCTTCAGATCGATCGGTCCGGTGGCGCTGTAGTTGCCGGACGTGCCTGGCCCGTTGGGCAGCGGAAAGCGAGATTGGAGAGCGGCCGCGATCGGGCTGATCCGGTTGGCCGGAATCCTGTTGCCGGCAAACGGGGTGCGGCCCGAGCCGTCGGGGTTGCCGGTCGCCGGGTCATAGATCGTGGTGCCGAACGAGCTGAAGTCACCGGCCCGCATGGCCGCCGTCGGCAGCGTCCCGGTCCGGGTGTTGGCGGTGGTCTCGTACGTGCCCTCCCAGGCCCCGAAGAAGAAGAGCTTGTTCTTGATGATGGGGCCGCCCACCGTGGCCGCGTCGATATTGCGGTGGCTCTTGGGCTTGTCCCCCGAGTTGAAGAAGTTGCGCGCCCGGAGCTTGTCGTCGGTGTGGGCGGCGAACGCGGATCCGTGGAACTCGTTGGTGCCCTGCTTGGTCAGCACGGTGACGGCAGCGCCTCCGGCCATGCCCTGCTCGGCGTCGAAGTTGTCGGTCGAGACGTTGACCGTGTCCACCGTCTCCGCCGGCGCGATGTACTGCGCGTGGTGCGGGAGGAAGACGTTGATGTTGACGGTACCGTCGAGCCGTGTGTTGTTGTTGTTGCGGGCGGTCCCGTTGACGTTGGTGGTGAGCGCGCGGCCGGGCGTGTCGGTCACCGCGTTCTGGAACCCCGCGGGCGTCGTGCCCGGCACCAGGTTGAGTAGCGACTGGTAGTTGCGGTAGCTCCCGAGCGGCAGGCTCACGATTTCCTTGGACTTCAGCTCGGCGGTGAGGGACCCCGAGTCGGTCTGCAGCAGCTTCTGCTCCGACTGGACGGTGACGGCCTCGGTGAGCTGGCCCACCTCCAGGCCGAAGTCCACGCGACTCACGGCGTTCGCCGAGACGGGAACGTTCTCCTTCCGCGACTCCTTGAATCCCGCGAGGGCGACCCGGACCGTATAGGTTCCGGGCTGCACGTTCACGAACCGGTACGTTCCGTCGGCGCTCGTGCTGGCCTCACGGGCGAGGTTGGTCTCCTTCTGGATGATCGTCACCGTCGCGCCGGGCACCGCGGCCTTCGTGGTATCGGCCACGTTGCCCACGATGCTGCCGTAGAGCACCTGCGCGCGTGCGGGCACGGGCAGGAGGGCGGCGATCACCGCCGCCGCGACCAGAGCGAGCGCGAGCCGGGTTCGACTGACGAGGCATCGCATCTTCGTTCTCCTTAAAAACGTTTCAGACGAATGGCGGACACGGCAGGGACCGGGCAGGGGGATGATGGCCGGCGGCGGGGTCCGGCCGGCGAGGAACGACGTGAGGCCGGACGGGTGGTCGCCGGGGCCGACAAACAGATTCCGCGGACCTTCGTGGAGGGACCCTTTCTTCAGACGGTTGCAAAAGCGGCTCGACTCTACCCCCGACCCCGCCGGAAAGCAATACCGAAAAGGGGTGTACCTTGTTGACGGTGCATCCCCTGCGCCGGCGCTCCGCCTTCACGGCTTTCGCCGGTCTTGCGTTTCTCGCCGGGGGCGCTTGGCTCATGGCCGTCGCGCCCGCGCCTCCGCCACCAGCCATTCGTTTCCGCGAGGCCGCCGCGGCCGCCGGCCTTGTCTTTCACCTTTCGAACCATCCCACGCCGCAGAAGCACCTCCCGGAGACGGTGGCGGGGGGCCTGGCGATCTTCGACTACGACGGAGACGGCCGGCCCGACGTGTACTTCACCAACGGGGCGGCCCTGCCGTCGCTGGAGAAGGAGTCGCCGGGAGACTGGAACCGCCTCTTCCACAACGACGGTGGGCTGCACTTCACCGACGTGACCGAGCGGGCCAGGGTGCGGGGGATGGGCTACTCGATGGGCGCCGCCGCCGGCGACTACGACAACGACGGCCACGTGGACCTCTTCGTCGCGGGCGTGAACCGCAACGTGCTCTACCACAACCGCGGGGACGGCACCTTCGAGGACGTGACGGAGCGGGCCGGCATCAAGAGCGGGGTCTGGTCCGTGGCCGCGGGCTGGTTCGACTACGACGGCGACGGCCGGCTCGACCTCTTTGTCGTGAACTACGTGCAGTGGTCGCCGGCCTTCGACCGGTTCTGCGGCGATCCGGTCCGCCAGCTCCGCGTCTACTGCCACCCGCGGTACTTCGAGGGGCTGCCCAACACGCTCTATCGCAACCGCGGGGACGGGACCTTCGAGGACGTTTCCGAGCGCTCCGGCATCGCGAGGCACGTCGGCAAGGGGATGAGCGTGGCCTTCGCGGACTACGACGGGGACGGGCGGGTCGACGCCTACGTGACCAACGACGGCGTGCCCAACTTCCTCTTCCGCAATCGCGGGGATGGAACCTTCGAGGAGACCGCGCTTCGGGCCGGGGCGGCGCTGCCCGACCGCGGCGCGCCGGTGTCCAGCATGGGGGCGGACTTCCGTGACTACGACAACGACGGCCGCCCCGACCTCGCGACGACCGCGCTGGCCGGGGAGACGTTCCCCCTCTTCCACAACGAGGGCCGGGGGCATTTCCGCGACGCCACCGCTCCGAGCGGCCTCGCGGCGCTGACCGCCCGCCTGAGCGGCTGGGGCGTCGTCCTCGCCGACCTCGACAACGACGGCTGGAAGGACCTCTTCAGCGCCAACGCGCACGTCAACGACGAGATCGAGAGCTTCGAGGCCGCGCGCTACCGCCTGTCCAACTCCGTCTTCGCGAACCGCGGGGACGGGACGTTCGCCGACGCCTCCGACGTGTCCGGAGTCGGCTCGGGGACGCCGCGCGCCCACCGCGGCCTCGCGGTGGCCGACCTGGACGGCGACGGCCGGCTCGACGTCGTGACGAGCGCGCTCGGCGAGCCGGCGGAGCTCTGGGTCAACGAGACCGAGGGCGGCAACGGCTGGCTCCGGGTGGAGCTCGTCGGCACGCGCAGCAACCGCGACGGCATCGGCGCGGTGGTGCGGGTGGGAGCCCAGGCCGACGAGATGACGACGGCGGTCGGCTACGCATCCTCGAGCCACGCCGGCGTGCACTTCGGCCTCGGCCGCGCCACGAAGGTCGACATCGAGCTCACCTGGCCGAGCGGCATCGTGCAGCGTGTCAACAGCGTGTCCGCCAACCAGGTCCTCCGGCTGACGGAGCCCGCGAAGCAGCGCGCCGCTCGCTGAACCCGATCAGCGATGCGACCGCTTGCGAGGCGCACGGAAGGAGGCCACCGAGGCGACCGGGGAGCCGGCGCTGGCCGCGCCGCGAGGACGAACGCCGTGGCGGCCGACACGGCCGGCCTTGGCCTCGTAAAGGGCATGATCGGCGACGCCGAGGAGGGCTTCGACCGTTTCGCCGTCCCGAGGATACTCGGCCACGCCCACGCTCAACGAGAGCACCGGTTGCTCCGTGTCCACCGCCAGGTCGTCCCCGATGCGGCCCGCCACCTGCCGGGCCGCGGCGTCTCGCGTCTCGGGCATCACCAGCGCAAACTCGTCGCCGCCGAACCTGGCCGCGGTGTCCATGGACCGGCAGGACACGCTCAACGCATGGGCGACCCGGCACAGCGCGCGGTTGCCGACGAGATGCCCGTAGCGGTCGTTGATCCCCTTGAGGTCGTCGAGGTCCAGGAAAAGGAGGGCGAACGGCCGCTCCGTGCGCTGCGACCGTCCGATCTCGCCCTCGAGAGCGGCAATGAGCCGGCGGTAGTTGCCCAGACCCGTCAGCGGGTCTCTCACCGCGAGGCGCCGCAGCCGCTTCTCGGCTTCCTTGCGCTCGGAGACGACGGCGGCCAGCGCCAGCGTGGTCACGGCCGTCACCGCCATGAAGGTTTGCAGCAACAGCAGGGATTCGTTCTGCGCGCTCCTCGCAAAGGGACCGAAGCCGTGCAATGTGCCCCAGGTGGCGATCCCGGACAGCATCGCCACGGCGGTGGCCACCTCGCGTTGGCCGAAACGGAAGGCCGCCCAGATGAGCAACGGAAGGCACAGGAACTCCAGCGGGTAGTTCTTGACCTCCGAGGGAAAGAGGCCTCCGAATACCATCGCCGCCCCGAAGGACAGCAAGAGGAGCAGGAGCGCGGCCTCGAACACCCGGCTGCCCCTCCAGCGCGGGCGGGGACTCGCGCTCCAGAGGATCACGAAGGGGGCGACGACGAGAGCCCCGGCGGCGTCGCCGAGCCACCACGTCAACCAGATGGACCCGTAACGCGCCCAATCGGCGAAGCCGGCGAGCGCGAGGCTCGTCACGCCCCACGTCGCGCTCACGATCGTGCTCACGATCGAGGTCAGAGCCGCAAACTTGAATACATCCGGGGCGCGCTGGAGCGCGTTACGGCCGTTGGCAAACCGGTTGACAAGATAGGCGCCCACGATCCCTTCCAGGGTGTTCCCGGCGCCGATGCTGACGGAGGTCAGCACCGACCCGGCCGTCGTCACGTTCACGAGGAAGGCGCTCAGGAGGATGGCCGGCCAGACGCGGGAGCCGAGCATCAGGAAGGCCGCCAGCGCAATGCCCGTCGGGGCCCACACCGCCGTGGCGCTCGCGTTCACGGACGCGAGCCGCAGGCCCAGCTTGCCCGCGACGAAGTAGACCGCGGCCAGGCCGGCGAGCACAGCCGCGCTCCGCAGCCGTCTTGCGCTCATACAGGGGCGGCGCGCTCCGATCAGGACGCGACCTCCTGACCGGCGGGAAGGCTCGCCGCCAAGAATTAGGATAACCACCGGGCGTGGCTCCGTCGGCGCTCCCGCCACGTCGGCCTATCCGTTGTGACATCTGTCACAGCAGAGGGGGAATTGGACTACGGCTCTTCCCCGAGCAGCCGCCGCGCCATGGCCCGGATGCGAGCGGCGTCCGTGACGTCGAGGACGGAGTCGTCGTCGTCGACCGCGGCGCGGAAGCTCACGCGCCGGTTGCGAAAGCCCATCAGGCTGCGGACGGGCGCGGTGAGGCGCACGTGCACCTCGCGCGCTCCCGTCTGCGCCACCAGCTCGCGGACGTTGGTCTCGTCGATCCCGCAACCGGGGAGGATCCCGATCCGGCCCGCGGCCCTCTGCACGAGCCGGGCGATGAGCTCGGCGCCCTCGGGCGCGGTCGGCGCCTGACCCGAGGTCAACACGCGCTCGACACCGAGGCCGATGAGGGCGTCCAGAGCCTCTTCGGGATCGCGGGCAACGTCGAAGGCGCGGTGGAAGGTCACCGGCTGCGGACGCGCCATCTCCACGAGCGCCCGCGTCCGCTCCCTGTCCACCGTGCCGTCGGCGTGCAAGAGCCCGAGGACCACGCCGTCGGCCCCGAGGGACCTGGCATGGGCGATGTCACGCCGCATCACGTCGTACTCGACGTCCGAGTAGAGGAAATCGCCGCCGCGCGGCCGGATGATCACGAAGACCGGGATGCGGAGGCGCGCCCGGCACTCGGCGATCGTGCCGGCGCTGGGGGTCGTCCCGCCTTCGATGAGGTCGTCGCACAGCTCCACGCGGCCCGCGCCGCCCGCCTCGGCGGCGATGGCGGAGGGTACGGAGTCGACGCACGCCTCGATCAGGATCGGACTCACGGCGGCGTGATCGTGAATTCCCGCTGCAGCGCCCGCTCCCGCGCCTCGGCCGCCTCGCGCCGCTCCTGCGATCGGCGCAGAGCCTCATCCGCGCGGCCGGCGTCCCCGAGCGCCTGGTAGGCGCGCGAGAGCTGATAGTGGAGGCTGCCGTCCTCGTCCGTTTCTCGAGCGGCCTCGAGATACGGCAGGGCCCGGGCCGGATCACCGGCGAGCATCCAGGCGCGGCCGAGCGCCGCCCGCGCCGGGAGGAGCTTCGGATCCGTGGCGACCGCCGACTCGAGCGCGGCCACGGCCTTCTCGGCCTGCTGCTGTTGGAGGTACGCGTCGCCGAGCATGAAGGCGAGATCCGCCGACCCGGGCTCCTGCTTGAAGAGCTCCTCGAGCAGCGGCCGGGCGGCGTCGAGGTCACGGGCGCGGTAGAGCGCCGTCGCCAGCTCGCGCCGGAGCCTCGCGTCGCCGGGCCAGGACTGGACGGCCTGCCGCAGCTCGGCGGCCGCTTCCACGTGGCGGCCCTCACCGTCCATCACCTGCGCCCGCAAGAGCGCGCCCTCGGCCGAGGGCGGGAGCCCGCCCAGGCGGGCGAAGGCCTGGAGGGCCAGTTCCTGGGCGGCGCGGGCCGACCAGTAGCGGGCCTCCGGCGTGCGCAGCGGCCGGGCCACCGCCAGCACCTGCGGGTACCGGCCGGACCGGAACTCACACTCCAGATCCGCGCGCGCGCGACAGTCGGGAAGCTTGATGCGCTTCGCCTCCTCGCGCTCCGCGGCGGCCCAGTCCGCGTGGCCGGTCCGCTCGTAGATCTTCGCCAGCGCCTCCCGCGGCTCCCGGGAGCGCGGCCGCTTCTCCGCGGCCTCGCGGTACAGCCGGAACGCGTTCGCGTGCTTCCCCTGGGTCGCCAGCGCGTCGGCGGTGAGGAGCAGGACGTAGGGCGACTCGGGCCAGGCGCGTGTCAGCGCGTCGTAGGAAGCGCGGAGCAAGCCCTCGTAACTGCGGCCGAGGCCGTGCCATGACCGCGGATCCTCGGGAGCGCGGTCGGCGAGCGCGCGGAACTGGCGGGCGGCGGCCTCCCAGCGCTGAAGCTCGAGCAGCGCCTCGGCCAGCATCTGTCGAGCCTGTACGTTCTCCGGCTGCGCGGCGACGACCTTCTGCAATGGCGCCACCGCGGGCGCGGGCTCGCCCAGCTCCATGTGCGTGGCGCCCAGGAAGAGCCACGCGGGCATCAGGTCCGGCTTCAGGCTCACCGCCGCGCGAAAATGGGGAAGGGCCTCGCGTGGCCGTCCGGCCATCGACTCCGCCATCCCCAGGTTCAGGCGCATGCCCGGCTCGTTCGGCAGCGCCTTCACGATCTCGCGGTAGAGCTCGGCGGCCTCCTCGAAGTGGTTCGCCGCCATCGCCTCCTTGCCCCGCTGCGCCTTGGCCGCGAGGTCGGAGTCCGCAGGCGGTCCCGCCGCAGCCAGGAGAACGGCTAGAGCAACAGGAGACAACGGAGCCTTACAGTAACAGCTGCGAGCGGAGCGGGATTCACTCCCGCGGAGCGAGCGGGGGGTCTGGGGGGTGCACCGCTAGCACCCCCCAGTTCATGACTAGAAGCTCAGGCGCAAGCCGAGCCGGAACTGCCTCTCGTCGGCGTCCGCCCGGTTGAGCTGCAGGAACGCCGCCGACGTGATCGCGGTCGAGAGCGGCTGGAAGTCGTTGATGCCGCTGAAGTGCGGGGTGTTGGTCACGTTGAACGCCTCGACCCGTGCCTCCAGGTTGAACTTCTTGTTGACGGGGAAGCGGCGGAACAGCGACAGATCCAGGTTCTTGGTGGACGGACCGCGCAGCGAGTTGCGGCCCATGTTGCCGAAGCGGACCTCGGTCACGGGCTTGAACGAGCTGGGGTCGATGAACGGCTGGCCGGGGCCCTTGCCGCCCAGGACCTTGATGGGCCCGATCTGATCGGGGGTCTGGCTATTGCCGGCTCCCGACGGGGCGTTGAGCGAGGCGGTGGACCCGGTAGGCGTGAACGGCCGACCGGAGAATGCGCTCGCGATGCCGTTGATCTGCCAGTTCCTCACGATGGAGCCCAGGACGGACGTGCTGTTCTTGCCGAACGGCAGGTCCGCCACGAAGCCGAGCTGGAAGACGTGCGGCTGGTCGTAGCCCGCGCGGGCGTAGTTCTTGTGGATGGCCGACGGTGAGTTGAAGGTCAGCGTGGCCCAGCCCTCGTCGTCGTTGTAGTTCATTGCCTTCGAGTAGGTGTAGGCGGCCTTGATGAACATGCCCTTCGTGAACGGCCGGTTCAGGGCCACCTGCAGGCCGTGATAGTGGGAGCTGAGCCATCCATCCCACATGCGCGTCGCGGCGGTGCGGCCGAACGCCGCGTAAAGCGGCTGTCCCGCCCGGCCTCCGCCCGGCTCGGCGGCGTTGATGTCGCGGTCCACGAGCTGATGGGTGGTCTCGGTGCCGACGTAGCTGATGGTGCCGGCGATGTCCAGGGGCAGCTTGCGCTCGTAGCTGAGATTCCAGCTCTGGATGTAGCCGCGGTGGATCGTGTCGGCGTACGGCGACCGCATGTCCGCCGTCGGCGGCAGGTCGACGGCACCCGTCTCCAGGTTGGGGCCGACGATCGGCGGGATGCCCGTGCGCAGCGAACCGAACGGGATGAACTGGTTCGCGGCGGTGAAGTCCTGCGCGATCGTCAGCGGGTAGAACCCGCGGAGCGGCCGCGAGAACGGGATCGGGCTGATGGTCATCCCGTAGCCGGCGCGCAGAACGCTGGTGTCGGTGACCCGCCAGGCGATGCCGACGCGCGGAACCACGAGCGGGTAGGTCTCCTTGATGCCCAGGTCCTCGGGGTTGCCGCCCTTGCCGCCGATCAGGACCTTGTTGGTGGCCGGGTCGTATCGCTCGATCCCGCGGTTCGCGCGCGTCATGAGCGGGTAGCGCTCGAAGCGCAGGCCGGCGCTGATCGTGATCTTGCGGCTGACCTGCCACCGGTCACGCAGGTACAAGGCGAGCTGCCACTCGCGGCCGGTCATCTCCTCGTACTGCAGGCTCTTGTTCATCGACGTGGGCAGGCCGAGCAGGAACGCCGCGTAGGAGTTGAACTGGTTGGGCGCCGCGGTGCCGCCGCGCAGGGCGGTGGGGCCGCCCTCGAACCGGAACCCGCCGCGAGGGCCGAGGCCCAGCTCGGGCTGCCAGTGGTTCAGCTCCATCCTCACCACGTCCACGCCGAACTTGAAGTCGTGCTTGTCGCGGACGTAGGTGAGGCTGCTGTTGAACGTGTAGGTCCGCTCGTCGCGGTAGATGGGGCTCCAGTTGTTCTGGTTGCCCAGCCCGCTGAAGCCGGTGATGTTGAAGATCGGCATGCCGCCCTGCCGCGGGTCGGGGCCGTTGGTGCCCGGGATGCCCAGGACGTCGAGGCCGAAGTTGCTCCCGAAGTCGGGGCCCTCGATGGTCTGATTGTGCCTGGTCAAACCCAGCACCCCGTCCAGGACCAGGCGGGGCGAGAGCGTCCACGTGTGGCCCACGCTGGCGATCTTCACCTTCACGTCGCCCTTGCCCGAGCCGCCGTCGCACAGCCCGTCGCCGCCCGCCGCTTGCAGGAAGAAGTTGCAGGTCACGAGCGCGTTCATCTGGCTGTACTTCGCCCAGATCTGGTGCGCGGAGTTGCGGTTGAAGTTCAGCTTGAAGTCGTAGTTGTTGCGGTCCAGCTTCTGGGTGTCGCTGCGGGTGAAGTTGTTGGTCGTGCCCGGCGCGTTCGGAAGCGGCACGAGCGCTTGCAGCTTGAGCGCCGCCGGGTCCATGCGGTTCAGCGGAATCTGGTTGTTCGGGAACGGCGTGCGGCCCGTGCCGTCGGGGTTGCCGGTGGCCGGGTCGTAGAGCGTCACGCCCAGGCCGCTGAAGTCGCCGCGCCGCATGGCATCGGTCGCCACGGTGCCGGTGCGCGTGCGC
>Ga0070699_100006396_pt1 | contig 10264 bp, 7 predicted proteins | sample KBSK1503metaG_FD_65473 | JGI IMG/M metagenome (GOLD analysis project Ga0070699, IMG submission 65473) | Corn, switchgrass and miscanthus rhizosphere microbial communities from Kellogg Biological Station, Michigan, USA - KBS K1-50-3 metaG | ecosystem: Host-associated > Plants > Roots >... | reverse complement strand
ACCCGGGTGCCCGACAGCGGGATCACGTCGAACCAGTCACCGCCGATCCCGGCCCGGGAGTCGGCGGGCAGGTAACGGGAGGCGACCTCCACGGCCGGCAGCACGTTCAGGTGCCGGGGCAGCAGGCTGCGCTGCAGGGTCAGCGCGGTCGATCGCTCACGCGTGTAGCGGCGCCCGTTGTCGATGGCGATGGCTGCCTTCAGGGCCAGCTCGGTGGCTGCGGCCAGATCGTCGTCGTGATACGGCCCGGCCTGGCGCGAGCGCCAGAAGCTGGCTATGCCGATCAGCCCGCCGTGGGTGCGCAGCGGGCAGGTGATCAGCGAGTGGATGCCGTGGTCCAGGACCATCCTGGCCGGCTCGGGACCCTGGAGCCGCCATTCGGTGGAGGCCCGCAGGTCAGGCTCGATCCGCGAACGCGGGCCGCCGAAGAAGCGGGATTCCTCCGCCACGTCCGGGACCAGCGTGATCAGCGTGCCCGCCGGGCGCAGCGGAGCGTCGCGCTCGATGCCGCCGCTGGCCACCCGGCGCAGCTCCGTACTGCCGCCTGCCTGCGGCTCCTCGCCTTGCAGCACGGCCGTCGTCAGGTCGACGGTGACCTGGTCGGCGAAACCGGGGACAGCTACCTGCACCAGCTCCTGCGCGGTGCGCGCCATGTCCAGGGTCGTGCCAATAGTCACGCTGGCCTCATACAGCAGGTCGAGGTGCCGGTGAGCCGACCCTGCCCTCACCCGCTGGCGCCGGCCGCGGAGGGCCAGCTCCGACACTGCGGCGCCGACAGCAAGCAGCAACAAGATCGTCTCGTAGTCCGCGGCGCCCGTTCCGGTGAGCGACTGATACGGCGGAATCAGGAAGAAGTCGAGCCAGAAGGCAGCCGACACCGCCGCGACCAGGCTTGCGATGCGGAAGCCGGAAGCAGCAATCGCGACCACGACCACCGTCAGGACAAGAGCCGCATCAACGGGGTGGAAGCTGGCCCGCACCGGCACCAGGATCGCGGCGACGGCCGCCGGCGCCGCCACAGCGCACCCGACCGCTATCCAGTTCCTGCGTGCCCCCGCGTCCACCTGCCATCTATGCCCCGCCCTGCCTGTTCCTAGCGCCCGGCCCGGCAAGCCAATGTCAGGCTCGCGGAGCTGTACGGGCTGATGGACGCTGCGATCGACGGGCGGAACCCCCGCTACCACGATCGCCGCCCGCCGCGCTTCGGGCGCCCAAGCCCGCACCGAGGGCGGTGCCACGCCGACGTCAGTGTTCGAGCGCCGCCAGCCCACACCCACGTCAGGGCACGCGGCACGGTCAGGCCGAGCCGGCTGTTATGGCTGGAGCCATCGGCGCGCAGGGCGCCGTAGCGCCCCTGGTGTCGGAGTAGCCGAGGCGTGCCGCGACGCTGGACTTGCTGATGCCATCAGCCAGTAGCCGCGTTGACCGCTCGCGTACGTGACCGTCGGCGCTTGCCGCGGGCGGGCGCTCTCAGGGCACGATGCCGGCGGCGCGGCGGGCTGCGGCCGACACCGGGTTGTCCGCGGACGCCCAGGCGATCTCCCAGTAGTTGCCTTCCGGGTCGGCGAAGTAAGCGTCGCGGCCTGTGAAGAACTCTGCGTCAACAGGCTCTTTCGTCACGGTCCCGCCGGCCTGGCGGACGTGATCGGCCAGCTCGTCCACCTGGTCAGGGCTGTCCACGCTGATGATGATGGCAAACCGGATGCCGCCGCCGCCGGGCCCCGGCTCGGCGCGGGCGTCAATGGCGAGCTTGTCCACCGGGAACAAGGCGAGCAGCGCTCCGCGCAGCTCGAAGACCCCGAAGTCATCGGAGTCGAGTACCTGCGGCCAGCCCAGACGGCGGTAGAAGTCCCGCTGTGCGCCGAAGTCCCGCACGCCGAGCGTGACGATGTTCGCCAGCGGAGGCTGCCCCGGGGCCAACTCGCACCTCCTCTTTCATCGGCAATCACGCGGTCCAGGCAGCCGCCCGGCCACGCGTGCTCAGCTCAGTCACCGGCCACCGTACCCGGCTGAGAGTCCGGCGACGTGCCAGTCAGCTATCGCCGGCCGGGACGGCACCGAAGACCGGACAGCACGGCACCGCAGCCACCAAGGCTTCGCGGGGGTCACATCACAGCTGGTGACGCCTTCCCGGTGCTGGCAGGGCTGCGGCCGGTAACGGCACCTGCCCCCGCTGTTCGACCCCGAACATCTCACCGAGCCCGGTCGCGCTCGGCATCGCCGGCTTGGCTGCGGTCCAAAGACGCCGAGCATCGGCCGGGAGGTCATCTGACGCGAGATCATTTGCCCGGCTTCGCCGGCAGTATTCGAAGCAGCGCAGAACGCCCGGATCGGGACGGCACTCGTCTTGATCGCTCCCGTGTCGATGACCGCCCCGAACGGCGGTTCTCGCGCTCAACCGTGGTGATGCGTGGCCACTGTCCGTGACGGCCTTGCACCCGTACCGGGGGCGCCGTGCGGCCGTGATCATTGGTGTCGTCGCGGTGTGGCGCGTTCCCACCAGTCGATGGTCTCTGCGCCGGCGGTCATGCGGTCGAGCAGGCCGACGATGAACTCGGCGTTGGCGCCCCGCCTTGGGCGAAGCAGAACTTCCACAGTTCTGCGGCGGCACGGTGGTATTGCGACCTGGCCACCGCGCTTACGCCATGCCGTGCTCGTCCGGACCATCGAGAGCGCTGATGCGACTCTCGACGCTACCAATACCACCGGCAGTGGCTCCAACGACGCGCTCTCCCGGGCTGGTCGCCGCCTCCTGGCAGATCGTCGACATGCCGGAGGCCGCCGATGCGTAGGCAAAGCCGGCAGCGGATAGCCTTCGGCCGGGGGTCATGGGGCCGCCGGGCCGGGGGGGCGTTGGTGGACGCGGCTGGCGAAACGGCTGAGTACCCGGGGCGCGGCCCGGTTGCCGAAGGCGGTGAGAGCCGGGGCCACTGCGCGCTGGGCTGGGATGTGCACGCCGCCGAGGAAGGCGAACCGGGTGCGCTGGCCGTCGGGGACGGCGGCGAGGCCGCCGAGCAGGAAGCGGCTACGCATCACGCACCAGCCTGGCCGCAGCACGATGTCGAAGTTGGCGCGCAATCCGGCGTAGCCGCGGGCGTGGGCTTGCAGCCGCTCGCCGTCGCGGCGGGTAACGGTGAAGGATCGAACGTCGGGCAAGTAGGCGGGCAGCTCGTGTTCCAGGTCGGCGGCCACGGCCCAGACCTGGTCGAACGGGGCGTCGAGGGTGGTCTCGGCGACGAACGCGCCGGGCACCGCCGCGGCCAGGGCGCGGAGCCGGCGGATCGTGTCGAGTTCGGCAACCGGCCAGTTCATGCCTGCCACTCCCTCCGGAATCTGGCCCGGGCGCGCGACAGCCGCGATTTCACTGTGCCGGCCGGGATGTTGAGCAGGGCGGCGGCGCTGTGTTCGTCGAGGCCTTCCAGGTCGCGCAGCATCAGCACCGCCCGGTGCTCGGGGGCCAGCCGGGCCAGCACGTCGCGCACGTCGGCGGCCACCGTGGGGTCGCCGTGAGCTGGCAACTCGGCCAGGTCGGCGGGGTGCTCATGGGCGGCGCGGCGGGCGGCCCGGACCGCCTCGCGGACTGCGATCGCCCGGGCCCAGCCAAACAGGGCCGCCGGGTCGCGCAGTCCTCGCAGCCCGCGCAAGATGGCGATCAGCGCCTCCTGCGCGGCGTCGTCGGCGTCTTGCAGGGCGATCGGCCCGCACCACCGGCTGACCGCCGGGGCGAGGGCATCAAGCACCTCGGCCATAGCCAGCCCGTCCCCGCGCTGGGCAGCGCGGACCAGCCCGGCCAGCTGCCCAGGGTCGGTCACCCGCCACCTCCTCAGCGGAAAAGAGGCTGTCCGCCGCGGAAACGTTCCACGCTGTGAACTACGCCACACGGCGGAACGGTTCGGCCCGGCGCTCCCTCTATCCGGGCATGACCACCACAACGCTTCCCGAACTCGCCGATCGTTACCTGCACGCTAACGGCATGCGCCTGCACGTGGCCGAGGCCGGTACCAGCGGCCCGCCGGTACTGCTGCTGCACGGCTACCCGCAGCACGCCCACGCCTGGCGGCACGTCATCGCCGACCTGGCCGGCAATCACCGGGTCTACGCGCTGGACCTGCGCGGGGCCGGGCACTCGGACGCGCCGCGCCGTGGCTATGACACCGCAACCCTGGCTGGCGACGTGCTGGCCGCGCTCGACGCGCTGGGGCTGCGAACCGTCACGCTGGCTGGCCATGAGTGGGGCGGCTGGCTGGGGTTCCACCTGGCGCTGGCCGCCCCCGAGCGGTTCACCGGGTTCGTCGCGGTGAACGCGCCGCACCCGTGGCTGCCGCACCGCAAGCTGCTGCCGCAGATGTGGCGGTTCTGGTACACCGCGCTGCTGGAATACCCTCTGATCGGCGCCTGGGTCATCCGCCGCACCGGGGTACTGCCCTGGCTGCTGCGCCGTGGGCGCCCCGCCCTTCCCGACGCTGACGTCGCAGTGTTCGCCGATCCCGCCCGCCAGCCCGCCCAGGCCCGCGCCGGGCAGCAGCTGCACTGGCAGGTGGTGCTGCGCGACATACCCCGCCGGGTGCTCGGCGGCTACCGGCACCAGCACCTCTCGGTGCCCACCCTGCTGCTGGCCGGAGCCAACGACTTCGCGCTGTCGCCGCGCAGTCTCACCGGAGCCGGGCACCACGCCGACCACCTGGCGATCCGTATCATCGGCGGCGCCGGGCACTACCTGCCCGAAGAACGGCCAGGTATCGTCGCGGCCGCGATCCGCGAAATGGCCAGCCGCTGAGTCCAGCCTCACCGGCCCGCCCAAACACTCAGGCGAACCCCCTCACGACTAGCCTTCCGGTCCTCCGGAGCCGGGTACAGCGAAAGCTGGTGCGGCCATGCTGGCAGGACCGGAGAAGGCCTGGTTTCGCAGCGGCGGTGCCGAGCGTGCCGGCTGGTTCTACCAAGGGGCTGCGCCCAGAACACCCATTCGGGACGCCGTCAAAGCGGTCAATTGACGGTGGAGTTGCCGATCATAACGGCGGCTCCGAGCGCGCCGCAGCGCCCTCGACACTCACATGCCGCAACCAGATTGGCTGGTTCCCGGCAGTTCCGATGGCCACCAGCAGGCCTCAGCGTGCAGCGCGCGGCGCCACAAACCGCAGCGGGGACAGCGATAAACCCTACGGCCGGAGTGCGACGGCGTCCGGTTAAGACGCGCAGGTCAGCGGGTGCGGTCCGAGGGCTTATTCGCCTGCGAATATGCGGTGGCTTGTTTACTCGGGTCATCTGCAAGGTCCCCGGCCCCGCTGGCGTGCCCGGCTGTGGGAGCAGAGTGGGCGTGGCGATCCGCCGCCAGCGCCGGTCAGAGGCGGTCAGACGCCGTGATGATGACCGCTTCCGATCGCTCTGACGTGCGGCAAAGTGTCATCAAGCAGGGGTTGTTCGCCTGAGTACTCAGTTCGGGACGAAGAGGCCGCCAGCTCCAATCCAGCCACATCCAGGACGCCACAGATCACTGCGGCTGCCCGTGAGCGTGGGCGGCCACACCAGCGTTTCAGTAGCAGCTTCCTATGGGTAGACGCCCGTGTGGGGATGCCGGGTCGGCGGGGTTTGACATGGCTGCCCTGGTGCCCGCCGGCGTTGTGTATCAGGATCGCGCCCGCACGCTCCTTAGGTGAAGGAGCGCTGCCGTGGTACGCGGCGGTCTGGCCGTTAGGATCACACCCTGAGGAGCACACCATGAGAACCCGGCTGCCTATTGCGCGCGCGGCAGGGGCGCCTGCGCCGCCATTGCCAAATTCCTGGCGCCCGGCTGCCTGTTTGAAGACGCCACGGTCGTCCGGGAGCGCCACGCTGCTGGGCGATGGGAAAATGCTTGTTGCGGGGGGCAACAAATGCGATGCCGTCCTGGCTACTGCTGAGGTTTACCATCCGCATGCGAACAGCTGGAGCCTCACCGGCAGCATGACAACGCTGCGGCTTCTCCATATCGCCGCGCCCGTCGCCGGTGGCAAGGTTCTGGTGGCGGGCGGAGGCAATGGGGGCGGTGCCCTGGCCTCCGCCGAGCTCTATGATCCCGCTGCGGGCACCTGGACCCCGACCGATAGCATGAGCACGCCCCGTCTGGATCTTCTGGGCACGCTGCTGCGCGATGGACGGGTCTTGGCAGCCGGCGGAGTGGCCGGTACCAAGCTGCTGGGGACAGCCGAAATTTATGATCCCAATGCCGGTACCTGGAACGCCACCGCCAGTATGAGCACACCGCATGTGACCGGGACCATCACCTTGCTGCAGGCTCCCGACAACAGGGTCCTGGTGACCGGGGGATTCAACAGCAACCTACCGTCGGGAATGCTCGCGGCCTGCGAACTTTATAGCCCCGGCGGTGCGTGGAGCGCAGCCGCCCCCATGAGCAAACCACGTGTTGCTCATGCCGCCACCCTGCTGCCAGATGGGACAGTCCTGGTGGTGGGGGGCTTCGACGGCACCGCGATCGTGGCCACTGCGGAAATCTACGATCCGGTGCGCGACGCCTGGCGCCCTGCCGCCGCCATGAGCACGCCCCGGGAGCTGCCGGGTACCGTGCCGCTCAACGACGGCACCGTCCTTGTCGTTGGGGGTGACAATGATGCGGGCTTCGCAGGCACGGCCGAGGTGTACGACCCGCCAAAGGACGCGTGGGAGCCCGCCACCGAGACGATCAGCTTCCGGAAGCTGAACACCATCACGCTGCTGGCAGACGGTGACGTCCTCGTCGCCGGCGGCAGCATGGGGAACACCGACGCCATCGACGCACTAGCGTCCGCAGAACTTTTCCACCGGTAGCCTGCGGCCGGGGAGCACCAAGCGGCGGGCGGACCCACCATCGATCCAGTTGGTGTGCATCGGCCAGGTGTCACGTTCGTCGTTTCCGTCTGACTCACGCGTGTGCGGGCCGATATACTCGCGTCCGCGTGAAGGTGGAAACTGGGTCACGGCTTCCTGCGGTCGCCTGCGGACATGCACGCACAGACCTCGAAAGCGTGCGATGAGGCCACCCCTTTGGCCACCTGGGTTGCCCGCGGCTATCCGGCCGTTGCGGGCGCCTCCTCTGATTCCAGCAGATCGCCGCAGCAGCCCGCCCGGGCGAGACCGGACCTGCATGAGGAAGCCGCCTCGTGGCAGACCGGCGACAAATGGCAGTACGCCCTGCTCGCGGCGGTCGCCTATATCCACGCCTCTGCCCAGCCGGGCGGGCGTGCCCGTACGCGGGCATGCCGGGACCTGGCCCAGCGCCCAGGCCAGCCGCTGCCATAACGACCATTCGGGACGAAGCGAAAGAGGTCAGTTGACGGTGAAGCCGCCGATCATAACGGCGGCTGGGCGCGTCAAAGCCGCTGATGGCTCGTGGCTAGCGTGGCTCCCTCGACCCGCGTTCTACACGCCGGATCCGGTGTGACTGAGGACGCGGATTTCCGTGAAATACCTGACCCGACACGCTCACTCTCAGCTACCACTCAACTGCGTAACGTGAGAAGGTCTCGCTAGCTCCCGTCAACGAGGACCCGGCACACCGGGCACCGGCCGGCCTCGGCCCGGGGCAGCGTGACACCGGGCCCACAGCACATCACACGGGCACCGGCGAGCGCGCCACCGTCCCCGGCCCGGCCACCCGCCCGGCCCCAGGAGGCCACCCGTGCCCGACACCACCACGCTAGGGCCAGCGGCACCGGACGGCGGCGCCACCGTCCACTTCCTGTCCGCCGTGCACCAGGCGCTCGACCTGCCGGCGCCGCACCGCGGCAAAGACCAGCTGCCCTACCTGAAGCTGCTGGATCAGCGTGCCCGCCTCGCCCGCGCCAGCATCCGCAGACTGATCAGCAACCCGCACAGCGACGCTCTCGACTACGCCTCAGAAGGCGATCACATTCGCCACCAGCTCGCAGACCTGCCACCAGACACCTACCGGCACCACCCGGCGCAGCAGTGACCGCCGCGCGCCCCCGGCCCCTGCCCCCACCGGCCGAGGCGCTCCGCCGACCGGGCAGCGGCCGCGCCAGGGCCTTCCCCCGGAAGACTGCCCGCAGACCGGTGGCACGGGAATCTGGCGTCTTGCCACTTCCCGCCGCGGGAACCGCAGTCAGCAGGCGCCGCGCACAAGGTACCCATCTGGATGGCCAGAGTCTCGATTAGCACCGAGCTGGCGCCCGCGCATGTCCTCGCCGCTGGCCCGTCACGGATCGCGACCACGCCTACGACCCATCGACAGTGGCGGGAGAGCGCCGAGCGCCGATTATTTGCGCGGTACTCCTTTGGCAATTTCCGATGTCGGAGCGAACAGATTATCTATTCTGCGCGTAAGTGTCGGGTCGGATCTTGGTTATCGACAAGGTACGACGCCGGGCTCGTTTTCTCGCGTTCCGTAACTGGATAGGTTGTGACCCAGCGCTGCTGATGACCGACAACAGGAGGCCGACGGCGAGCCTGGGCTTGGTCGCGGCTTCAAATCCCGCCCCCCGCCACCAGGCAAAACAGCCTCGGGACCTTACGTCCGGAGGCTGTTTCTGCTACTTGTGACCAAGCTCCTGGTCACACCCGCGTCCGATCGCTGGGCGCTTCTCCCAGAAGTGGCCCGGGGCCGAGTAGTAATCCGGGCGCCGTTGGCGCGGAGCTTGATCTTTGGTAGTCCGGGCTGGTCCGCTGCTCGCCCGCCCTGCCCGCGGCGGTGGGAGAGTGAGATTGTGAATGTGACAGCGTGGACCCCCGTATATGGGGTGCGCGCTGTCACATTCACTCCCTTCGGCGCCCGGGTCAGCGGATGGCGGGTATCAGCGGCCGGGCTGGCTCGCCCGCGCGGTCTGGGGGCTCGATGGCCAGGTGCGGGAGGCTGCGGTCGAGCCAGCGGGGCAGCCACCAGTTGGCGTTGCCGAAGAGATGCATGGCGGCCGGCACGAGCACGGTGCGCAGGATGAACGCGTCCAGCGCGACCGCGGCGGCCAGCCCGATGCCGAACTCGGCGACATCCCGCTGGCCCAGGAACGAGAACGTCAGGAACACGCAGATCATGATCGTTGCCGCTGCGGTGATTACCCGGGCGGTCTCCACCTGTCCGGTCCGCACAGCGTCGGAGTTGCGGTGCCCGTGCACCCACTCTTCATTCATCCGGCTGACCAGGAACACCTGGTAGTCCATGGACAGGCCAAACAAGATGGCCAGCGTCACCACCGGCAGGAACGCCTCGAGCGGCCCGGCCCTGCCCAGGCCGAACGCGCCGGTCCCCCAGCCCCACTCGAAGAACGCGGCCAGCACCCCGAACGAGGCCGCCCCGGCGAGCAGGTTCATGACCGCCGCGGTGGCCGGGATGAGCAGGCTGCGGAACGCCACCACAAGCAGCAGGAAGCTCAGCCCGACGATGGTGAGGATGAACCACGGCAGTTTGGCATCGACCACAGTGGCGAAGTCCGCGAACGTCGCGGTCACGCCGCCGATGTACACCCGCAGCGTGGTGCCGCGCTCGGCGGCCGGGATGGTGTCGTGACGCAGGGTGCTGATGAGGTCGGATGTGGCCTTCGCCTCGGGCGAGGTGCCCGGGGTCACCTGAATGACATCAGTGCCGGACGTGGCGGCGATCTGGCGCACGCTTGTCACGTCAGCCACCTTGGGCAGGCCGGCCTGCAGCGTCCGGAGGGCGGCCGCATCGGCTGGCGAACTGGTCTGGGCGACCAGCAGCAGCGGCCCGTTGAAGCCCGGCCCGAAGCCCTTGGCGAGCAGGTCGTACGCCTGCCGGGTGGTGGTCGGCGAGGGGTCGTTGCCCTGGTCGGAGGAGCCGAGCCGCAGGCTCAGCACCGGGATCGCCAAGATGAGCATGACCGCTGCCGCCGCGGCGGCCAGGACCGCCGGCCTGCGTTCGACCGTGCCCGCCCAGCGCGTCCACATGCCCGCTGTACCGGGCGCGGGCGCCCCGGCCAGCCGGCGCCGCTGCCGGCGGCTCAGCACGCGCATCCCGAAGACGCCGAGCAGCGCGGGCAGCAGGGTGACCGCCGCGAGCACGGTGAACACGACGGTGAGCGCGGAGGCGACCGCCAGGCCGTCCAGGAAGCCGACGCCCAGGACCAGGATGCCGAGCAGCGCGATGCACACCGTGCTGCCCGCGAACAGCACGGCGCGGCCGGAGGTGTCGATGGCCTTGACCGCCGCCTCTTCGGGCGTGAGCCCTGATTGCAGGCCGCGGCGGTGCCTGGTGACGATGAACAGGGCGTAGTCGATGCCCACGCCGAGACCGATCAGCGCGCCGAGGATCGGCGCG
>Ga0070699_100006394_pt1 | contig 10264 bp, 8 predicted proteins | sample KBSK1503metaG_FD_65473 | JGI IMG/M metagenome (GOLD analysis project Ga0070699, IMG submission 65473) | Corn, switchgrass and miscanthus rhizosphere microbial communities from Kellogg Biological Station, Michigan, USA - KBS K1-50-3 metaG | ecosystem: Host-associated > Plants > Roots >... | reverse complement strand
AAGTCGGGCTCGGGCAGCTCGTAGCCGGTCGCGTCGTAGGACGGGACGTCCGTCGTCAGCGGCAGGCCGTTGTCCAGCCAGTACTTGCGCCCGCCGTTGAGGATCCGCACGTCGGCATGGCCGTACAGCTTCAGCTGCCAGTACGCCCACGCCGCGAACCAGTTGTTGTTGTCGCCATACAGCACGATCGTGGTGTCGGGCCCGATGCCCGACTCGGACAGCAGCTTGCTGAAGTCCTCGCGCGAGGCGATATCGCGACGGATCCCGTCGGCCAGCTGGCTGGTCCAGTTCCAGGCGACCGCGCCCGGGATATGGCTCTGCTCGTAGGCGGTGGTATCGACGTCGACCTCCACGAGGCGGACGTTCGGGTCGTTCGCGTGGGCCTTCGCCCACTCGGCGTCGACCAGGGCGTCCTTCGTGGCGTATCCGGTGCTCATGTCTGGGTCCCTTCCTTGCGGCTGGTGTTGACGGTTCGTAACGAGGTTCGCGGCGCGGGATCGCGGCGGTCGGTCAGTCGGCGGAGGACGGTCGGTCGCGTCGGCTGAACTCGGCAAGCCGCTCGGTACAGTCGGCCGCGATGCGCTGCGCCTGGCGCACGATCCACGGATCCACCCGGCTCGAGTCCTCGATCGTGAGCAGCGGCCCGCTCGCGCCGTCCTCGATGACGATGCCCGAGCTGTTGCGGTAATCGGCCATCCAGTTCGCCTGGAGCTGCAGCGCGACGGTCGCGATGACCGGCACAGGAAAGAGCCAATCGAGGTAGCTCGCGTTGAGCCGGTCGGCGATGTCGGCGAGGCGGATCGGTCGCCCGCGCTCGATGCGGGCGAGGAGGTCGATCACCCGGATGGCCGTGAACGGGTCGCCCGTCTCCCCCACGTTCGGTGGGTCGATCGCCGGGTCCGGCAGGCCGGCGGGCGCCGGCCGCAACGGCCCGAGGCCGATGGTGACGGGAGGTGCGTCGGTCACGGTGGCCATCTCCGACTGAACCAGTAGGGGTTGCCGAGTCTAGCGCAGCCGCGTCGTCGGGTCCAACGTCGCGACGCGGGTCCCACGAACCCGAAGAGCGCCCGACCGCTGCTAGTGGCTGCCGACAATCCGGGAGCCTCCGATATGTCGGTCGTCGCCATTGTCCGCCCAGCGGGCCACGCGTAGCCTCGGCCGGGGTTTGCGTTTCGGCACGAGGAGGGACGGCGTGAGCGAGGCGGTCATCGAACCCGGCGCGGTGGCGCCGGCGCCTGGCCAGGTATTCAGCCGCGAGTCGTCCGGGTTCGTCCGGGTGGGATCGCCGTGGCGGATGTTGCTGCTGAACGTCGCCAATGTCGGCGTCGTCTACATCATGTTCACGTACTGGGCGCACCCGGCGGTGTTCCCCCAGAGCAACCTGCTGGTCGCGATCCCGATCGCGGCGGCCTTCGCGCTCCCGTTCAACCTGCTCTACGGGATGCTGTCGTCGATCATGCCGCGGACCGGCAGCGAGTACGTCTTCCTGTCGCGGACGTTCCACCCGGCGATTGGGTTCATGGCGAGCTTCGCGGCCGCGATGAGCCAGTCGTTCTGGGTCGGCATCGGCGGGTACTGGATCGCCCAGTTCGTCCTGGGTCCGATGTTCAGCTCGTACGGCGCGGTCAGCGGAAACGAGACGATCGCCTCGATCGGCGCGTGGGCGAGCGAACCCAACACATGGTTCATCTTCGGCACGGTCTTCATCGTGCTGATGGCGGCCCTGAACATCCGGGGCCTGCGGGCGTACCTCAAGTTCCAGGACATCAACTGGGTGATCGGCGCGGTCACCGGGATCGTCCTCCTGGCGATCTTCCTGTTCGCGTCGACCGCTGCGTTCCAGGCGGGCTTCGACCGCTATGCGGCGGCGACCGGCGTACCCGGCTACCAGGCGACGCTGGACATGGCGGCCGCGAACGGGATGCCGACCGGGATCAGCCTGACCGACACGCTCGGCATCATCCCGATCATCTGGCTGATCGCCTGGGCGTCGACCTATGTCGGCGGCGAGGTCCGGACGCCGACGAAGACGCAGTTGCGCGCCACGGTCGGCGGGATGCTGCTGTACGCAGGCATCGCCTGGGTGCTGTTCTTCGCCATCTCGACCGCCGTCACGGTCGACTTCAACCAGGCCCTCTCCTGGCTCAGCTACAACCCGCCGGCCGACACAACGGTCGAGGCGTACCCGGTCTTCATGCTCTACGCCGGGGTGCTCATCGACAACCTGCCCCTGTTCCTGCTCGTGGCGGCCGGGCTGGTCGTGTGGAGCTACCTCTGGATCCCCTCGGCGATGATCATCGCGACGCGTGCGATGTTCGCCTGGTCGTTCGACCGGATCGCGCCGGCGAAGCTGTCCGAGGTCCATCCCCGCTACAACTCCCCGTGGGTCGCGGTCATCGTCGTCTCGATCATCGGCGAGGCGTTCCTGATCCTGTACCACATCGGGGTCTTCAAGTTCCTGACGCCGGCCCTCGCTTACTACGTCGTGTTCTGGCTGGTGTCGCTGTGCGGCCTCCTGTTCCCGTACCTCGGGCGGACGCGCCCCCTGCTCGAGCAGAGCGCCGTCAACTGGCGGATCGCGGGTATCCCGGTCATGTCGATCTGCGGGGCGATCGGCCTCGTCTACTTCAGCATCGGCCTGTACTTCATGCTGACCAACGACCTGCTGTTCCTGAACACGCCGGAGCAGCTCGTCACGACGGCCCTGCAGTTCATCGTCCCGCTCGGCATCTTCTTCGTGGCCCGCGCCTATCGACAGCGGCAGGGCCTGCCCTTCGACGCTGCGTTCCGCGAGATCCCGCCCGAGTGACCCCCTGCGACCGCGTCCGGCCGCACGATGGCTGATCTCACGATCTTCTATGTCGCCGATATCCATGGATCGGACATCTGCTTTCGCAAGTGGCTGAACGCGGCCGGGTTCTATGGCGCGGACATCCTGATCATCGGCGGTGACCTGACCGGCAAGGTCCTGCTGCCGATCTACCCGACACCGGGCGCCGCCGAGGCATGGACGGCGACGTGGAACGATCGCGTACATCGTCTCGAGACCCGGACCGAGGTCGACGAGCTGATCACGCGCGCCCGCGACTCGGGTGCGTATGGCTACGTGACGACGGCTGACGAGATGGCCGAGATCGGCGCCTCCATCGAGCAGGAGCGCGAGGTCTTCGGCCGCCTGAAGCTCGAAGCGCTCGAAGGCTGGCTCGCGCTGGCCGACGAGCGGCTCACCGGCCGCCCGACCCGCGCCTTCCTAATGCCTGGCAACGACGACCCGCCGGCGATCGATTCGCTGCTCGCGAGCTCGCGCTCGCTCGTCGATGTCCAGGGTGCGACGACGGAGCTCGCCCCTGGCATCTGGATGGCGTCGCGCGGCGAGTCGACCCCCACGCCTTGGCACACCCCGCGCGAGGTGCCCGACGCGGAGCTCGGCGATCTCGTGGAGGCCGCCGTCCGGGGGCTGCCGCCGTCCGGCACGACGATCTGGAACCTGCACATGCCGCCGTTCGACACCGGGGTCGACCGTGCCCCGCGGCTGGACGGCTCGCTGCACGTGCAGTACGACGGGTCCGGCGAACCGATCATGGACCCGGTCGGCAGTCAGGCGATCCGCGACCTGATCGGCCAGCATCAGCCGACGGTCGCGCTCCATGGCCATATCCACGAGGGGCGTGGTCGCTACCGGATCGGCGCCACGACCGGGTTCAACCCCGGCAGCCAGTACCAGGACGGCGTGCTACAGGGCTTGCTGCTTCGCGTGTCGGCCCGCAAGGGCCTCCGCGACTTCGTGTTCACCGCCGGATGACGACCCTCGCGGACCCATCCGCCGAGGCGCGACGCATCGTCGAGGCAGGCGATGCGGCCGGCCTGCCGATCCGCGTCGTCGGCGGGGTCGGGGTGGCCCTGATCGCCCCGACCGTCGGGCAGCTGCGACCCATCCGGACCTACCACGACATCGACCTCGCGGCGCCGGCTCGCGGCCCGGCCATCGCGCGGCTCATGGCCGCGCTCGGCTACGGAGCCTCGACCGGGTTCAACGCCCTCAACGGCGCGGAGCGGATGCTGTTCCACGACCCCGGCGGTCGCCGCATCGACGTCTTCATCGCCATGCTCCGGATGTGCCACGAGCTGCCCTTCGGCAAGCGCCTGACGACGTGGCCGTTGACCCTCTCGGCCGCCGATCTCCTCCTGTCGAAGCTGCAGATCGTCGAGTTCACGGATCGTGACGCCCAGGACGTGCTGGCCCTCCTCGCCGACCACGGGCTCTCGGAGTCCGACAACGAGGGGATCGACCTTCGGCGGATCCGCGACGTGTGCGGCCGGGACTGGGGTTGGTGGCGGACGGTCGATGACAACCTGGCGAGGCTGATCCCGCGCTGGGAGGCGGCCGCCGGGACGGGCGCGGCGGGAGCGGCGGGAGCGGCGGCGGCGGGCGGAGAGGGAGCGGCGGCGGGCGCCCCACCCGAGGCGTCATCGAGAGCCGTGGAACGCGCTCGGGACCTCCGAGCAGATCTTGCCGCAGCGCCGAAGTCCGCCGGCTGGCGGCTGCGGGCGGTCGTCGGCCCGCGACTCCGTTGGTACGAGACGCCAGAGGAAGTGCGTTAATCGCCCAGCAGGTCGAGGATCCGCAGCGCCAGGGTGATGTCGAACACCGCGGCGGGATCGCCCAGGTCGACGCCGAGCAGCTCCTCGATGCGGCGGACCCGATAGACGATCGTGTTGACATGGACGAAGCAGCGAGCCGCCGCGCGGCGTTGCACGCGATCCTCCTCCAGGAACGCCCGCAACGTGTGGAGGAGGTCCCCGCCGTGGGCGCGGTCGTGGTCGATCAGCGGTCGCAGCGTCCGCCTGGCGAACGCCTCGAGATCGTCGCGCGTGCTGGCTCGCAGCAGCAGCCCGTACGGGCCGAGCTCGCTGGTCCCGACCACCGCGCCACCGCGGCCCAGCTTGAGCATCAGCTCGATCGAGTCGCGCGCCACCTCGAACGCCGGGGCATAGTCGTCGGGGCGCTCACATCGATCGGCGACGGCCACGGTGACCGGCCCGGCACCGGCGATCCCGGCGACCGCCGCCTGGAGGTCGCGGGCCAGCTCCCGCACGTCCGGATCGCTCGGTCGGGCGCCGCTGGCCAGCACGACGATCGAGCCGGCGTGGAGCACGGCGAGACTGCGCGGCGAACGGCTCGCGAGACGCTCGCGGACGATATCGAGATCGCGCCGTTGACGGTCGTGGCTGGCCAGGGTGGCCGGGTCCTCGCCGTCGGCCTCGCTCGACTCGTGGATGACGAGCATGTCGCGTGGCTCGCCCAGGTCATATCCGAGACGGGCGGCCCGTGCCGCGATCGCCTCCTCGTTGCCGTAGGTGCCGTTCAACAGGTCTGCGGCGGCCTCACCGCGAAGCCGTTCCTCGACCTCGATCGCGGCCCGGACTTTGGCGAACGCCAGCGCGATCCCGGTCGTACCGGCATCGACCAGGGTGCGATCGATCGGGCTGAGGTCCCGCTCCGAGGACAACAGCAAGTGGCCGGCCACCTCACGCCCGATGCGGACCGCCACCGCGAACGGCTCCCGTGCGGCCCCGTCCCGGCCGTCGACCGGAGCCCCGACCAGCAGCCGCCGCCAGCCGTCTCCCCCGCCCGGTGCCGCGCCCGCGATCAGCCGATGCAGGTGGTCCTGGATGACCACGTCCCGACCGAGGTCCTCGGCGAGCAGGGTCGCGATCCCGGTCGGTCCACCGTCGAGCAGCACGTGCTCGGCCAGGCGCTGCTGGACGGTCAGGAGGCGGGTCAGCTCGCGGTTGGTCTCCGCGAGGTCCCGGCCGAGGTTGACCTCGTTCTCGTAGCGCCGCGCGTGGTCGATGGCGATCGCGGCGTGGCCCGCGAAGGCGGCCAGCAGGTCCGCCGACCCTGCCGGGAAGTGGTGCCGCCGGCCGCGCGCGTGGACGTTGATGGCCCCGATGGCGGCGCCGCGGAAGAGCAGTGGCGCGCACAGGACCGACCCGAAGACATACCGGTCGAGCGCCCGCACGCGATGCTCGTAGGTCGCGTAGTCCTCGACCTCGACCGCCTGGCGGGTCAGGATCGCCTGCGACGACAGCCCTTCGCCGAACGCCATCTCGAACCCGAGCATGTCGGGCGGGAAGTTCGAGACCGCAACGACGCGCAGCACGTCTCGCTCGCGATCCCACAGCAGGATGTCGCCACTGTCCGCGCCGAGCAGCGTCGTCGCGTCGTCGACGATGGCCGTGAGCACCGTGTCGAGATCCAGCGACTCGGCCACCCGGCGCGCGGTGACGAGGAGCTGGTCGAGCTGGTCGCGCAGGGCATGGCTGGCGAGGTCGGTCATCGGTCGCTTCGAACCCTCCGCCCCGGAGCGTGGGAACGGTCGTCTGCTGGGCGGATGATAGTCGCGTTCGGGGTGCAGTGATTGTGGTTCATAGCCAACGATTTGCGTGTTCTTTGGGTGGTTGTCGCCATATGGCCCCTCCGCGCAGGCTGCTACGGTGCTCGGGCACTGATCGCACCCGGAGCAGATCGTTGAGCCTGTCCCCCGACGTCCTGGTCATCGGCGGCGGCATCGTCGGCGCAGCCACCGCGTACGAGCTGGCCCGCCGCGGCGCCGACGTCCTCCTGCTCGAAGCCGAGCGACTCGCATCCGGAGCCACGGGCCGCAACCTCGGGTTCATCTGGGTCCATACACGGCGGGCGGGGCCGGAGCTCGATCTGGTCATGGCGACGCGCTCGCGGCTCGAGGCCCTTCCGGAGGAGCTCGGTGTCGACTTCGGGCTGCGCACGAACGGCGGCCTGATCTACTTCACCAGCGAGGCCCAGGGCGCGATCATGCGCGAGTTCGTCGAGCGCAGGACCGCCGATGGGGTGCCGATGCAGCTCCTCGACGGCGACGAGGCCCGTGCCCTAGTACCGATCCTGCCAGACAGCGTCATCGGCGCCTCGTACTGCCCGCTCGACGCGCAGGTCGACCCGGTGCGCTATGTCCGAGCGTTCGCCCTGGCCGCGCAACGCCACGGTGCCACGATCCGCGAGGGGACCGCGGCCCGCGCGATCGAGACGGAGGGCTCCCGGATCGCCCGCGTGCACACCGACCTCGGGCCGATCACGCCCGGCCAGGTCGTCCTCGCGGCCGGGGCCTGGAGCCCGTCGATCGGACGCCAGCTCGGCCTGGAGCTGCCGATCCACCCGATGCGCCTGCAGATCGTGCAGACGGAGCCGATGGCGCCGCGCCTCGAGCACGTCCTGTACGGGCCGGCAGCCGTGAAGCAGTACTCGATCTTCAAGGAGCTCGACAGCTTCGACGCCGCGCCATTCGAGACGGAGGCCGAACGGCGGCACGGCCTGGCGCTGCTCGAGTCGGCCTGCCAGGCCGCCGACGGGTCGTACCTGCTCGGGATCGCGATGGACTACCCCGGTTTCGACTGGAAGCCGGACCTGGCCGGCGTCGCGCTCGTGGCCGAAGGCATGCTCGCGGCCCTGCCAGAGCTGCGCGGCGCCCGGTTCGCGCGCTCGTGGGCCGGCGTCCTGCCGTTCACGAGCGACGCGCTGCCGCTCATCGGCCGCGTGCCGGGCCACGACGACCTGATCGTCGCCGCGGGCCACGTCTTCGGCAACGGCGCCGGACCGACGACCGGGCGGATCGTCGCGGACCTCATCTGCGGCGGCGAGCCGGTCATGGACCCAGCCCCGTTCCGCCTCGACCGACCCCTCGAGACCACCCTGGAAGCGAGCGTCTGGTGACGATGGAGGTTCCCGTGGAGCGCCGCATCGCGTTCATCAACCCGTTCGGGACCGCGGCATTCGACGCGATCATCCGCGAGACCCTCGTCCCGTACGCGGCGACAGGGACGGCGGTCGACGTCATCCACCTCGAGGGCGTGCCCGAGAACATCGACTACTACTACCCCAAGCACCTCATGGAGCTGGCCATCTTCGAGAAGGTGCGCCGGCTCGAAGAGGACGGCTACGACGCGGTGGTCGTCGGCTGCTGCTACGACCCGGGTGTGCGGGTCGCGCGCGAGCTGGTGGACATCCCCGTGGTCGGGCCGCTCGAGGCGGCGATGAATTTCGCCTCGTACGTAGGGCATCGGTTCACGATCGTCACGGACCATCGCAAGGCGCTGCCGTGGATCGAGGACCAGGTGCGGCTGCACGGGGCGGACAACTGCCGCGGTGTCCGCTGCATCGACTGGTACGTCACCGACATGATCCTGGACACGACATCCGTGGCGAACGATGCCGCGGCCGCGTGCCTGGAGGCGCTGCGCGAGGACACGTCCGAGGTGGTGATCCTGGGCTGCACGATCATCGGCGGCTGCCTGGAGCGCGAGATCATGACGACCGGCCGGCATCGAGAACTGCCCATCCTCAACCCCAACTTGCTCGCGCTCAAGGCGGCCGAGTCCCTGGCCGACCTGCACCGGATGGGCAAGTACACGATCAGCCGGGTGGGGTTCTACCAGCGCCACGAGCAGCACGACCCGGTCGACGCGGCGGAGGTACGGCGGCGCTGGAGCCTGGCCGATGCCGGAGCTCCCGAGCGGGTCCCGTGATCGGCGAGATCGATACCGTCGCCTCGATCGCGGAACGGGTGGTCCGCGACTACCTCGGCGTCCGACCAGGCGAGCGGTTCGCGATCGTCGTCGACGATCGGACGGACCGGGAGATCCCCGACGAGCTGTCGCGCGTCGCGCTGGCGCTGGGCGCGGAACCGGTCATCGTGACCATCGCCCACCGGGCGCACAGCGGCGCGGAGCCGCCGGCGCCAGCCGCCGCGGCCATGGCCGCCGCGGACGTCGTGCTGTGTGCCGCAAGCACGTCGCTGTACCACACGACGGCCAAGGCCCAGGCCCAGCGCGCCGGGGCCCGCGGCGACTTCAACGCCCCCTATCGCGCCGACGCCTGGCGGAACGGGGCGATGACCGCGGACTTCAGCGCGATCCGGATCCGTGCCGAACGACTGGCCGAGCTGTGGCGTGGCACCGACCTCGTCCGGGTCACCTCGCCGGCGGGCACGAACCTCACCGCGACCGTCACCGGCCGCGAACCGAAGGCCTGGCTGACCGGGATCTGCCGCAACCCGGGCGAGGTGTCGGCACTGCCGGGTGGCGAGGTGTCGTTGCCACCGGTGGAAGGGACCGCGAACGGCATCGTCGTCTGGGAACGCGTGGCGACGGACCTCGGCGCGCTCGACGGACCGCTCACGATCACCGTCCGCGACGGCCGCGCGGTGGGCTTCGACGGCGGACCGGCCGCCGACCGGCTCCGGCGGATCGTCGAGGACACCGTCGACGCCGACAACATCGGCGAGATCGGCATCGGCCTCAACCCGGCGGCGCGCATCGGCGACGACATCACGGAGGCCAAGAAGGCGTTCGGGACCGTCCACATCGCGCTCGGCGATTCGGCCAACGAGTACGGCGGCCTCGTCGAATGCGAGGTCCACCTCGACGGCCTGGTCATGGAGCCGACGATCGAGTTCGACGGCGTCCCCGTCGTCGTCGCCGGCCGCCACGTGTACGAGGTCGGGGCATGACGGCCGAACCCGCTACCGGGCCGCGGGTCGTGGCGCCGTACCCGGGCCCGGCGGCCCGGCGGATCATCGAGCGGATGCGCGCGGTCGAGGGAGCCGGGCCGCGCACGGGTGGGAGCGACGACCCGATCGTCGTCGCCGAGGCGCACGGCGCCACGATCGTCGACGTCGACGGCAACGAGTTCGTGGACCTCGCCGCAAGCTTCGCGGCCGCGAACCTGGGCCACGCGCACCCCGAGGTCGTGGCCGCGATCCGCGACCAGGTCGGACGGCTGAGCCACGTCTCATCTGCGTCGCTGAGCGAGCCGCGGGTCGCCTTCGAGGAGGCGCTGGTCGACATCGCGCCGGCCGGCCTGGACCGTGTCCTGCTCGGGCTGAGCGGCGCCGACGCCAACGACACGGCGATCAAGCTGGCGCGGTCCCTGACCGGCCGTCATGAGGTCATCGCGTTCTCGGGCGGCTACTTCGGTCGCTCCAGCGGCGTCATCGGGCTCAATGGCAAGGCCGTCCAGCGGGCCCGCGTCGCGCGCGACGCCGATGCCCAGTTCCTGCCCTATCCGTACGCCTACCGCTGGCCGCTGGGCCGCGGCGAGGACGCCGGGGAGCAGGCCCTCGGGCTCGTCCGCCAGGCCATGGAAGACCCGGCGTCGGGCGTGGGTCCCGTGGCCGCCATCGTCCTCGAGCCGGTCCAGGGCAACGGCGGCATCGTCATCCCGCCCGACGGC
>Ga0070699_100006393_pt1 | contig 10264 bp, 8 predicted proteins | sample KBSK1503metaG_FD_65473 | JGI IMG/M metagenome (GOLD analysis project Ga0070699, IMG submission 65473) | Corn, switchgrass and miscanthus rhizosphere microbial communities from Kellogg Biological Station, Michigan, USA - KBS K1-50-3 metaG | ecosystem: Host-associated > Plants > Roots >... | reverse complement strand
AACTATGCGGAGTGGGTCATTACGCAGTTCGCCACCGCCAAGATCGGCGCGATCCTGGTCAACGTCAACCCCGCCTACCGAGTGCATGAACTGGAATACGCGCTACGGCAGTCAGGGTGCCGCGCGTTGATCGTCGCGCCGCCATACAAGACTACGAACTTCGCCGCGCTGCTGCGCGAAGTCTGTCCCGAGCTCGAGGACAGCGCTCCGGGCCGACTTTCCGCCGCGCGGCTGCCGCAACTGCGCACGGTGATCGCACTTGGCGCACAGAACGTGGGCGGAGCCAACGCCTGGCAGCAGGTGATGGCTATGGCCCATGAGGTCTCGCCGGATCTGCTGGCCGCACGACAGCGCTCGCTTAACTTCGACGACGCCATCAACATTCAATACACGTCTGGAACAACAGGTCTGCCGAAGGGCGCCACGCTTTCGCACCACTCGATCCTCAACAACGGATTCTTCATCGGCCAGCGGATGCGCTTCACCGAGCGGGACCGGCTCTGCATCCCCGTTCCTTTTTATCACTGCTTCGGAATGGTCCTCGGCAATCTCGCGTGTGTAACGCACGGCGCCACAATGGTCCTACCCGCCGAGGTGTTTGACCCTCGCAAGACGCTGGAAGCGGTGGCGGCCGAGCGTTGTACCGCCCTCCACGGCGTGCCGACAATGTTCATCGCCGAACTCGGCCTCCCTGACTTCGACGACTATGAACTGTCGTCGCTGCGGACGGGTATCATGGCGGGTTCTCCGTGCCCCGTCGACGTGATGAAACAGGTCCGTACGAAGATGGGCATGGAAGAGATCACGATCTGCTACGGGATGACGGAGACCTCGCCCGTTTCCTTCCAGACCATGACGACCGACTCGATTGAAAAGCAGGTCAGCACGGTCGGCCGCGTCCACCCTCACGTGGAGTGCAAGATCATCAACCCTGAGAGCGGGGCGGTAGTGCTGCGCGGCGAACAGGGCGAGCTACTATCCCGGGGTTATATCGTGATGCTCGGCTACTGGGAGGACCCTGCAGCGACCGCTCAAGCCGTCGACTCCGCCCGCTGGATGCACACCGGCGACCTGGCGACCATGGATATGGAGGGTTACGTAACTATCGTCGGCCGCTCGAAGGACATGATCATTCGCGGTGGCGAGAACGTCTATCCGCGAGAGGTCGAAGAGTTCCTCTATGGCCATCCACAGATTCAAGACGTTCAGGTCATCGGAGTCCCGGACGAGAAGTATGGCGAAGAGGTGATGGCCTGGGTCATCCTCAAGCCGGGTCAAACGACGACGGCCGGCGAGCTTACTGACTACTGCCGGGGCAAGATCGCCCACTACAAGGTGCCGCGATACTGGCGCATGACTGATCAATTTCCGATGACTGTCTCGGGTAAGGTTCAGAAGTACAAACTCCGTGAGATGGCGTTGTTGCAAGAGCCGAAATAGATCTGTAGGTTGGCGGTGATGGGCACGCAACGGAACAGATGGACCACGGCCGCGGAACTCGCTCAAGGTATCGCAGCCTCACCGACGCGCGTCACGAAGCCGAGGACGGTACCTTCCGGCGCCTGCACATAGGCGACGGTCTGACCCCATGGCATCACTCGGGGTGGTGTGAGCGCCGTCGCCCCAGCTTCCACGGCTAGCTGGAACGCGGCGGCGACATCGCACGTCCAGAACGCGAGTTCAGTTCCTCGCACTTGGTTGCTCCGCGCTTGGCCATAGCCGTCGGCGAGCATCAGCATCCCGGCCTCGTGCGATGCGATCGCCACGGTCTGCTCCTCCCCAAGGAGGGCGAATCCGAGATCCGCGTCGTAATACGTCGGCTCCAGCCCGGTCACGCGGCGGTAGAACGCGATCGTCGCGGGAACGTCGTCCGCGTAGACCACGACAGTAGCGAACTTCAAGATCTCGCTCACTCAGTCGGTCCTCCAACGCAGGTTTTCAGAATCGGACTCTAAACTGAATTCAAAACCCACTGCCTTCTATTTCGGTTTCCTGTTAGCAAGTCTCAACGAGAGTATCTGAGGCAATTTCGCTCGCTTTCCGCGATAACGCTCATTTAATTAACCACGCTTCTTCTCGGGCTTCACTGTAAAGCCACGTCGCTCTTTAGTCTGCGAAGAGGCTGAACTCTGCTCCTTAAGCATTTTTTGGCGCTCGAGGTTTTTCTTTTCAATCGCTTCCTTCAATCTTTTTCTTGCTCGTTTATTCATACCGGGATTATACAGAGTAGATCTGAACAGTGTACGGGTGGTTTCGCAGATTCCTTCTAAGGTGGTGAGATGCGCTGTAAACGTGCGACCGGTGAGTTAGAGTAGGGTAAGTCACGGCGGCGACATGGGTTCTATTCCGTACGGGACGCCAATCACAAGCCTGGCTGCAGATTGGTTGACTTCACTTCTCGCCTTAAAGTAAAAATCGCAGCGCTCTCTACTAATTTGATCTTACTTAATCAACTACCGGGAAAAATCAGCGAGCGAGGCTGATTCACAAGTGACCAGTCGCCGAAAAATTTGGGCAGGCGTCATCGTCCTGTTCTCGTTAGTGGCCTTTGTGCTGTTTACTCGCGGTTCAGAAACTCCGACGCCTAATCCACCGGGAACCTTCTCTTTCGCAGTACTCGGCGATGCCCCTTACGACGGCTGGGAGGAAATTCAATACCGCTTTGTTCTCGAGTCTTTGAACTCTCACGATCTCAGTTGGGTGATTCATGTCGGCGATATTTTCTGGCGACCCTGCACTGACGAACATTACCGAGAGACGCTGGAACGATTCAACAGCTTGCGGCATCCGTTAATTTATACGCCTGGCGACAATGAGTGGACCGATTGTTGGGAACGCCAGTCAGGTGGCTTCAAACCGACGGAACGGCTCGATCGGATTCGGCAGATCTTTTTCATCAATCCCACTCGTAGCCTGGGCCAGAACTATCTTCCGCTGGTCAGCCAGGGAGGTCGTGAGCCATACCAGGAATTCGTTGAGAATGCTCGCTGGGTTTATCAGGGAATCGTTCTTGCGACTGTACATGTGGTGGGAAGTCAGAACGGAATGAAACCCTTCTCTGGTCGAGCGGCTAGCGATGATGACGCCGCAAGGCGAAGAACAGATGCAGCCGCGGCATGGTTAAGTGAGACTTTCAATGAGGCTCGGATTTTGAATGCGTCTGCGGTTGTTATTAGTTTTCATGCTAGTCCGGACTTCGACGACTCTCCGGATGATCCGGATCGCAAACCATTCGAACCGTGGCTCACCGCCCTTGAAGAAGAAGCCGAACGCTTTGCGCGACCAGTGTTGATTGTGCACGGTGACGATCATACATACACAGTCGATCACCCACTTGTGCGCTCGGCGACGAACCGACGGTTAGAAAATGTCACGCGGCTGGAGGTGCCTGGTTCACCCCAAGTGGGTTGGGTGCAAGTCGTGGTAACTCCCGGTGCGAAGAATCCTTTTGCATTTGAGTCACACGTCGTGCCACGCTGGAAGTATTGGTAAATGTTTGATAATTCAAACTGCCCCGATGGCAGCTTTGCCTCAAAAGTCCGAAATCATTCTTGGACACAGTCAGTACAGGGAGCGGTAACGTTAGTCACATAGACTTCAACGAAACGTTCTGCCCCAGTTCCTGGAGGGTAAAACAATGTCATATGTCGCCGTCACCATCGTTATAGGACTACTAATCGCCATTCACGAGTACGGCCATCTGTTGGCGGCGAAATTGTGCGGTATTCCGGTCAGGCGATTTTCCGTCGGGTTTGGACCCAAACTGTTTGGATTCAAACTCGCCGAAACATCCTACTGGTTCTCGTCGATTCCATTGGGCGGATATGTTTTGCCTGCGCTCGAGGACACGGACTTCCGACAACTCCCTGCGTACAAGCGAATCACGTTCGCTCTTGGTGGCCCGGTAGCGAATATAGTCGGCGCGTTCGTGGGATTATTCGTGCTCGGCCTATCGCAGTTTAGTTTAGGGCCCGTCCAGGCTGTGTCGTTCGCCGCCACTCAACTGATGAGGGGTCTGCAACAGCAGCTGTACGGGTTGTCGACGCTGTTTGCTGATTTCGGACAAGTGAGTGGAATCGTCGGAGTGGTGGCTGTTGGAGGTACTCAGTTTGGTTCCACATTGGCAGGCCTGCTCACCTTTTCCGTGGTGATCAACATTAGCCTTGCAGTCTTGAACCTGCTCCCGCTTCCTCCCCTGGATGGTGGACGAGTTCTCTTCTGCGTTCTGGAGAAGATCTATCGTCCTACCGCCAAGGCCGAAGTGCCTGTGACACTCGTCGGCTGGGCGCTAGTTATGACGTTGATGATTTGTGTGACTGTTCGAGATGTTGGAAGGATCATAGCCTAAGCATGAGGATCAGGCCCGACGCGGAACCAAGAGCCTTTTTTCAATGTATTTTTTCAAGTAGCACGATTGGAACTTCAATATTCCCCGACCATTCAGAAGCAAGATATCCATATTCGTCAGGCAAACTGGACCGATCTACTTTGCCGTGTGGGCTGAGCAAGTGGCGTTTTACTTCGCTCTCCCAAAATTCATAACACTTGTCGACAGGAATGCGCTTCAAGGGAGCGCCTGTTTCGGCCACAAAGAATTCCACCGGATGGAGCTTCAGCATTTCCGTTAGGTCGGTTGCGGTGAGATATCTTTCGCGGGAGGCCTCGACCTGTTCTTCATCTGTCCAGATGGACTCCAACGGAATCGCTGTCACTATCCTTTCTCTGATTTGTGTCACCCAAAATGGCACCACCGGCGGCTGGGTTCCCGACACGGCGGCCGGACTTCCAGCAGTGTCAAACTGAGAACTTACGACTAATAGCCTATTTTTATAACGCGCCACCGAAGTTGGGAACGCAAAGGTGGGGTGGTTGATGGTGCGTTCGAGTTCGGCCTGCGAGAAGTCAGATGAGAGCTTTAATACCGCGATGGACTTGGGCAAATTCTGCGCGACGTAGAGCGTGTTTCCCTGCAGGAACAGGCCGTCGGGCGTATTCAACGTTCCGGCCGGCAGGTTCACAGGGACGATCTCTCGCGACTTGAGGTCGATCCGAAAGAGCATGTTTTCGTTGCGCTTGCCGATGATGAGATAGTGGCCATCCGAAGTGGCAACAATGCCGTTGACATTGATCCCCTCAGCGCCGGGCGCATTCACATATGTCACCGGCGTGCCCGCGAACTTCAAGAACTCCTGGAGTTCATATTGTCCGGTTCTGGTGGGAGCAAGGCGATAAAGCACAGGGTTGACGGAGTCCGTCACATAGGCACTGCCATCTGGTGCGAAGGTGGTGTCGTTCAGGAAGGTCTGGCCTGTGCGGAGACCATTATCCAGCTTCGAAATGAGACGACCGGTTTTGGTGTTGTAGACAAACATCAAGCCGGTTTGCCGCCCTACTACCACCAAACGGTTGTTCGCGAAAAACATGCCCGTCGCAATGCTGCGACCATCCGCACCGCCGGGGGAGAACACCTCGAGGCTGGCCCTGGAGAACTTGCCTTTGTAGATCGTGCCCTCCTTCACGGAGCCTACAAAGAAAGAACCACTCGACTCATCCACCGTCACGCTTTCAGGATACACATTCGCGCTGTCAAGAAACGTGTGTAGGATGGGAGGCGCATATGGCCGGAGGGTCTCTTGCGCGTTGCTGTCCACCGCCAAAGTGAATAACGTGACGATGGCCAAAGCGAGACTCATGGCCCAAGAGGACAAAAGCAGTCTTCGGGGTTTGTGCGGCATGTGTACCTCCTTCGCGACGTTCATGGATGCTCATGCCTGACCGGTCATTGCTAAGTGTCTAACGACCAGCTTTGATGTCGTAGGCCCATAAGGTTCCGGCATCCCGAATGTAGAGTACTCCATTAGCAATCACCGGATGCGCATACGCCGTGTCCGAATAAGGCGTCCCCTGCGCAGGCTTCGGTTGATCCGACGGAGTGAATCGGCCCTTTTCCCGATACCCTTCCGGAGTGGCCTCCACCAACCCGACATCTCCTTTCCACGCGTGAACATATAAGAGCCCATCGGCATAGGCTACCGAAGACCTACCGAGACTGTCGGCCTTCCACATCACCTTTCCGGTCGTGAACTCAGCCGCGACTACCTTCTGCTCCGCCGGGTCACTGCCATAGAGGTAGTCACCGACCAGCACCGCTCCGCCGAAACCGCTCGGCAGCCCGCGCGCGAAGTAGACCTGTTCCATCGCGATTCCCTTGCCGTCTGGTTTCAAACGGACGAGACCGCCTCCTACGCCAAGTGCTCCGGCATACACATATCCGTCACGCACGACTGGGGTGAAAACCTGCGCCGGACCTTTGACCACATCCTTGTAGCGCCACAGAAACTCACCCGTCTTCGCATCCACTCCAACGAGGCCCTTGTTCAAAAACTGCACGTATTGCTTGCGACCGCCCCCTTGCATGACAATCGCTGACGCATAACCCGCCTGGTCACCACCGGGAACCGCCGATTTCCAAATCACCGCACCAGTCTTCTTGTTCAGCGCCACGATCGTGGCCTCAGCGCCGCCGGGGGTGACAACCACAACGTCACCGTCAACTAACGGAGACTCTGCATAAGCCCAGTCGTGCGGCTGTCCGCCGAAATCTTTCCGGAGGCTCTTCTGCCATCGAATCTTTCCGCTTTTTGCTTCGAGGCAAGCGAGGTCACCGTCCGAGCCCAGGGCGTAAATGAAATTTCCGTCAACAGTGGGAGTGGACCGGGCCTTCGGGTATTTCGGGTTCTGATCCGGATTGCCTACATTGCCGACGCGCGTGGTCCAGATGACTTTTCCATCCCGAGCTGAGAGGGCCTGGACAAACTCGTTATCCATGCCCCGATTGCTCATCAGGTAGATCCGAGTTCCAACCACCGACGGCCCTGAATACCCGTCACCAATGTCGTTCAATTGCCACAGCAGTTTCGGGCCCGCCGCCGGCCATTGTTTAAGCAGGCCACTCTCCTTTGAGATTCCGTTGCGTTCCGGTCCTCGCCACTGGGGCCAATCGGAAGCGGAGATACCTGTTTGGGCGGGCGTTCTAATGGACACTGCTGAGAAGCACAAAGAAAGCGCGGCAATGGTAGTTAGTAATCTCGAAGCCATCTCTTCTCCTTCAATCCAGCGTAAATGTAGATGAGTATTGGTACGCTGAGTTTTACGGAATGTTTCTTCAGGCTCCCTGCTTGACTTGAAGACGATAAGATTGTGAGGCCCCAGCAGTTTGTAGGTCGATGTTGCAACTCAGGTGGGGGCGGTCAGATTTGATCGCCCCCACATGGCAGTATTAGATTGTCCTGCTCCTGTCGTTAGTAATTGATCTTGCCGACGACGGTCAGGTCGAAACCGCCCGTTACCGGGTTAATGGTCACTACGAAGTTGGCGCTGCCGCTCGCTCCCTCGAACCGGCCCGTGCCTCCCACGAAGTAGAAGACTCCCTGATCAACACCCGCGATTGGATCCAGGATTCCGTCGATTTGAACTTTCAGCTTATCTCCGTTGGCAGCAGTGATCGTTGCTTCTCCGCTGGACCGTAACACGCCGTTGTCGGGAGTGTATTTAACGGGCCCGCTGACGGTCCACTGACCGAGGTGGGTTGCCGTGCCGGAGCCCGTGGCGATGGCGCCGATCAGGTTACCCGATTCATCAGTGATAAGAGTCGCAACACCCGACCCGTTTAGAGCGAACGGGCGCTCGACGGCTAACGCGGGGATCGTCCCGAGCAATAGGAAAAGCATTGCCATCAGAGTGCGTATTTTCGTAAAGCGTTTCATTGCCATTCTCCTTTTAAAGATATGAAGTTACTCATTTCCAAGTGACGTATAGAGTGATAACCATAGGTACGGCCTCATCTATACTTCTTCAAGCGCGGGGCCAATGTTGATGACCGGCTCCAGCCTCTTGTCACCCAAGAGTGGCGAGCAATACGAAAACATCACACTATGATTTTATCGGGATAGATTCGATCCCTTCGGACGGTGCTAGATGGGCTTTGCACGAAAAGTACGTCGGTGCTGCTCGGAATGCCTATGTTCATTGTCGGTCTCCTCCTATATATTTAGGTCCATGCGGGTTCTGCGCTTAATGGAAGATCTGTTAGCGATTGAAGCAGAAACAAAATTTTTGTTAGCTGCGAGCGATCGTTCTTACGAGCAAACATTGATGCAGGAATTGTTGAAGATATTCAAAGCGGCTGAACTTCTGTTTGGTCCGAGAGATACCTCATATCAACTATCTACTCCGCGCATTACTGAGTGTGCTACTTCGCGAACTTACATTTTGCGGCCGTTGCGAACCACAAGAATATATCTTAGTCGCGATTCCAGGATTAAGCCCTGGCTTGCTTCGTTGGAACTTGCCCATGAAGCGATTCATGTGCTGAGCCCCGTACCATTTGGTTGGGCACCGACAATCCTGGAAGAAGGCCTGGCAGAATGGTTCGCCCAGAGATATGTGGGTTGTGTTCATGGGCTGGTTTTTGAGAGGGGTTCTGATCCTAAGGCGGATGCGGTGATGCGGGCCGTTTCGAATCTGCTGGCTAAGAATGAATTGGTGATAAAGGATTTGCGAACTCGTCAACCGGTAATCTCAAAAATTGATGAAAAACTTCTGGTTGAAGTGGCTGGTCTCGAGCTTAATCAGGCAAAGTTTCTGTGTACCGACTTCCGAAGTTATTGGCGCCCACCGTCTCCGTTGGGCAAATTCGCGGCCCAAGGCGCTGAACGCGTCGCTGCCTGTCTACGCTCTATTTGGGACTAGTGAAACCGGGGCGTCAGCATAACCAGGGTACGTCTCTTAATCATATGAACAAGAATCAGCAGCCTGCGTTGTGTTTCTTCGTTGTCGCATTGATCGGACTCGGCGTTGTAGCCCTGGTGGTTGGGGATTTCGCCCTGGTATGGCAACCCGTACCCGAGTGGGTGCCGGCACGTCGCGCCATTGCGTACGGGACTGGCGTGCTGATGATTCTGCTCGGCACAGGATTGTCATTTCGTTCCAGCCGAGCGTGGTCTGTTCGAGTTTTGTTTGGTTACCTTTTTCTGTGGGCATTGCTAAAGGTACCCGGCGTCGTTGTCGCACCGAGAATTGAAGCGACCTGGCTTGGACTCGGTGAATTGACTCTACTGCTCTCAGGCGGATGGACCCTGTTTGCGCGGCTAGGGGATGTCGCGAAAGAATCGCCGCTCGGATTTCTCGGGGGCGAGCGTGGAGTCCGGATGGCGCGGATTCTTTTTGCGGTGTCGGTCGTTCCCATCGGGCTTTCCCATATTTTTTACGTGAAGGAAACAGCGGAGTTTGTACCGCACTGGTTGCCCTATCGGGAAGGCTGGGCGTATCTGACAGGCGCAGGTCAGATTGCGAGTGGACTTGGTGTTTTATTCAATGTGTTTCCGCGTGTCGCTGCCTGGGCTGAAGCAGGGCAAATCATGCTCTACACGTTGCTGATATGGGCACCAGCGATCGTGGCGGCACCCACAAAGCGTTTACCGTGGACTGCGTTTTTCATCTCGTGGATTATTGGCGCGGCGGCTTGGGCGGTGGCGCAGAATGTACCACCCAAAAAGTGAATGAGATTCCAAGCAGAGCGTCCAGATGACCGCCCTGATCTCAATCCACCCTCAACTGCGACACTATCTTTTCTCCCTTGCAACTGGGAAAAGGAAGTTTCAACTCCACACCATCAATGCCGCGATCAGCTTGCACCCGAATAGCTTCCGTTCTTCTGTCCAAACTTATCTCTCCGCTTACACGCAAAAGGTCAGGACAGTTCTTGAACTGATCTGGATTTAGTGTTACAGCGGCAGTTACTTCTCCAGACAAACCTTTCAAGACGTTCAGGGAAAAGTTTCCCTGCTCATCACTAATCGCGAAAGCACTGCCATCGATGGTCGCGTCGGTTTGCTCAGGAGAGAAACGGACGCGAGCAAAAACCACCGGCTTGCCGTCCGCTGAAAGTACCTTGCCGGCGACACTCACGGTCTCCTTCACTTCAGGAACATGAATATCAAGCAGATAGTTAGTGACGCCCTCAACAATAGTAATCACCTGGGCCTTCTCACGATCAACTACATCCGGATAGTAGAATCTTCGTAACGGCTCACGCGAACTGATCTTGTCGTCCTCGTTAATGACCACTACATAGCTCGCGAATGGTATCTCCTCGATCTCAAAACGTCCGTCAGCATCGGTGCAACCGATGCGTTCGAATTCCTCAGAAACCCTGGGTTGCGTGGGCAAGAGACGAAGACAAACAGATTCAAGCGGCTTCCCG
>Ga0070699_100006392_pt1 | contig 10264 bp, 10 predicted proteins | sample KBSK1503metaG_FD_65473 | JGI IMG/M metagenome (GOLD analysis project Ga0070699, IMG submission 65473) | Corn, switchgrass and miscanthus rhizosphere microbial communities from Kellogg Biological Station, Michigan, USA - KBS K1-50-3 metaG | ecosystem: Host-associated > Plants > Roots >... | reverse complement strand
TTCATCGCCAACGCGGCAAACTTCAGCGCGCTGCTGTTCAATTCGTTGCCGAATGTGAACTGGGCCGGGTTCTATTTTCTGCACGGTGAGGAGCTGGTGCTTGGTCCATTCCAGGGGAATCCGGCGTGTGTGCGCATTCCGCTGGGCACCGGTGTATGCGGCGTGGCGGCGCGGCAGTGTGAGACCATCATCGTCCCGAATGTACATGAGTTTCCGGGTCATATCGCATGCGACGTCGCTTCAAACTCCGAGATCGTCGTGCCATTGTTTGATGGCGAACGATTGCTGGGCGTGCTCGATCTCGATAGTACGATCATCGGTAGATTCGACGACCAGGATGCGGAAGGATTAAATGAACTGGCAACGGTGTTCGTGGCCCATGAAGAGGGATTGGGACTTTAATCACAAAAAGGCACAGCTGCTTTTTGACTCGCGTAATGAGACAGGGTTTACATGATTTTCAGGATTCACATGATGGAGTCCTGTCAATCCTGTACATTCTGTAAATCCTGTCTATATGAACTCTCCGCATCCACGACGCTGGCGCGCACTCGCCCTACTCTCGATCGCGGAGTTGCTGGGAATGACGCTCTGGTTCAGTGGCTCGGCCGTCGTTCCCGAACTGTCAATCGAATGGCGACTCTCGCCGTCGCAGATCAGTTGGCTAGCGATTGCCGTTCAACTCGGCTTTGTTGCTGGCACGCTCTTCAGCGCCACCTTCAATCTTCCGGACATCATCAGCACGCGACACCTTTTCGCCGTCTCTGCATTTCTGGGCGCGGCTGTTAATGGCGTATTCGGTTACTACGTTCACGATCCAGGGACAGCGATTGCGCTCCGCTTCGTGACCGGCATTTGTCTGGCCGGAGTCTATCCGCCGGGAATGAAGATCATGGCGACCTGGTTTCGCGAGCGGCGCGGCATGGCGCTCGGCGTCCTGGTCGGAGCGCTGACGATGGGGAAGGCGACGCCTTATCTCGTCAACGCTGTGGGAAGCAACAACTGGCGCGCGAACATGCTCTTCGTCTCACTGCTGGCGGCCATCGGCGGACTCGTCGTGCTGTTCTTTGTGGAGGATGGTCCATACGCGCTGCCCCCGGCGAGGTTTGATCTGTCGCAGGTTGCCCGAGTGTTTAGTAATCGTGGCGTGAGGCTGGCGAGTTTTGGTTACTTCGGTCACATGTGGGAACTTTACGGCATGTGGATCTGGATCCCGGTGATGATTCGCGCGAGTCTCGCCGCGCACGACGGTGATCCACGACTCGCGGAGCTGGGATCGTTCATTGTTATCGGAGCGGGCGCGATTGGTTGTGTGATCGCGGGTTTGATCGCCGATCGTGTGGGACGAACGCTCGTGACGTCGTGGGCCATGGCGATCAGTGGCACGTGTTGTCTCGTGATCGGGTTGCTTTACGGCGGCAGTCCGTTGCTGCTGCTGGTCGTGGCTGCAATCTGGGGCGCGACGGTGGTGGCTGACTCGGCACAGTTTTCGACGTGCGTCACTGAGCTGGGCGATCCGCAGTACATCGGCACCGCGCTGACGATCCAGATGTGCGTCGGGTTTTTGCTGACGACGATCTCGATCGAGTTGATCCCGAAGGTGGCGAGTGCGAAAGGCTGGCGTTATGCGTTCATGATTCTCGCGCCCGGGCCGCTGTTTGGAGTGATTTCGATGCTGAGGTTGAGACAGTTACCCGAAGCGATCAAGATTGCGCATGGAAAACGTTAACGCAGATGACGCGGATTGATCCGCGATTGTTTGCGTAAATCCGCGGCCTATATTATTCTCTCGGCCACAGGTGATTTCGATGAAAATTGTCCTCTTCCTCAAAACTTGGCTGAAGCGAGCTTGATTTTCGCTTAGGCGCTCCTTTTTTCCCTACACAATCGAAGTGTGTTTCCGAGTGGTCCCGTTTTCCGGGCGATCCACTTTGAGGGTCGATCATGCAACAACCAGCTATCGAAGTGCGCAACCTTTGCAAACGTTTCCGCAAACGCAGCGGTTTTCGGAAGAAGTCTGAGCTTATGGCGGTGAACGACGTCTCGTTCCACGTCATGCCGGGTGAGACCTACGGACTGCTGGGACCAAACGGTTCGGGCAAGTCGAGTTTGATTCGCGTTCTCTCGACTTTGCTGATCGCCGACAGCGGTTACGTCCGTTTGCTCGACTTCACTCTGCCCGAACAGGCGGACGAGGTGCGGCGGATCATCGGGCGTGTGAGTGTCGATGCGGCGTTCTACAAGAAGCTCTCGGCGCGCGAAAACCTGCTTTACACGGCGCTGCTTTACGGTCAGAAGGCGCGTGAAGCGGAGAAGCGCGTACTGCAGATTCTCGATGAGTTGGGAATGGAAGATTCGAAGTTCTCAACGCCGCTCGAGGAGATGAGTCGCGGTATGCAGCAGAAGATCAGCATCGCGCGGGCGTTGATGATCAATCCGCCGTTGCTGTTGCTTGACGAGCCGACTACGGGTCTCGATCCGAGGAGTCGTCGCGACGTGCAGTCGTTCCTCGAAGACTTACAGGCTCGCGAAGGAACGACGATCCTGCTGACCACACACGACATGGCCGAAGCGGAACGTTTGTGTGTGCGCATCGGTTTCCTGGCCCACGGCAAGCTCGTGGCCGAGGGAACCGCGGAGCAATTGAAGCGGCGCGCCGGCGCGGCAACGTTGGACGATGCCTTCATCAAGCTCACGGGCGAAGAGCTCGTCGAAGATGAAGCAGAAATGGCATTAGTGGAGGACTGAGCAATGGAAGCAGTAATGCGACAGACGTGGGCCTTCCTGTTTCGCGGGTATCACATCACCCGTCGTTACATTGGCTGGGTCATCGTTTTCAACTTTTATGCCCTCGTGACGTCGGCAACTGTAGCGTTGATCGGCGTCGCCGAGAACAATTACCAGCTGACCTTGACGCTGATTGTCGGAGCGTTGCTGTGGAACTATCTCTCCCGACTCTACGAGGAGATCGCAATGTCGATCGCTTACGAGCGCTGGGAAGGAACCCTGGAGTACACGTTCATGGCGCCGGTATCGCGAGCCGTACATCTGCTCGGCGTGAGTTTGTTTTCGCTGCTGAACAGTATCGTGACGAGCATTATCGTGCTGGTCGGACTCATGCTGTTCACGAATCTCAATCTGCGAGGCGCGAATCTTCCCGGCGTGCTGGTAGTGCTGGCCGTGAGCACCGTTGCATTCGTTGGCCTGGGACTGTTCGCGGCAGTGTTTCCGGTGATGAGTGCGGAGCGAGGCGCGGAAGCGACGCATATCTTTCAGGGCTCGCTTCTGCTGGTTTCGGGAGTTTATTATCCGATCGAAGTCCTGCCACACTGGTTGCAACCGCTGTCGGCGATCTCACCGGCGACTTACACGTTGTCTGCCTGCCGGAAATTATTCGGCGTGGGCAACAGCAGCTCGACGGCGGAGCAGCTCGCCGGCGCGCCGTTGTCGGCCGTGTCGCACGAGTTGCTGGTGCTGGCCTTGATGGGCGCGATACTCTTGCCGCTGGGACTGGTGGTCTTCATGCGCATCGAAGGTTGGGCCAAGAAGACAGGAAAGTTGAAACGAACAGGATGAGCGGATGGCGAAACGCGAGAGCCTCGACGAACTGAAAGCACGTACACGCGTCGTTATCCGGCGACTCAAACGGGCGTATCCGGGTGCGAAGTGTTCACTGAATCACTCGAACCCGTTTGAGTTGCTGGTCGCGACGATTCTTTCGGCGCAGTGTACCGACGAACGGGTCAACATCGTGACGGCGGATCTGTTTCGGAAGTACCGCAAGCCGGAAGACTATCTGAAGGTGGGGCCGCGTGAGCTCGAGAAAGACATTCAGTCGACGGGCTTCTTTCGCAACAAGACGAAGTCGTTGCAGGGCACGGCGAAGCTGTTGACGGAGCAATATGGCGGCGAGGTTCCACAGACGATGGATGAGTTGCTGGAGCTGCCGGGAGTGGCGCGGAAGACGGCGAATGTAGTGTTGGGAAATGCGTTTGATATTCACGCGGGCGTGGTGGTGGACACGCACGTGACGCGCCTCTCGCATCGCCTCGGGTTCACGCGAGAGAAGACCGCGGAAAAGATCGAGCAGGATTTGATACCGATCGTGCCGAAGAAGGATTGGGTGATCTTCCCGCACCTGATGATTTACCACGGACGAAAGATCTGCAAAGCGCGGAATCCGTTGTGCGCGGAATGTACGGTGGAAAAACAATGCCCGTCTTCGTATTTGAAAACTGGAGTGATACCTGGAAGCTGAACGAATATTTCACGCAAAGGCGCAAAGGATAAAAGATAAAGGCGCAAAGAAAACTGGTTCTCTTGCGCCTTTGCGTCTTCCTTAGCGCCTTTGCGTGAAAAAAACTACGGCTTTGCAACCGCCTGGATTGCGGCTTGCGAGGCCTGTTGGACCAGCGGCGTAATGATGTCCTCGCCGGCTGATTTGGCTTTGCCTTTGAATTGTTGTGCAAAGCTGGGGGTGGTGCTGCCGGGTCGCTCCAGTCTCACATCGAGCGTCATTTCATCCTTGGCTTTAATGTTTTGCGCCACGACCACGCTCGTAGTGTTGGCGGCAACTACCGCTGCGGTTCCGTGACCGTAGCCGACACCGCTCGCGATCGAAGACGCAGAGTTGCCCAACATGCTTCCGAAACCACCGCCGCCTTTCTTGTGCGAGACATTCGCGAAGACAACGTAGTCACATTCCTTCTGCTTTGCCTCAGCCTGAATCGCGGCGCCCGTCGCTTCCAACGGAACCGCTTCGACGTTCGTACCTTTTAGTTGCTGAAGCAACGTGTTTCGCACTGCAACCGCGAGCTCACCCGCGTTCATTGCTTCAGCGACGTTGCCCGTTTTCACGGTTGCGACTCCGAGACGAATGACGCCAGCGCGTTTAGGACCGAGCGATGTTGACGGAGTCGGATTCGGTGTGTTCGCACTCGTCACCGCTGCTGACGCAGCAGACTCATTATTCGACGGATTGTTTGCTCCGGGTGTGGCGTAGGCGGCAGCGAAAGCGCTCGCGAAGTCGTCCACCTGTCGATAACCCTCCGGCACGTCGAATAAACTCGCGTCGAGGGTCGCCTGTGAGAATTCGACTACTTCGTTAGTCGTCGAAAAACTCTGCGTCCCATTGGGACCAAACATCGTCATCTTTTCCCAAACCGGAAAACCTTTCTTCGCCAGACCGATCGTTTTGGTTTCGTAACGATCGCGACACCCGCCGGTCGCCTTTGGCTGCGGAGGGGTGTAGGCGCGGTTGCTGTCGCAATCGAGTGCGAAGGCGGCGTCGATGTACCACCCGTCGATCTCCATCCTGGTGTTGGTGGTCGAGCAGGCATCGGGCGACGACTTCATTTCCATCGTCGTGATGATGTGACGCGCGTTATAGCCAAACATCTGTTTGCGCTCGCCGGTGTCTTTGGTAGTGACGGTAGATGTGACCACGCCGCCTTTCGTGACTGCCGTGTTTGGTCGCGCGGGGGTCGCTCCGGGTGTCGTGCTGGTTGCGGCCGGGTCGTCGTACGGCTGGATCATGTACATCTTCGCGTCCGGCATGATCTGGATGTTGCGGCGCAGGTCACATTGCTGGATCACAACCATCTGACCGTTGTTGGTTTCGCTGCGCTGGCGTTTGCCTTTTATATAACTCGTGTTTTCGTAAGTTTGTCCGCCATTGGTTTGGCGTGATTTGACTTTGGTATCAGCACTGGCAATTCCCGTGATCGTCAGCAGGCAGCCGATGGAGATTGCGGTTCTGAATAATGTCGTTTTGAGCATAGACCTGTCTGTACTTCTCCTGATTGTGTGTTGTGTGTGATGGGGAGACGCCGCCATTTGGGCTTCTCAATTGTAAACGCGCAAGCGAAATCCGAAAAGGCTCAAATCGAAAGGCAGTTTTTTCACGCAAAGGCGCAAAGAAAAACGCAAAGACGCAAAAGGGAAAGGCAATTCTGCCTGGCGTCTTTGCGTCTTTTCTTTGCGCCTTTGCGTGAAAAAACTGCGGCGGCTAGAATCTTGCCCACCGTGAGCTATAGATTCCCCTGGCATCGGCTCAGCGACGAACAGTTGCTTGACCTGCGCATCTGCGACCTGCCCATCAAAATCAAGGGGTCGTTTCTGGAGCCCCATATAAAAAGGCTTTACGGCGAGCTCAATTCCCGTGGAATTCGCTTCAAACCGCACGTTTGGCTGGCGGAAGAGTGGTTTTCGCCGGATCGGGTACCGGGCATCGCGATCCCCTTTTATCTCGCCCATCCGCGCCTGATAAAGCTTGAACGGAAGCAAATGCTGGAGGTTGAAGGCGGCACTGACACCGAATGCCTGCGCATCCTGCGTCACGAAGCTGGCCACGCGCTCGACACCGCTTTCCGGCTTCACTTCAAGCGCCAGTATCGCGAACTCTTCGGCTCGTTTGCGCAACCGTATCCTGACTTCTACAAACCCAAGCCCAGGAGCCGGAGGTTTGTCCTGCACCTGCCCGCATGGTACGCGCAGGCTCATCCGGCGGAAGACTTCGCCGAGACTTTCGCCGTCTGGCTCACGCCGCGTTCACAATGGCGTCGCCGTTATCGCGGCTGGCCCGCGTTGCAAAAGCTCGAATACATTGACGAGCTGATGACGAGTCTCGCCGGCACGAGGCCAAGAAACAGGACGCGTACTAAAGTTGAACCACTCTCTGCGCTCAAAGTAACGCTGCGCGAACACTATCGTCGCAAACGCGAGCGCTACGATTTCGAGTGGCCCGCAGTTTACGATCGCGATCTCAATCGCATCTTCTCGGACGATCCGCGACATAAGTCAAAACAGAGTGCGGCAATTTTTCTGCGCAAGGTGCGGCGCGAGGTGCGGCAGATCGTTGCGGAAGGCACCGGCGTGCATCAGTACACGATAGACCACGTGCTGCAAAACATGATCGATCGATGTAAAGAATTGAAACTTAGAGTAGCAACCCCCTTTCGCGAAACGCGCCGACGTGTCATGATAGTGCTGACTGTGCAAGTAATGAACGTGCTCCATTCAGGTTATCATCGCATAGCCGTATGACCTTTGAGCCACGCAAGAAACTGCGCATCATCGTGCTAGTTCACGAAGACCTCGTGCCTCCCGATTCGTTGGACGGTCTTTCCGACAAAGAAAAACTGGAAATCAAAACTGAATTCGACGTTGTCTCGACGTTGAAGACGATGGGCCATGAGGTCTATCCCATCGGTCTCTACAATCAGCTTAACGTCATCGGCAATGCGTTGATGGAACACAAGCCTCACATCGCTTTCAACCTGCTCGAAGAGTTTCATGGTTATCCACTTTACGATCAGCACGTAGTCAGTTATCTCGAGCTGATGAAGCAGGCTTACACCGGTTGTAACCCGCGCGGCATGACCCTGGCTCACGACAAAGCGCTCACGAAGATGATCCTCTCGTATCACCGTTTGCTGGTGCCGAACTTCGCGGTCTTTCCGATGAATCGCAAGGTGCGACGTCCGATGCGTTTGAAGTTTCCGTTGCTGGTGAAGTCGATCAGTGAGGAAGGTTCGGTTGGGATCGCGCAGGCGTCGATCGTGCACGACGATGAAAAGCTGACGCAGCGTGTGGAGTTTATTCATCGTCAGAACAAGACCGCTGCGATTGTCGAGCAGTACATCAAGGGGCGCGAGATCTACGTGGGTGTGATTGGCAATCAGAACATTCAAACGTACGCGCCGTGGGAGCTCGTGATGGAGAAGCTGCCGGAGGGAGCAGAGAATATCGCGACGCTCAAGGTGAAGTGGGATCCGGCATACCAGGAACGCGTGGGTGTCGCGACGCGAGCGGCGGAACTGACGCCGGAACAGCACAAGACGCTCGAGCGGTTGTCGAAACGAATCTATCGTTATCTTTTCCTGAGTGGGTATGCGCGTTTGGATTATCGGATGACTGAGGAAGGGCAGTTCTATTTACTGGAGGCGAATCCGAATCCTCAGATCGCGCATAACGAGGACTTCGCGGATTCGGCGGAGTACTCGGGCGTGCCTTACGATCAGTTGCTGCAGAAAATCATCACCGTCGGGTTGAACTACGCGGGCCGCGCATAAACTGGGAAGCGCCGGCGTATTGCTTCTTTAATACAAGCATACAGACGAATCTAATTTTCAAGGTTGTTGGGAGTTTTCTGCCCCATGACGTTAGCTCTTACTCTGCTTTTTACGGTTAACTTATTCCTTCGGGTTCAGAACGCGCAGCGGTTGTCTCACGCAAAGGCGCAAAGCCGCAAAGGAAGACGCAAGGTTCATGAATAAATCTTTGCGTCTTTACGCCTTTGCGTGAAACCTCTTAAGTATATTAGTCCTTCACATTGACCGAATATCTGAGGCCATTCGGCCGCTTCTCCCCATAAACACTGTTTTAAGTCGCAACTGATTCGTGACTCCTTTCAGTGCAAACCTTTGCACTGTAAGGCGTTTGGTCACGAAACAGTCACATTGCCGCTTGAAGCCCCAGGTCTCAGCCGCTAAGATGCCAAAGTCTTTTTGCGGTGCCCGCCTCACATAGCAATAACCAAAATTAGAACTTTAAGAAAAGAAGGTAGTTCCCTGTCTATGGTGTTTCAAAAACTGTTCCCTCGTGTACTGATTGCCAGTTTGGCTCTCGCGATTCTGTCCAGCTCAACCTTTGCCCAAACTCGTCCACGAGTAACAGTGGCGAATAACGAAGCTAACGAAGTTTCGTGTTCGCCGGATGATTCCATTGCCTTGTCAGCGGACGTCGCTGATTCAAAGCCTGCCTGGGACTCCAAACCCAAGCCGACCATTGACGTTGCGCCTTCAATCGGGGTTTCGAACTCAGCGTTTCTTAAGTTTGAGCCGCTACTGTTGACTGCGATCGACGAGCGTTTGGGCTCGCCCTATCGCTGGGGCGCGACCGGGCCTAACCGTTTTGACTGTTCCGGGTTTGTGTGGAGCATCTTCCAGGCGAGCGGGATCAGCTTTGAACGAGAGAGCGCACGCAGCCTGTTTGCTCACTTCGAAGCGCCGCTTGAGGGCGAGCAGTTCAAGTTTGGAACGCTCGTGTTCTTTAGTGGCCTGACACACGTCGGCGTGGTTGCTGACGAGCGTGGCTTCTATCACGCGTCACGCCGCCACGGAGTTATCTATTCAGAGTTTAACGATTATTGGTTGAAGCGCATCGACGGTTTCCGCCGCGTGCCGCTCCCGGTACAGATCGCTCAGAAATAAATAAGCCACAGATGAACGCGGATAAACGCAGATCTGATCTGCGTTTATCCGCGTTCATCTGTGGCTTATTTTGTGTTTGGTAGTGGCACGAAGCCGGCGCGATGTTCATCGTCACGCGCTTCCCAGACGACGATAATCTTTTCAATCGCGACGTAGCACAGGTGCCCCTCGTCATCACGGAGGTGCAGCACACCCATCTCGACCTTGAGCACCTCACCGCGCAAACTCGACGCGCCGCCGCAGTACACATCGATCCTCTTACCGATAAACTTCGAAAGAAAGTCTTCCACTGTCTTACTTCTTTCCGTTCCTGAATGTGATCTTCACCAGTGGAAGCGTATTCGGATCGTCCTGTTGCTCACGCTCGAATTGCAACAGATCGTAATAGGCACAGCGTTTTGTGATCGGAAACTCTCTGCACACTGCCGGCCGCGCGTGATAAATACCGCAGCCACGAGTCTCGGGATTGATGAACTGGCAGGCTTCGCCAAACAACTTATCGCGCTTGCGGCGCAGCACTCGTTCCTTTTCGTAGATCTTTGTGTAACGCACGGTCGCCACTTCTTCAGTGACGTTAAAATATTTCGCCAGGCGGCGAATATCGCGCGGAGTTACCTGCACGCGCTCGTACACCGAACAACAGAACGCGGGGCAATCAACACAGTCGTAATAGCTCTTCGTCTTGGCCTTCGGACTTTGACCCATGATCGCTCGTCGTCTCCAGTCAACCTACTTTCGTTTTGATTTTTTGTATTCCGCGAGCAACAAGCTCATGAACTGTTCGCGCTTCTCATAGAGACGTTTCGGCTCGCGCGGTTCATGGCGAGTAAGAGCATAAGCGGTAATGAGCGGAAGCGCTACCGTAGAATCGAGATAACACACAACTGCATCAGGAAGTCGATCGGGATCGACCTTGCCCCACGACACTGCTTCGCCTGGCGTAGCTCCGGAAAGGCCGCCGGTGTCGGGACGCGCATCGGTTACTTGCAGGAAGTAATCGTGTCCGCGTTCGTCGATGCCGAGCACTTCCTGGATCTGCGGTTCAGTTTGCA
>Ga0070699_100006390_pt1 | contig 10269 bp, 9 predicted proteins | sample KBSK1503metaG_FD_65473 | JGI IMG/M metagenome (GOLD analysis project Ga0070699, IMG submission 65473) | Corn, switchgrass and miscanthus rhizosphere microbial communities from Kellogg Biological Station, Michigan, USA - KBS K1-50-3 metaG | ecosystem: Host-associated > Plants > Roots >... | reverse complement strand
AGTGAGCCGAGGTCCTTATCCATGCCGATCCCGTAAGCGCCGTCCATGGTCGCGACCTTGAGCACCTCGCGCGGCGTCATCCCACCCGTCGCCATTGCCCACAGCTCCCAATGGCAACCCAGGCCGTCGAGCTGCCCGTGGCACCCCATCCCGACGTTGCCGCCGGCGCGCAGGACGGCCGCCGCCGACGCCGCGATGCGCGGGAACACGTACTGATTGTCCCGGAACCACGGGCGGCGCTCGGCGCGCTGATCGATCTCCTCGTGCGGCAGGAACCGCCGCATCTTCGCGTTGTCGTGGATGTCGAAGTGCTCGTAGAAGTAGTTCTCACTGAACGGTCCGCCGTACGATACGAGCAGCGTGGGCGTGTACGTGATCCCCGATTGCGCCGCGAGCTGAACAGCGTCGTTGTACAGCGGCATGATCGGGAACGCGTGCTCTGAGCCGGGATAGCCGTCGAGCTGGACGGTCTGGTTCATCTTGAAGTCCAGCCCGCCCTCGATCGTTGGCATGAGCCCCAGCTCCTTCGCCGCCATGATCACCCATTGCCGCTGCTTGCGGTTCCCCGCCATGTACTGCTTGATCGTGTTGGTGTGGTAGAACTCGCTGTAGCGCTTGAGCGTGTTACGCACGTCGTCGAGGCTGGTCCAGTTCTCCTCGAGGAACGCGCCGAACACGCCGGGGCCCGTGTGATAGATACGCGGGCCGATCAGGTCACCCGATTCGACCTGATCGGCGTAGGTCAGGACGTCCGTGGTGGAAGTCTGGGGATCGCGCGTCGTCGTCACGCCCCAGGCCAGGTTCGCGAGATACTTCCACACCTGCGTTTCGTGAATCCCCCACGTCGGCCAGGGGTGCGCGTGGATGTCGATGAATCCGGGCACGATCGTCTTGCCGGAGACGTCGATCACCGCGGCGCCGGCGGGCGCGGTGCAGGTCGCGGCCACGCAGACGAGGCGGTTCTCCGTCACGACCACATCGCCCTTCTCGATCAGCTCGTCGCCCTTCATCGAGACGATCCGCGCGCCCCGCAGCACCACCGACCCCCGCGGCACGTCACGCGGCACCTTCACGGTGACGTCCACGCGTTCGGCGTCGTACGCGGGCAGCTTGGTCAGCGAATCGACGCGCGCCTTGCCCACGGAGTCCGGCTTGTCCTTGGTGGCCTGCTTGAGCGAATCGGCGCGGATCGAATCGGCGCGCGCCTTGACCTTGCCGAGCGAGTCGGCCAGGGCCGGATTGTACCGGAAGAAGCTGCGTCCGACCGACCAGTAGACCGTCTTGCCGTCCGGCATCCAGCCGATGAAGTCCCCGCCGATGCGGGTGAGCCGATGGACGGGGAACGTCGCGGCCGCGGTATCCGCGACATTGATCGCGGGAGGCGTCGCGCCCACCAGCGGCAACGTGACGAGGTACACGTAATTGCTCGACGTGGCGAGCACCCGTCCCGAATCCGGCGCGATCAGCACCTCGTCGGCCGGGAACGGCTCCGGGGTCGGCAGGAAGCTCGGCGTGAAGCCCGTGACCTTGATGTGCACCCGGCGGTCGGTGCCGTCGTAGCGCATGGAGACCAGGCCCTCGTTCTGCTCATAGAGATAGATCCGGGTCGCGTCCCGACTGAAATGCGGCCGGCCACCGCCGGCGATGGGCGTCACACGCGTGGGTGCCCCTCCCGCGGCCGGGAGCCAGTCGAGCTCGTAGCCCGGACCGAGGCGCTCCGCCACGCGCGACGAGCGCGGCCCCTTGATCACGACGATGCGCTGGCCGTCCGGGGACCAGCCGGGATGGTCGAAGAACGCGGGGTCCGGCGTGAGCCGCTGCGGCCGGCTCCGCCCGTCGGCCCGCACTTTTTCGACGTAGCCGCCCTCGTCGCTCCACGTGACGTACGCGATCCACTGCCCGTCGGGTGACCACGCCGGGACCTGTTCGTGCACGGTGTCGGTCGTCACGCGCCGCGGCGTGCCGGAGGGCAGGTCCATCACGTAGATCTTGTCGAGCGCGCTGAACGCCAAGCGCTTCCCGTCCGGCGAGGGGCTCGCATCGCGGATCTGCTTGACGAGGATCTGCCCGGTGTCGACGCGCGTCTCGAAGCGCACGAGCGGTCCCAGATCCTGGTGCACTTTGGCCGTAAACGGGATCGGGGTCACCTGGCCCGACGGGACTTCGACGCGCCAGATCTTCCCGCCGTATGAAACGACGAGCGCCCTCGAATCCGGCGTGAACGACGAGCCGGGCATCAGGTCTCGGGTGAAGCGCGATTCCTGGTCGTCGCGCTGGACCGGATAGACGAGCCATTGCTCGTCGCCGGACGTGAGGTTGCGCAGGCGCAACCCGGTCTCCGCGTCGTGGCGCGTGGCGAACACGAGCCACTTGCCGTCCGGCGAGAGGACCGGCCGCATGGCGCTGCCGTAGAGGTCGGTCTGGTTGAACACCTTTCCGGTTTGCCGATCGTAGATTGCGATCTCCCACTCCGGCAGGTCCAGGTTGTACCCGAAGCCACCCCGGTGCCGGGCGTACCACAGGTAGCGGCCGTCGGGCCCGAACGCGGCCCCGAGGGCGTTGTTCTGGGTGCCGCGCCCCGGCGGGCCCGGCGCCGGTGCCTTGTCGTCCTTGGTGAGGCTCACGCCCGAGCCGCCGTCGCGGTGATACAGCCAGATCTCGTAGGTGCTGCCGATCGGCATCGATGTCTTCGACGCCACGACGTACTGCCCGTCGGGCGTCCATTCCGGCGAGGCGTACAGGTTCCGGTCGCCCTTGGTGAGGGCGCGGGCGTTCGAGCCGTCGGCGTCGCACAGCCAGATATTCTCCGAGCCCGAGCGATCGGAGAGGAACACGATGGTCTTACCGTCCGGCGAGTAGCGGGGCTGCGAGTCGAACGCCGGCCCGGAGGTGATTCGCTTGGCCTCCCCTCCCGACACGGGCATGGTGTACAGATCGCCGAGCAGCTCGAAGACGATCGTGCGCCCGTCGGGCGAGACGTCGAGCGAGATCCACGTGCCCTCGGAGGTCGTGAAATCGACGCTCCGCGTGGGCTTGAGGGGCAGCTCATCGGTCTTCGGCTTTGACGTATCCGGGCTCGCCCCGGCGGCGGCGCGCTGGGCGGGAAGGGACACAAAGGGAATGGCGGCGGCGAGGAGCGTCGCGAGCAACGGCCTATGCATCACTGACTCCGGGTAGGAGCGACGGCGTGCTGGGAACGGGGGGTAAACCTGAGGCGCCCGTGCGGCACCGTCAAGCGAGCTGCACGTCACGCGGCCGAGGGGAGTTGACAAACCCGGTACCCATGGCGATGATCCCTCCCGAGCGATAACGAACCAGAGACTTGCTTCGAGGACCTGGGCTACCGCCCAGGTCGCGTTGTTTCTGGGGCAGGACACTCAGACTGGAGAAGCCCGGATGGAAGTGACCGTAGGCGACGGCGATCGGCTCGAGTACGTGCTGAAGAAGTTCCGCCGTCAGATCACGAAAGCCGGACTGTTCCAGGACATGAAGCGCAAGCGCTTCTACGAGAGTCCGGGCGCTCTACGGCGACGGAAAGACAAGGCAGCGGCGCGCCGCAAGGTGAAGTCCGCACGACGTCGCGAACACCATTAAGTCAGGAGTTTTCAGCAGATGGCACGCATTACCGGGGTCGTGAAGTGGTTCAACGATGCGAAGGGCTTCGGCTTTATCACGCCGGAGAACGGTGAGAAGGATTGCTTCGTGCACCACACTGCGATCCAAGCAAAGGGGTTCAAGTCGCTCGCCGAGGGCGAGCGCGTCGAGTTCGACGTCGTGCAGGGGCAGAAGGGTCCCGCGGCGCAGAACGTCGTGAAGCTCTAAGCCACGGATCAGCAACAAAAAACGGCGCCGTCCTTTCGGACGGCGCCGTTTTGCTTCCCCTCGTTACTTGAGCACGATACGCATCGTCTGCGTCTCGAGATCGAGGTCCCAGCTGGTGATGCGGGGACGGAGGAACTCGTCGCAATCGCGGGGCGTGAGCGACTCCGCATCTGCGTCCAGAAACTCGAGCAGGCGCATCCGCGCCTCGAGGTAGGTGCAGCCGTCCCGTGTCGCGGCCATGCGGAGCCCCACCTCGTCCTCGAGCTTACGATTCACGAACCCCTGCGCCACCTGCAGCAGCCGGCCCACGATGAGGTGCTCGAGCTCGCCGCCGTCCGGCCGATTGAGCCGCCGCAGGATGGCCCGTTGCCGTTCCGGCAGACACAGCTCGAGGACCTGCCGGCTCACGTCGGCGTCCGGCCGCCGCCGCCCCGCGGGGCCGGCCGCCCGTTCGGCGCGCGCGCAGGTGGGGAGGTCGTTCCGGTGGAGCCGCAAGAACTTGGTCATCGGGGCGTACAGGTCAGTCCGACCTGGTGCCGGCGGCCGCCGCCGGCCCGCCACGAGGTCCGCCATATAGTCTTCCGAGACGTTGACCGCCTCCGCGAGCTCCCGGGGGGTGCGCTTCAGCTCCCGCAGTCGGCGCCGGAGCAATTGACCCACCTTGACGGGCTGCTTGAGGGGGAGGGCTGCAGGCATCTCAGATGGCTCCTTTCGAGGGGCGTAAAAAAACCGCAGGTGCGCGTCCGGCGGCAACGGCACACCGCGGCGAAAACGCCTCTAAATATCGCTAGGACAGGGCGTTATTGGTACCCCCGGGTGTGAGTTTTTGGCCTACGCCTCGTTTTTGTGCAAGGACGATAGACCCAACGGTGATGATCACTGCGAAGCTGAACCATTGGATCGCATAGGAAAGATGCGGGCCATCGGAGAGGTCCGGAGCCGGCCAACGCCTGAGACTGGACGGTCGGACCGTCGGACGGTCGGACGGGAGTTGCTGAAGGACAAATGGCAGGAGGCGGTAGGGCACCGAATCCCGCAGGGTGGCGGGATTCACGTCTCCCCGTGAGCGGGGAGCGGCGACTCCGATTCCGGAGACCTCGGCACTGTCCCCCTCGCGATAGGCTCCCTGGTCAACGTGGTACCCATCGGGTGATGGAGCCCAACCCCGGTCCACCAGCACGGCCGAGCTATCGGGGAGTCGTAACGGAGTGATGAGATCGACTCCCGGAATGCCTTCGTAGCTCCGTCCATGCCAGAGCCGTTCGTGCCCGTAATCGTACGCGCCACGGGCAAAGAGGCGTCGATCGCGAGCCGAGTCGGCCGAGATCGACCCAGTGATGGAGAGCGGTGGTTCGGTCCGGCGGGCGAGCACTTGAGCATTCCGCGCGCGCCGTTGTCGCAGGCGGTCGAGCTGCCACACGCCGAGCCGGACGCAGAGCGCCGCGACGACGAGGGCACCCACGAGCGCGGCCCGGTCCCGCCACTCGAGCGCCATTACCCCGTGGCCCGGACGAGGGCCAGCTTCTCGGCGCGAGACAAGCGGCGCAGCGCGGCTTCTCGCCGCAGCGCCGCCGACCGATCCGGCTGCCGCTCCTCGTAGACCAACCGCACCGGGCGGCGCGCCCGAGTGTAAGCGCTTGCGGTGCCCGCCCGGTGTCGCGTCAGACGCCTCGAGAGGTCGTTGGTGATGCCGGTATAGAGCGACCGATCGCGACACCGCAGCATGTACACGGTCCAGCCTTGTCCCTTAGTCGAGCTTCGCATCGAGGGTGATCTGCGGAATCCCCGACAGGGCGCGCGAAACCGGACAGTTTCGCTTCGCATCCTCGGCGGCTCGCTGGAACCCCGCCTGGTCGAGGCCGGGCACCGTGCCGCGGACCTTGAGCTCCATCTTCGTGATAGTCGGCGTGCCGTTCACCATGTCCATGGTGCATGCCGCGCTGGTTTCGACGCGTGAGACTGGTTTGCCGGCCTTCTCGAGGCCCGCGGAGAGCGCCATGCTGAAGCACGCGGCGTGCGCCGCCGCAATGAGCTCCTCGGGGTTGGTGCCCTTTTTTCCTTCGAACCGGGTCGCGAACGTAAACGGGCCGTTGAAGGTGCTGCTCCCGGCCCGGAAGCTCCCCTTTCCGTCTTTCAGTTTTCCTTCCCAGACCGCACTGGCCTGACTCGTAGGCATGTTTCGACTCCGTTGACAATGAGATGCGCGAAATCTGGCGGAACCGCCGGGGGGGCGCTACGCTTGTGGCACGAGGAGGCATCCCAGATGGCCACGAAGAAGAAGTCCCGGCGTCCCACTCGGAAGCGTCCGGCGCGGCGCGCCCGGCCGGCGGCACGCGAGCGGCGCACCGAGCGCCAGCAGCCCGAGTCGTTGCGGCTTCGCTCGATGGCCGCGTCGCTGACGGTGCGTGACCTGGACCGCAGTATCGCATGGTACCGCGATGTGCTGGGATTCGTCGTCGGCGAGCGGTGGGAGGAGAACGGGCAGGTACGTGGCGTGCAGATGAAGGCGGGGGCGTGCGACCTCATGCTCGGGCAGGACGATTTCGCGAAAGGCCAGGACCGCAAGAAGGGCGAGGGCGTCCGCCTGTGGGTCGCCACGGTGCAGGACATCACCGATCTCGCCGGGCGTGTGAAAGGGCAAGGCTGGAAGCTCGATCGCGAGCCGTCCGAGACCCCCTGGGGCGATTGGGCGTTCGCGCTGACGGATCCGGACGGGTTCAAGCTGACCGTCATTCAAGAGTAGGCACGGCCCCGTGCCCCTCCTCGCCGCTCTCCTCCTGGCGCTCCAAGCGCCAGTCGTCTCCGACACCTCTCCGTTCCGCGCGCTCGACCTTCCCACCCCGGGCCGGGTACGGAGCGCGTCCGGGGCGCCAGGGCCCGACTACTGGCAGCAGCGGGCGGACTACGTCATCCGCGCGACGCTCGACACGGCGGGCTCGCTGCTTCGTGGAAGCGAGCGGATTCATTACGAAAACCATTCCCCGGACACCCTCGCGTTCGTCTGGGTCCAGATCGAGCAGAACATCTTCGCGAAGAACAGCGTCACCTACGCCCTGAACCAGCCGCCCCTGCACTTCGCGGGCGGAGCCGTGTTCGACTTCACTGGGAAGGGGTTCATCGGCGGGATCACGATCGAGCGCGTCACGTCGGCCGGGAAGGAGCTGCAGCGGACGGAATACGGCACGATGATGCGGGTCGAGCTGCCGCATCCGCTCGCGCCGCGTGGCGCCGTGGACTTCGACGTCGCCTGGCACTTCCCCGTGCCTCCCTACGGGGGCGGTCGAATGGGCCGGATCGGCACCCGTCTGTACGAGATCGGCCAATGGTACCCGCGGATGGTCGTGTACGACGACGTGCACGGCTGGAATCCCCTGCCCTACATCGGCGCGGGCGAGTTCTACCTCGAGTACGGCGATTTCGACGTGGCGCTCACCCTCCCAGCGGGCTTTCTCGTGGCCGCCACGGGCACCGTGACGAACCCGTTGGCGGTGTGGACGCCCGCCCAGCGTGCGCGTCTCGCGCGGGCGCACACCTCGTCCGATGCGGTGCAGATCGTCACGAAGGCCGAAGCGACCGCGCACGGTTCGGAGCGCGCCGCGGGCACCAAGACCTGGCACTTTACGGCCAAGCGCGTGCGCGATTTCGCCTGGGCTGCCTCCCCGGACTTCCGGTGGGACGCGTCCTCCTGGAACGGCATCCTGATCCAGACGTTCTACCGGCCCGAGGCCACGCCGTGGGAAGAAGCGAACAAGATGGCGTGGTTCACGATCAAGCATTTCAGTGAAACCTGGGCGAAGTATCCCTGGCCGCACGCCACCACGGTCGAGGGGCTCGTCGAGGGTATGGAGTATCCCATGCTCACGTTCGTTCCCGCGATCGAAAAGCGTGAGGACCAGTTCTGGGTCCTGACCCACGAGTTCGGTCACGAGTGGTTCCCGATGCTCGTCGGCTCGGACGAGCGGCGGTATCCCTGGATGGACGAGGGATTCAACACCTTCATCGATTACGGCTCGGCGGAGGGCTACTTCAAGGGAACCGCATACGGCGATACCGTGCGCCGCGAGCTCCTCACCGACTATCGGATTTCGGCGACGCCCGCAAACGAGCAGCCGTTGATCACGAAACCGGTCGAGTCACGCGATCTCGCGTGGACGGCGTACCAGAAGCCGGCGTTGATGCTGACGGTGTTGCGCGACGCGGTGCTCGGCAGGGAGACGTTCGAACGGGCGATGCGCGAGTACGTCCGGCGCTGGTCGTTCAAGCATCCCCAACCCGCGGACTTCTTCCGTACGATCGAGAACGTGTCGGGCCGGGATCTCGACTGGTTCTGGCGCGCCTGGGTGTTCACGACGGCACGGCTCGATCAAGCGGTCGACTCGGTCACGACGACCGGTGATACCGCGTTCATCCACCTGTCGAACCGCGGCCAGATGGTGCTCCCGGTGACGCTGGAGCTGCACTACGCCGACGGGTCGATCGAGACGCGTGAGCTCCCGATCGAGATGTGGAACCTCGGGAGCCGATTCACCGCGCGCGTCGGCACCACCAAGACCGTCACGGGGGTCGTGATCGATCCCCACGCGATCTATCCGGACGTCGATCGAGCCAACAATAGGTGGCCTCACTAGCCAGCCCCCCCCGCCGGATCGCGCTGCTCACCTCGAGCCGGTTCTGGCGCGGCTCGAGCAACGTGTTCGCCGCACTGGCGCGCGGGCTCGCCGCGCGGGGGCACGCCACCACCGCGCTCGTCGCGTACGAGCCGCTCGCCACCGGATTCGCGACCCAGGGCGTGAGCGTGCAGACGCTCCCCGTCGCTCATACCAGCCTCACGGCTGCGCGAGCGTTACGCCGCACCCTCCGCGAGCTGCGCTCGGACATCATTCTGGTGGACATGGCCCGCGACATTCGGCACGCCGCTGCCGCGTCGCTCGGGCGATCCCTGGCCGTGGTCTATTGCATCAGCACCCCCGAACCGCCTCGCGATCTCCTCACCCGGATCGCCTTCGGCCGCGTGCGGGTGACGGTGTTCCTCACCGAGGAGCACGCGCGCCATTCGCTGGTGGCAGCGCCGTTCCTGCGACACGCCGGGCAGCGGGTGATCCACAACGGGGTCGACTGCGGTCTATTCCACCCGGACGAGGCGGCGGGGCGCGCCTTTCGCGAGCGGTACGATCTGCCCGGAGGGCCGCTCCTCGTCGGTGTTGGCGCGCTTGCGCCCGAAAAGCGCTGGGACCTCCTGCTGGAAGCGGTAGCGCTCGTGCCCGCGCCCGCCCCACCGCTCCTATTGTGCGGCTCGGGCGCCCTCGAGGGCGCACTCCGAGCGCAGGCGCGGCGGCTCGGCGTGAACGCCACGTTCCTCGGCCAAGTGGAACCACCGACGCTCGTCGGGGCGTACAACGCGGCGACGTGCGTGGTCCACACCCGCCCCGACGAGACCTTCGGACTCGCCCTGGCGGAGGCGATGGCGTGTGGGAGACCTGTACTTGCGTGGGCGAGCGGAGGTCCGGTCGAAGTCGTCGGGGATGCGGGAGTGCTGGCGGCTCCTTTGGACCCGCGCGACTTTGCGACTCAGCTGGAGCGCCTACTGGCCAATCCCGGCCGCCGCGCCGCCCTCGGTGCGGCCGCGCGGCTGCGCGCGGTCGAGCGGTATTCGGTCGAACGGATGGTCCGGGAGTACGCCGAGCTACTGGAATCCCTCGGATGAAACGCAAGCCGCTAACCCGGCGTCCGTTGCGAATCGCGCTCCTGACCTCTAGCCGGTTCTGGCGAGGCGCGAGCAACGTGTTCGCCGTGCTGGCGCGTGGCCTCGCCGACCGCGGGCACACCACGACCGCGGTGGTCGCGTACGAGAGCGTCGCCAGCGGGTTCCGCGAGCGCGACGTGGCTGTCCGGATGCTGCCCGTGGGCCACACGACCCTGCGGGGCGCGCGCGCCTTACGGCGGGGCCTTCGCGACCTGGCGGCGGACATCGTGCTCGTCGACCGCGTGCGCGACATCCGGCTCGCCGCGTTCGCTTCGTTCAACCGGCCCGTAGCGGTCGTGTACTGCATCAGCTCGCCCCGTCCGTCTCGGGACCTCCTGACGCGACTCGCGTTCCTACGCGTAGCGCTCACCGTGTTCCTGACAGAGCAGCTGGCGCAGAGCGCGTTCGCCGAAGCCCCGTTCATGCGCCGCGCCCAGCACCGCGTGATCCCCAACGGCGTCGATTGTGACCTGTACCGTCCCGACGAGGAGGCGGGACAGGCGTTTCGCCGAGCGCACCAGCTGGGCGACGAGCCGGTACTCCTCGGTGTAGGCGCGCTCGAGATCGAAAAGCGCTGGGACCTCTTGCTCGACAGCCTAGCGATCCTCGACTCTCCGGTCCCGCCACTCCTGCTTTGCGGAACCGGCGCCCTCGAGTCCGACCTTCGGGGGCAGGCGCAACGCCTCAACCTGGATGTGCGATTC
>Ga0070699_100006389_pt1 | contig 10269 bp, 5 predicted proteins | sample KBSK1503metaG_FD_65473 | JGI IMG/M metagenome (GOLD analysis project Ga0070699, IMG submission 65473) | Corn, switchgrass and miscanthus rhizosphere microbial communities from Kellogg Biological Station, Michigan, USA - KBS K1-50-3 metaG | ecosystem: Host-associated > Plants > Roots >... | reverse complement strand
CTTGGACGAACGGTCGTCAACCTCCGGCATGGCCGCGCGCTGGCAGCCGCGATCGCGGAGACTCGACCCGACCTCGTCCATCTCAACGAGCGCGGGATGCTCCAGGCAGCGTTCATCGCCAGGCGAGCCGGCGTCGGGGTGGTGATGCACGCGCGGAGCGTCGCCGACCCGCGGCCCGCGTGGCTGGGACCGCTCAGCAGGTGGGTGATCAGTCGGAATGTGGACCGGGTCGTCGCGATCGACGAGAGCGTTCGCCGCTCTCTCGCTCCGATCTCGGACGCCGAGGTCGTGCACAACCCGGCGCCCCTGCCTTCCCGGTCGAACGCCGCTCCTGCCACGCGAGGCGCACCGCGGTCCGACGGCGTTCGCGTCCTGTTCCTCGCGAACCTGTCGCCGACGAAGGGGATCTGGGATCTCATTGCCGCCGCGGAGCGGCTGCGGGACCGCCCTGACATCCGGTTCGTCATCGCCGGAGCCAACGGCCGATCGCCCGTGTTCCACCGCTCGCTGAGCGGCCGGCTCGCTCACCTGACTGGCCTGATCCCCGACGTCGAGTCGGCGCTGCGGCGGCGCGTTGCTGATTCCGGGCTCGCCGCCACAGTCGAGCTCGTGGGCCGGATCGACGACCCGAGCGCGCTCATCCGCTCGAGCGACATCCTCGCGTTTCCCAGCCACCACGACGGCCCGGGCCGGAGCGTCATCGAGGCCGCGATCGAGGGCGTGCCGTCAGTCGTGGCGCTGGCTCACCGGGTCGAGGACGTCGTCGCGGACGGGGAAACCGGGTTGATCGTGCCGCCGCACGACCCAGGCGCGCTCGCAGCAGCCATCGTCCGCCTGACCGCTGATCCGGGACTCCGGTTGCGCCTCGGCGAGGCGGCTCGTCGCCGGGCGGCCGCTACGTCCGACCCGGCCGCTGTCGCCGAGCGGGTGGTCGGGATCTATCGCGAGGTCGCGCTCAGTCGGGCGCTCGCCAACGAGCCAGACCGCACGTGGCTGCCGTCGCCCGACGGGCGAATCAGCGTCCCGGTCCCGGCCGAAGCCGACACGATCACCGGCGCGACGGCGATCGTATCCGGGCACGCCGAACCCTCGGAGCCCTGGTAGCCCCAACATCCCGTCGCCGGTGACGCTGGACACGACTCGCAGCCGGTGGGACCATTTCCGCCTTGATCCAACGTCGACCCTGGGGACGGGTCGTCGCCAGCCAGTCGGTCGCGCGAGACAACGCGCGAAGCCGACCGCTCCAGCCGCGCTCACCAATTGACGAGCGGCCGTCGGAGTGATCCCGGGGGAGGGAGGTGGCAGGAACAGAGAAGGCCATTCGCTCACATCTCAGTGCCCGAACGCGCCATCACGCGCGTTGAGAAGGAGACATGCATGGCTGTACGTCGAACGAAGGGATCCGCCCGTTGGCTGACCGTGTTGGTCCTGATCGTGACCGGCCTCCTGTGGTCCGTGCCCATCGCGACGGCACAGATCCCTTCGGGAGCCACGGCGGCGAAGCTCAAGGCCCACTTCTCCAACCAGGTCGCAATGGACGTCTCGCCAACGCTACGGTCGCTTGCCGGGAGAGGCGGAGAGATCGGCGAAGAGGATGGCGACATCCGCGAGGAAGGTGGCCCTGAGCCCGCAGACGACACCGGCTTCAGCGGCGATGCAGCCGTGCAGTCGGCTGTCCTGCCAGCCGCGATCCCGAGCACGGCAAGCAACTTCGAGGGCTTGAGCAACGCCGACAACCTCGCGCTCTTCGGCGGACGAGTGAATCCGCCCGATCCGATCGGCGACGTCGGGCCCAACCACTACGTCGAGATGGTCAACCTCCTTGTCGGCGTCTACAGCAAGTCCGGGACGCCGCTCACGGGGCCGGTCTCGATCGGCGCGATCTGGGATGGTTTCGCCGTCCCCGATTGCACGGATCTGTCGGGCGACCCGGTCGTGCTGTACGACCAGCTCGCCGATCGCTGGATCCTCTCGCAGTTCACGACGAGCGGCCTCGACGACCCGACGAAACCCTTCTGGAATTGCGTCGCGGTGTCGACGACCGGCGACCCGACCGGGACGTACTACCGCTACGCATTCGAGACGGCCAACTTCCAGTTCTTCCCCGACTATCCGAAGTACGGCGTGTGGACCGACTCCTACGTGATCACGTCGCGTGAGTTCGGACCGACGGTCGAGTACGGGATCGGCGTCTACGCCCTCGAGAAGAACAAGATGCTCAACGGCCTGCCGGCTCGCTCGGTCAGCTTCTTCATCGACGGCAACGACCCAGCCCTTCTGCCGCTCGTCGGCGACGGGCTCCTTCCGGCCGACATCGACGGCAAGCAGAAGCCGATGACCGACGCAGCGATGCCGCTCGTCGGGACCCAGGACGACGGAGGCGGTTACGGGGCGACGTTCGACGCGCTGAACATCTGGGACTTGCGCGTGAAGTGGCGCTCGACGCCGACCGCATCGCTCCAGCTCACGACCCAGCTCCCGACGGCCGCGTTCGATTCGATCTTCCCGTGCGCACCGACCGCCCGTGACTGCCTGCCGGAGCCCGGGATCTCCGATCCCAACCAGTACCTCGACATCCTCTCCTATCGCCAGCGCCCAACGTGGCGCCTTGCCTATCGAAACTTCAAGACCTTTGAGACGCTTGTCACGAACCAATCAGTCGAGGCTGCGCCCGGCGTCGCCGGCGTCCGCTGGTACGAGATCCGGCGGACGGGCTCGACCTACTCGCTCTACCAACAGGGCACGTATGCGCCTGCCGACGGCGTCCATCGCTGGATGGGCTCGATCGCCCAGGACAAGAAGGGCGACATGGCGCTCGGCTACAGCGTGGTGAACGGCACCACCGTCTATCCCGGCATCCGCTACACCGGTCGCCTCGCGGGCGACACACTCGGCCAGATGACGCTGGGCGAGGGCACGATCATCAACGGAAGCGGCGTCCAGACGAACACGAACTCGCGTTGGGGCGACTACACGTCGATGAACATCGACCCAACCGACGACTGCACGTTCTGGTACGTCAACGAGTACTACCAGACGACGGAGCCCCCACCGGATCGAAACTGGCAGACCCGAATCGCGAGCTTCAAGCTGCCTGGCTGCTGAGCCTGCGCTTCGTTCCGCTTCATACCGGCCCGGTGGCACCGCTACCGGGCCGATCCTCATCCGGCGATCCCGATCAGCGACCGGAGCCCGGGGGCAGGACGGCCACGATCATCCATCGGTCGCCCGTCGGCCGGCGGACGGCGAACGTCAGCGAGAACGGCGTCGTCTGGCGATCCAGGAGCGTCCCGGCGGCGTCGTAAGTCTCGTTGGTGACGATCCCTTGCGACTCGAATCCGAGGCTCCCGCCGGACTGCACGCCGAACGGCGCGATCGTCACGACATGCACGGCGTCGAACTGGTAGTGGGCGATGACCGTCCGGCCCGACGCCTCAGCATCGGCCAGCCGGCCCTGCATCTCCTTGAGCCGGTCCCCGTGATCGACCGCCGTGAGGATGCTCCCGTCGGCACGCAGCAGCGCCTGGTTCTCGAGCTCGAGATCCTCCGCGAGCGCCACGAGGATGTCCTGGGCGATGGACTGCGGCCCGGCCGTCGTGTCGTCCCAGGCGGGGACGTCCACGGTGATCGCCGGGAGCGTCGCCGGATCGACGGCATGCGGCACGGCGCTCAAGAGTTCGCCGGTGTCGGGAACGACCAGGCCCCGGGCGGGGGTCCCGGCCACGACGATGCCGACGCCGACGACCGACACCGCGACGACGATCAGGGCGACTCGCGCAACGCCGCGAACGATTCCGGGATGGGGGACGCTTCCCATCGCGAGGCGGGAGGCGAACCGGCCGATCTCGTCGGCGGCGGATCGCGGTTCCGGAAGGAATCGGTCGAGCACCGGTCGAGACGCGCAAACGACAACGAGACCCGCGAGGAGGCCCACCTTCGTGCCGAACTCGTTCGTCTGCGGGGCCAGGAGGAGGGTGCTCGCGACCGCCACGAGGAAGCCGAAGGCGACCCGTCCGACACGTCCCGCCGGGACGGTCTTCGGGTCGGTGATCATGAAGAACAGGAAGATGAGGACCTCCGGCGAGGTGACGATCACCCGCCAGAAGTCAAATCCGCAGACCGGCGCGAACGCCCAACGCGCGGTCATGCAATGGCCCGATCCGGCGAGGATGCCGACGCCCAGCGCGAGGGTCACCCAGAACGTCGCGGCGAGCGCCAAGAGGTGCAGCCGCCTCGTGATCAGGAGCCCGCCACCGATGATGACCGCGTAGGCAGCCAGCATCCACGAGTTCAGTGGCGCCCACCAGAAGTCGAGCGGTTCGACGCGGGTGCTGCCAAGGACGACGAAGGCGACGACCAGCCCGATGTTCGACGGGTTGAACACGTGTGAGCCCTGGTACCGGATGACGTACTTCGAGAGCAGGGAGAGGCCGGCGACGATCGCGAAGACGTACCAGGCGTAGGTGCTCCAGGGTTCTCCAGGCGGCGTCCCGACCACGCGCAGGATGAGCGCGACGCCGCTGCCGGTGAGCATCGCGCTCGCGGGCCACACGATCGCCCGGCTCTGGCGGAAGGTGATCGCGACCTCGAGGATCGCGCAGGTCAGGATCGCCGCGAGGATCTGGGGCACGCTGACCCAGAAGTGGAGGCCGACCTGGCCGAGGACGTGGACGGTGATGATGACCGCAGCCACGTGCAGGCGAGGATCGCGGATGCTGGGCAGGATCAGCGGGTAGGCGGTGCCACCGATCGTCAGTGTGCGCTGACGACGCGGCTCGCGCGGGAACGCGGACTCTGCTGACATGACGGTCCCCAAGGATACGCACGAACACCCGCGCGGCGGGCGCCAGCGACGAGACGTGCGCAGCACGGACGGGTCGCGCATCATACGATCGCGGGGACATCCCACCCGGCCGACGCAAGAGGGAACCCATCCATGGCACGTGACGACGAGCGGCTGCAGCGCTCACTGGAAGAGCCCATCGTCGGCGGCCTGCCCGATGCCCCCGGCATCCTCACCGCGCTCCGGTTGACACCCGGTCTGGGCGTCCATCTGCGCGGCCTCGCCGACGAGCTCCTCGTCAACGACTTCGAGGGGGCGACCATCAGCCGCGGCCAGCGGGAGATGCTCGCGACGGCCGTCTCGGCGGCGAACGACTGCTTCTACTGCATGGATTCGCACGGCGCATTCGCCAGCGCGGTCTTCGAGCGAAGCGGCGTTGCCGGGCTCGACTCCCTGATCGACGGGATCAAGGCGGGATCGTCAGAGGGCGTCGATGCCAAGATGCAGGCGCTGCTTCACATCGCACGCACGGTGCGGCGCGAGCCTCGCGACCTGACCGCGGCGGACGTCGCGCGGGCCCAGGCCGAGGGCGCGACCGATGCCGACGTCCAGCTCGCCGTGCTCATCGCCGCCGCGTTCTCGATGTACAACCGGATGGTCGAAGGGTTCCGGGCGAAGACGCCACCGACCGCGGAGGCCTTCCGAGCCCGCGCCTCCGAGATCGCCGAGCACGGCTACAGCGACCAGCGCGTCACCGCCGTCCCGGGCCGAGGCTGACCCACAGCTGCGATTGGCCGGCCACCGACCCTGCGGTAGAATGCCGCCCGCGGCGGAGTAGCTCAGTGGTAGAGCAGGGGACTCATAAGCCCTTGGTCGGTGGTTCGAATCCGCCCTCCGCTACCAGCTCCCCTTGATCCTGAACTTCGAGCCTTCTTCGCTCTCACCGGGCTCGAAGTGTCCCAGCGCTATACTCGCGGCGGTGGTCGCTGCGCGGCAGCGGCCTACATCCGGAGGCTCCGTTGAATCCCAAGTTCCTTCGCAACGGCATCGTGATGCTGGCCCTGGTGGTCGTCGCCCTTGCCGTCGTCGTGACGCTCGTCTCGTCATCGACCCCGTCAAACTCCAAGGACTACTCGCTCTTTCTCGACGAGGTGACCAAGGGGACCGTCAGCACTGTCAAACAGGAGGGCTCGACCCTCACCGTGACGCCGAAGAGCGGCGCCGACTACACGGTTGTCGTGCCCGGCCTCCTTGCCAACCAGGTCCTGCCGGACATGACCGAGGCGGCGGCCAAGGGCAACGTCCCGCGCCCGGTCCTCGGGGCCAAGCAGACCACCGACACCTCATGGCTCGGCCTGATCATCACCGGCCTGCTGCCGATCCTCATCATCGGTGGCTTCATCTTCTTCATGATGAGACAGGCCCAGGGAACGAATAACCAGGCGCTCAGCTTCGGCAAGAGCCGGGCGCGGATGTTCCTCGGCAACAAGACCGTCGTGACGTTCGCCGACGTGGCGGGTGTCGACGAGGCCAAGACCGAGCTCCAGGAAGTCGTCGAGTTCCTGAAGTACCCCGAGAAGTTCAACTCGCTCGGGGCGCGGATCCCGCGCGGCGTCCTGCTCGTCGGGCCTCCCGGCACAGGCAAAACGCTGATGGCCCGGGCGGTTGCCGGCGAGGCGGGCGTTCCGTTCTTCAGCATCTCGGGCTCCGAGTTTGTCGAGATGTTCGTCGGTGTCGGCGCGAGTCGCGTCCGCGACCTCTTCGACCAGGCCAAGCGCAATAGCCCGTGCATCGTGTTCGTCGACGAGATCGACGCGGTCGGGCGCCAGCGCGGCGCCGGCCTCGGCGGTTCCCACGACGAGCGGGAGCAGACTCTCAACCAGATCCTCGTCGAGATGGACGGCTTCGACACGAACACGAACGTGATCGTCGTTGCGGCCACCAACCGGCCGGACGTGCTCGACCCGGCGCTCCTGCGCCCGGGCCGCTTCGACCGCCAGGTCATCCTCGACCGCCCGGACATGAAGGGCCGCGTGGCGATCCTGAAGGTCCACACGAAGGGCAAGCCGCTCGACAAGGCCGTCGACGTCGAGGGCGTCGCTCGCCAGTCGCCGGGCTTCTCCGGCGCCGACCTGGCGAACCTCGTCAACGAAGCCGCGATCCTGTCGGCCCGGCGGAACAAGAAGGTCATCGGCATGTCCGAGTTCCAGGAGGCGCTCGAGCGAATCGTCGCCGGCCCGGAGCGGAAGTCGCGGATCATCTCGGACGCCGAGAAGGCGATCATCGCCTACCACGAAGGCGGCCACGCCGTCGTCCAGCGAATCCTGCCGAAGTGCGACCCGGTCCAGAAGGTCACGATCATCAGCCGCGGGATGGCCCTCGGCTACACGATGGCGTTGCCGTCGGAGGACCGCTACCTCCAGAGCAAGACCGAGTTCGAGGACAAGATCGCCGGTCTCCTCGCCGGTAACGTCGCGGAGCGTCTCGTCTTCGGCGATACGACGACGGGCGCCAGCAACGACATCGAGAAGGCAACCGACCTGGCTCGCCGGATGGTGACCGAGTTCGGGATGAGCGATCGTCTCGGGCCGTTGTCGTTCGGCAAGCGGGACGAGCTCGTGTTCCTCGGTCGCGAGATCGGAGAGCAGCGCAACTATTCCGACGAGGTCGCCAAGCAGATCGACGAGGAAGTGCGCGCGATCATCGACCACGCCTACGAGCGGGCGATGGAGACGCTCATCAAGCACCGCGACAAGCTCACGACCCTCGCCGAGAAGCTCGTCGCAGAGGAGACGGTCGACGCCGAGGAGTTCGAGAAGCTCTTCAGCGACCTGCCGCCGAAAGAGAACACCCACGCGACCCGGCCGCAGATCATCGGCCCGGGCCAGCCGACGCCGGTGCCGGCCGCGAACCCCCAGCCGGCCTGACCAACAGCCAGCACCAAACCCGTCGAGCGGACCCGCGAGGGTCCGCTCTTCGATTCCCGGTGCCTCGCCCCTCACCTGCGACTTATCATCAGCCGATGACCACCAACTCCACTGACGCCGCCCTCGAGGCCTTCCTCGACGAGAACCACGACCGGCGGATCGAGTCGTACAAGGACCTGCTGCGGATCCCGAGCATCTCGGCGCTGCCCCAGCACGCCGACGACTGCCGCGCCACCGCGGAGTGGATCGCCACAGACCTTCGAGCGAGCGGGATCGAGCACGTCAGCGTCGAACCGACGGGCGGCCACCCGGTCGTCTACGGCGACTGGCTCCACGCCGACGGCGCCCCGACGGTCATCGTCTACTGCCACTACGACGTCCAGCCGGTCGACCCGCTCGAGCTGTGGACCTCGCCGCCGTTCGAGCCGGTCGTCGTCGGCGACCGCATGCTCGCCCGCGGCGCGTCCGACGACAAGGGCCAGCTCCACGTCCACCTCCGCGCCCTCGAGGCGCTGTTCGCGACGCGCGGCCGGCTGCCGGTCAACTTGAAGTTCATCTTCGAGGGCGACGAGGAGTCGAGCGCCGAGCACCTCGAGAAGTGGGTCAACGAGAACCGCGACCGCCTCACGGCCGACTTCGTGGTCATCAGCGATACCGGCTTCTTCGACGGCAACCTGCCGTCGATCACGGTCGGGCTGCGGGGGATCATGTACGCCCAGATCGACGTCGTCGGGAGTCGCCTGGACCTGCACTCGGGCGTGTACGGCGGGGCGGTCGACAACCCGGCGAACGTCCTCGCCCGCATCATCACGTCGCTCAAGGGACCCGACGGCCGGATCCTCATCCCCGGCTTCTACGACGACGTCGTCTCCCTGACGGACCGCGACCGAACGCTCCTAGCCGCGCTGCCGTTCGACGAGGACGACTACCGACGCCGGATCGACGCGACGGCCCTCACCGGCGAGGCGGGCTTCACGACACTCGAGCGTCGCGGCGTTCGTCCGACGCTCGACGTCAACGGGATCTGGGGCGGCTTCACCGGCGAGGGGAGCAAGACGATCATCCCGGCCCACGCCCACGCGAAAGTGAGCTGCCGCCTCGTCCCGAACCAGGATCCCGAGGTGATCTTCGCGAGCTTCAAGGCGTTCGTCGAGGACATCGCGCCACCGACCGTTCGCCTGACCGTGACGTCGCTTGGGACCGGCCGCCCGAGCCTGACGCCAATCGACCACCCGGCGACCCAGGCGGCCGCGCGGGCGCTCGAGGCGACATTCGGGCGCGCACCGCTCTACATCCGCGAGGGCGGATCGATCCCGGTGTGCGCGACGTTCGAGGAGACGCTCGGCCTGCCCGTCGTCCTCCTCGGGTTCGATCCGCCCGATCAGCAGGCCCACGCGCCGAACGAATGGATGGACCTCAACAACTACGAGCGCGGGATCCGGACGGTCGTCCGAATGTGGGACGAGGTGGCCGATCTCGACCCGTCGAGCCTCGGCCAGACGCCTCACTAGGAGCTCGGCGGGGGTACTTTCGGACCACCGTGGCGGGGCGGTTCGGCGGGCTGTACCGCGCGCAGGCGGTGCTACGATGCACCCGTCATCGCATCCGGGAGGACGATCCTACGTGACCGAAACCATCGACCCAGCCGTCACCGCGCAGTCCTGGCGCCTCGACGCCGACACGGGGAGCATGGCCCCTCGCTCGGCGCTCGACGTGCTCGTCGATCTCAACGACAAGGTCACGTCCGGTCGCGTCGGGGAATATCAGCCCGTTCCGCTCGGCTTCACGCCGCTCGACAAGACGATCGGCACCGGCCTGCGGGCCGGCGAGCTGCTCCTCATCGGCGGCGCCCAGGGCACCGGCAAGACGACGATGGCCCTCCAGATGGCCCGCAACGTGGCCTCAGGCGGCCAGGCGAACGTGCTCTACATCTGCTTCGAGCACGACGAGCAGTACCTGCTGAACCGGCTGATCGCGATGGAGTCGGCGCTCGCCCACCTGCCGCACAAGACCGGCGCGATCAAGATCCAGGATGTCCGCAAGGAGATCCTCGGGACGTGGGTCGCCGAGGGTGGCGGGGCGACACAGCTCGCGAGCAACCCGCGACTTCGCCCGTCGCTGGATCGCATCGCCCGTTACGGCCAGAACCTGTTCCTGCTCCGTGGGTCGCAGACGGCGAGCACCGTCGACAACATCCGCAAGCTCGTCCAGGAGCACGCCCGTCTGTCCGGCGATCGACGCCTCGTCGTCTTCGTCGACTACCTGCAGAAGGTTCCCCAGATCCCGGAGCCGAACACCGAGACCGAGAAGGTCACGTACATCGTGAACGGGCTCAAGGACATCGCCCTGTCCGAGGACGTGCCGATGATCGCGATCGTGGCCGCCGACAAGGAAGGGCTCAAGGCGTCGCGCCTCCGCAACTACCACCTTCGCGGCAGCTCGGCCATCAACTACGAGGCCGACATCATCCTGATCCTCAACGAGAAGTACCACATCGTCGCCAAGGTCAACATCGAGTTCAACCCGTACCAGGCGCAGCGCTTCCGCGACTGGGTCGTG
>Ga0070699_100006388_pt1 | contig 10270 bp, 7 predicted proteins | sample KBSK1503metaG_FD_65473 | JGI IMG/M metagenome (GOLD analysis project Ga0070699, IMG submission 65473) | Corn, switchgrass and miscanthus rhizosphere microbial communities from Kellogg Biological Station, Michigan, USA - KBS K1-50-3 metaG | ecosystem: Host-associated > Plants > Roots >... | reverse complement strand
GGGCGACCATCAGGCCCATACCTAGGACTGCCAGCGCAGAACGGCTCATCCCAAGACCTCGGTGAGAAAGGCGATGCTGATCCTCAGGCGGCGTCGGCGACCGGATGCTCCAGGGCACGCAGGAATGCGCCATACACGTCCTGCCGCCACCAGTGGCGGGACTCCTGCATACGGCTCAGCGCCTCGGCCTGCGACATGGCTCCCCGGTAGCTCCGCGTAGTGGTGAGCGCGTCGTAGACGTCCACGATGCAGATGATCTGGGCTGCCAGCGGAATCTCGTCCCCGCGAAGGCGGTCGGGATAGCCCGTCCCGTCGTACTTCTCGTGATGCCAGCGGATGATCGGTTTGATGTCCCAGGGAAACTCCACGGTGGCGAGGAGCTCGATTCCCCAGACCGGATGCGACTTGATGATTTCAAACTCTTCCTGAGTCAGAGCCCCGGGCTTGTTCAGGATCTCGTGGGGCACTCGAACCTTCCCTAGGTCGTGCAGGTAGGCGCCGATCCGAATAGTGGTCCGCTGGCCTTCATCGAGGCCCAGCTCTTGGGCCACAGCGACGGCGTAGCCCGCCACCCGCTCGCAATGACCGAAGGTATAGCTGTCGGCGGACTCGATCGACTGGCCCCACTCCCGAACGACGGCCAGGTAGGTCTCTTCCAGCCGCTGTACCTTCGAGGCGACATCCACCAGATCCACCCGGGCATCGAGCCGGGTGAAGAGCCGGTGTGCGGCGCTCAGCAGGTGCAGCGCCTCCTGGTTCCGGCCCATTGCCTGGTACAGCCGGGCGAGCTCCCGAGACGCCTCCGCCTCGCTCAGCACCGAGCCGGTACTGACCGCCTGATCGATGGCCGCCCGGAGTCGCCATTCGGAGAGTGCGTGACGCCCGGTCTCACGGTACACCACACCGAGGACCTTGTAGGCATCGGCCTTATCGAGGCGAGCGCCGACCTGGTCGAAGATGCTCAGCGCCGCCTCGGCATTGGTCTTGGCTTCCTCGTATCGCTGCCGAGCCAGGTGCACTTCGGAATGATTCAGGAGGCCCAGACCCTCGAGGTGAACGTCGCCGACGGAGCGGGCTATCTCGAGGCTCTGCCGGAAGTACCCGTCGGCGTCTTCCCAGAGCTGCCGGTCCGCGCTGACCATGCCGAGGTTATGATACGCGATCGCCCGGCCTTTCTCGTTTCCCGAGCTCTCGAAGGCCTCGAGGGAGCAGCGGTAGTGAGCCAGGGCCTCCCCGTGATCGCCTCGAATGTTGGCGAGAATTCCAAGGTTCTGCTCGATGCGCCCCCGTAGGCCCGAATTCCCACCCCCCAGGCGCAGTGCCTCGAGGTAGCGCACCCTCGCCTCGTCCATCGCCCCGCTCTCGAAGGCAAACCCCGCCAGCACGTTCAGGGCCTCGCCCGCGAGAACCGCGTCCCCAATCTCACACGCGAGCAGATAGCTCCGCTCCGACAGGTCGCGCGCGGTCTGGGGCTCATTGCGGAGATGGTGGAGCACCGAGAGCCGACGGAGCACCTCGGCCGTGATGTGGCGCTCTCCGGATAGGTCGGCTTGCTCGATGGCTGCGGTATAGCAGGCCAACGCTTCCGGCACCGAGCCCGACTGCTCCAGGCCCTTCGCCTCGGCCAGCAAATCAGACGCGCGGTGGGTTCCGCTGAGAGCGGTCCACCGCGCGTCGGGAAGCGAACTGGGTTCGAAGCTCACCTGCTACCAGGCCACGGCATACCGGGAGAAGTGGCGGATCGAACCGGTTACGGTCTGGTTGAAGCGCAGGTCGATCGAGGGCAGCAACTCCAGGATCCGGAGCTGCTCGTCGGTGTACACCACCTTCTTCAGCACCGAGAGCAGGAACGAGCAGTTGCTGTAGCTCAAGGTTAGCGCTGCCGGCTTCTCGAAGCGCAGGCCTTCTGGGCTGAAGCGCACCGAATTCACACGGCCAGGAACCTGCTCTGCCCGGATGGTCACCGATTGAGACAGGGCGTCGGCCGGGATTACCAGGCGATGGGTGCCGACCACGATCACGCCACCCTCGCGGCCCACTGTCCGGGTAGCGACGGCATACGGCTGGGTGGAGCAGGAAAGAAGATGCAGGTTCCTGAGCAGGTCGACGATCGCCGCCGAGGGTGCCTCGACCACCGGAGCGGTTGGCCCATTGCTACAGCCCACTGCCGCGGCGAGTACCACGCCCACCATGACTGCGCCGAATCTGCGGGTCCAGCTGGACATACGGCACTCCCGGTTGAGGTTCTTGGCGTGCGACTGTACCGCGGCTGATAGGCCGCCGGCCGGCCCTGGCGGCATCGCCGGGATCGGTCGGTACGCGGATCTCAGGTTCGGGGCGTGAGGGGAGCAAAGACTATGCCCTAGGTGGGTTTACTGTCTAATAGCTATACATGCAGAAGACTTTCTGTCATTCTAGTATCATATGCGCATAGTACTTTCACGTAGAGCGTTACATACTGTGCTGTATCATCATGGTACAGCATCTCCATCAATGGAGGCCTGTGTCCGACGCTTCAGGGTGGGTATTTCCTGGCGAAACACCGCAACAGGTGAGGCCGGCCGGTAGCCGCCGGCTCAGGTTCACGAGCTCCTGCGGCCCCGCCGAAGGATCGTCCCGTAGATGCCCAGGTTGATGACCAAAACCAGGAGGCCAAGCACGACCTGGAGTCCTCGCGTGAGGCCCGTGGGGTACAGCACCGGCAGGAGATAGTGCTCCACAAAGTCCCCGCCGTATCCCGCCTGGCCGCCTCGCCGCCGAAGCCAGTTCTCCAGTGGGGTGAGCGGGCAGATCCATCCCTGGAACTCGATCAGCGCCCCCCACGCCGCAGCCGGAAGATGCAGCAGCATGAGCCAGCGCCAACGAAGCACCAGGAATCCGCCCGCGATGACGAACAGCACAAAGAGGAGATGCAGCCCGACGACTACGTCGGCGAGAAGGCGGTAGGACAAGACAGCAGCAAGCAGTAAGAAGTGAGAAGTAAGAAGGTGAAAGGTGACAGGTGAGACGTGAGAGGGAGCTGATAGCTGTTAGCTGATAGCTGTTAGCTGATAGCTGTTAGCCCCTTCTCACTTCTCACTGCATTCATGCCACCGCATGCTCCTTCTGATTCTCCGCCGCGACCCGCGAGGCCACCTCTGGCGGGGCTTCGGCATAGCCGTGAAACGTCTGCCGATGAGTGCCGCGGCCGTGGGTGATCGAATGTAGCGTGGTGGAGTATTTGTATAGCTCAGCCTCGGGCACGATGGCCTTCACTTTGGTGAGCCGCCCGTCCGGCTCGGTCCCGAGAATCTGCCCGCGCCGCGCGCTCAGATCGCCCATCACGTCCCCCAGGACGTCGTCCGGGGCCCACGTCTCCACGTCCATCAGCGGCTCCAGCAACACCGGCCTTGCCTTGGGCGCGACGTTTCGGAACGCCAGAATGCCAGCCATCTTGAACGACATTTCATTTGAGTCCACATCATGATAGGAGCCGTCGTAGCATTCGGCGCGGAAGTCCACCAACGGATACCCGGCGACGACTCCCCGCTCGGCTGCTTCCTGTATGCCTCGGTCTACCGCGGGAATGTACTTGTTGGGGATGACACCGCCCACGATGTCGTCCACGAACTCATAGCCGCTGCCCCGGGGCAGGGGTGAAAGCCGAACCCAGCAGTCGCCGTATTGTCCCCGTCCTCCGGACTGCTTCTTGTGCTTGCCTTGGCCCTCGGCCTTTCCCTTGAGGGTCTCCCGATATGCCACCCGAGGCCGGGTGAGCTCCGCGTGGACCCCGAACTTCCGCTCCAGCCGATTGAGAATGGTATCGAAGTGGCGTTCCCCCATTCCATGAATCAGGGTCTGGCCCAGCTCGGAGCTGTACTCGAAGTGGAAGGTGGGGTCTTCCTCGTGGAGCTTGTGGAGTCCGGCCGCGAGTTTATCCTCCTCCCCGCGCTGTTTGACGACTACGGCGGATGACGCCACCGGCACTGGAAGGGGCAGTGGGGCCAACCGAACCGGACGGTCCCGGTGGCAGAAGGTATCGCCGGTGTGAGTGTCGCGCAGCTTGGCCACTGAGCCGATGTCGCCCGCCGCGATCCGCTCGACTTCGATCCGCTCCTTCCCCTGCTGAATGGAAAGGTGGTTCAGCTTCTCCGCCACCTCGTGCTCTGCGTTCCACACCTCGTCGCCATTGCGCAGCTCGCCGGCGTACAGGCGGAAAAGCGTCACATCACCGACGTGCGATTCGGAGAGCGTCTTGAAGACTCGCGCCACCTGGGGAGCCTCAGCCGGCGGGGCGACGTCGGCCGGCGAGGGGAAGAGCTCCACCATCTTCTTCAAGAGCGTTCGCATTCCGTAGGTCAGCTCGGAGCTGCCGCAGAACAACGGCACGATCTGCCCCGCCCGCATGGCGTTCTTGACGGCGGTGATGAACTCCGTGCGGGGGATTTCCTCGCCGCCCAGATAGCGCTCGATTAGCGAGTCGTCGGTGGATGCCACGGCCTCGGTCAGCTGTTCGGAATACTCCTTGAACCGTGCCTCGTACTCCGGCGGAATCGGCACCACGTCGTACTCGCCGGTCTTGGTCCCCTTCTTATAGAAGTGACAGTGCCCGGAGAAGAGGTTGATGATGCCATGAAAGTCGTGTCCATCCCCGATCGGAATCTCGACCGGAACCACCTTGGGCGTGAGGTGGGCCTTCACGTCGGCGAAGACCCGTTCGAAGTCCGCGTGCTCCTTGTCCATGAGCGAGACGAAGAGGACCCGGGGCAGGTGCAGCTGATCGCAGACCTCCCAGACCTTTTCAGTGCCGACCTCAACCCCGCTCGTTCCGCTGACCACTACCACCGCCGCGTCTGCCGCGTGGAGCCCGGTCACGACCTCGCCGAAGTAGTCCAGATATCCGGGGGTATCGATGAGGTTCAGCTTGGTATCGAGCCACTCGGCGTAGCCCAGGCCGAGGCTGATGGAATGCTTGCGTTCGATTTCGTCGGGAGAGTAGTCCGTGAGCGTGGTGCCGTCTTTGATCGCGCCGTGACGTCGAGTGGACCCGGAGACGAAGGCGAGCGCGTCGACCAGCGATGTCTTGCCACTAGCTCCGTGGCCGACAAATGCCACGTTGCGGATGGCATTGGAGCCATAGACCTTCATGGCCTCCACCTCCTTGCATGAGTTGGATTCTCATTCTGAGGCGAGGAGGCCCAGTTGTCAAATCGCGTTGCCCGGTTCGAACCGCTAGTCGGCCGTCGCGTGCTCGATCGCGATAGAGCTGATCAGTTGCAGCACCGGAACCGAAAGCATGACGGCCCCCTCCTGTGACGCCACGGCTACGGCCAGCCCGGCCGCCCCGATGCCGAGCGATGCCAGCAGCGCGGCTCCGTAGTTTCCCCGGTGGCCGTTCGCCAGATGCACCCCCAATGGAAGCAGCGCGCTGCCGCCGGCGACGCCCCCGTATATCACTCCTTCGAGGAAGCAATCCTCGCATGCGTCGCGGGTGATCTCGTTCCCGATCCACGCCCCCCCGAATGTCCCAGCGGTCCCTGCCAACACCCCGCCGAGGGCCAGCACCACTGGGCTTCGGCCAGGTTGCGTTTGAGGCCGGGGAACGCTGAGGCTGATCCGGGCTGCTCCCCGCGCGTTCGGCTCTGATGAGAGAGATGGAGCCAGACGTTGGGCTTGGCCTGGAGTTACAACGATGGCGAGGGCCAGAAATGGAATAAGCATCGTGCGTCGCATGGCTGCCTCCGCGATGGGTTAAGTGCAACTGGTCGCGAAGGTAAGGTGCCGGCGTGACCGGCCTGTGCACCGCTATGTGACCTGATAGGAGTAGCTACCGATACCCCGCTGCTTGCAGTTGGAAGAGCTCGGCATAGAGACCGCCCTGCGCCACCAACGCCTCATGGGTACCCTGCTCCGCCAGCCTTCCGCCCTGGAGCACCAGGATGCGATCGGCCATGCGCACGGTGGAGAAACGATGGGAGATGAGAACGGCCATGCGACCGCGGGTCAGCTCGGAGAAGCGGAGGAAGACCTCGTATTCTGCCCGGGCGTCGAGGCTGGCGGTGGGCTCGTCCAGGATCAGCAGCTGGGCCTCTCGCATGTAGGCCCGGGCGAGGGCGACCTTTTGCCACTCCCCACCGGAAAGCTCGACTCCGCCCTCGAACCGGCGACCCAACATCTGGTCATAGCGTCCCGCCAGGCGGGCGGCCACGCTATCGGCCAGGCTCCGCCGGGCCGCTGTCTCGATGTGCGGGTCATCGCTCAGCCGCCCGATGTTGCCCACTGCGATGTTTTCCTTGAGGATGAAATCGTAGCGCACGAAGTCCTGAAAGATCACTCCCACGTTCCGCCGTAGGCTCTCCACGTCATACTCCCGCAGATCAACTCCATCGAGCAGGATGCGCCCCTCGGTGGGATCGTAGAGCCGAGCCAGCAGCTTCACGAGCGTGGTCTTGCCCGCCCCGTTCTCGCCTACCAATGCCAGCCGCTCTCCGGGCGCGAGCACGAAGTTGAGACCACGCACTGCCCATTGATCCGAGCCGGGGTATTGGAACCCCACCTCCTCGAACGTGATCCCGGTTCGAATGGGCACCGGCACTGGCCGCGCGCCGCCGCGCGGCCGAATCCGCGGTTCGAGGGTCAAGAAGGTGAAGAGATCGTCGAGGTAAAGACTCTGCTCGTACACCTGCGAGAGGGAGAGCAGGATTCTCTGGATGAGATCCCGACTCTGCCGGAATGACCCCGCCAGGAAGGTGAGCACGCCGATGGTGAACAGCCCGGCCGAGGAGCGATGCCCGATGACGGTGAGATAGATGATCACCGCGTACGCCGCGTAATACCCCAGGGTACCGATGCCAGCCAGCAGAGTAGAAACCACGCTCTTCCGCACCGCGAGTGCTTTATTGGCCTCGTAGAACTCGCGGGAGAGTCGGTCGTAGCGACCAACCAGGAAATCAGAGAGTCCGAACAGCTTCAGTTCCTTGGCCGAGATGTCGCTCGCCCCGATGTACCGCAGGTAGTCCAGCTGCCGCCGCTCCGGGGTCCAGGAGAAGAGGAGCGAATAGCCCAGCGCGGCAAAGTGAGTCTCGCCCAAGAGCGATGGAAGCACGGCGACCACGAGCAGCAGGAGCAGCCAGGGCACGTAGACCGCCAGAGCGGCTCCCAGAGTCACCAGCGTGATCGCATCCTGAATCGTCGAGAGCAGCAAGGTGAAAAGGCCGATGCGTCCGACGGTCTGGCGCCGGGCCCGCTCCAACTTGTCGTAGAGCTCCGCATTCTCGAACTGCTCCAGGTCGAGGGTGGCGGCGTGGCGCATCAGATCGACACTGGTGCGATTGGCGAAGAGGTCGCCGAGCAGGCTCTCGAGGAGGGCAGAAATCCGCGAGAGCAGCTCGCCTATGAGCGCGATCCCGAGCTCGAGCGCGAGCAGTTGCCCCAGGCGGACCCAGGGGGCCGGGCCACCGGTGCTGGCCGTGGCAATCGCGTGCACCACCGCATCGACAATGAGTTTTCCGATCCAGAGGACCGCGAGAGGAACCAGGGACCGGGCGACCCGGAGGAGCAGAATGCCGACCACATAGCTCGGCTCAGCCTCCCAGACCATCCGGAGTAGCCGTGGCAGATGGCGCAGCGCCTGAAGCCGCTCCCGCCAGGTGGTGGGGCGCTCTCCCGGCCGTCCGCGGCCAGTGGTGTTGGGGCGAACCACGGGATGCTGAAGTGGAAGGGACATGCCTTAAGAGTAAGGAGGTGACAGGTGAGAGGTGACAAGTGAGAGTGAGCAATGAGTAGTGGGTACCTAAGGAGCCCTGTCACCCCGGAGGGAGCCCGGAGGGCGACCGGAAGGAAGCCAAGCTTGCTCCCCATTCTTCGTCCTCTCACCTCTCACCTGTCACGTCTCACCTCTCACCTCTCACCTCTCACTCCTCACTTCTCACTTCTCACTGTGGTGTAGATTTTGGGCCATGCCTACCACCGCCCTCGTCACCGGAGCCACCCAGGGAATCGGTCGCGCGACCGCCTTCGCCTTGGGACGGGCCGGCTACCGAGTCGGGATCTGCGCCAGAACCGCGGCCAAGGTCCAGACGCTCCTGGCGGAGTTGGGCGCCGAGGGGATCCGAGCGGCTGGGGCGCCCGCGGATGTGGCCGACCCGGAACAGGTGGGCGATGCCCTGAATCAGATTACCGGCGAGCTGGGAGAAATTGGCATTCTGGTCAACAACGCCGGAGTTCTGATCGCCCGGCACTTCGAAGAGCTGACCCTGGAGGACTGGGATGTCACCATGGCCACCAACCTTCGGAGCCTCTTCGTGGTCACCCGGGCCGTGCTCCCCTCCATGCGGCAGAAGCGGGAGGGCGCCATTGTTAACGTTGCCAGCCTCGCTGGCCGCAACGGCTTCGTGGGGGGGACGGCGTATGCCGCCTCCAAGCACGCGGTGCTGGGATTCAGCCGGTCGCTGATGCTGGAGGTCCGGAAAGACAACGTTCGGGTGATCACAATCTGCCCCGGCTCAGTCGATACCGGGATGCTGCAGGACCAGCCCCTGCTTCGTAGCGACCCCCGGCGTATTCTGCGACCGGAGGATGTTGCCGATACTATCCTCCATGCCCTCCGCCTGCCCGACCGGGCGTTGGTGAGCGAGTTGGACATCCGGCCCACGAACCCGTAGCTGAAAGTCCACCTGAATGGCTGGCGTCCTGGTGACGATGTGCATCTGCCGTCGGACCTCATTCGAGCAGCTGCTTCCCCTCGCCCGAGCGGCCGGATGGGGATTGCCCGAGCTCATGCGCGAGACCGGGTGCGGCGCGAGCTGTGGTCTTTGCCGCCCCTACCTCCGGCGAATGCTGTCTACCGGACAAACCGTGTTTCACGAGCTGCTCGCCGAGGAATCGGGCTAATGGGCTCCCGGAGCCTCCCTCGAATCCCCACCACTAACTGGAGCCGGCTGTATGTACCCCGGGTCCTGGCCGGCGTGGCGGTGGTCGTGGGATGGTTCGGCATCTACTTCGCGTTTCAGGGACACTGGCTCGGGCTGGCCCTCCCGCTGGTCACGACGCTCCTCACCTTGGCCGCCCTGCGCCGGGGCGACGATCTCGCCGGGGCGCGAAGCGAGGCCCTGCGTCAGGCCCTGAGTTCGGCCGCCACCCGCAACCGCGAGCTCGAGCGGCTCCGCCACCTCGCGGCGACCATGCTTGCAGGGACTGAGCTTCCCGGCCTGGTGAACGAGGTAGCCCATGCCGCGGCCGACTTGTTGGAGGCTGAGAGTGGGGGAGTCACCCTTGTAGTAGAAGAAGGTCGCTTCCTGAGGATCGCCGCGGCGACGGGGCCTCTCGAGGTGATGGCGGGTAGGCTGGTCCCGGTCGACGAGTCCCTTCTGGGGTGGGTCGTAACCCATGGGACCGCTCTGGTCTCGGACGACATGGATGCCGACCCCCGGAGCTACAAGCCGCGGGATGTCACCATCGCCCTTCGCACCGTCGCGGTGGTGCCGCTCCGCTCCGCCGGCGTCGTGATCGGCACGGTGAGCGCGCACAATCGGCTCGACGGGCGTCCCTTCAGCGAGCACGATCTCCAATTACTCCAGATTCTGGGCGACCAGGTGGTGGTCGGCCTTGATCGGGCCACGGTGCTCCAGGAAAGTCGCCGGAACGAGCGGGCCCTCGCCGCCAAGAATACCGAGCTGCAGCGAGCCACTCAGCTCAAGAGTGAATTCCTGGCCAACATGTCGCACGAGCTGCGGACTCCGCTGAACGCGATCATCGGGTTCTCCGATCTGATTCTTGCGGGCGGATCGGGCGAGATCAACCGGCAGCAGCGCGATTTCCTCGAGGCGGTCCTTCGGAACGGTCGCCACCTTCTCGGGCTCATCAACAGCGTCCTCGACCTCTCCAAGATCGAGGCGGGACGGATGTCGCTCACCCTGGCGAAGACCGACTTGCGCGAGGCGATCGTGGGTGCGGTCGCGGACACCGCCAGCCTGCGGAGTGGCAAACGGCAAGAGTGTGCTCTTCACCTGGAGGACGGTGCCCTCACGGTGGTGGCCGACGGCGTCCGGGTCCGGCAGGTGCTGTTCAATCTCCTCTCCAACGCCTCCAAGTTCACCCCGGAGGAGGGGCGGATCACCCTTTCCGCCATGCAGACCCGCGCACCCCTACCGATGCCCGCGGACCGCGCCGGCGATGAGCGCCGCATGGTGACTCAGGATGTCGTGTGGGTTTCGGTAGTGGATACCGGGATCGGCATCGCGCCGGAAGACAAGCTCAAGCTATTCCAGGAATTCAGTCAGGTGGACAGCTC
>Ga0070699_100006386_pt1 | contig 10271 bp, 6 predicted proteins | sample KBSK1503metaG_FD_65473 | JGI IMG/M metagenome (GOLD analysis project Ga0070699, IMG submission 65473) | Corn, switchgrass and miscanthus rhizosphere microbial communities from Kellogg Biological Station, Michigan, USA - KBS K1-50-3 metaG | ecosystem: Host-associated > Plants > Roots >... | reverse complement strand
CCCTGCGGCGATCGCGGCGTCGCGCAGATGCGCCTCGGTGCCGCGCTGCGCGATGACGCGACGCAGCTTGTCGTTGACGTGCATCACTTCGTAGATCCCGACACGACCGCGATAGCCGGTGTGATTGCAGTGATCGCAGCCGACCGGTCGATAGAACGTCAGAGTGGCGGCTTCGGTTTCGCCGATGTTCAACGCGCGAAGCGTGTCTCCGTCCGGCGAGTATGGTCTCCGGCAGCTCGTGCACAGACGCCGCATCAGCCGCTGCGCCACGACGCCGATCAACGCAGACGCGGACACGTACGGCTCGATGCCGATGTCGGTCAGTCGCGTGACGCACGACGGCGCATTGTCGGTGTGCAGCGTCGACAGGACGAGGTGACCGGTCTGCGCCGCCTGCATCGCGATCCGCGCCGTGTCGTGATCGCGAATCTCGCCGACGAGCACGACGTCCGGATCCTGACGCAGGATGGATCGCAGCGCGCTGGCGAACGACAGCTTGATCTTCTCGTTGATCTGCGTCTGGTTGACGCCGGGAATCTGGTACTCGACGGGGTCCTCGATCGTGACGATGTTCGTCCGTTCGGATCGCACCGCCGTCAGCGCGGAGCAGAGGGTCGTGGTCTTGCCGGATCCGGTGGGGCCGACCACCAGGATCATTCCATGCTGATGGCGCAGGAAGAACTTCAGCTGTTCCAGCGCGTCGCCGGTCAGTCCCAGATCCTCGAGGGCGGGCACGCCCTTTCGATGGTCGAGCACGCGCAGCACGATCTTCTCGCCGAAGATGGTGCGCAACGTCGACGCGCGGAAGTCCACCGCCTGTCCATCCTCGGCGGTCATGCGCACGCGACCATCCTGCGGCAGGCGCTTTTCGGCGATGTCCATGCCGCCCATGATCTTGAGGCGGGCGACCAGACCTTCGTGGACCCACTTCGGCAGGTCCATCACTTCTTTGAGCATGCCGTCGAGACGATGGCGGACGATGACATTCGAGTCGGTCGGCTCGATGTGGATGTCGGAGGCGCGGCTCCGCAGCGCGTTCTTGATGACGAGATCGACCAGATCGATGATCGGCGCCGTATCGGCGCTGCCGTTCCCCGCACCTGCCTGCTCGAAGACGTCGTCCTCGCCCTTGCGGCCAGTCAGCCCGGTGCCCGGCTCGATGACCGGAGCGAGCGCCCCGCCGGATTCGGCCGCACCCTGCGACGCCGAGCCGCGGACCGCGCTCTGGCCGGCCACGACGCCCGTCGGACCGACACGCGCCAGCGCCTTGTCTGGATACGACGCGTGAATGGCGTCGACGATCTCGGCACGGGTGGCGATCACCTGCTTGATGCGGTAGCCGGTCTGGAACTCGAGGTCCTGAACGAGCGTGAACAGGAGCGGGTCCGACATCGCCAGCGTCAGCAGATTCTTCTCGACGGCGATGGCCACGCAGGCGCGCTTGAGCGCGACCTCCTTCGGAATCAGCACGACCGCCGCAGGGTCGGGCGGATTTTCCGCAAGATTCACATAGGAGAAGCCAAGCTGGTACGAAAGCGCCTTCGCAATCTGGCGCTCGGTTGCCAGATTCAGTCGCACGAGTACCGCGCCCAACCGCTCACCTGAGCGCTTGTGCTCGCCGAGTGCCGCCTGAAGATCGGTCTCGGTGATCAGTCCCGCCTGCACGAGGCATTCACCGATTTTCTTTCGCACTCTTCCTATTCCTTCCCGTCCTGATCGTCCCTCTTAGGACTTCGGCATCCGCGCCCAAAACTCAAGGGAGCCAGGGGTGCGGCCGTGGACCGATCCTGCCGATAGCCAAGACGTGCCAGAGCAAGGCGAACTGCGTCGCCGCGTCGCCCGGGTGATCGAAGAGCGCGCCGCGTCGATCCTGAACGACAGCCTCAGGATGTTTCCGCCGGCCTCGGGCCAGGCTCCGGATTCGGAGACGCTCACCCGCGTCGTGGACCTGGTCCTTCGCAGCTTGACGGGAGCCATCCGCACCGGCAGCGTCGATGCGCGCAGCGGCAACGTCGCCGGGCTGCAGCGGGTCGCGCGGGAAAAGCGGGTGCCGATCAATCAACTCTTCGGAGTGGCGTATGCGGTCGAGCGCGCGGCACTCGACGAGCTCGCGCTCGACGCGATGATCGGGGTCACGTCGGACACGTGGCCGGAAGTGGCGCAGATCGCCCGTCGCGCCTCGCTCGATCTGCTCGGCGGGTTCGCCGAGCGCCTGTCACAGGACGCCGTCCAGGGCGCCGTCAGCGACGCGCTGACAACGCTGCACACCAGACAGGTGCTGATGACGGTGCTCGAGAAGGAGATCCAGCGGTCGGAGCGCTACGCGCATCCGTTTGCGCTGATCCTGTTCGATGTGGATCATCTGGCCGCCATCAACGAGGCGCACGGATACGGTTTCGGCGATCGCGTGCTCGAACGGATCGGCATCGTGCTCCACAACTACTTCCGCGAGCAGGATTGGGTGTGTCGTGCCGGCTCGGACGAATTCGGCGTGCTGCTGCCCGAGACGCCGCTCGCGCACGCAGAGCTGCTGGCAGAACGCGTGCGCATGACAGTGCACGACCGGATGGCGTTGCGCGACTATCGCACCGAGGAACAGGTCACGGTCACCGTGTCAGCGGGCATCGTCCTCGTCGAGGCCGTTGATCCGAGCATCAGCGCCGAACGGTTGATCGTCGAAGCCGAACAGGCCGTGCATCGCGCCAAGCACGGCGGCCGCAACCGGGTCGTGCAGATTGCCGTCAACGTCCATCGCACGACGCCGCCGGTCCGCGCGTCGGATCTCTGACGCGTGCGTCAACTCCCAACCCTCTGACGCTGGATCCAACTTCCAACTCCCAACTCCCAACTCCCAAGGCGCACCCGGGAACGTTTGGGAGTTGGCGCGGCGAAGGAAGTTGGGAGTTGACTAATGTTCCTCTTGATATTGATCTTTGAGCCTCGCCACCACGTTCGGATCGGCGAGCGTCGTCGTATCGCCGAGTGCTTTGCCTTCGGCGATGTCTCGCAACAGGCGTCGCATGATCTTGCCCGAGCGGGTCTTGGGCAGGTCTGCGGCGAAGATGATGTCGTCGGGCCGCGCGATTGCCCCGATCTTCTTGACGACGTGCTCCTTGAGCTCGGCGACGAGCATCTCCGACGAGTGCGATCCTTCCTTCAGCGTCACGAACGCCGCGACCGCCTGTCCCTTGATCTCGTGCGGCCGTCCGACGACGGCGGCCTCTGCCACCTGCGGATGGTCGACGAGAGCGCTCTCCACTTCCATCGTGCCGATGCGATGTCCCGCCACATTCAGCACGTCGTCTACGCGACCGAGCAGCCAGAAGTAGCCGTCCGCATCGCGCTTGGCGCCGTCGCCCGTGAAGTAGATGTCAGGAGACCAGCGATTCCAGTACTGCGTCACGTAGCGTTCGGGATCGCCGTAGATGCCGCGCAGCATCGACGGCCATGGCCGCGTGAGCGCCAGCAGTCCGCCACCCGCCCCTTCGATAGTGGTGCCGTCGGCGGTCTTGATCTCGGGCTTGATACCTGGAAAGGGGCGCGTCGCGGATCCAGGCTTGGTGCTCGTGATGCCAGGGAGCGGCGTGATCATGATGGCGCCTGTCTCCGTTTGCCACCACGTGTCGACGACAGGGCATCGCTCACCGCCGATGTAGCGGTGGTACCAGACCCACGCCTCGGGATTGATCGGTTCACCAACCGACCCGAGCAATCGCAGGCTCGAGAGGTCGCGCTTCTGCGGCCAGTCCGTGCCCCATCGCATGAACGCGCGGATCGCCGTGGGCGCTGTGTAGAAGATCGTCACACCGTAGCGCTCGACGATCCGCCACAGGCGATCCTTCGCGGGCCAGTCGGGTGCGCCTTCGTACATGACCACGGTTGCACCATTCGCCAGCGGACCATACACGACGTAACTGTGCCCGGTGACCCAACCGATATCAGCCGTGCACCAGTACACGTCCTCGTCCTTCAGATCGAACACCCATTTCGTCGTCGCATACGTGCCCGTCAGATAGCCGCCCGTCGTGTGGACGATCCCCTTGGGCTTCCCGGTCGTGCCCGACGTGTAGAGGATGTAGAGCATGTCCTCTGCGTCCATGTGCTCCGGCTCGCAGACGTACGACTCCTCCTGCATCAGCCGGTGATACCAGTGATCACGCCCCTCTTTGACGTGCACCGGCACCGGCGATCCATGCAGTCGCTGGACGATGACCACGTTCTGGATCGACGGTGTGTCCTTCAGCGCTTCGTCGGCCATCTGCTTCAGCGGGACGACCTGACCGCGGCGCCATCCACCATCGGCGGTGACGAGCAACTTGCACTGCGCATCGTTGATGCGATCGCGCAGCGATTCCGAGCTGAAGCCGCCGAACACGACGGAATGCACGGCGCCGATGCGCGCGCACGCCAGCATCGCGATCGCGAGCTCCGGGATCAGCGGCAGGTAGAGCGCGACGCGATCGCCGCGTTGAACGCCGAGCGACTTCATGACGTTCGCGAACTGGTTGACCTCGCGATACAGATCGAAGTACGTGAGCGTCCGCCGATCGCCCGGCTCGCCTTCCCAGATGATCGCGGCCTTGTTGCGTCGCGCGCCGCGGACGTGTCGATCGACGCAATTCACGCTCGCGTTGATCGTGCCGCCGATGAACCACCTGGCGTGTGGCGGCTTCCAGTCGAGCACGGTCGCCCACGGCGTGAACCACTCGAGCTCGGAGGCAAACGCCGCCCAGAAGCCTTCCGGATCGCGCTCGGCGCGCGCGTACACGCCTTCGTCGCGAACGTTGGCCTGCGCGCGAAACTCCGGCGGCGAGGGAAACGAACGGTCTTCCTGCAGCAGATCGGCGATCTCGACTGGGACGTTGCTGTCGGACATCCCTCTATAATGCCCTCGAAATGCGCACAATTCCTCTCCTCGTCGTCGTGCTCCTCGCCGGCCCGATCGTCAGCGGTCAAGCGCCGGCGAATCTGAAGAACATGGACCTCGACGCGATCGATCGGTCCTGCAAGCCGTGCGACGACTTCTTCCAGTTTTCGATGGGCAAGTGGCACGAACAGAACCCGATTCCCGGGAACCAGACGGTCTGGAGCAAGCGCTGGGCAGGAGCGGACGGCAATCGCGAAGTGCTCAAGGGCATTCTCGAGGGGCTCGCGGCGACTCGGAATCGCCCGGGCACGAACGAGCAGCTGCTGGGCGATTTGTACGGCGCGTGCATGAGCACGGACGCGATCGACACGGCGGCGGCAGCGCCGCTGGCTGCGCCGCTCCGTACGATCGCGTCGATCAGCGATCGCAGGACGCTCGACCGGGCCATCGCCGAACTGCATCGTGACGGAATTCCCGTCGCATTCGAGTTCGGCGCCATTCCGGACAGCGACAATCCGCGCCAGATGATCGCCGGCGTCGCGCCGGGAATGCTCGGCTTGCCAGATCGTGACTACTACCTGAAAGACGACGCGGCGTCCAAGAGCACGCAGGAGCGATATCGGCGCCACGTCGAGACGTTGCTGCGCGCGGCAGGATTATCAGCGGCCGCGGCCAGTACGTCGGCAGCGACGGTCGTTCGCCTGGAGACGCAACAGGCTCGCGTGCGTCTTTCGCGCGCAGACCTCCGCGATCCATACAAGACCAACAATCGGCGGTCTCCCGCGGAGATGGCGAAGCTGACGCCGCATTTCAACTGGGGTGCGTATTACGAGTCGCTCGGCCTCGACTACCACGGGCTTGCGACGGTCATCGACCTCGATTTCATGACCGAGTTCGATCGCGAGCTGGAGCAGGTCAGCCTCGATGATTGGAAGGCGCTCCTGAGATGGGACCTCGTGCGCAGCCGGGCGCGCGATCTCTCCGCGCCATTCCGCGACGAAATGTTCGAGTTCGTCGATCGCACGCTCAACGGACAGCGAGAGGCGACGCCGCGCTGGAAATACTGCGTCGATCGCACCGACGAACTGCTCGGCGAGGCACTCGGTAAAGCGTACGTCGAGAAGGTGTTTCCGCCGGCTGCCAAGCAACGGGTGCAGGAGATGGTGAAGAACCTGCTGGCGGCGCTCGACGAGAGCATTCGTGGTCTCGAGTGGATGACACCGGAGACGAAGCAGAAAGCGCTCGTCAAGCTAGCGGCGTTCACTCCGAAGATTGGATACCCGGACCGGTGGCGGGAGTATCCAGGCGTTCGCGTGACGCGCGCGAGCTTCGCGGACAGCGCCGCGAGCGCGATGCGGTTCGCGCAGACCGACGATCGGGACCAGATTGGCAAGCCCGTGGACCGTACGCGGTGGGGGATGACGGCCCCGACGTCGAACGCGTACTACAGTGCGCGACGCAATGAGATCGTCTTTCCCGCCGGCATCCTCACGCCGCCGATGTTCAGCATGGAGGCGGACGATGCCGTGAATTACGGCGGCATAGGCGTCGTCATCGGGCATGAGATCAGCCACGGGTTCGACGACCAGGGATCGCAGTTCGACGCGGAAGGGCGACTAAAGAATTGGTGGACCGCGGAGGATCGCCAGCGGTTCGACGAGCGCACGGCGTGCGTCGCTGACCAGTTCAACAACTATTTCATCGAGCCAGGTACCGGCCACAACGGTCGCTTAGTGCTCGGCGAATCGATCGGCGATCTCGCCGGCGCTCGCATCGCGTATCTCGCTTACATGAAGTCACTCGAAGGCAAGCCGCGCCCTCCCGATATCGGAGGATTCACGCCGGAGCAGCGATTCTTTCTCGGGTGGGGACAGTCGCGCGGCGACAACATGCGCATCGAACGGCAGCGCGTGTATGTGGTCAGCGATCCGCACCCGGTCGCGAAATATCGAGTGATCGGACCGCTCTCGAACATGCCGGAGTTCCAGAAGGCGTTCGGGTGCAAGGCAGGCGATGCGATGGTGCGCACGGCGGAGAAGGCCTGCCGGGTGTGGTGACCCCGCGGACCCTAAAGGTCCGCGCCGCAAGCCACGGGAGCGATCGTCACAACTGCGGCGGGATGGGCGGTGGAGTTGGTGGTCCGCCAAGCGCGGGCGGAACGTCGCGTGTGAAGAACGCGGCTCCGATCGCGCCGCCGGCGGTCGCAAAGATCAATCCCGCGCACAGCTGCAAAAGAAATCCAACAATCAATTGGAACGGCGAGGAGCCGCGCTCGCCGACGCCTTCGAGGACCTGCCGCACATTTGGCGGTATGTCGGTCGCGGTGCGAAGCACCTGCTGGATCATCCGTTCCTGCAGGGGTCCCATGACAAAGGAGAGCGGGATCGACACGACCAGCCAGACGAACGCACCAACGACTCCGGCAATCAGTCCAACGCCGGCGCCACGCGCGACCGGCAGCGACCGCCCTTCGTTCTGTTGCTGAAGATACGCCGCGAGAACGCCGCCTCCGACGATCCACACGCAGCAGCAGTTGGCGACGTTGACGATCGGCAGCGCCGACAGGACGCCGATGAACGCGCCGGCGAGGAGGACGGCTTGGAGCATAGGCGGGCTAGATGGTGGGTAGTGGACGGTGGATCGTGGTCGCTTGTCCGGGGCAACACACACAACGAAGTCGCATGTCCATCACGTAACGACGACCCACCAACCATCCAACCACCAACCAGCTAGTCGTAATACTCCCGACCCAGGTGTGTGATGAGCTCTTCACCCTGCATGTACCGCAGCGTGTTCTTCAGCTTCATCAGCTGAATGAACAGATCGTGCTCCGGGTAGACCTCCGGCGCATGCATCGGCGCCTTGTAGTAGAACGACAGCCACTCCTGGATGCCCGCCATGCCCGCGCGCTTGGCGAGATCGAGGAACAGCGCCGAGTCGAGCACGATCGGCGCGGCGAGGATACTGTCACGACAGAGGAAGTTGATCTTCAGCTGCATCGGATATCCGAGCCAGCCGAAGATGTCGATGTTGTCCCACCCTTCCTTGTTGTCGCCGCGCGGCGGGTAGTAGTTGATGCGGACAACGTGAGTGAGATCGCCATACAGCTGCGGATAGAGATGCGGCTGGAAGATGTAATCGAGCGCCGACTTCTTGCTCTCTTCCTTCGTCTTGAACGATTCGGGATCGTCCAGCACCTCGCCGTCACGATTGCCGAGGATGTTCGTCGAATACCAGCCGCGCACACCGATCAGCCGTGCCTTGAGTCCCGGCGCGATCACCGTCTTGATCAACGTCTGGCCGGTCTTCATGTCGTTGCCGGCGAGCGGCGACCTCGTACGCGACGCCAGATCGAGCATCGCCGGAATGTCCGCCGTCAGATTCGGCGCCGCGTTCGCAAACGGCAGGCCTTCGCGGATCGCGGCGTAGGCGTAGATCATGCTCGACGGGATCGCGTCGTCGCTGCGTTCGAGCCCGCGCTCGAACGCCTCGAGCGATTCGTGCACCGGGGCCTGCTTCATGAATACCTCGGTGCTGCCCGTCCAGATCATCACGAGGCGATCGCAGCCGTGCGCCTGCTTGAACGCGCGGATGTCAGCGACGACCTGCTCCGCCAGGTCGCGCTTGTTCTTGCCCTTCTTGACGTTCGGCCCATCGAGCCGCTTCACGTAGCGCTGGTCGAACACCGCGGGCATCGGCCTGACCGCTTCGAGCTCGCTGCGCACCTGATCGAGTTGCGCTGAATCGAGTACGCCTGCCGTGCGCGCGGCAGAGTAGCAGTCCTCCTCGAAGATGTCCCATCCGCCGAACACGAGATCGTCGAGGCCGGCAAGCGGCACGAAATCCTTGATCTTCGGCGTCCGCCCTTCCGTGCGCTTGCCGAGACGGATCGTGCCCATCTGCGTCAGCGAACCGAACGGCTGCGCCAGCCCCTTGCGAATGGCGAAGACCCCGGCAATGGTCGTCGTGGCGACGGCGCCCAGGCCGACGAGCAGCACCCCGAGTTTGCCGCGTGCAGGAGCGATGTCAACTGGTGGAGTCACAACCGGCCACTATATCAGCCGGGCTCCGTAGGGGAAAATAGCGCGTGCCATTTCTGAGGAAGACGGCCGCGCGTGACCCGTTGGCCGTGACGATGAGCGGCGTGCGCATGGGCGAGCGGCTCCTGCAGATCGGCGTGGACGATGCGCGCCTGGCGGGGCAGCTCGCGGCGAAAGTGGGGCTGAGCGGCCACGCCGCGATGGTCGTGGTCGACGAGGCCACGGCGTCGCGTGCACGTGACGGCATGGCGGACGCCGGAGTGCTCGTCGACGTCCACGTCGCGCGTCTGGACTCACTCCCGGTCGACCCCGACAGCTTCGACGCGCTCGTCGTGCACAACATGAACAATCTGATCGCGTCGATCGACGGCCAGCAACGCACACGGGTCATCGGCGAATGGCGTCGCGCCCTGCGCATGGGCGGCCGCATCGTCGTGATCGACGCGGGCGCGCGCGGCGGGATCGGGGCGCTGCTCCGAGCAGGCCCGAAGATCGACCTCGAGTACGAAGGCACTGGCGGCACGATCGCGGCGCTCGAAGCCGGCGGCTTCCGACCGGTGAGGCTGCTCGGGGATCGCGAAGGGTTCAAGTTCATCGAAGGTTTGAAGACGTAGGCAGGTGGGCCGCCTAAAGGCGGCCCCTACGTACATGAACACACACCGTCCGACATTTGCGGTCGTTGGTGCCGGTCTCGGCGGGCTGACAGTTGCGTCGACGCTGCGGATCGCTGGATTCGACGTGCAGGTCTACGAGCAGGCGTCGCGCTTCACGCGCATCGGCGCCGGCATCCAGATGATGCCGAACTCGATGAAGGTCCTGCGCCGCATCGGTGTCGAGGCGCGCGTGCGCGACTCGTCGTTCGAGCCGTACTCGCACCTCAATCGGCGGTGGGACACCGGAGAGGTCATGCGCGAGCTGCCGATGCCGGAGTCGCTTTTCAGCGCGCCGTATCTGTGCATGCACCGCGGCGATCTGCATCAGGCGCTCCTCGACGTCCTGCCGAACGACATCGTCCACGCCGGCAAAAAGCTCGTCGGCCTCGACCAGAACAGCTCGCGTGTCACACTCGGGTTCGAGGACGGGACGAGGGCGCAGGCGGACGCCGTCATCGGCGCTGATGGCGTGCATTCACTCGTTCGGGATCTCATCGTCGGGCCCGATGAACCGATTCACAAGGGACGCATCGCGTATCGAGCGGTGTTTCCCTCGGCACTCATGGGCGGGACCGACGTCGGACGCTCGCGGACGAAGTGGTGGGGTGTCGACCGACACATCGTCATCTATTACACGAAACGCGATCGCAGCGAGATCTACTTCGTGACCAGCGTTCCGGAGCCTGCCGAATGGCTCACGTGCGAGTCGTG
>Ga0070699_100006382_pt1 | contig 10278 bp, 8 predicted proteins | sample KBSK1503metaG_FD_65473 | JGI IMG/M metagenome (GOLD analysis project Ga0070699, IMG submission 65473) | Corn, switchgrass and miscanthus rhizosphere microbial communities from Kellogg Biological Station, Michigan, USA - KBS K1-50-3 metaG | ecosystem: Host-associated > Plants > Roots >... | reverse complement strand
GGCAAAGCCGATGAACCAGCCCAGCGGTGTTTTCCGCTGGAGAACTATTGAGCCGATCTTGTCGGTCACCGAAGCAAAGGTCAGCCCCGGATCAATTACCGGCGCCGTGGTGTGCATCGGCCCTTCCGTATATGGCTTTAGTGGTTCGTCTGGCATTTACTTTTGTTTAGAGTTCAACCTTCAGGTTGCGTTTTCCCCATCCACACAAGCTAAAGCTTGAGCTCTGAACAGAGGTTTTTCTCTCATCGACACAAGCTAAAGCTTGAACTCTGAACTCACTTAATCTCCGGATTCGGATTGCGCAATTGCGACAGATACGTCGTCCGCGGTTTTGTGTTCAGCTCTCCCAACAAAGAATAGTTGCGTTCGTTAGCCTTGATTTTCGAAACGCGGCTGTTGGGATCGTTAATGTCGCCAAACACGATCGCCTCCGTTGGACACACTGCCTGGCAGGCCGTAACGATCTCACCATCGCGCACCTTTCGTCCTTCCAGCTCTGACTGAATCTTTGCGCTCTGAATGCGCTGCACGCAGTAGGTACACTTCTCCATCACGCCGCGGCTGCGCACTGTCACTTCAGGATTTCGCATCAACTGGTATGTGGGTGTTTCCCAATCCTGATAAAGAAAGAAATTGAAGCGACGCACTTTGTAAGGGCAGTTGTTCGAACAGTACTTGGTACCAACGCAGCGGTTATAAACCATGTCATTGAGACCTTCGGCGCTGTGCACGGTTGCATGGACCGGACAGACGGGCTCGCAGGGTGCGTTCTCGCAATGCATACACGGCACCGGCATGAAGTTTGTGCCTTCGGGATTGCTTGCGTCGTGGCCTTTGAAGTAAGTGTCGACACGAATCCAATGCATCTCGCGACTGCGCACCACCTGTTCCTTGCCGACAACGGGGATGTTGTTTTCAGACTGGCAGGCAATCGTGCAGGCGTTGCAACCGACGCAATTGTTCAGATCGATTGCCATACCCCACGCGTAGCCCATGCCGACTTTTTTTGTGTCGTAAAGATTTGGATCGTAGAGGGTGTCGTCGCGTGCAGGTTCTGCGGTCTCCTTGTGGGTGGGATTGCCATGAAGGAATTCGTCGAGCGTTTCCGAGCGGACGATATCGCGGTCTTCCTTGCTGAAGCTGGGATCCTCCATGTTGAAGTGAAGCTGCGTGGTTGCGAGCAAATATTTTTCGCTCGTCTTTCGTACTTGCACGCCATTCGAGAACCAGGGTGCGTCGGAAGTTCGAATCTGATAAGAGTCGAAACCGTGGTCATTGCCCACGCGGCCGGCTAGTCGACGTCCATATCCAAGATGGACCGTTAGAACGTTGTCAGGCTGTCCAGGCGTGATCCAAAGAGGGACACGGACGGTGCGGCCTCGGTAATCGAGATCTACTGTTGGAACATAGTGTTCGCGGCCTTTGACGCTGCCGCCGTTATCCCTGACGCCATACAACTGATAGGCTGAATTGGGACTGATAAGCGCAACGTTATCCCAAGTGACTTTGGTTAACGGCTTGGGCAGTTCCTGCAACCAGCCGTTATTTGCAAAGCGACCGTCGTAAATTGAAGGGTCGGTGCGGAAAACGATTTCGAAAGAGCCAGAGGCTGTCGTCTGGATGACGGGCCTTTGAACTTGATTGGCCAAATCTGTTTTCAGCGACACACTTTTCACAGGCAAAGAAGTGTTTGGAATAAACCCGTCGTGCACCGACTTGCGCCACATCGCCTCGAAATCTGCTGACGGCGACGCTGCTTGCTGATTAGGTCCCGCCTGTTGACTTACGACTGCTGGTGATGGCGTCTGCTGTGGGGGGCCACTCGATCCCTGCACCTGCTGACTGCTCCTGCCTCCTGTCGTTTGCCAGTATTGCCGGACAATCTCGTATGGTTTGCGATCGTATTGTTCGGAAAATACGGCAAGTAGTTCGTGCGCGGTCTTGCCGTCGTAAAGCGGTTCAATTAGAGGCTGAATGATCGTAACAGTGCCGTCATAAGAACGGGTGTCGCCCCACGACTCGAGATAGTGGGCTGCCGGCACGTGCCAATGGCAAAGCTCGGTAGTCTCATCTTTGTACTCGCTCAGGTGGACACGGAGCTTAATCTTTTTTAGCCGCTCGAAATCGAGTTTCAGATCAACCGGTGTGTTGTAAACGGGATTTCCACCCATGATCACCAGAAGATCTACTTTGCCCGCGTCGATGTCGTTGACGAGATCCTGCAGCGACTGTCGTTGATCTACTGAGTTGGTTTCGAGTGGAGCGGTGTAGAAAACAGTCTTGCCGACGTTACCTAGCGCAGCGTTCATTGCGTGTGCGAGGGCATGAATAATCGGTGGTTGCTGGTCGCCGACAATTACAATGCTTGCGCCCTTGTGTTGCTGCAGATCAGCAACGATCGCCTGGGTGTTTGGTTGATTCGCAACGTTTGGCTCGGTTATCGTCAAGCGCATCCCATTCGCGAAATCAAATTTGTTCGCGATAGATTCCAGCTCACTCTGCCTCACTGTCCACCGATGATCCGCGGCCGCTCCGGTATTTGTTGGCGTTGTCTCGATGACATACAGCCGATTCATCTCCTTGTTGCTTTCAGTGACTCTCCGTCGCGCCATGAAATCGTGGGCGTAACGGAGCGACCCCGGGAGGCAGGAAAGAAAATCGTTATCGAGCGAAAGAACTCGTTGCGCCAGATCGAATCGATACGTCGTGTTAACCGGTTGACCAAACGCCATCATCGCGCCCGCGCGCGCGTTGTCGCGATTTGCAGGTTCATACTGGTGCCACTTCGCCTGGGGCAGGGTCGCGAGCAAGTCTTTCATCTGAGCGCCAAGTGTTGGCGAAATAATCGGCTTAGTCAGAAAACGAATTCCAGCACCTTGCTTTGGACGTTGTTCATCGAGCGTCGTTCTCATTTCCCCAACAAATGAGGTCCACGTTCGAATGTCTTCCCGATAAGTAAGCGTTTGTGAGCGGTCGGGATCGTAAAGACCCAGTATTGAGGCCTGCGAGAAAATGTCTGTCGCACTCGAGCCACGTGGATCGCGCGCCGGATCGTCGGGAGGAAAATCGCCGGGCCGATTATTAGGGTGATCCGGATTGCCTTCGATCTTTGTCGGCCGGCCCTCGTTGCTCCTGACGAGCACGGGAGTAGCTGCACCAAAAAGCGGCGCGGCGGTAGCAAAGAAGAGGGCCTTGCCGGGTACTTCTTCTTCCGGCTGTTTGACGTAAGGAACGATTTTTTCCGGAGGTTGAAAGACGCAGCCACTCAAACCCGCCAATGCCAGCGACGCGCCCATCAGTTTTATGAAGGTGCGACGCTCGATCGGATCGTTCCACTCTTCTGCTTGCTGCGGATATTCACGCGAGACAAACTCGCGGAAGGCCTGGCTGTCAGCCAGTTCGTCCAGGCTGCGCCAATACTTCTTTCCGGTCCGTCGCTCCTCGCGATCCTGCAAACTGAGGATGTGGTCGCGCATCAGTTGAAAATTTATGTGCCGATCCGAATCACTCATCTCATTTGGGACTAACGGTGACACGTTGAACAACTTGTCAAAACTTTAGCGTCTTGAATGTGATAAGTCGCTTTCAAAGTCTGTCCTTCCAGTAGCTGCGAATCGGTTTTGTTCTCAGGCCGCCAATCCATGTCGAAAACCTTATCCTTCTGACGCACAAACTTCTCCGGAGCACGGTGACAGGAAAGACACCATTCCATCTGCAGCGTCGAAGCCTGGTAAGCAATCGGCATCTGATCCACGCGACCGTGGCATGTCGAACAGCCGACGCCTTTATTTACATGAATGCTGTGATTGAAATAAACGTAGTCGGGCAGGTCATGTACTCTGATCCACTCAATAGGCTTGCCGGTGCGAAAGCTCGCGCGAACCGGCTCGAGATACGAGCTTTCGGCCCAGATCTGCTTGTGACAGTTCATGCACGTATTCGTAGAAGGCATACCGGCAGACGCGGCTGTTTCTACAGAAGTATGGCAGTAGCGGCAATCGATGCCGTCGTCTCCCGCGTGGTGCTTGTGACTGAATTGAACTGGCTGCTGTCGCTCGACCCATTGGCCGGTGTTCCAGGATGAACGGTTCAACTCAGCTGTAACCCACAGAACGGCAATGAGAATGAAGACAGCGCCATAAATCGTGAGCTTGGCCAGCGCGTTTGTGCTGTGATGGAAGATCTGTGGCATCGCCGCAGCGCAAATCAGAAGCTCTACAAACTACGAGCGAGGTTAAACTGCAAACTTGGAACACACACCGGCACCTGGGCCGACTCCTACGGCACACGAATCCGTCGAACTAAGTTGTCTTATTGCAAAGTGAATGTACTTTACCAGATGACCCAGAATTTTCAAATTCCCCCTTATTGCGATAAATACATAGTGATTCCTCTCTCTCTCCTGACAAGGCCAGTGCAATGATCCTGCCAAAGTTGGCGCAACTATTTCAGTAAGAGAATGGGGATTTTCAGTATGCCCGACCCTTAACACTATAAAAGTGCCAGTTAATTTTGCGGAACTATCCAAGCACATCCGGCAAATCCGGCAACGTTCCGTAATAGACAGCTCGAATTTCGATGCCACGGCCTTGCGCCGTGGAGAATCACGCTCGCGGCTACACAAAAAACCCTCAGCACTATCCGAGATGCCACGGCCTTGCGCCGTGGAGGTTCACGCTTAATGCTTTGGTGATCTTCAGCAGGAAACGTGAGCCTCCGGGCGCAATGCCATGGCATCCGCAAGACCCTTCTAGGCGTATTTTGTAGCAGCGAGCATGAGTCTCCACGGGGCAAGGCCGTGGCATCTGCAAAATAATTCTATGGGCGTGGTTTGACCGGCATCGGACGCCGATCTAGATAACGGCGTCGCGGGCAAGCATTGCGGCGCCAATTGCCACAGCATCGGAACCCAAGCTGGCAGTTACGATTTGGGTAGCTTCAAAGCAAGGTTGGAATGCCCGGCGCTTGGCTTCCTGAATGATTGGGTCAAGTATGAGATGGCCTGCCCCCATTACACCACCACCCAACACAATTCGTTCGATGTTCAAAAGGTTGATCACACTGGCGACTCCCGTCCCTATGTACTTTCCAGTGCGTTCAATCATCATCAGTGCAAAATCGTCACCCTCATTTGCCTCCTGAGCGACGTCGTCTGCGGTGAAGTCTTTGTTTAGTCCCAGTTTCGATAGTGAAGATGTCGAATCTCGATTTAGTCGCTCTCTAGCGCGGCGAACGATGCTTGGTGCTGAAGCCACCGTCTCCAGGCAACCTGTATTGCCGCAGACACATTCAAGACCCTCTGTATCAATAGTGATATGACCAACCTCGCCGGCAAAACCCGACGCCCCTGTCCAAAGCTTTCCGTCCAGGATTATGGCGCCACCGATACCAGTGCCAATCATCATGTAAAAAATATCGCGGCTTCCGCGGCCGGCGCCAACTTTATACTCGCCGTAGGCTGCGGCATTAGCATCGTTCTCAAGTTCCACGCGGATGTTCGTAGCGCGCATGAATTCGGCGTGAAGGTCATCGCGCACGGTCGCCGGGAGATTTCGTGAAGCTATAACGCGGTCGGTTTGCCGGTTTACCAAACCGGGTATGCCGATGCCCATTGCGCGGACGGAGGGATCACCGGCACCCAGTTCACGTCCCACCTTTGCTACCAGTTCTACGAGGTTGTCGGAGGAAATTACCGCTTCGCGTCTTTCGAGTACTAGGCCCGCGTCGCTCAGGAGGGCAGCACGAACTTTTGGGCCGGAAAGATCTATGCCGATAAAATTTGGTCCTGACGTACCCATGCAACCCTCTGATTTAAGTAACTCGTAGACGGGTGAACGAAGCATAGTCGAGGGTTCAGGGGCTGTCAAACGGGTCTTTCTGCGTGTAGAATTGTGGCGAGTAACCTAGGGATCTATTTGGAATCGGCAGTTCTTTCGTACTTTGTACTTTGAACTTTGTACTTTGTGCGTCTTGCTAAGACGAACCAGGCTCAAAGCATCAAGTTCAAAGTCCAAAGTCCAACTTATGCAAATTCGCACCATACTGCTGCCCACTGATTTCAGTGAATGCGGCAATTATGCCCTGTCCTACGCTGCATCGCTGGCGCGTACCTTTGGCGCCTCGATCATCTGTGTGAACGTAATCGAACCCATTGTGCCCACTGTGGGTTATTCGGGAATGACAGAGCCGCTTCCGATTGCCGATATCACCGAACAACTTGAAGATTCAGCCGAACGTGAGTTACCAAAACTCGCAGAGTGCGAAGAGTGTGCGGGTCTCGAAGTGGAAGAAATGTTAGTCCATGGAGAGGCTGCCTCCGAGATCGTTCGGGTGGCCAAAGAGCGAGCTGTCGACCTGATTGTTATTTCATCGCATGGCCGGACAGGATTAGGACGTATCCTCTTCGGTTCCACTGCCGAGGCGGTGGTGCGTCACGCCTCGTGTCCTGTGCTGGTAGTAAAACCCCCGCAAGAGGAAGAGACTGGACAGTAGTCAACACTCAGCCCTCCAGTTTATGCTGTCAGCCGCCGACTACTGACGACTGTCTCTCAAACTGTTCATGCATAGTCTTGATTTTCTTTACGACCTCATAGGTCAATACGGGCTCTACGCGGTCTTTATACTCGTAATGCTCGAAGGCGATATCACCCTGCTCCTGGCGGGAGTGCTCGCGCATAGTCATTTCTTCGGCGATCGTAGTTTTGCCTGGGTCTTGCTTTGGGGGACGCTTGGTGGGTGCGCCAGCGATAACGTCGCTTACTTCGCCGGGCGAGCCTTTTGTCAGACCGTTCGAGAATTCCGTTTCTATCGCGTTGCGAAACCGAGAATCGAAAGGTTGACAAGCAAGTTTGGCTCTCTTTCAATCTTTTTGTCGAAGTATATCTACGGTCTGCGCTGGGCCTCATGTGTCTTTTATGGGGTCGGGCACATGCCTTACTTGCGCTTTCTCCTGGTTTCCCTTGCCAGCTGCTTTGCCTGGGTCTTCATATTAAGCGGCGCCGGATATTTCTTTAGCGGCGCGGTGATGGGACTTATTGGTGATTTTCAAAGATTGGGTAAGGTGTTGCTGGTAATAGTCGTCGTAGGTATCGCCGGTTTTTATCTGGCGGAACGCTTCTGGCTTTCGAAAAAGGTCGAAGCAGCAGACCCAGAACGCTTACAGGAGTTCGAACAGGCAGCACAGGAAAAGCTACAGGATTTGCGGCAGGAATTTCACGAGCATATCCCTTTCAAACAGCAACGACGCGGAGAACCGAAAAAAACTTTGACCTCAAAGCGCCGAGAGTCTGATGGCGACTGAAGACATTCTTAGATTTTGGATTTTGGATTTTTGATTGGCGATTGCCGTTTGCCCCGGAACTTTATTCTTAGTACTTTATTTCTTTAACGCACAGGATTTCAATTCAAAAAGGGCCGGGGTCTGAGCCAATCAAAATTCTAAAATCAAAAATCTAAAATTCAAAAAACATGATAATCGAATCTTCTGCGCCCACTCGGGTTGATCTGGCCGGCGGCACTATCGACATCTGGCCTCTTTATCTATTTCATCCCGGCGCTAGCACCGTAAATTTCGCACTCTCACTGCATGCTCGTTGCCGCATCGAGACGCGCGATGATGGCCGCATTGTGCTTGAGTCGCGCGATCGCAAAGTGTCTTTCGAAACCAACTTGTCGGCGCTAGAGGATTTGCTACAAGAAGAACGGCTCGAGCTGATATCCAAGTTAGTTCACTTTTTCAAACCCACCACCGGGTTTCACTTGGTTGCCGAAAGCGAGGCTCCGGCCGGAGCCGGCCTTGGCGGTTCATCTGCTCTTGCAATTGCCTGCATTGGCGCTTTGAATCGGTTGGTAGGCAATCGTTATGGCGAGCGCAAGTTTGTGACCATCGCGGCAAACATCGAGTCGACAGTAATCAGAGTACCGGCCGGCTTCCAGGATTATTATCCGGCACTCTACGGCGCGGTCTCGTCCCTGCATTATCGACCTGATGGCATCGAGCGCGAGGCACTGGATATCGATACGCAGGAGTTGGAGCGTCGCATCGCTATCTGTTACACGGGCGAGCCACGCCTTTCCGGAATTAACAACTGGGAGATGTTTAAGCGTCACATTGATGGTGACCCGGAAACGTTTGAGCTATTTGAAAGCATACGCGACTCCGCACACAGCGTCCGCGAAGCTCTGCTGGCAGACGACTGGGCGGAGGTTTCGCGAACGATGTTTAAAGCCTATCCCAACCGTAAACGCTTAGCTTCCGGTATTACGACGCCCCAAATGGATCTACTCGTCGAAAAGGCGCTAGCCAATGGTGCGGAGGCGGCAAAAGTATGCGGCGCAGGTGGTGGCGGTTGTATAGCGTTTCTTTGTAGTGCCGGAAGGCGAGCGGAAGTCGAGCAGACACTGGCTGCGGAGCACGGGGTGGACGTGCTTGATTGGAAACTTGCGCGCGAGGGATTGGTTGTGAAGGAGAGTTAGGAGCCTTCTTCGGATCTTTGCTTCGCGGCCGCGGAAAGTGCGGCCAAGCGTGCTACCTTTTGCTCGAAGGTTTCTCCCGGTACGGGTCCAGTATCAACGACACCACAATAAGTAAATCGTTTCATCAACGTACGGTCCGCATTGCCCGTCGGTTTATGTGCGGCGGGTGGAGTTAATGCCGCGCTCGCGGGAGGTGAAGTCTCTTGTGGAATAGGCGCCGCAGCCGGAGTTGGCGCTGACGCGATCGCCCGTTCAGAAGTAACGGATGCGGCCGGTGCCGTCGGTTCTCCCCCTTCTTCCGCTCGTTGTTTAGCCCCAGCTGCTAGTGCTTTCAAGCGCACTACCTTTTGCTCAAATGTTTCGCCAGGTACCGGGCCAGAATCAGTCACGCCAGCATAGGTGGAGCGCTTGAATAACTGCCGGTTTGGTTGTGCACCAGCCTTGTGTTCAGCAGCACCTGCAGGAGCAGCAGCTGGCGGGGCAGGTTTTGCAGTTGCTGCCGAGGATGCTTTTGGTGGCGCTGGGGCCTGTGCCGGCGCCGCTGGTTTAGCCGCATGGCTGTGTTCACCAGCGCTCTCGACCATCACATAAACGCCGCGTTCATCTTTCTTGATGACGGGCATAGTGCCACCAGCCGCCTGCAACAAAGCGGTAAGTTCTGCTTCGACAAAGCGACTCTGTTTCTGCGGGTCGCGAACATGGCCCAGCGGTGGTCCCATATAAAACGTGCCACAGGTCTGGCACTTGGAGAGCACGTCGTCTCCGCGCAAATGTACCTCTGCCGGCTCGCCGGCAGTACGTAGTTGCTTCAAGTGTCCGTTGCAAAGCTTTCCCTTTGCATTTCTCTCGTTGCAAACCGTCTGCGCATTTGTAATGCGCTTTGGCACTGGCGCAGCGGTGGTTGCAGGAGAGTTCTGGCCGGGATCGGGAACTGTTACTGACATTGATTTGGTTTTCTGATCTTCAGTTATAGTTCGTCGTTGCCTACCTTGAATCTTACAGACTGATTCAAATGCGCGTCAACGGAACAGAACCGGGAGCGGTAGCGACCGCATTCAAGAACCGCAGTACGCACGTCACGAATATACAGTCTCTCTGCACTAGCGCCCTACCGAGGGCGGCTACCGTTTTCCAGTTAATGCGACTTAATGCGACTCGGGTCTCTGCGCTGGTTGAGTGCGGTCACTACCGCTCCAGGTTCCGTAAGATACGCTGATCCCAGCCCCATGTTATCCTCGGCGCGAATGTTCAAGGATCTGCTTGGAGCAATTTGGAGACGAATACCAAAGCCACTTCGTCGCTGGAGTATGCGTGCTACGCACACTCGATTTACTGTGACAGCCGCCGGTTTTGAACAAAGCATGGAGGTGGATCGTGCAGTTTGGTTTCCGCCAAACTCACTTCCCGAGGGACTGCCGGCGGATCAACAAGAGCTCATCAAACGCGCCGTAACGAATGGAGCAAAAGGGCGAGATTGATGTATGCTGCGCACGCAAGCTTTGAACTTTGAACTTTGTCCTTCGTGCTTTGCTTTTGTTACTAAACTCGTCTCATAACACGTACGAAGAACCAAGTACAAAGAACCAAGTACAAAGTTCAAAGCACAAAGCACAAAGGACCAAGGTCCCTTGGTAATCAATCACCATCACTGGAGACTAAAATGGTACAGCTGATTCCATCGCAGGATGCGGTCATGCAGATTCTGCAACGCACGGGCGCCTTTCGTGAAGGCCACTTTGTATATCCAAACGGAAAACACTCTCCTCACTACTTTCAGATGCCGTTGGCATTTCGTTACTATGA
>Ga0070699_100006380_pt1 | contig 10279 bp, 5 predicted proteins | sample KBSK1503metaG_FD_65473 | JGI IMG/M metagenome (GOLD analysis project Ga0070699, IMG submission 65473) | Corn, switchgrass and miscanthus rhizosphere microbial communities from Kellogg Biological Station, Michigan, USA - KBS K1-50-3 metaG | ecosystem: Host-associated > Plants > Roots >... | reverse complement strand
TCGCCGGCACGACCGCAATCGGCACCGACACGAGCGCTCCGTACTCAATCACGTGGTCGGGCGTCGCGGCCGGCAGCTACTCGCTGACGGCAGTGGCAACCGACAGCCTCGGTGCGACCACGAGGTCGGCGGCAGTGAACGTCACGGTCAACGCGCCGCCGGCGCCCGCGCCGGCACCGGCGCCGCCGACCGCGACCCTCACCGCTCCCGCATCAGGCGCGACCTACACGTCGCCCGCCTCGATTGCCGTGACGGCGAGCGCGACTGCCGCGAGCGGCGCGACGATCGCAAAGGTCGATTTCTTCGCCGGCACCACGCCGATCGGCACGGCGACCACGACGCCGTACACGGTGACCTGGTCGAACGTCGCCGCGGGCAGCTACGCGCTGACGGCTGTCGCAACCGACAGCCTCGGCGGCAGCACACGTTCGGCGGCGGTCAGCATCTCGGTCAGCAATCCGGCGGCGCCGCCGCCGCCACCGCCGCCGCCGGGGACGACACCGGCGACGCAGCCGCTGCTGCAGCAGACGAGCCTGCAGTTTCTCGGGTCGTTTGCGGTACCGAGCGCGACGCTCGGCAGCACGTACGGCTTCAATGCCGCCGGAACCGGCGGCCTTGGGACGTATGCGATGGCGTTCAACCCGGCACGTAAATCGATCTTCCTCGGCGGTCATCCGTACGAGCAGCGCGTCGCCGAGCTGGCGATTCCGACGTCGCTCACCGGCACTCCCACGGCGACGGCGCTCCAGAACCTGATCGATCCGCTCGAGGGAAAACTGAGCTCGATCAACCCGACCGATCCGAACTCGAAAGTCATCGGGTCGGCGCTCGTGTACAACAACCAGCTGTACATCGGCGCCTTCTCCTACTACGACGGCGCCGGCACGCAGACGCGATCCGAGTTCGCGAGGCCGCTGGATCTCTCGATCAAGGGACAGGTGGCCGGCCCGGTGAAGATCGGCGATCGCTATCCCGGGTGGGTGGACAAATACACCGCGCTCATTCCCGCCGAATGGCAGGCCGCGTTCGGCGGCCCCGCGCTCGCGGGCGGCACGCTCGGCGCCATCAACTCGCTGCAGTTGTGGGGACCGTCGGCGACGGTGTTCGATCCGACGCAGGTCAACAGCGCCACCACCGTCACCGGCACCATGGTTCTCGGTTATCCGTACGGCACGCCGCTCGCGGATACGATGACGGGGAACCAGTACTTGTCACAGGCCGACTTCATCACCGGCATGGTCTTTCCCACCGGCACGCGCAGCGTGTTGTTCTTCGGCCGTCACGGCCTCGGCAACTATTGCTACGGTACCGGCGGTACCGCCGGCGACTGCTACGATCCGGACGACGGGTCGAAGGGCATTCACTCGTATCCGTATCGATCGCAGGTGTGGGCGTACGACGCGAACGATCTGATCGCGGTCAAGTCGGGTCAGAAGCAGCCGTATCAGGTGATGCCGTATGCCGTGTGGCAGCTCGACGCGTCGTTCAGGGACATCCAGGGCGTCGCGTACGATCCGGCGGCGCAACGGCTCTACGTGTCGCAGGTGTACGCGGACAACACGAAGCCGCTGATTCGCGTGTATCAGATCGTTCTTCCCTAGCGATCGGCAGACTTTTGTCGTCGGCGCGCAGCCGATCTCCATCGAGTCACCGCACGGCAGGCGCCCCTGCGCGGGGCGCCGCCACGTTGCATGTGGCGAGCTCTTTGCTCGATCGCTCGCCGCTCAGTGTTCTCCTCGAAGCTCCGTGACCTCTGGCTCGAAGCCACCGTGCTGGCGGTGACGGCGCTCGTCTGCGCCTCGACGCTCGCGGCGGTGAAGCTCCGTCATTCGCGCTTTCTTGCCGAAACGACCGCCTCGCTGTTCGCGGCCTCGAAGGCGATGCACCTTCCACCGCCGCCCCCGACGTCGCCGGGCGAAGGATCGCTCGTTCATGCGAGCAATCTCGTGTACGAGGGGGCGTTCCGGTTACCGGCCGGCATCATCAACGAAACCAGCTTTGCCTACGGCGGCACCGCGCTCGCGTTCAACCGCGCGCGTCAGTCGCTCTTCATCGTCGGCCACGACTGGCATCAGCGCGTCGCCGAGATCGAGATCCCCGACATCCGTCCGTCGACGGCGCTGCGCGCGCTCGCAACCGCACGCGTGATCCAGCCGTTCGCCGACGCCACCGAAGGCACGATGGGCAAGGTCGGACCGAACACGGTGAAGGTCGGCGGACTGCTGCTGTTTCGAGATCAACTCTACCTGTCGGCGTACCTCTATTACGACGGCGCCGGCAGCCAGCTCCTCTCACACTTCATTACATCGCCCGATCTGAGCGTGCGCGGCGAGGTGCGCGGCCCGTATCAAGTCGGCACGCTCGGCGCCGGATTCGTGTCGGGTTATTTCGGCGAGGTGCCGGCGCGCTGGCAGGAGGCGCTCGGCGGCCCGGTGCTGAACGGGAACTGCTGTCTTGGCGTGATCAGCCGCACGTCATACGGACCAGCGCTGTTCTCGATCGATCCCAAGAAGATCGGCGGCGCCGAGCCCGCGCTCGCCACGCCGCTCGTCTATTACCCGTCGAAGCACCCGCTCGCGCCCGGCGACACGGAGAGTCCGTTCTTCAATCTGACCTCCGAGGTCAAAGGCGTGGTCTTCCATGAAGGTACGCGCAGCGTGCTGTTCTTCGGGCGCCATGGGCTCGGACCGTACTGCTACGGTCCCGGGACGGCCGACCGGAAGATGGCCGGACAGCCGGCCGACGGCGGCGTCGATCGCTGGTGCTTCGATCCTGCGAGCGAATCCAAGGGAACACATGCATTTCCATACAGCTACTACGTGTGGGCGTACGACGCGAACGAGCTCGCGGCCGTCAAGGCTGGACGCACGCCGCCGTGGGAGGTCAAGCCGTACGACGCGTGGACGATCACGCTGCCGTTTTCATCCAACGGAAGCGCCGTGCTGAACGGCGCCGCTTACGACGCGGCGACCGGACGGATCTTCGTGTCGCAGGCGTTCGGCGACGGCGAGCTGCCCGTGATCCATATTCTCGTCATTCGCGTCTCGTGAGAACTTTGTCAGCCCCTGGGACGACTTTCTGCTCCGTAATACCGTCATCCGCACCGTTTTATCTGCACTTGGGTGCTCCGCGCGGACGGAATTGATCTTGCCAGATAAACCCCCGGTCCATTTCGGACCGGACAACTTCGAAAGAGGAAGGGTTCATCGTGAAATCTAGACGACGACTTGGCTTGGCGACAGGTTTACTCATGGTTTGTGTCGCCGGCCTCGCGTTGCACGCGGACGAGCGGGAACGATCCACCGCGTTCGCGCGGCACGCGAAAGAGCGCGGATGGTCCGCCGGGTTCGCGCCGCGCGAGAAAGACGGCGAGAAAAACGGCGGATGGTCCAGAGATCGTTCGGATCGTCCACCGGTGGTGAGCATCACCTCACCGGCTTCCGGCGTCACCGTCAGACCGATGGTGCCGCTCACGATCAAGGCTTCTGCTACTGCCGTCGCCGTCGACGGCACGATCGAAGTCGTGAAGTTCTACGTTGACGGAGTCCTGATCGGGCGCGACAAGAGCGCGCCCTTCGAGCAGGTCTGGTTGCAACCGCAGCTTGGTATGCACATCCTCATCGCGGTCGCCCAGGACGACAACGACTCGAAGGGGATTTCGGCGCCCGTGACGATCAAAGTCGCGCCTAATATGCCTCCGACCGTGAGCCTCACGGCGCCGGCCAACGGCAGTTCCTATGTCGCCGATCCGGCGGCGGTGACGCTGATCGCCAACGCGACGGACGACCTGGCCGTGGCGCGCGTGGAATTCTTCGCCGACTCGATCTCGCTTGGAGTGAAGTCCAGTCCCGACGCGCCGCTCGGATCCTCGTACAGTTTTTCGTGGATGGCCCCGGTTGGATCGCATTCGCTGTATGCGATCGCCACCGACAGCGAGGGTCTGAGCACGAAGTCGGCTGCAGTCGGGATCACGGTGACCGCACCGCCACCTCCGCCGCCGCCGCCACCGCCACCGCCACCGGGTGATCCGACCACAGCGCCGCTCGTGCAGCAGGCGAATCTCGTCTACCAGGGCGCGTTCCGTGTGCCTGAAGGAGTTGTCGGGGGTGCGAATCTCAACACGCTTCAGGCGACCTTGGCGACCTTCAGCTATGGCGGGACATCGCTCGCGTACAACCCCGCGAACAACTCGCTGTTCGTCGTAGGGCACGACCAGGGGCAGCTCGTCGCCGAGATCGACATTCCGTCGGCGCTGCTTTCTTCAACGACGACCGGTGGGCTGAACATCGCCAGCTTCCGGCAGCCGTTCACCGACGTGACCGACCTGCAGATGTCGAAGGTGAATCCTGATCCGATCGGCAACCCGACGGCCACGCCGAAGATCGGCGGGCTGCTGCCGTTCGAGAGCAAACTGTACGCGTCGGATTACCTGTACTACGACGGCACGGGTGCTCAGCGGCTGTCCCATTTCGTCTCGGGCCTGAATCTCTCGGTGCTCGGCGACGCGCAGGGTCCGTTCCAGGTGCAGAGATTCGACTGCGACCCAGTGACCGGCACGAACTGCCTCGGCGCCGGTTTCTTCGACGGGTACTTCGGTCTGGTGCCGGTCGAATGGCAAGCTGCGTTCGGCGGTCCCGTGATCAACGGCAACTGCTGCCTCGGCGTCATCAGCCGCACGTCGTATGGGCCGTCGGTGTTCGCCGTCGACCCCGCGCTGCTCGGAGCGACGGCGCCGGCTCCGGCGAGGCCGCTCGTCTACTATCCGACGTTGCACCCGCTTCTCGAACCGGGTCTTCAACCCTGTCTCAGCGTCTCGCCGACCTGTCCTTCGATCATCGATGGCTGGAGCCTGACGAGCACGCTGTTCAATGGCACGACCGAGGTGAGGGGCGTCGTGTTCCCGCACGGGACGCGAAGCGTGCTCTTTTTCGGCCGCCACGGCGGCGCCGGCAACTCGCCGAATATTCCTGGCGGCGGCCGATTTTGCTATGGTCCGGGCACGACGGATCCGGCCCGCGTCGGGCAGCTTGATCCGTTAGATCCGCTCGGTATCGATCGGTTCTGCTACGACCTGGAAGACGGCACGAAGGGCGTGCACGGCTACCCGTACCGCTATTACGTCTGGGCGTACGATGCGAACGATCTGGCCAAGGTGTCGAGCGGTCAGGCCGATCCCTGGAGCGTCAGGCCATATGCCGTGTGGTCGCTCAATTTCCCGTTCTCGACGACGGGCATGACGCGGCTCGGCGGCGCCGCCTACGATCCTGCGAACGGCCTTATCTACGTTGCGCAGTACCAAGCGGACGTCGGCGCTGCTGCGGGCGGCGCAAATCTGCCACTGATTCACGTCTTCAAGCTGCAGCTGCCGTGACGCGTTCGGCTGCACGTGAACGGATCAAAGCTCTCGCACGGGGCGCGGCGACCATCGTCGCCGCGCCTTTCCTGATCTCGTATCGCGTGCGCGCGGCGATCATCGGGCGCGATCGTGCGCTCGAGGGATCCACTCAAGCGCTCGCCTGGCTTCCCGGCCTCGTCGGTCAGTACGTGCGGCGCGCGTTCCTGATGCGCGTGCTCGCCGGGTGCCATCACACAGCAGTCGTCGAGTTCGGCACCATCTTCTCGCAGTCGGGCGCGCGGCTCGACGAGAACGCCTACGTCGGCCCCCGCTGCCATCTCGGCCTCGTTCACATCGAGCGCGACGCGCTGCTCGCGGCCGGCGTCCACGTGCCGAGCGGTGCGCGCAGCCACGGCATCGACGATGTCGTCGCCGCGATCCGGGATCAGCCGGGATCGCCGTCGCGCGTGCGCATCGGCGCGGGCGCGTGGATCGGCAGCGCCGCGATCATCATGGCCGACGTCGGCCGCGATTCGGTCGTCGGCGCCGGCGCCGTCGTCACGCGATCTTTGCCCGACCGCGTCGTTGCGGCCGGCGTGCCGGCGCGCGTGGTGAAAATCCGCGACGCGTCGATGGCGCTGGTGGGCATCGGATGAGAATCCTGTTCCTGACGCACCGGCTGCCGTACGCGCCCAACCGGGGCGATCGAATCCGCGCGTACCACGTCGCGCGCCATCTCGCCCGGCATCACGAAATCGATTTGCTGTCGCTGATGCACGACGAGGAAGAAGAGTCGCGCACGGCCGATCTTCGGTTCATCTTCTCGCGTGTGGAAGTCGCGCGCGTGCCGCGCGCCAGAAATCTGGCGCGGGCGGTGGCTGCGCTGCCGACGTCGCGGCCGTTGACGCACGTGCTGCTCGACGCGCCCCGGCTGCGGCACCAGCTCGCGGCGCTGGTGGCGGAGCGGATGCCCGACGTCGTGCTCGCGTACTGCTCGGGCATGGCGCGGCTGATGTTCGACGCGTCGCTGCGGGCGATTCCCGCGATCGTCGATTTCGTCGACGTCGACTCGGAGAAGTGGCGCGATCTGGCGCGCGTGACGGCGCCGCCGCGGCGGTGGATCTACGGCCGCGAACAGCGCGTCCTCGCCGGCTTCGAAGCGGCGGCGGCGATGCATGCGCACGCGTCGATCGTCGTGAACGACCGCGAGGCGGCAAGCCTGCGCGCGATCGCGCCGCGCGCCCGCGTCGAGGTCGTGCCGAACGGCATCGATCTCTCCACCTTCCGCCGCGAGGCCGAGCCGGCCGCCGGCGCGACCGTCATCTTCTGCGGCGTGATGAACTACGCGCCGAACGAGCAGGGCGCGCTGTGGCTCGCCGAGTCGGTGTGGCCGATCGTCCGCTGCCAGCGTCCCGATGCGCGTTTGCTTCTGGTGGGTGCGAATCCGACCGCGCGGCTGCGGTCGTGCGCGGCGCGGGATCGATCGATTTCGGTGACCGGCACCGTGCCCGACGTGCGGCCGTACCTTCGGGAGTCGGCCGTGGCCGCCGCGCCGCTGATGACGGCTCGCGGCATTCAGAACAAGGTGCTCGAGGCGATCGCGTCGGGGCTGCCGACCGTTCTCACGCCTCCGGTGGCGTCAGGGTTGCCGATGGAAGCCGCGGCCGCGTGCAGAGTCGCCGCCGAACCGGGACCGTTCGCCACCGCGATTCTGGATCTGTTGAGCCTCGCACCTGCCGATCGGCGCGCCGTCGCCACGCGCGCGAACCTTTCGGCCCTCACTTGGCCGGAACGCCTCGCGCCGCTCGTGGACATGGTCGAAGAGGCCGGCGCTCCTCGAGTTGCTCGCACGGCGTAGCGTCGGCGCTCGCGCCTCGCTCGAACAACCCCCGATACTTCCCTGACGAAATCTTTCCAGATTCCTGACGCAATCCTTCAAATCGACGACACATCGGCGACATAAGCTCTCCGCGCCACCCGTTGAGTGCCTGTGAGCACGAGAGAGGAACGATGCCATGGCGCGAAGAGGACGAGTCCGCTCGACGTTCTTGACGATCATCACGAGTACCCTGCTCGTCGGTGTATCCGTTGGCGCGCAGGAGCGTGCCGGGTCGATCTCCGGCACGGTCGTCGATGCAGGCCAGTTCGTTCTCCCCGGCGCGCGGATCGCGTTGGAGCCGAAAGGACCGACGGCGGTATCGGATCAGCAGGGCCGCTTCAGCATTCAGACTGTGGCGCCCGGCGACTACACGGTCACGATCAGCTACGTGGGTTTGCTTCCGTACACGGAAAAGGTGACCGTCGGCTCCGGTCAGGGCGTACGGATCGACGCGGTCCTGCAGGTGGCGGGCGTGAAGGAAGAAGTCACCGTGTCGGTGGCCAGGCCGCGTGGGGAGGCGCAAGCGCTCAATCGCGAGCGCACGGCCGACAACATCGTTCAGGTGCTGACCGCCGAGGTCATTACGAGCCTGCCCAACACGAACATCGCGGACGCCGTCGGGCGGCTCCCGAGCGTCTCCCTCGAGCGCGACGAAGGCGAAGGCAAGTACGTCCAGATTCGGGGCACGGATCCTCGACTCAGCAACGTCACGATCAACGGTGTCAATGTTCCGTCGCCGGAAGGCGGCGTGAGGAACGTGAAGCTCGACGTCATTCCGTCGGATCTCGTCGCGTCGATTGAGGTCAACAAGACGCTGTCGGCGAGCCAGGACGGCGACGCGATCGGCGGATCGGTCAATCTCGTCACGAAAACGGCGACGGATCAGCCGTATGCGACCGCGCTGGCGATGGGCGGCTACACGAACATCGTCGGCGGCCGCGCCCTCGATCAATTTGCGGCCACCGTCGGCACGCGCTTCGGCGCCAACCGCCAGGTCGGCGTCCTCGTCGGCGGCACGTACGACTGGAACGGCCGCGGCATCGACGACATCGAGCCGTCGCCCGACGTGTTTCAATCGACTCCGGTCGTCGCCGCAAACGACCTGCGCGAGTATCGGTACTACCGCTCGCGTGCCGGCCTGGCGGGCAGCATGGACTATCGTCTGCGTCAGGGGACGTCCGCCTATGTGCGCGGACTGTTCTCGAACTTCAGGAACTACGGCGACAGGTGGGTCTACTCACCGGGCGCCGGCGATTTCCTCACTCCGACGACGGCGGACGCGAACGGCACGATGGATTTCGGCATCCAGAATCGGCGGCCGAACGAGCAGATCTACAGTCTCGCGGGCGGCGCGAAGCACATCGCCGGCACGTGGCTCGTCGACTACGACTTCTCGGGATCGCACGCGCGCCAGAATCGACTCGCTCAAAGCACGGTCAACTTTACGGGACCCGACAACGTCGCCTATCGGATCGACACCACGAACCCGAACACGCCGCAGTTCGTGGTCACCAACGGTGTCAGCGTGTTCGATCCGACACTGTACTCGGCGAGCTCGCTCGCAACCGCGAACGACCGGGCGCGCGAACGCGATTTCTCCGGTCTGTTCAACGTCACCCGTCCCTACGCCACGGGACGCCGCACCGGCGCGCTGCAGATGGGCGTCAAGCTGCGCGACGCCAACAAGTCGCAGGCCGCCGACGATCGAACGTTCGCGGTTTCGGGGTTGACGCTGAGCGCCGTCGTCGGCTCGTTCGCGAATCCGGACTACTACGACGGCGTCTACCAGCTCGGGCCGCTCGCCGATCTCGACAAGGTGCTCGCGTTCTTCAACAGCCACCCGGGATCGACAACGTTGAACGTCGACGCGTCGAGGCAGCGGTCGGACCCGAACACGTACACGGCGTCGGAGCGCGTGACTGCCGCCTACGTCATGAACACCATCGAGAGCGGTCGCGCGCATCTTCAGGCCGGTCTCCGCCTCGAACACACCGACGCCTCCTACACGGGCAACATCGTCGTGCTCGACCGGTCGGGCAAGTACGTTTCGACCAGTCCGGTCGACGGCAGCCGGCAATATACCGACGCGCTCCCAAGCATCCAGTTTCGAGTCGCACTGGACGCGAATACCAACGTCCGCGTCGCGTACGGCCGCGGCATCGCGCGCCCGAATTTCAGCGATCTCCCGCCGTTCCTGCTCGAGCAGGACAAGAGGAAGACGCTCAGCGTCGGAAATCCCGAGTTGAAGCCGACGTCGGCGAACAACGTCGACCTGCTGTTCGAGCGCTTCCTCGAGCCGGTGGGCGTGGTGCAGGCCGGAGTCTTCTACAAGTGGCTGCGCGATCCGATCTACCGCGTGCAATCCGTGGTCGCCGCCGGCACGTACGCCGGATTCCTCCAGACGCAGCCCACCAACGGCGCCGGCGCACGCGTCGGCGGCATCGAGATGGCGTGGCAGCAGCACCTCGCGTTTCTGCCCGGGCCGTGGAGCGGCCTCGGCGTGAGGGCGAACTACAGCTACACCACTTCATCCGCATCGGTGCCGGGGCGGACCGACGATCCGGCGCTGCTGCGGCAGGCGCCGAACAACTGGAATCTGGACGGCACGTACGATCGAGGCGGGCTCTCGGCGCGAGTCGGCGTGACGCACAACGACGCGAACATCTACGCGTACAACTACCGGCCGGGCGCGGACGGCGGCATCACCGGTCCGAACGGCGATCAGTATCTCTACGCGCACACGCAGGTGGACGCGCAGGCAAGCTACGCCGTCAACCGCCGCGTCCAGATCGTGCTGTCAATGCTCAATCTGAACAACGAGGTGTTCGGCTTCTATCAGGGCGGCACGCAGTATCCGATCCAGCGCGAGTTCTACAAGCGTACTTTTTCGATCGGCATGCGAGTGAACCGGTAGTGGCGGCTGATCGCGACGCCGGCAAAAATCGTGTAAGGCTATGTCCGTTTTCGAATAATCCGCTATCGTAATAAGGGCAGAGACGCTCGCCGCTAAAGGCCGAGAACCGCCGCGTATCGAGAACAGAACGTCGCCACGCGGAGCATCATGG
>Ga0070699_100006377_pt1 | contig 10282 bp, 7 predicted proteins | sample KBSK1503metaG_FD_65473 | JGI IMG/M metagenome (GOLD analysis project Ga0070699, IMG submission 65473) | Corn, switchgrass and miscanthus rhizosphere microbial communities from Kellogg Biological Station, Michigan, USA - KBS K1-50-3 metaG | ecosystem: Host-associated > Plants > Roots >... | reverse complement strand
GTGAACGCGCGGAACCCGGCGCTTGCTGAATGGGCCCTCTCGCGCGGTGCACACCCCAATTCGGCGCCGGCACGGGACACGCGCTTTCCCCGCTACACGTTGTACGAGTGGGCGCTCCTCAATGATTGTCCCGACATCGCCGAGCTTCTCGCGCGGCATGGTGCCACGCGGACGACTCCCAGACCGAGCGACGAGGAAGAGTTCGTCCGTGTGTGTATGCGCCTCGATCGTAACGCTGCGCAGCAGCTGTTGCACGCGCACCCCGAATACCTGCACTCACCGGCGGTCATGTTCCACGCGGCAAAGCGCAATCGTCCGGACGTGCTCGCACTGCTCGTCGATCTCGGCTTCTCGGTCGACGTCCAGGATCGCAGCGGCCGGCGTCCGCTGCACGAAGCGGCCGTGAACAACGCCTACGCAGCCGCTCAGTTCCTGATCGATCATGGCGCCGAGGTCGATGCACGTGAATCGACGTACAACGCGCCGCCAATCGGGTGGGCGGCGCACGGCGACCGCACGGAGATGGTCCGACTCCTCAGCGGTTACAGTCGGGCGATTTGGATCCTCTGTGCGAACGGCTACGTCGATCGCGTGCGCGAGATCGTGACTGAGGATCCGACCCGCGCGCAGGAAGTGAGCGCCGATGGACACACACCACTGTGGTGGCTGCCCGATGACGAGACACACGCAATCGAGCTCGTGGAGCTGCTGGTGAAGGCCGGCGCGAATCCCGCCGCCACGAACAAGGACGGGCAGACCGCCGCCGAATGGGCGCGGCGCCGCGGCATGTTCGAGGTCGGGCGGCGGCTGGAGCAGCTCGCCGCTAACAGTGCGAAGCAATCGAATTGATGATCACCACGACCACCCCAATCAGCACCATTGCGATGAGGTAGACCCAGCCTAACCCGTCTTGCCCCTGCATCTTTCGATTCCCAGCTGCGTTACGGGACCGGCTTGCCGTCCTCGCGCGTGACGCCCACGCCTCTGCCCCACACGTCCATGCCGCGGGAACCGTCCGTCGCGCGGTGGCCTTTCACAACCACGGTCTCGCCAGCCTTGAACGTCTCCGGCGTGTAGCCCTGACGCCGCAGCGGCCCGGCGGCCGATGGCCCGAAGTACACGTCGTAATCCACTTTCATCCCGTTCTCGGCCACTTCGAGCAGCAGGATCGGATGCGGGTTCACCAGACTCCACTTCTTCACGGTGCCTTTCAGTTCGACGACCTTCGACTCGTCGAACAGCCCGGCCTGCCCGTGATGAGCGGAGGCCGGGATGGTCGCCGCAAAGAGAAGAAGGGCCGCCCCGAGCACGGCACCAAGTGTGGGGACCGTCTTGAAGCGGCCCAAACATGTTGGCGTCATAGGTCTTCCTACTGATTCTTCCGTTGAACCGGTGGATCTTGCGGGTACTTGCCCTTCACGACGTGGAGGTTGCGCTGCGCGGCTTCCGGATCGCAGTCCCATCCGGTCGAGAACTCGTCGTTGGTCCTCCGCCACTCCATGGCGTATGTGAACGGCTGCAGCAGAAACACGGGATCCTCAGCAGTGAGGTCCATGTGCAGCACGTCGCCGTTGACCGTGTACCGCTCGGTGAGCCGCTTTTGCGTAGACGAGGGCGCGTTCAGTGCGTCACCGCCAAACCCTTCGGGATCGTACGTGAATCGCGAGGTTTCGACGACGAGCGTGTTCCCTTCGTAGCGTCCGGTCGAGTAGCCGTGGGAGAACAGCTGGCCGAATTTCGGACGCTGATGGCCATGTCCTTCGAGCCACACCGTTCGCCGGACATCGTCCTTCTCGTAGCTGAAGTTCACGCGGTCGGGAAGCTGCTCGATCTTGATCTGATAGGGATCGCCAAAGATGATCGGAATCGTCGCCGGCGAGCAGTCGTACTTCGGCGCCGCGACTTCATCGAAAGCGGCGACCAACGCTTTTGCTCGCGCGGTATACAGCCGCTGGCCACCGGCGACGTTCATCTCGGGACACACATCCGAATTGGCGGGAACACAGCGGCGGCCGTTGTAGACGCCCGCGAGCTTCGGCACCGCAGCAGGTGTGGATTGAGCAATCAGACCAACGGTCAACCAGCCCGCAGCGAGCAGGAGGCATGACGCGACGATGCCGGCACGGAGTGTCATGAGCTCGGTTCCTCTAATCGCGCGGATGATCGGCGAAGAGGAACCGGACTGTCAACGTGATCCCTGATTTCCGTTATCCCACGCCGCGCCCTTCTCGGTCTGATCGTGCGCGATCGCGCATCAGAACCTGAAAACGCGATTCATCCTCTGAAAACCTTCGGCCCCGAAACCGTGCGCGTCCGCGCGCTAAGATGCCGCGGTCCAGGAACCGAATTGCCCGTGGAGGTGCGTGGTTACAGCTTCGGTCGCTACCGTATAGACGTCCCTGGGCGCCAGCTCCTGCGTGAGGGAACTCCAGTCCAGCTCCCGGCCAAAGCCTTCGACACGCTTCTCCTTCTCCTCGAAAATCACGAGCGAGCGGTCAGCAAAGACGAGTTGATGAAGGCGGTCTGGCCGGACACGTTCGTGTCCGAAGACAGCCTCACTCAGAGCATCTCCACCCTCCGGCGCGCCCTGGCCGACGCGGAAATGATCGCGACGATCCCCCGTCGCGGCTACCGCTTCATCGTCCCGGTTACCGAAGAAAGGGAAGAGGGCGAGGCTGAGGCTCACGCACTCGCGCAGGTTCCCGTCGCACACGAAGCATCCGCACCTCGCCAGCTGCTCACAGCCGGACTCCTGGCGGTGGTCGCAGCGTCACTTGTCGTGATGCTCGTTGCCGCGTTCGTGTGGTTCACGCGCCAGGCAAACGAGCCGCAACGCCCGCTGCGTTTCACTCAGGAGGCACCGCCAGGTGTCGGCATCGTGTCAGGAGGAACGCTCTCGCCGGACGGGCGGCTGCTCGCGTTCGTGGCCGAAGATCAGACATCCGGGGCGGCGCGCGTCTGGGTCCGACCGCTCGCGAGCGCAACCGCGCGGGCGATCGAAGGCACCGAAGACGCCGCACGACCGTTCTGGTCGCCCGACAGCCAGTTTCTGGGGTTCGTCGCCAACGGCCGACTGAAGATCGTTCCCGCAGCGGGCGGCGCGGTTCGCATGCTTGCGACGGTGCGCAACAACTACGCAGGCGGCGCGGCCTGGGGCGACGACGTGATCGTGTTCGCGAACTGGCGCGGAGGTCTCGATGCGGTGCGCCCGTCGGGCGCGCCGGTGAAGGCCATCACGAGTCTGGATGCGGCGGCCCAGGACTCGTCGCATCAATGGCCTTCCTTCCTGACCGATAACCATCACTTCGTGTTCGTGGTCGCCTCGTCCAAACCGGATCGCGCCGGCATCTATGTCGGCTCGATCGACGGTGAGGCACCGCGGCGGATTCTCGACGGGTCACACACGGTGGCGGTGTTTGCGCCTCCCGAACATCTGCTGTTCGTGCGCAACAACACGCTCATGGCGCAGCCGTTCGATGCCGATCGCGCGCAACTTCGTGGAGAACCCCAGACACTCGCCGACGGTGTGACCCCTCCGGACATTCGCAACAGCGCGACGGTCTCCGCTGCCGCGGGCGGGCTCGTCGCGTTCGGCGGCGGCACAGGGCTACGGCGACTGGCGTGGTTCGATCGTCGAGGGACTCGATTGGCGACGATCGATGCGCCGGGAACCCTCACGAATCCCACCTTCTCACCTGATGAAAAGCAGCTGCTCGCCGTCAGCTTCGATCCCGAGTTGCGAGGCGTGTGGCTGCTCGATCTGGAACGCGGCGCCCCGAACCGCCTTGTCCCGGATGGAACGATGCCGATGTCATCTCCGAACGGCGACACGATCGCGTTTGCGTCGGCGCGCAACGCCGGTGTGTTCGACATGTACCTGCGGCGTCTCGACGGCCCCGCCGGCGACGAGCCACTGCTGCAGACGAACGAGTCGAAGTTCGTCAACGACTGGTCGCGCGACGGGCGCTTCATCATCTTCGACAGCTCGAACGCAAAGACCGGAGAGGACCTGTGGATTCTGCCGACGTTCGGCGATCGCCGGCCCGTGGCGTACCTGCGGACGGAATACAACGAGGTCCAGAGCCGCATCTCGCCGAACGGACGATGGGTCGCCTATTCGTCCGATGAGTCCGGTATCTTCGACGTCTACCTGCAGTCGTTCCCCACGCCGGGAGCCAAGCAGATCGTGTCGATCAAAGGCGGCGCCGAACCGGTCTGGCGCAAGGACGGGCGCGAGCTGTATTACCTGGCAGCCGATCGGACGTTGATGGCCGTCGAGATCGGGGACAACGGATCGACGCCGCGCGTGGGCCGGCCGCGCGCATTGTTCCGCGCGCCGGTCTCCGGTCCGCTGAACGTGTATCGCAGCCACTACGCCGCTACCGCCGATGGACAGCGGTTCGTTATCGATGCGGTAGATGCACCCGGCGCACGCGAGTCGATTACCGTGCTCGCCAATTGGACGGCCTTGCCGTCTTGACGGCGTTGATTCGCCGTCCGCAAATCAAGACGCGCTCCGTCAAGACGGCCGCCCCGCGCAGCGGGGCATAGAGACACCGCGGACTAGCGAGGTCTGAGCCAGCCTCGCTAGTACACTAGGCAGTGTGAAACGCTCGATCAGCGGCCGTGCTGGTGTTGATGGCGGCGGTCGGCGGCGTCGTGTCAGCGCAGCGCTTCGGCATCGCCGAGGGCCCGGGTGTCCCGCCGCGCTATGCCCCACCGGGTTTCGAAGACGGGACGTTCACCGCGTGCAAGCTCCAGTTCCGCAGCAATCGTTTCGAGCCGGGTGGCGTCGGGTGGGCGACCGACTACCCGTTTGCGGCGATCAACCTCATGACGCGGCTGTCCGAGCTCACGAAAACGCGAGTGAGCAAGGACAAGACCGGCGAGATCAACTACTGGGTCATTCGTCTGACGGACGAGGCGCTGTTCGATTGTCCGTTTCTCATGGGGACCGATGTCGGTACCGCGGCCTTCTCCGATGAAGAGGTCAACCGGCTCCGCGAGTACCTCCTCAAAGGCGGCTTTCTCTGGGTCGACGACTTCTGGGGCACCGACGCATGGAACCAGTGGGCAGGACAGATCCGACGCGTGCTGCCCGAGTTCCCGATCATCGATGTGCCGAAGGACCATCCGATTCGCGATGTGCTGCTGTCGGTTCCTGACGTCGAGCAGGTGCCGAGCATCTTCTTCTGGCGACCCGGCGCACCCACGTCGGAGCGCGGCAGCGACAGTCCGCAGGCGGATTTCCGCGCGATCGCCGATGCGAAGGGTCGCCTGCTCGTGGTGATGACTCACAACACGGACATCGGAGACTCGATGGAACGCGAATCCGAGGATCCTGACTACTTCGCGCAGTTCTCGCCCCGAGGGTACGCGCTCGCCACCAATATCGTCCTCTACGCCCTGACGCACTGAGCCGGAGCGTTCCAACATCCGTTTCGCCGTCGCCGCCGTAGTTCGTCGTGTCGAGAGGAGCCTCCGATGACACGAGGATTCATTGTGCGGGTCGTGATGCTGGCGCTGGCGATCGCACCCGTCTACGCACAAGGCGGCCACAGCACCGACCGGTTCACCGAGGATTTCGCTTTCGTCGTTCCCGCTGATGACGGATGCACCGGCGAGGCGGTCCAAGTCTACGGACCCATCGACGTCACGGTCCAGACCACGACGGACAAGAACGGCGCCACTCATGTGGTGACGCACTACACGCCGCACCTGACCGCGGTCGGCCTGAGCAGCGGAACGCGCTATCTCGCGCTCGGCCCGACACAGATCGTGAGCTTCGATGCCGGCGCTCAAACCGTGTTCAACGTGGCCAACATCATCATCACCGTCGCGCCGGGCTCCGGCGATAACTTCATCCTCACGGAGGTGGTTCACGTTACGCTGAACGCCGGCGGCGAGGTGGCGGTGGAGTTCGATCGAGTGAACGTGGCGTGCCGCGGCTGACGCGTCAGCGAAGCTGCTCCTGCAGCCGTTGAAAGCGCAGGTCCTCGTCGTCGACGGTCACTTCGAGGAACGGGATGTACATCTCGTTGTTGGCCTGCTCGCCGAACATCACGTCCTCGTTCGGGTCGGGATTCTGGGGATTGGCCGGTGAGTTGTCGTAGTGGCCGTATGCGGTGATCGTGCTGCGCGCCTTGATCTTCTTTGGTTTTGCGAGCTCGTAGACGAGCTGCCAGTTGGGATCGTAGCGTGGGACGGCGAGCAGCGTTTCCTGCTTGCCGTCGGGAGTGGTGAGGACGAACGTCATGTCCTTGCCACGGAAGTGCATGTGCGGCCACAGGGCGTAAAGGGTGATGTCCTCTTTCACCTGCAGCACGCCGGTCATCGGCCAGTTCGCGGCTCGCGGTGGAATGTGCGGCATCTGCGTCCGGCCGTTGCGATCGCGCGCCACCTCGACTCCGTCGGCGACGAGCTTCTCGTTGACGGTCCACGTGTAGATCTCGTGATGCACGGTCTTCTTCGCCCACCACAGGCCAAGTCGTAACGTCACCGTCTGCGGCGTGCCGACCGTCATGAAGTGCAGCCCCCACGCGATGTACTGATCGGGAGAGATGCGCTTGGCAAGACCATCGGGAAACTGCAGCGCGCCTCCGCCTGGCACGTAGAACAGCAGCGGCTTGCCGAACGATTCAGCCGATGCCGCTCGAAATGGCCGCCCGTCCGAATACAGCGGCACGCCATCGAGCACCGGTCCACCGTCCCACACCGCGCCGCGCCCCAGCTTTGTTCCCTGTGGCAGCGATCCAACCGTCACGCTCGAGTGATGCACGGTCCGAGGATTGTCGGGCCGCAGCTCGATCGCCTGAACGAATCGTTCGTCGCGAATGGGGAGCTTCAGCCAGACAGCGAACGTGGGCACCGTTCCAGTCGCGGGCACCTCGAACGTGAACGGCGTCTCGATCACCTGATCGGGCGGCCGATCCATGCGGCTGCTCCAGCCACCGCGGAACATCGGCGCAGTGGGAGGTCGACCATCACCCTCTGGCGCGCCTGCATCCACCCACGCGGCAATCGCAGTGACCTGCTCGTCCGACAGACGCCGGTTGTTCTTGAAATCACCAAACTGCGGATCGGCAGGCCACGGCGGCATGCGGCGCGTCTGCACCATCCGCTTGATCGACGCCGCCCACGGTCGTGCGTCGCCGTACGACAGCAGCGACATCGGCGCGACCTCACCAGGTCGATGACAGGTCACGCAGCGGTCGAACAGGATCGGGGCGATGTCTTTGTTGAAGGTGGGAGCCGCGGCCGCGCGCTCCTGCGCGATCCCACTGGCACCGACGAAGGTCGCAGCCGCGACACAGACAACCGAAACTCCCAGCCTCAAACGCCGACCGCGGACCATAAAGGTCCGCGCCGCAACCACGAGGCCCCGCGCCGCAACTCCAAGACCGACGCGCTTGGGAGTTGGGAGTTGGACCGGCGTCAGTGAGTTGGGAGTTGACAAGCCTCCGTTCAGCGGGCGAGTTGGAACACCCATACAGCAGCACTGCGATCAGGTGGATTACGGATCTCCGGCACGAGCGGCGGGAACGTATTGGCCTGTGCCCCGCCGTTGCCGACCACCATCGCAATGTACTGCTTTCCGTTGACCGAGTAACTGATCGGCGCCGAGCTCGGCACTTCGTTCAGACGCGCCCGCCACAACTCCTTCCCGGTCGCGTCGTCATACGCGGCAAACACGCGATCGAGCGAGCCGGCGAACACGACGCCGCCAGCCGTCGCCAGTGCGCCGCTGCTCTGCGGTGCGCGCTGCCGCTGGATCCACGCGGTCTTCTTCGTCTGCAGATTGATCGCCTGCAGCCGCCCGTACTTGCCATCGCTGTCGGGTCGCGGGCGCAGCGTCCATCGCACACCGGTCGACAGGCTGCCACGTCCGCCTTCCGGCACCGGCGTCAGGTCCATGCACGATTCGACGAGCGGCACGTACAACATCTTCGTGTCGGGGTTGTACGACGACGGCAGCCACGACTTCGCGCCACCGGCGTGCGGGCACACCATTTTCGTCTTCCCGTCTCCGGGAATGAGATCGACGTCGATGCGCTTCGCGCCGGTCCTCGGATCGATCGACTTGACGATGTTCTGCAGACCGGAGTCGACGGAGAAGGCGTACTTGCCGCTGTCCGCCTCCATCGCGTCGAAGATCGCCTGCTTGCCGCCGGTAACGACGACCGTCTTCGTGGCGCCGTTCACGGGCAGCTTGATGACGCTGCGCTCGAACGCCCAATCCAGATCCCATTGATCGTTGGGTTGATGCTGGAAGAACCAGACCAGCCGTCCGTTGTCCGGATTGATCGCGAGCGTCGAGTCCGTGTAGAGGCCGTCGTTGGTGATCTCGTTTTCGCCAACGAGATTGCGCAGCGGTCCGGTGTCGTAGGTCTGCGCGGGTCCGAAGAACGCGAGGTTCAGTGTCGGATCGTAGCTGCCGGGCACCCACACCGACGCACCGTTGCGCTTGTCGTAGGCGAGACCATTCCACGTGTTGCCGCCCCGTTCGCCCGGCTTGGCGATCGTGCTGAACCGCCACGCTTCCTTGCCCGTCTCCGCATCGAGCGCGATGATGAAGTTGCCGCCCGGCGCGCGGCCGGTCGTGCCGATCATCACCTTGCCCTTGGCGACGAGCGGGCCACCCGTCATGCCGTAGCCGGCCTTCGGATCGGCGACCGCCTGATCCCACACGACGTTGCCGGTCTTCGCATCGAGCGCGACGATGTGCGCGTCGGACGTCGGGATGTAGAGGCGCGAGCCGTAGATCGCAATGCCACGCTTCACCGTCGCCGGGCGATCTTTCGGCAGCCGACGCGAGTACTGCCACAGCAGATCGCCGGTCTGCGCGTCGAGTGCCTGAACTTTGTCGCCGAAGCCATGCAGGAACATGACGCCGTCGTGCACGAGCGGCGTCGACTCGTTCGGACCATTCGGCAGCGACCAGCTCCAGGCGACCTGCAGCTCGGCGACGTTGCTCTTCGTGATCTGTTTGAGGGGACTGAAGCCGGTCGCGTCGACCGCGCGGCGCCATGTCAGCCACTCGCCCTCGCCGGGACTGGCGAGCATCGTATCGGTGACCGGCGTGAACCCATCGAGCGGATTGCGGACGCGTGGAGGCGGCGGCAGCGCGACACCCACCGACAACCCTCCACCGGGTCCTGGCGGCGCGGCGGGCATCATGAGTGCCTTCAGCGCCTGCGGGTCGCTCGGCAGATCGATCGCCGCAGGGGCGACGCCGTTCTCGCCCAGGAGAAACGCGAGCACGTCCGCGTACTTGTCGTCGCCGAGCGATCCCGGAGCCGCCGGCGGCATCCGACTGCTCATCTCGGTGAACACCGCATCAACCGGTTTCCCGCCCCATCGACCGCGGAAGTCGGGACCCTTCAACGGCGGCGCAAACTCGCCATCGTCGACATTCGCGCCGTGGCACGACGCACAACTCTGCGCGTACGTGTCTTTGCCACGGGTCGCTTGTGCGGCTGTGTATGAGGGGCTCGCAAGTGACTGCGCGCGGAGGGCGGGAATCTGCAGCCTGACTGTGAAGGCGCCGAGCAGCATCGCCATGAATACAAGGACGATGCTGCGTGTTGGGAAGCTAGACATGAGACGTCATTCCTGGCGGGAATCAGGTATCAGGTATCAGCAATCAGGCTGGGCCAGGAATCAGGCCTGATTCCCCATCAGCCCTGAAACCTGATTCCCGATTCCTGATACCTGCCAGCGTCAGAACTCGAAATTGACGCCGAGTTTAACAAATCGCGCCATGAGCAGCTCGTTCGGCCGCCGCCACGCTCCGGGGTTCGCCGGATTGTAGCCGAACAGCTCGGTGACAACCGCGTCGGAGTTGAGCGCGTTGGCGAGATCGACGTTGAACGCGGTGCGCACGCGGCCGGCGCGGACGATCTTGCTGAAGCGCATGTCCAGCTGATTGATGCGATCACCATAGAACGTGCCGGGCTGAATGATATCGATCGTTGTGTTCGGCGCGCTGGCCGACAGCGGGCGACCAAGCGACGGCGACACCCGGTCGTTGCCCGCAACGAAGCTGGCCGCCAGCGCCGGGCCGGGCATGTTCTGATACGTCGCGCTGACCAGCAGGTCGATCTTCGGGATGGTGTACATCCCGATGAATTTCCCCTGCGTCTGCAGGTTCTCCTTCGCCTCGCAATGATCCGGCGACAGCCAGACACCAGCGAGGTTGAACCCTGGACCGGTGAACGCCGGGATCGCGAGCTGATTGCCGGTCGCCGCACCAAGGAGCAGCTCGGGGATCTTCGCCGTCACG
>Ga0070699_100006376_pt1 | contig 10283 bp, 6 predicted proteins | sample KBSK1503metaG_FD_65473 | JGI IMG/M metagenome (GOLD analysis project Ga0070699, IMG submission 65473) | Corn, switchgrass and miscanthus rhizosphere microbial communities from Kellogg Biological Station, Michigan, USA - KBS K1-50-3 metaG | ecosystem: Host-associated > Plants > Roots >... | reverse complement strand
TCCTGGACCGAACTGATAAAGTCTTTGGCGACTTTATAGTTGACGTCAGCCTCGAGCAGCGCCAGACGGATTTCTCGTAGCGCAGCGTTGACGTGTTCCTTGGTTAGCACGCCCTCGCCCCGCAGGTTCTTCAGCGTGCGTTTTAATTTATCCGAGAGCGACTCAAACATATAACCCTAGGCGAAGTTCCGCGCTGCGGACGGAAACGGAAATGATAGCGGCCGACCTTAGGGGTGTCAAGGCGAACAACCTATTAAATCAGCCCATAACCTTAGTATTTCGACAGTTTACTTTCCGGCCGGCCCCAGCCCCTTTTGCCCCCGCAGAGAATTCACACAACTCTGTACGGAAGAAACTGTACGCAGTCGTAGTCCTGTGTTAAATTCGTCACGAATTAACACGTTTGCGCGGCCAGGGTAAACGGATTAGTTGTGGCGGCTTTTCCCTCCCATAACCAAAGCATCATGAAAAATCCGCTTGATTGATCTTTTATAGGTACTAAATGGATAAACGTGTCGGTCACGGCCCGCCGGGTCGCGACCAGCAACAGCCCCCTTCTGAGCGAGGTGTGGTCGATCTCGCTGATGCTCGGGTGAGGATTCGCTCGCGAGCGAAACCCACTACTGAGTCGTTAATGCACGAATTGGATGAGATCCGTTCGCTGCTCGACCAGGGTCTATCGACCGAAGCCAAGGATCGGCTGGCCCTATTAATCTCCAACGCACGTAATAATGCTACGGTGCTTGCTCTTGCGAGGTGTGTTCTTTCGACCGCACTCGAGCAGCAGGGTCATTACCGTGACTCACTGGCGGCGGTGGCGATGTATGAATCGCCCGAATCACGGGTCAAGCTCGACGAACAGACGGTCAGCTACCTTCGCGTCCAGATCGGACTCGCCTACAACTACAACGGCGATCATCCGAAGGCGATCGCGATGCTGAAGTCGACCTTGCGCGACTACGCTGAAACCGGCGCCGCGAATCTGGGACATATTTATTCCGCGCTTTCACGAATCTATCGAACCATCAGTGAGTACCCGATCGCGCGTGATTACGCGCAAAGGGCGTTGGAACAGTTTCGCCAAAACGGTGAATGGCGCGGGTTAGCTGAATCCTATTTCGGAGTTGGTGTAGCCGATATTCAGGAAGGTCACTACGAAGCCGGACTGGAAAATCTCGAGCAGGCACTCAAGCTTATTGGGGATCGGCCCGCCGCTTACGTCCTCGGCCGCACTTACGCAAACATGGCCGGCGCCTGCTGGTTTTTGAAACGACCGCAGGAAGGCATCGACTACCTTAAGAAAGCAATCATCTATTACGAGCGAACCGATCACAAGACCAACGCGGCAGATGGTTACAACAATCTCGGTATCAACCTGATCCTGATCGGACAGTGGGAGCGCGCCCAGGAAGCACTGGAACGCGCCTTTTCACTTGCCACCGAAGTGGATGAGCGTGGTGCAAAAGTGCCGATGATTCTTGACTCGCTCGGTGAGTTGCACATGTTGCGCGGTGACTTGGACCAGGCAAAAGATTATTTGACTCGTGCCGTCGGCCTCGCTACAGAGAATGGGAACAAGTGGTACGCCGCTCAGGCGTTGAGAACGCTGGGACGTTGTTTCCTGGTGATCGATGATCCTGCAAACGCTCTTGCAAAAGCGCGGGAAGCTCTTTCCCTCGCCGAAAACATTGGCGACCGCCAGGCAATTTGTGAGTCGCGCCTGATCGCGGCCGAGGCGCATTTGTTAAAACGCGAGTTGGACGAATGCAGTCGAGAGCTTCAGCACGTGAGCGCCGAAACAACCGATTCACCAACCGATCTCGCTTTCACCGGCGAAGCTCATCGTCTGAACGGAATGCTGAACATGACGCGCAACGACGCTGCGTCAGCCGCTCAACATTTCGGCAGCAGTGTTTCGATCTTCGACATGCTTGGCGATCGCTATCGCGCCGCGCGTGCGCACCTTGAGTTGGGTCGTGCTTACGCGACGATCTTGCCGGAACGCGCCGGCGAGCATTTGAGTCGCGCGTTGAATACGTTCAGGGAACTCGGTGCTCGTCTCGATTTGTCGCGCGCTGAAGAAGAGTTGAGGGACCTTTCGCGTTCAACCCCCGAGCGAATTCAGGAACAGTCGGCGCTAACACAGTTGTTGACACTGCGTCTGGCTGAGGCAGTTGCTTCGCGCGAACTTCTCTTACGCGAGTTGGCAGCGGTTATGCGTCAGGAAACCGGCGCGCAGCGCGTGATTATCACTGAGCAGGGTGAACGTCGCGAACCGAAAGTTGTCGTGGCGATGGGTTGTACGCCCGCTGAATGCCAGAAGATTGCGACGGAGCTCGACAACGTTGAAGACGACACGACTCGCGATCGATATTGCCGTAAGCATGATGCGGAAGTAATCATCCTGAAATCGTCAAACGCGCCCACGGCTAAGCTCTATTTGGCGCCGCGCAATCGCTCGAAGTTGCCGAAGGGCGTTGCGCTCGAGCCGTTGTTACGCGTGGTTGAGTTGGGAATGGACGTGTGCGCGTTGCGGGCCGGAGCGCAAAAGAGTGGCACTAATGAACACACGGACGAGTTAACGGGAACGAGCTTGATGCCTGGGTTCATACACTCGAGCCCGGCGATGACGCAGTTGGTGGAAGAAGTGCACAAGATTCGTTCTTCGGATGTAACAGTGCTGGTCACAGGCGAGTCGGGAACCGGCAAGGAGCTGGTGGCGCGTGCCATCCATGCGATCTCGTCACGGCGCGCGAAGGTTTTCGTCCCGTTCAACTGCACTGCGGTGCCGAAGGAGTTGTCGGAAGGATATCTATTTGGCTATCGACGCGGAGCTTTTACCGGCGCCATTTCCGATTCGCAGGGCGTGATTCGCGCTGCTGCCGGTGGCACGTTGTTTCTCGACGAGATCGGCGATCTGCCGCTTGACGTGCAACCGAAATTGCTGCGGTTTTTGCAGGAAGGTGAGATTCAACCGTTAGGCGAACAACGTCCCAGCAAAGTTGACGTACGCATCATCGCTGCTACGAATACCGACCTTGAGGACATGGTGGCGCAGGGTCGTTTTCGTGAAGATCTTTATTACCGGCTTAACGTGATTCGCCTGCGTGTGCCGCCGCTGCGTGAGCGCCGTTCGGAGATCCCGACGATCGTCAATTATTACGTCAATCACTATTCAGCGAAGTTCGGCCGGAAAGACATCCAGATTACACCGCAGGCGGTGGATTTGTTGATGGTGAGCGATTGGCCCGGAAACGTGCGGCAGCTTTGCAATGAGATTCAGCGAACGGTGGCTCGTTCTGAGGATGGCACGGTCATCACACCCGAGCAACTTTCGCCGGAGCTGAAACGCACCTCTTCTCCTACGACTCCCTCGTCGGCGTCGATCGCGACGATGCCTACGTCAACCACGAATCTGCAAAGAGCAGGCACACTTGCTGACGCGCTGGCGGAAGTTGAGCGACGCATGATTGCGGACGCATTGCGCCGGCATGGTGGCAACATCTCGCGGGCAGCGCGTGAGCTTGGTCTAACTCGTCGCGGTCTCTACCTCAAACTTGAGCGCCACGATCTCAGCGTCAGCGCTTAAGTGGTCTGAAATTCTCTCACTCCGCTGTTTTTCCGTTGCGTGATCTCCTGCGCCAGGTTGCAGATTTTGTCGATATCGAAGGGTTTGGCGACTATCCAGTCGGCCTTTACGGCGTTTTTGGTCTCGAGGCTGATCGCATCGGCCCAACCACTGATGATCGCGATGGGCATCGTCTGTGAGTGTTTTCTGATTTCGGTGACTAGTTCCCAACCGCTCATATCTGGCATGCCGATGTCTGTAAAGAGCGCGTCAAACTTGCCTTCGTACTGGTCGTAAAGCGCCAGGGCAATCTCGCCGCTCTGGGCCGAGACCACTTCGCAGCCTTCCGCTTCGAGCGCTTCGATCAACACTTCCCGGACGTGCGTTTCGTCGTCAACCACCATCACGCGGACTTTGTCGTCGGTGGTTGTGGTACTAGTTTGCGCCGGGCAGATGCCTTCGGCCTGTGGGAGCGCGGGCGTCACTTTCGGCAGTGAGATCTTAAAGGTGGTACCGCGGCCGGGTTCGCTATCCACTTCGATCACGCCTTCGTGGCGGCGGATAATTCCGAAGCTGACGGCCAGGCCCATGCCGGTGCCGGCCTTGCCCTTGGTGGTGAAGAATGGATCGAAGAGACGTTGTTTAACTTCCGGCGTCATGCCGGTGCCCGTGTCGGTTATGGAGACCATCGCACGGTCGCGGTTTTCCTGGGCCGTGACGCGTACTTCGCCGCCCGAGGGCATAGCGTCGATGGCGTTGTAGATCATGTTTACCAGCACTTCGCGCAGTTCCACTGGATCGCCTTTGATGAAAGCCTTGCAGTCGCCGTGCAAAGCGAAGCGAATGGGGGCGAATTCCGAGCGTGACTCCCAGCGTGGGCGCGTCATTTCACAGGCATCTTTCAGGAGTTCGGCGATGGCCACGGTTTCGAATTCGCGGCTGGGGCGCTGGCGTGCGAAGTCCTGGATGCGGCGAATGATGTGGGCCCCGTCTTCCGCGCTCTTGATGATCAGTTCGAGGCCGGCCTCGATTTTGGTGGGGTCGTTGCTGTTGCGGAGGATGAGCTGGGCGCGGCCGAGAATGCCGGTCAGGGTGTTGTTGACGTTGTGGGCGACGCCGAACGACAACTCGCCGAGAGCGGCCATTTTTTGGGCGTGAATCTCCTGTTCGCGTTGGGCTTCGTAACGCGAGTGCGCCTCGGCAATCATGTCGAGGCACTTGCGAAGGCGTTCGCGCGTCGCGTGCTGCTGTGAATTTGCGAGCAGTTGGTTCGCCTGCGCCCCAATCTCCCGCCGCTCATCATCCGCAAGCTGCTCACACATCTCTTCGATAAGAATCAGCAACGCTCTGCCAGCGGCCTCGTAATCCCCACAGCGTTCGGCAATTCTCTGTGATCTTTCGAAGTTTGGTTTAGCTTCAGTTTTTCTTCCGAGCCGACAGAGCACAATCCCGCGCGTTGTTAGAGCTTCTGCAAGAAATGCATCCTCTCCGCTAGTCTCCAACGTATCCACAGAATAGTTAATAGCGCCCTCAGCTAGGTCATACTGTTCAGAGGCTAAGTAAAGTTGTGCCAATGTTTCATCTACCTGCGCACAGCGCACGTTATCGTGAAGCATTTCAAAAAGCCGCCGAGCGCGGTCAAGATGTCCGCAAGCCTCGTCGAATCTTTTTAAGGAGGAGAGTAGCAAACCGTGATTATTCTCAACAATTGCAGTGTATCTGTAATTTCCAATTCTTTTGAAATGACTCAACGCTTGCCGATAATGCTCAAAAGCTCGTTCAAAATACTCTTTTTGATTTTCTGCAAGACCCAAGTCCTTAAGGGTATTTGCAATTTCCAAATGTAGACGGCCCTTCGGCCAGTCACTAGAATCATCAAGTAAGGGAGTGGCTTGTTCTAGTTGAGCAAGGGCGTCGTGTAGGCGGCCTGCCAGTCGTTCGACGACAGCAAGTCTGATTAGACCAATACTCCGAAGTTCACGCTCATCTTCAATCAAGCATTGAAGGGCATAATGCAACGTAGTGCGTGCCAATTCGAATGCGCCCTGATGGTAGTACGAACACGCTAACTCGATACGACCTTCAGCCGCACGTTGGATTTGACCGAGTTGCTCAAAAATAGCCACGGCTCCGCTCAGCAACGCTTCCGCGGGTTTTCGTCCTCCAGGAATTCGTTGACAGCTGGCTACCCAGCCGCTCAGGGTACCCGCCACAAGTAGCAGTTCGGCGGTGGCCAGATCAGTTAATCCGGAATGGCGAGGCCATTGACCTAAAGTCCACCAACGTCCTAATGCTGCACAGCCAGAATCGTAATCACCGATTTCAAGTTTGCCTTTAGCAATAGCACAACAGGCCAGAACTTGTTCACTCTGTGTTAGTTGCGGAGCTTCTAAATGTGCTGATATGGACGTGTTCAAGTATTGCAATCCCACTTCGAGGATGACTAGAACGTATTCAGTGATACCGCCGTATACACGGCTTCTTTAAACTTCTAAATCCGCTATCTCAGTGTAAACACATGAGTTTATACATCCAAAAATACGCCTTCAGAGCTGGCTGTCTATCCCGTACACACATGCGGAAGTCAACAACCTCCCGGTAGTTATTGACACGGCAACTATTGAAGATAAAGAACTTGCGAAAAAAGGCCACAGGGTCCGTTCCTCTGGCACGCGTCTTGAAGACGTTCATACCGAACTTAGTTATTTTAAGAGCGGATGAAGTTGATTCTTGGCAGGAGTCGCTTCTCACCCGCACAACCCAAAATAACAATTTGCTAGGAGGAAAAATAAAATGTTTCGAAGATTTTCGTTAGCCACGCTCCTGACTTTGTCACTGGCAAGCGCCTCTCTCGGAGGAACTATTCCAGGATCCCGTACAAGCGGTTCCCGAGTAGGTACGATCACCGGTTCTCGAACTGGCACGATTACGGGATCGCGAACTGGCACGATTACCGGGTCTCGCGTTGGTACCATAAGCGGATCCCGAACCAGTCTGCTTCCTACCCGAAGTGATCGAGATTCCAGCTTTAGGATCCAAGAAGAGTTGCTTTCTGGTCTGTCGCTACTCATAAGCAGCCTATCTTGGTAGAAGCATTCAAATTGCATACATCCCGGTCAATAAGCTGCGTAACTGGGACCAAATATCAGTCAAAACGAATGAAACTACGGGAATCTGTCCCGCAGGTGCTAACTTGAGCAATGAGTATGCCGTGGAGGGATATAATGGACCAGAATCAATTTCTTAAATCCGTCAACCGCTATATGGCCGCAATTCGTGAAGATGTATATCTTCTAAAGGGGTTTATCTTTCCAATCGAATTTTCACCCAAGTAACTGAGTTGCAGATAGCCAATGTGAGCGCCGCTTAAGAGTTCCTATTTAGGGCTTCTGCCAAGCGCGCACGCGTGGCCCCATGTTGAGTGTTTTTCAGCAACTCGCTAGTTAGTAACATCAAACGATTCCGTTCTATTTTGCTCATCCGTGAATATGTTTCCTCGATCAGAGTCAATATTGCTCTCCCAGCTCCTTCATCGTCCCCACAACGTTTAGCTATTCTCCATGCACCTTCTAAAGTTTGCCTCCCCTCGATTTGGCGATCTAATCTAAATAAGAGACGCCCTTTTGTTGTAAGGGCCTCAGCCAGTAACGCCTCTTCATCATTGGCTTCTAAAGAAATAATAGCGCGTTCGAGAACAGATTCCGCCAAATCTAGCCGGTCTGTCGTCATATAAAGTTGACCGAGACATTCATCTACCTGAGCTCTCCGAATGTCGTCGTTAAGTCGTTCAAACAATCTTTGAGCATGCAAGAGATGAGTCTCGGCTTCATCACAATGACCGGTGTCAAGAAGAAAGTATCCGTAATTATTTTCCACAACAGCCGTGTATCTGAGGTGTCCAATAGCCTCGAATTCATAGAAGGCGTGTGCAAAATGAGTTTGGATAATTTCTGAGTAGTCACACCGGTTTTCATCTGCAGCAGCATCTTTCAGTGCAGCCGCAAGTTCTTGGTGATAACGTCCGGTGACCAATGGGCCACTTTGGTTTATGATGGTGCTAACTGCAGAGAGTCTAGACAGTGAATCGGCGACATGTCCCGCATGTCGTTCCACCACTGCTAATCGAACCAAGGCGACGCTTCTCAGATCGTTATCATCTGTAGCTAGCCCGTCGATGACCTGCAGCAGCATTCTTGATGCTAGATCAAACATTCCTTGGCGATAATAGGACAATGCAAGTTCGACCTTTGCCTCTGCAGTGCCTCTCTTAGCACCTAAATGCTCAAAAATTCCAATGGCTCCGCTTAACAAAGATTCGGCATGCTTCTGACCTTTTTGAATTCGACCGGTACTAGAGAGGCAGCTAGCTAGGGATCCAGTGGTTAAGAACAGGTCCGCGGCTGAGTGTGAATTCAAACCGTTGAGTTTAGGCCATTCGCCCGGTGTCCAATGCTTTTGTAAAATAAGACAAGCCGCATCATAGTTCCCGACCTCAATCTGTTCCCTAGCTACGGTACAAAAAATTTGACTCTCTTCATTTGGGCTTAATGTTCTTGAATGAAGTTGCGCCGATTGAATGTTCTTGAGAATTTCACCAGAAAATTGATTTCTTCGGACTTCACTCAATAAGAGTTGCCGTGCGTATTGATAGGCGGCGTACCACTGATGTGGCCGGGGATAATCCGTCCTCAGATCGTTAGCGCGACGCAATTCACGCTCGACACCTTTCCAGTCCCACTCGAAACGGAGCTTTATGCGCGGGTCTGATTCCCTTCTTCGTTCAGACGTTAAGCGGGAGGCCAGCGCTCCGGACAAATGAATGAAGTTCTCAGGCGGCAAATAGTGGGTCGCTAACCGTAAATAACAGTCAACTATGGCCGCGTACGGCAAAGCGTAGTTGGGATCAACTTCTATTGCACGACGGAAATGTTTAATGGCTCGCTCAATCTCTTTTTCGGTATATTTGCTCCAATGATAGCGTCCTTCCAGGTACGACTGATATGCTTCAGCGTTTTCCGTGTAGCGCGCCGTAATTTTTATCTCGTCTTCACCCGTTAGCTTGAGCTCTAATGCGGTTAGAGTCTGCTTGGTAATGCTTTCTTGAATTTCAAGTAGGTCTTTTCGCTCCCAATCAAAAGAATTACCCCATAACTGCCATCCAGTTACTACATCGACGAGTTCAACGTTAATGGTCAAACCAGAAGGGGGTGCCTGGATTTTTCCAACTAGTACTGCATTCACGCCAAGCTGCCTGCCAATATTTTGTGGTTCCAGTTCTTTGTGGTTGTACCGGAAAACGGTGCTGCGGGACATGACGCGGAGTTGGGTGATGCGGGAGAGGTTGTTGATGACGTTGCTCGTAATTCCGTCCGCAAGATATTCAAGCTCCGGGTCGCCCGTGTTGTTCAGAAACGGAAGGACCGCCACCACCGGGGATTGAGACGCCACTCCCGCTAACTGCAGCGACAAACCCGCATTCGCAAGCTGCGGAACGGTCCTGACAGTTGCCAGAAACCGATACCCACGACGGGCGACCGTCTCGATGTATCTCGGCTCAGTGCGGTCGTCTCCCAACGCCCTCCGCAAGGTGAAGACGTTTTGCGAGAGATTGGCCTCCTCCACAAACGTGTCCGGCCAAACTTCTTTCAGCAGCTCATCCTTCTCAACCAGTTGACCCGCATGCTTCACGAGCACCATCAGGATCTCGGTTGCTTTCGGTGTGAGTGGAATGCCTTCACCCTCTCGCGTGAGGATGCGCTTGTACGGATCCAACTGATATGGTCCGAATTCGTAGCACAGATTGTTGTTACTCATAATTTTTCGTGAGTCTTAGCTTCTCTGAAATTTGCGTACTGCTTGTGATTTCGGGCTGTCATTCACTTTCTCAAAGAGATCTTTACTTCCAAGTCGAGATTTTCACCCCACAACTGCCAGCCCAAGGCTACGTCGACCAGCAGGTTGTGGGTCACGGATTTTGCTATGAAGTGGAACGCCACATCGGTAGCCGCGGCGGGCGACGGTCTCGATGTATTTTGGACCGGTGCGGTCGTTTCCCAGGGCAGTGAGGATGCGCTTAATCGGATCGAGTTGATATGGTCCAAATTCGTAGCGCAGGTCGTTGTGAGTCATATTCGTCCCGCTCTCAATTCTCAAAAAACTCTTTATGATAAAGAGTCAAATAGCCTGCCGATCTCAAACGAAATGCGTCAGATTCTTTTAGTGAGCCTACGAACTGTGGTCCATCGCTATGAGGCATAAGTCCCTTGAGAACGAGTTAAGAACTCTTTGAGATTGTTCTAAGGATTTCTGTTTATTGAGTGAGTATAGTTCGCGCGTCGTCAAACGCCGCTGCTATTCAATGCGTTGCGAATTTTATGAGCAACTCTGATGGATAGCAAGATCGGGAAGTTCTCGATGAGGCGATTGATCCGGGCCAGTTGAGAGAGGGGGCAAAATCAACTGGTAAGGACAGGTGGGTGTCCTGTTCCGGATTTGGGAACCTCACCCCAACGGCCTCTCTGATCCTTGCGCCTCATGGCGGCTTCGCCCAGCAAGGCTGGCTCTGCGGCGCAAGGGCAGTGGAGACTTTGACCCCCACAACGCCGCCGCTCGCGACTAACTTGATCCACGCACGCGTTCCTCGCATTATTAGGGTTATGTCGGAACGCAACTCGATACTGAAGGAACGCGTGCGTGTGTTCTGGCAAGAGAATCC
>Ga0070699_100006375_pt1 | contig 10284 bp, 9 predicted proteins | sample KBSK1503metaG_FD_65473 | JGI IMG/M metagenome (GOLD analysis project Ga0070699, IMG submission 65473) | Corn, switchgrass and miscanthus rhizosphere microbial communities from Kellogg Biological Station, Michigan, USA - KBS K1-50-3 metaG | ecosystem: Host-associated > Plants > Roots >... | reverse complement strand
GTGGGCGGACCTCGACGGCGACGGCAAGAAGGAATTGATCAACGCGCCGCTCGTCGGCATGAATACGCCGGGGCCGCCGTACGATCAGGACAAGGCGCCGATCTTCTTCTACAGGCAGAACGACTGGAAGCGGCAGGTGATCACCGAGAACATCCCCGGCATCATCCACCGCGTGCGCCCCGTGCAGTGGGACGGCAACAAGCGCGATCAGCTGCTCGTCGCGTCGTTCGAGGGCATCACGCTGTACCGCGCGAGCGGCAGCGGCGCGAACGTGAAATGGACGTCCGAGATCCTGTCGCCGGGACACAACGCCGACAAGGCGCCGCGTCTCGGCACGAGCGACGTTCGCATCGGCTCGTTCAACGGCAAGCGGTTCCTCGCGTCGGTGGAGCCGTGGCACGGCAACGAGATCGTCGTCTACATGCAGAACGGTTCGAAGTGGGATCGCCGCGTCATCTTCGACGGCATGACGGAAGGCCACGAGATCGCCGTCGCCGATCTCAACGGCGACGGCCGCGACGACCTGGTGTGCGGCGACCGGAGCAGCAAAACGCCGGCGGTCCACGTCATGTACGCGCCCGCCGATCCTGCGGGGGAATGGATCCATCAGGTGCTCGATCAGGGCGCCATGGCGGCGTCGGGCTGCGTGACGGCCGATCTGAACGGTGACAAGCGGGCGGACATCATCTGCATCGGAGCGTCGACGGGGAACTTGAAGTGGTATGAAAACGCGGGTCGTTCCGCCACCTCGTCGGCGGGAAAATAAGCTAGAATCTGTCGGATTACGGAGGGCCATCATGAGTGTTTCGCGCCGCCATTTCGTCGGAGGCATTGCCGCCGCCCTGGGGTATCTGAAGGTCGGACCTGAGGTCGATCTCCTCGCGCAGGCTCCTCGGCAGCAGGGCGCCGCGCCACGCATGCCGGCACGTCCGGCGATGGACGACTACGACACGTACGCACACCTCTCGAGCAACGAGAACTGCTGGGGACCGCCCGAGTCGGTGATGAAAGCCATGAACGGCGCGTGGAAGTACGCCAATCGCTATGGATATCCGGACGCGAACATCGTCCAGGAAATCGCGAAGCATCACGGCCTCAAACCGGAGAACATTCTGCTGACGGCCGGATCGGGTGAGGCGCTCGATGTGATCGGGACGACGTATCTGATGGGCGGCAAGAAGGTGCTCGGCGTCGAGCCGACGTACAGCACGGTGTATCAGCACGCCACGAGCATCAAGACGACCGCCATCAAGCTGCCGCTCGGCAAGGACTACCGCGAGGACATCGCGGCGACGATCAAGGCCGCGAACACCCGCGCGAGCGAAATCGGCCTCGTGTATCTCTGCAACCCGAACAACCCGACGGGGCTGGTCGTCACCAAGCAGGAAGTGAAGCAGCTGCTCGACGGAATCCCGAAGGGAATGCCGGTGCTGATCGATGAGGCGTATCACCACTTCGTCGACACGCCGGATTACGCGTCGGCGGTGCCGTACGTGGTCGAAGGGCGCCCGGTCATCATCACGCGCACGTTCTCGAAGATCGCCGCGCTCGCCGGCATGCGCCTCGGCTACGCCATTGCCAGGGAAGACATGATCGCGCAGATGCGGCCGTACAGCATGGGCAGCATCAACGCGCTCGTGAAGCACGGCGGCGCCGCCGCGCTGAAGGACACCGACTCGCAGGCGAAGATCAAGAAGATGACGATCGATCTGCGGGATAAGACGTCCGCCGAGCTGCGCGCGCACGGCTACGACGTCATCCCGTCGCAGACCAACTTCTTCATGGTCTCGATCGGCCGCGAGATTCAGCCGGTCATCGAGGAGTTCCGCCAGAAGAAAGTGCTCGTCGGCCGTCCGTTCCCGCCGATGACGACGCACATGCGCGTCTCGGTCGGCACCGCGGACGAGATGGACCGCTTCATGAAAGCCTTCAAGGAAATCTTCCCGGCGAAGGCGGCGGTGAAGACGACGGCGGGCGTGTAAATTTACATTTACACTTGTCAATTTACAAAGGGAGGGCGACGGTCGAACGATCGTCGCCCTTTTTTTTATTCGCGTGGGGCGCCACCCCCACGCGCTGACACGCTCGCGCCGCAGCGCCCGCGTGTATCTGGAACAGAACGTCACAGAATGCTGTCACAGGTTCCATTCTGGGATTCCGTTGCGGGGACGAAGACGTTCTCACATCCCCTGGATCTCAATCGTTTCAGAGCTTTCGTCGATCGTGGCGCGCGGATTCTCGATTACGGCTGCGGCTATGGACGGCTGAGCGGTGAGCTGTACGCGGCCGGGTATCGCGACGTGACCGGCGTCGATCCGTCGCCGCGGATGATCGAGCGCTCACGCGTCGCATATCCGCAGATCACCTTCGACGTGCTCAAGGGCACAAGTCTGCCGTTCGCCGACGCATCGTTCGACGCCGTGCTCCTTTTCAGCGTCCTCACCTGCGTCATCGACGATGACGGGCAGCGCGCGATCGTGGCCGACATCGCGCGCGTATTGCGGCGGGGCGGCATCGTGTACGTCAGCGATCATCGGAAGAATCAAGAAATATGCGACCGATACTCCGTCGGATCGATCGGAACCTCGACGACCGACGGCCTGTCCTCGACTCGTTGTGCTGCCTTGACCGCCGCGGCGAGCTCGTCGAGCGTCGTCGCGCGGCAGCTCCACGCCCCGAGCGCCGCTGACGCGGCGGCGAAATCGATGCTGCCGTAGCGGACGCCGCACACCGGATACTGACGGCGCTGCTGCGCGACGTCGATGAGGCTGAGCGCGCTGTCGTTGTAGACGACCGTCACGAACGCGATGCGCCGGCGCACGCAGGTTTCGAGGTCGGCGAACACCATCGCGAAGCCGCCGTCGCCCATCGTGCAGAGCACGGGCCGATCGGGCCGCGCGAGCTTCGCGGCCATTGCGGCCGGCAGGCTGTATCCCATCGCCGACAAACCGTTCGATTCGAGGAACGTCATCGGCTCGGTCGAGCGCCACGCCTGCGACACGAGCAGCTTGATCGATCCGACGTCGGTCGTGACGATCGTTTCAGGTGGAAAGAGGTTTCGGAGGCAGCGCGTCACGGCCAGCGCGGACAGGCCCCGCCCGTCCTGCCTCTCCCGCCTCTCCCGCCCGCACAACATCTTTTCGAGCTCTTCCCGGAATCCCCTTTCATCCTCCTGCGTCCACTCGTACGGGCCGTACCTCAAATCGCCGAGGCGCGTGAGGCTGTCGACCAGGTCGCCGACCAACTCGAGCGGAGGCCGATACTGGCCCGACGCAATCGACGCCGGCACGATCGACACCAGCCTCATCGTCTGATGCCACAGCCTATCTGACTCGACCGGATCGAATCCGACGCCGACGAGCAGATCCGCCTTGCCGAGAAACCTGACGATGACCGAGTCGGCGGCGAGCCCGCTGCACACGCCGAAGAACTGCGGGTGATCTTCCGGGAAGATTCCCTTCGCCTTGGGCGTGACGAAGACCGGCGCGCCGACCGCTTCGGCGAAGCGCCGCACGGCGGGTGCGTCGGTGTACGGATTGAGATCGAGGCCGAGGACGATCACGGGCCGCTTCGCGCTCGAGATCTCGCCGGCCATTCGCGCGACCGCTTCGCGGCCCGGCTTCGGCGGACGATCGGGCGTCAGGCTCACCGGCGATCGATCGTAGGCCTGATGCTCGGGCTGGCGCGCCACGTCGCTGGGCAGCGCGAGATGCACCGGTCCGAAGCGCGGCTCGAGGGCGGTGCGCCAGGCGCGCCGGACCGTGGCGGCGGTGTTCACGCCGTCGAGCGTGATCGTCTGCTTCGTGAACGGGCGGAACACCGCGTTGAGATCGAGCTGCTGGTGCGTCGCGTACGGCGCCGCGCTCGTCGACATCGTCGCGGTGATCGCGATGAGCGGCGATCGATCGAGGAACGCATTGGCGACGCCGAGCGTCAGGTTCATCGCGCCTGGGCCGAGCGTCGAGACGCAGACGCCCGGCTTGCGCTCGATCTGTCCGCTGGCGTCGGCCATGAACGCCGCCACGGCTTCGTGTCGGACGAGGATGAACTCGATGCCGACACTCCGGGCGGCTTCGATGAAGTCGAGAATCTCGCCGCCGGGCAGGCCGAACATGCGTTCGACACCGGCTTCGCGAAGCGTCGCTGCCAGGACCTCGGCACACGTGGGCATCGACTGCGAATCCTAGACGGTTGTTCTGCCATAATCCACCGGACATATGCCGCATACCGCTCATACCCGCCGTCAGTTCATCGGCTACTTCTCCGGCATCGGCCTCTCGTCGACGCTGCTGCCCGGCGTGCTGTGGTCGCAGGTGCAGGAACAGCAGGCGACGAAAGTCACGCCGGAGATGCTGAAGCACGCGCTCGCCGTCGCCGGGCTCGAGTTCAGCGACGACGAGCGCGAGGCGATCCTGAACGGGGTCAATCAGAACCTGACGCGCTACGCCGAGCTGCGGCGAATTCACATCGACCCGAACCTTGCGCCGCCGCTCTACTACAGTCCGCTCGTCCCCGGCACGAAGCTCGATCGCACGCCGCGTCCGTTCCGTGCGGGCGCGGCTCGCGCGGTGCGCCGCCCCGCGAATCTCGAGGATGCGGCGTTCTGGCCGATCGCGGACCTCGCGCATCTGATCAAGTCGCACCAGGTCTCGTCGGTCGAGCTGACGCGCATGTATCTCGATCGGCTTCACCGCCACAACCCGCTGCTGAACTTCGTCGTCACCTTCACCGACGATCTCGCGCTGCGGCAGGCGCAGCAGGCGGACCGCGAGATCGCGTCGGGCAAGTATCGCGGTCCGCTTCACGGGATTCCGTGGGGGTGCAAGGACATCATCGCCGTGCCCGGGTATCCGACGCAGTGGGGATCGGGTGCCTACAAAGGTCAGGTCATCGACACCGAGGCGACGGTCGTGCGCCTCCTGCGCGATGCGGGCGCCGTGCTCGTCGCGAAGCTCACGACCGGCGAGCTGGCTGCCGGCGATCAATGGTTCGGCGGACGCACGAACAATCCGTGGGATCCGAAGGATGGATCGAGCGGATCGTCGGCGGGACCCGCGAGCGCGACGGCCGCCGGCTGCGTGGCGTTCGGCATCGGCACCGAGACCAGCGGGTCGATTCTGAGCCCGTCGACGATCTGCGGCGTCACCGGTTTACGTCCGACGTTCGGCCGCGTGAGCCGCTACGGCGCGATGACGCTGTCGTGGACGCAGGATCGCATCGGTCCGCTGTGCCGCACGGTCGAAGACTGCGTGCTCGTCTTTCGCGCCATCGCGAAGCCGGACGAGCAGGATCTCAGCGTCCTCGATCTGCCGTTCAATTACGACGCCGACCTCGACATCCACAAGCTGCGCGTCGGCTACCTCGCGCCGGCCTTCGCCGAGGCGAACCGGCCGGAAGACTGGAAGAGGAACGATCGGCAGGCGCTCGACGTGGTGAAGGCACTCGGCGTGAAGCTCGAGCCGTTCGAGCTGCCGAAGCTGCCGACCGGCGTGACCGCCGGCATTCTCGGCGCCGAATCCGGTGCGTCGTTCGACGAGTTCATCCGCAGCGGACGCGACAGGGATATGACGAAGAAGGGGCGCGCCAACGGGATGCGCACGAGCCGCCTCGTTCCGGCCATCGAGTACCTGCAGACGCAGCGCGTGCGCGCGATGATCATGCGTCAGTTCGCGGAGACGGTGTCGCGGTTCGACGTCTACATCGCGCCTTACATCAACATGAGGGCGGGAGGGGCAGGAAGGGCGGGAGAGGCTGGGGAGCCGGGTAGGTCGGGTGGGTCGAGTGGGTTGGGTAGGTCAGGTCGATCGAATGAGGCGGAGACGCCGCCGCCGCCGAGCGCGATTCGCGATCACTTCACGGCCGCAAATCTGTGCGGCTATCCCGCCGTCAGCGTGCCAAACGGCTTCACTGCCGACGGCAAGCCGACGAGCATCACGTTCCTCGGACGTCTGTACAACGAAGCAGAGATTCTCTCGTTGGCGAAAGCGTATCAGGACCGTGCCGGCTGGCATCTGAAACATCCGTCATTGACGACGAAGACCTGACCGTGCGAGTCGACGTTCGGTGAACGGAAGCAAACCCGGACGCTGAGATCGCCACGGAACACACGAAAGCACGAAATACACGAAAGATTTCAGATTGATTCGTAAAAAGGGGCTTTTCGTGAGTTTCGTGTTTTCGTGAGTCTCGTGGCTGATGCTGCGGCTCCTACGGCAGTACCGCCGTGATGTTCCGCTTCGGAACCTGTCCCACCGGAATCTGCACGATCTCTTTCCGCGTTTCGATGTCGATCACCGACACCGAATTGGACCCGGCGTTGGCGACGTAGGCGCGCTTGCCGTCGGGCGTGACGGTCACCCAGTCGGGGTGATGGCCGACCTTCGACTCGCCGGCCAGCTTCAGATCCGGCAGCGAATACAGGTAGATCCGCGTGTTCATCTTGCTGAGCACGCACAGCGTCTTGCCGTCGGGCGTCACGGCCAGGCCGTGCGCCGGCGATCCCTGCAGCCCTTCGGTTACCCGCTCCTTCGCCGGCAGCTCGGGAACCTTGATCTTGTCGACGATCTTCTGCGCCACGAAGTCGATGACGATGAAGCCGTTGAAGTTGGAGAGCTGGGCGAAGATCCGCCTGGTCGTCCCATCGGGGTTCGTCTCGAACGCCATCGGCCGGACGCCCTCTTCCGTGGCGAGCGTCCAGGCGATCTCCTCGCTTTTCTGATCGATGACGGTGATCTTCCGGCCCGCAATCGATCCCGCGACGACGAAGCGGCCGTCGGGCGTGACGTAGGTGTTGTGGATGCCGCCTTCCGTGCGGATGCTCTTGACGCGCGTCAGCGTGCCCGTGTCGATCACGTCGACGGCTCCTGCGCCCGCGACGATGGCCGCGTACACGCGTTTCCCGTCCTTGCTGATCGCGACGTTGTTCGGATGGTTGGTCAGCGGAATCTTCTTGATGACCTTCAGCGTCTTGAGGTCGGCGACGTCGAGCGTCGATTCCGCCTCGTTGGTGATGTAGAGACGGCTGCCGTCGGGCGCGGCGGCGGCGCCGTGGTTCACCTCGATGTCCTTGATCTCGCCGACGACCTTGTTGGTTGCCGGATCGATCAGCATCACGCTGTCGCCGGCGGCGTTGGTCTGAACGATTCGAACGGTGGCGGCTTGCACACAGAGCGTCGTCGCGACAGCCAGGAGCACGACAGAAAGTATGGTCTTCATAACAAACACACTTTAAACTACGCGCCCATGGGGCTGATTCTTTTTTTGCTGTTCGGCGTGCAGGGCGGATCCGACCTCGATTTCCAGACCTACAAGAGCAAGGTCGAGCCCTTGCTGCTCGAGAAGCGTCCCGGCCACGCACGGTGTGTGACGTGCCACTCGACCGGCACGGCGTTCCGCCTGCAGCCGCTGCCGAAAGGGCAGACGGCCTGGTCCGACGAGCAGTCGCAGAAGAACTTCGAGATGGTGAAGAAGTTCGTCCGGCCGGGCAACCCGAAGGAGAGCCGCCTGCTCGTGATGCCGCTGGCGCACGAGGCCGGCGGCACCGAGTTCCACCCCGGCGGAAAGCACTGGGAGTCACAGAGCGATGCCGAGTGGAAAACGCTGGCGGACTGGGTCAACGGGACGCGCTGATCGACTGAGGACTGACGGCTGACGACTGATGACTGTCCCACTCTCCGATCTTTCTCTTTCCCGGCGTCTCGAACGGACCGAGCGCAACACCAACGCGCGGTTCGTCGAGGCGCGCGCTGCCGTCTCGCCTGACGTCGGCGCCGCGTGGATTGACGTCGGCGGAACGTACGCGATGTTCGACGGCGTCGAATCGCCGTGCACGCAGACATTCGGCTTCGGCCTCTTCAGCGCGCCATCGAGCAGCGATCTCGACACGATCGAGCGGTTCTATGCCGCGCGCTCGGCGCCCGTGTTCCACGAGGTCAGCCCGATCGCCGATCCGGCGCATCTCGAGCTGCTCGCGTCGAGAGGCTATCGACCGATCGAGTTGACGAGCGTGTTGTATCAATCGCTGGACGGCGCTCTCGACGTTCGACCGCACGTCGCGTCAGCGGCGCCGTTCGAGGGGCGCGTGCGGATCGTCGAAGCGGACGCGTGGGAGCGTTGGGCGCAGACGTCTGCGGCCGGATGGAGCGATGTCCCGGGCGCCGGCACGTTGGCGGGCGATCTGATGCGCGTGGTGACGGCGCGGCCGGATGTGTGTCTCTTTCTCGCGGAGATGGACGGCCGTCCGGTCGCCGCCGGCGCGCTGAACATCGACGACGGCGTGGCGCTGCTGGCGGGCGCGAGCACGGTTCCCGACGCCCGTCATCGCGGCGCGCAGATCGCGCTCCTGTCGGCGCGGCTCTCGTACGCCTCGCAGCACGGCTGCGATCTCGCGATGATGGGCGCGCTGCCCGGCAGCGGATCGCAGCGCAACGCCGAACGCAACGGCTTCCGCATCGCGTACACGCGGACCAAATGGCAGTTGAGCGCGGGCCTGAAAGGCCCGCGCCACACATGAAGGCGGACGACAGGGTCCTGACCGAGCGCCTCCTCCTCAGAAAGCCACGCCCCGACGACGCCGCGGCGATCTTCGAGCGGTACGCGTCGGATCCGGTGGTCACGAAGCACGTCGGCTGGCCGCGTCATACGTCCATCGATCAGACGCGAAGCTTTCTCGCCTTCAGCGAATCGCAGTGGGCTGAATGGCCGGCCGGCGCGTATCTCATCGTGTCGCCGTCGACGGGATCGCTGCTCGGGTCGACGGGACTCTCCTTCGAGACGCCGACGCGCGCCCAGACCGGCTACGTGCTGGCGGTCGACGCGTGGGGCCGTGGCTACGCGACCGAGGCGCTGATCGCGATGCGCGCTCTCGCGCCGACGCTCGGCGTCCATCGACTCTACGCGCTCTGCCACGCCGATCACCGTCCGTCGGCGCGCGTGTTGGAAAAAGGGGGATTCACCTTCGAGGGGCGGCTTCGGCGTTATGCCGAGTTCCCCAATCTCGTTCAGGGTCAGCCGCAGGACGTGCTGTGCTTCGCCGCAATCGTCGATTTTCCCTCTAGTACTCCGGAGAGAAACACGCGATAATAGCGGGCACTGACTCGAGCGCTGCGCCTCGAGCGAGGCGCCTGAGAGAACGGCGCATCTGAGAACGCAGCGCGCCACTTGAACAGGAGTTGACATGGCGAAGAAGGCGAGCAAGCGGAAGCCCAACGCGGCATTCATGGCGCCCGTGACCCCAGACGCCGCTCTGTCCGAGGTCGTCGGCAGCAAGCCGCTGCCGCGCACCGAGCTCACCAAGAAACTGTGGGCCTACATCAAGAAGAACAAGCTGCAGGATCAGAAGAACAAGCGGATGATCAAATCCGACGACACGTTGAAGCCCGTGTTCGGCGGCAAGGCCACGGTCAACATGTTCGAGATGACGAAGCTCGTGAACAGGCACGTGAAATAGGTCGGGTAGGTCGGGTAGGTCAGGTGGGTCGGGTGGGTCACGTGGGACCCCACCAAAGCCCACCCGACCCACCCGACCCAAAATCGCCGTGATAGCATCGCGCTTTCCCGCGAGAAGGGCAGCGTAGATGACATCACGGCGGTATCTTCCCGCGCTCGTCGTTCTTTTCATCGGCAGCGGTTGCGCGGCGCTGATTTACGAGATCGTCTGGTTCCAGCTCCTCCAGCTCGTCATCGGGTCCTCCTCGATCTCCCTCGGCATCCTTCTCGGCACATTCATGGGCGGCATGTGCCTCGGCAGCCTGCTGATGCCGGGCGCGGTCTCTCCTCGCCAGCATCCGCTGCGCGTGTACGCGTCGCTCGAAGCGGGCATCGGCGTGCTCGGGCTGCTGATCCTCTTCGGCATGCCGCTCGTCGGCGGCCTCTACACGGCCTGGGCCGGCGACGGGATGGTGAGCGTCTTCGTACGCGCCATCGTCGCCGGCATCTGCCTGCTGCCGCCGACGATGCTGATGGGCGCGACGCTGCCGGCGATCTCACGCTGGGTGAAGGCGACGCCGGAAGGGATGTCGTGGCTCGGATTCTTCTACGGCGGCAACATCGCCGGGGGCGTCGTCGGCAGCCTCGTCGCGGGCTTCTATCTGCTGCGCGTCCACGACGTGAACATCGCGACGTTCACGGCGGCTGCGATCAATTTCGCCGTTGCGGCGACCGCGTACTTCGTCTCGGGCAGGGCGTCGTACGACGAAGTGGCGCGGCCCTTTCAGGGCCGCGAAGGCGGGGCTGAAAGCCCCGCCCCACAGCTCTTTCAGGGCCGCGAAGGCGGGGCTGAAAGCC
>Ga0070699_100006373_pt1 | contig 10288 bp, 7 predicted proteins | sample KBSK1503metaG_FD_65473 | JGI IMG/M metagenome (GOLD analysis project Ga0070699, IMG submission 65473) | Corn, switchgrass and miscanthus rhizosphere microbial communities from Kellogg Biological Station, Michigan, USA - KBS K1-50-3 metaG | ecosystem: Host-associated > Plants > Roots >... | reverse complement strand
GTGGGCAGCCGCCGGTCCAGCCTGGGGATCTTGGTGCTGCGCGCCGGGTTGGCTTCCATCCCGTGGTGGACCTGAAGATAGCGGTAGAAGCTGCGCAGCGCCGACAGCGCGCGCGCCGCCGAGCGCCTGGTTAATCCCTTGCGCTGCAATTCACCCAGAAAGGCCCGCAATCCCTTGCGATCGATCCGCTCCCAGCTCCAGTCGCCCTCGTAGTGCCGGCCGCAGAACTCGACGAAGCCGTCGAGGTCTCGCCGGTAGGCCTTCACCGTGTTGGGCGAAACCTGGCGTTCTTTCTCCAGGTGCTCCAGGTATTCCGCAAGTTCAGTCATGCGATTCCAGTTCTGCAACAACACCTCGCGGCGAACGCGGTGAAGCGCGGCGGCCGCGGTGAAAACTTCTGACTATGGTTTTCATCCCGAGCGTCCACGAGGGAACTCAAGCGACAAGCCGAGACGAACCTTGAGATTCCTCGCTGCGCTCGGAATGACACCCATCAGTCTGTTGCTGTTGCCGCGGTCACCGCGGAACACCGCGGCCTCCGCGAGGAGCTTTTGCAACCCTCACTTCGCCGTACCAAGCCCGACCAGCCCAGCCTGATCCATCCACTCAGCAAACTCTCGTTGCGCCCGTTCCACCAGCGCCTGCTTCTTGGCATCCTTGCGCACCTTGCCCGGCAGCGGATCCAGCAGCCCGAAGTTCGCGTTCATCGGCTGGAAGTGTTTCGGATCGGCGTCTCTCAGATACCGGTACAACCCGCCCAGCATCGTCGTGGCCGGCGGGATCGCCGGCGGCTCGCCCTGGAGCACCCGCGCCAGGTTGATGCCCGCCAGGAGCCCGGTGCCCAGCGACTCGGTGTATCCCTCCACCCCGGTGATCTGGCCGGCAATGAAGACCCGCTCGTCGTCCTTGAGCGTAAGCCCCTGCCCCAGCACCGCGGGACTGTTCACGTACGAGTTCCGGTGAATGCTGCCGTAACGGAAAAACTCGGCGTTGGCCAGCCCGGGAATCGTCGCGAACACCCGCTTCTGTTCCGGAATCTTGAGCCGAGTCTGGAAGCCGACCAGGTTCCACATCTGGCCCGCGCGATCCTCCCGGCGGAGCTGGACCACGGCCCAGGGTTCCCGCCCGGTCCGCGGATCCGGCAATCCCACCGGCTTCATCGGCCCGAACCGCAGCGTCTCCCGGCCCCGCCGCGCCATCTCCTCCACCGGCAGGCAGCCCTCGAAGTAGGGAACGCTGTCGAAGTCGTGCCCGCTGAACTGGTCCCCGGCGATCAGCGCGTCGATGAACGCCTCGTACTCGTCGTGATCGAGCGGGGCATTCAGGTAATCATCGCCTTCGCCCTTGCCGTAGCGGGACAGCGCATAGAGCCGGTCGGCGTCCAGCGATTCATGGGAGACGATCGGCGCGATCGCGTCGTAGAACGCCAGGCCTTCCACGCCCAGCCGTCCGGCGAGCGCCTTCGCCAGCGCTTCCGACGTCAGCGGCCCGGTAGCGATGACCGCGGGCGAGGGAATCTCGGTCACCTCGCCCCGCACCACCTGGATATTGGGATGGGAATGGATCAGCCGATCGGCTTCGGTGGAGAACACGTCGCGGTCCACCGCGAGCGCGGATCCCGCCGGCACCCGCGCCTGGTCGGCGCAGCGCAGCAGCAGGCTGCCCAGCGCGCGCAACTCGGCCTTCAACAGGCCATGCGCGTTGCCGAGCTCGGTGGATTTGAAGGAATTGCTGCAGACGATCTCGGCCAGCCGTTCAGTCTGGTGCGCCGGGGTCCGGACCACCGGCCGCATCTCGCGCAGGGTGACGTTGATGCCTCGTTCGGCGAGGGCCCAGGCCGCTTCCGAGCCGGCCAGCCCTCCGCCGACGACGGTGACGTTCACGTCAGCGCCGCCTCCTCCGCGTCAACCATGACTTCCTTGTGACCGCACTTCATGCAGACCCGCGACTCCCCGTCCGCCTTGCTCACCCGCTTCTCCCGGCCGACCCAGCCGCAATTGGGACAGGTCTCGGGCACCGGCTTGTTCCAGGTGGAGAAGTCGCAGGCCGGATAGCGCAGGCAGCCCCAGAACGACTTGCCCCGCTTGGTGCGCCGCTCGGCCAGGTCGCCTTCCATGCACTTGGGGCACTTGATGCCCAGGGAAATCGAGCGGGTGCCCTTGCACTTGGGATAGGTGGTGCAGGCCAGGAACTCCCCGAAGCGTCCGGTCTTGATGACCATGGGCGAGCCGCAGAGCTGGCACTTCTCGTCGCTGGGCTTGTCCGGCGTCTTCTGCTTCTTGAGCGACTGGGCGTAATCGCAGGTCTTCTTGTAGTTGACGCAGGCGAGGTACGGCCCGAAGCGCCCGCTCTTCAATTCGATCGCCGAGCCGCACTTGGGGCACTTCTCCTTGGCCAGGTCCTGGAGTCCGTGGGCTTCCATGACCAGCGCGTTGATGTCCACCGCTTCCAGCGCCTTGAGGAACGGGCCGTAGAAATTGTGGAGCACCTGGTGCCAGTCCAGCTCGTTGCTCTCGATCCGGTCCAGCTCCTCCTCCATCAGCGAAGTAAACTCGACGTTGAAGATCTCGGGGAACTTGCTGATCATCACTTTCTCGACTGTCTCTCCCAGCTCGGTGGGGAAAAACCGTCTCTGCTCGTTTCTGACATATTCTCGAGCAGTGAGCGTCGAAATGATGGCGCTGTAGGTGGAAGGGCGCCCGATGCCCAGCCGTTCCAGCTCCTTCACCAGGCTGGCCTCGGAGAAGCGGGGCGGCGGCTCGGTGAAGTGCTGGTTCGGCGTGATCGAGCGGACCTCGACCTGGTCGCCAACGGCGAGTGGCGGGATCGGGGACAGGTCGTCCACCGAACGGCCCTCCTCGGCCTCCCGCCCCTCGGTGTAGAGCACGTGGTAGCCGTTGAAGATCATGACCGAACCGCTGGCCCGCACCAGGTAACGGCCCAGGTCGAAGTCCACGATGGTCATGTCGTACACGGCCGGCGTCATCTGGCTGGCGACGAATCGCTGCCAGATCAGCTGATACAGGCGGAACTGGTCCGGCTCCAGATACTTCTCCACCTGCTCGGGGCGGCGGCGCACATCGCTGGGCCGGATGGCCTCGTGGGCGTCCTGCACCCGCGCCGCCTTCGACGTGTAGGTGTTGGGCACCTCGGGGAGGTAGTCCTTCCCATACTGAGTGCCGATCAGGTCGCGCACCGCGGAGATCGCCTCGGGAGACACCCGCACCGAGTCGGTTCGCATGTAGGTGATAAGGCCGACCGGGCCTTCTTCTCCGATATCAATGCCTTCGTAGAGATCCTGCGCCGTGCGCATGGTGCGGCGGGACGAGAAGCCCAGCTTCTTGGCCGCCTCCTGCTGGATGGTGCTGGTGGTAAACGGAGCCCCTGGCCGCTTCTTGCGCTGTTTTTTCTCGACCTTGGAGACGATGAAGGGCACCTTCTTCAGGTCCTTCACCACCTGGTCGGCTTCGGCCTGGTTGTGGAGCTGGGGTTTGTGGCCGTCGATCTTGTGGAGGCCGGCCTCGAACTCCTGGCCGTTCTTCGCGCACAGGGCCTCGATGGACCAGTACTCCACGGCGGTAAAGGCGCGGATCTCCCGCTCCCGCTCCACGATGAGCCGCAAGGCAACGGTCTGGACCCGACCGGCCGAGAGGCCCGTCCGGATGCTCTTCCAGAGAATCGGGCTGGCCTTGTACCCCACCAGCCGGTCGAGGATCCGGCGGGCCTGCTGCGCGTCGACCTTCTTGCCGTCGATCTGTTGCGGATTGGCCATCGCCCGCTCGACCCCGGTCTTGGTGATCTCCTCGAACAGCACCCGGTGAATCGGCGCCCGGGTATCCAGCTGGCCGGCCACGTGCCAGGCGATGGCCTCGCCTTCCCGGTCCGGGTCGGTCGCCAGGAAGATCTGGCCGGCCCCCTTGGCGGCTTTCTTGATGTCGGCGAGGGTCTTGGTCTTTCCTTTAATAGTGACGTACTTGGGCTCGAAGTTCTTGTCGACGTCCACCCCCAGCTCCCGGGTGGGGAGGTCGCGCACATGGCCCACCGTGGCTCGCACGTCGAAGCCCCGGCCCAGGTACTTCCCGATGGTCTTGGCCTTGGTCGGAGACTCCACGATCACCAGGGAGTTCTTCCCGGACGCAACCGGCTCGTCCCCGTTCTTCCGGCTCCGCGCTGCGCGGCGCGCCGGCTTGGGGGCGACCTCGTCCGCCACCACAATCGGCGGGGACTTTTTCTTGGTGCTGGGACGCGGTTTCGCGTCCTTCGACTTGGTTGGCGCCATGGGCTCCAGAATACGATCCAGGTTCAAACGACTCGCAAACAACCGTGCTACAAAAAACCTGCAGGCAGTGCCATTCGCAAGGAGTCAGAACCCAACGTGCGCACTGGCAAGGACTTAACAAGTAGCGAGTAACGGGTAGCGAGTAATCCTCCGGCCAAGTCTCGCCACTCGTCACTCGCTACTCTCGTCACTCGCTACTCGCTGCTCGCTACAGCCCTGTCACTCACCATCCAGCATGCTGGCGCGCGAGGGCCACGATCTCGCCCGCTGCGGCTTCGGGCGTCTTGGTGTCGTTCTTGATCTCGGCGTCGGCCTGCATATACGTCGCTTCCCGCTCCTTGAGCAAGTCGCGCATGAGTCCGGCCGAGTCTTCGCCGACCAGCATCGGGCGGGTGGACTCGATCGTCGCCCGCTTGCTGGCGGTCATCGCCATGGTCTTGAGGTAGACCACATAGCTGTTGGTCTTGGCCTGCTCCATCTGCCCCGGCTGCACCGCCCATCCCCCACCGGGCGCCAGCACCGAGGGCGGCCCTTCCAGTGCATGGGCCATGGTCTCCCGCTCCAGCTCCCGGAACCGGGCCTCGCCATGGATCGCGAAGATGCGGGTAATCGGCATCTGCATCTTGCGCACGATGATGAGATCGGTGTCGATCAACCCGGTCCCCAGCTGCTCGGCCACCAGGCGACCGACCGTCGTCTTGCCGCATCCGGGAAGCCCCACCAGCAGAATGTGGCGCTTCATACCAGCCTTCCCCGACGTTCCTTGAGGGCCGCAAGGTACCCCTCGAAGTTCCGCCGCATCTCACCCAGGGAATCTCCGCCGAACTTCTCCCGCATCGCCTCGCCCAGCACCAGGGCCACCACGGCCTCGCCGATTACACCGAGGGCCGGTACCGCGGTCACGTCGGAGCGCTCGCTCTGGGCCTGGGCCGCATCGCCGGAGCTGAGGTCCACGGTCTGCAGTGGAGTCATCAGGGTCGAGATCGGCTTCATTGCAATACGAACAACCAGAGGTTCCCCGGTAGTCATTCCGCCCTCGAGTCCGCCCGCATTGTTGCCCTGGCGGCTGAAACCGCCGCCCCGGTCGGCGCCGCTGGAAACGATGGGATCGTGGACCTGGGAGCCGGGCCGCCGGGCCGCGGCGATCCCCAGACCAATCTCCACGCCCTTTACCGCGGGCAGCGACATCAGCATCCCGGCCAGGCGCCCGTCGAGCTTCTGGTCCCAGCTGACGTGACTGCCGAGCCCGGCGGGAAGATTGCGCGCGACAATCTCCACTTCGCCACCGAGCGTGTCGCCGTCCTTCTTGGCCTGATCGATTCGCGCGATGATCGCGGCTTCGGTGTCGCGGTTGAGGACTCGGACCGGGGAAGCGTCGGCGGCGGCGTTGAGCGGCACCGGCAACTCGGGAGGCGGCTCGGTGGGAATCCCGCCCAGCGATACGACGTGGCTGCCGATTTCGATACCGAATTCGTCGAGCAGGCGCCGGGCGACGGCGCCGGCAGCTACCCGGGCAGCGGTTTCCCTGGCGCTGGCCCGCTCCAGGATGTCGCGGGCGTCGTCCCGGTCGTATTTGAGCACCCCGACCAGGTCGGCGTGCCCGGGACGGGGACGGGTCACCTTGCGGCGCCGGGCCTCGCCGGGCGCGCCCTCCGGGGCCATGACGTCCTGCCAGTTGGCCCAGTCCCGGTTCGCGATCAGCATGGCGACCGGGGAGCCCAGCGTCTCGCCGGCCCGCACGCCGGACAGCCACTCGATGCAGTCCTGCTCGATCTTCATCCGGGCGCCGCGGCCGTACCCCTGCATCCGCCGGCCCAGCTGGTGGTTCACCTGGTCCGCCGCGACCGGCAGTCCTGCCGGAAGGCCCTCGACGATGACGACCAGGGCCCTGCCATGCGACTCGCCTGCGGTAGTGAATTTCAGCATATCGAACAATCGATTCGGCGGTCGAGGCGGTCAAGGCGGTCAGGCGGTCGAAGTCTCTCGGAAACGGTCCGCCTCGTCCGCCCCGTCCGCCATGACCGTCTAATGGAATGAGCCCGACACAGGGCCGGGCTCACCATTATAAACCAGCCTGCGCGTGAAGGTCAGTCGCTGACGCGGTCGTCCACGATGTGCGGCGTCACCAGGATGATGAGATCGCGGCGGCGCTCGCTGTCGTTGCTGAACCCGAAAAGCTTGCCGATGATCGGCAGGTCGACCAGCAGCGGAATACCGGTCTTGGACCGGGTGACTTCAGTCACCGTGAGCCCGCCGATGACCGCGGTTTCACCGTCGTTCACCAGGAGGCGGTTGTTGGCGGTCTGCTTGCTGAAAGTGAAGCCCAGGTCGGCGACGGCCAGCGCCGTGACCGAGGACCGCTCGACCGCGAGTTCCATGAGGATCTGGCGGTTATTGGTGACATGGGGCGTCACTCCGAGGCTGATACCGGTCTGCTTGAAGCTCACCGTCGCGCGGGGAGCTCCGCTGGTTCCGCCCTGGGCGCTGGCGTCGATCACCCGGATCGGAGTTTCCTCGCCGACCAGGATTTGAGCCTTGTTGTTGTCCAGCGTCGAGATGCTGGGTTCGGCCTGCACGTCGGCCAGATCCACCCGCTGCAGCGCGCTGATGAAGGTGGAGAAGCTGAAGCCACCCAGCGTGGTGCGGAAGATGACGTCGATCGCGGACCCCGAGATGATGGCGTCGGAGTTGGCGATGGCCGCGATGCTGTTGCCGTTCAGCACGACGGTATTCTTGTCGAACGCGTCACCACTGGAGGGGTCGACGCGCTGGAAGATCTTGTTGAAGAATGCCTCACCGTCACCCAGGTCGTACTTGATGCCCAGCTGCTGCAGGTCGGTCCGATCCACGAAGATGATCTTGGCCTGGATGGAAACCTGCGGGGTGCGCACGTCCAGGCCGCGGGCGAAGCGCTCGACCTCTTCGATCCGGGAGCGGACGTCGGTGATGATCAGCGAGTTGGTCGCGGTGTCGGGGACGACGGTGCCGCGGCCCTTGGTCAGAATGCCTTCGATGCTCTTGGCCAGCGCGTCGGCGCGGGCGTAGTTCACCCGCACCACCTTGGTCGCGACCGGCTCGACCGAGTCCAGCGCGGCGAGGGCCTTGGGCGAATCCACCCGGATGATCCCGCCCGGCATTTCGGTCGCCGAGAGACCCTGGGAAATCAGGATCGCCGCGAAGGCCTGGGGCCAGGGCTGGTTCTTGATCTCGGCCGAGACTTTCCCGGTGATGTCCTTGCCCAGCACGATGGTACGGCCGGAGAGCGCGGCGAAGCCCGCGATCACGTCGCCGATGTCGGCGTTGTCCCAGGTGACCGTAATGCGAGGCTCCTGGGCGGCAGCGGTGCCGGTCAGCGTTCCGCCGCTGGTCATGGTCGACGGCTCGCCCTCGGCGTCCGGTGCCCGGCCCGTCGCGGCCCGCTCCACCGGAGGAATCACCTCGGGCTGCGCCACGGCGCGAACCGGGGTGAAACCGGGGTTCATGTCCGCCGGGCTGGTCGAGGACCAGGTCAGGAAGGAGCGCTCGGCCCCGAACGACACCCGGATGGCGTCACCGCCCTGGTCCACCGAGTAGTCCTTGAGCTCCGCCAGCTCGATCACGATCCGGACGACGGAGGGCTGGTACTGCCCCATCCGCACGTTCAGGATGCCGGCACGGTTGACGCCGTCATACTGGCTGCCGCCGCTCTGCAGGCGGGCGTTACGGACGTCGAGTACCAGCCGGGCCGGTTCGCGGAGGACGAAGTCCTCGACTTCCACGGCGCCGCGGATGTTGACGACGACGTCGGCGCGTCCGGGCGACGGGACCACGCTTACGCTGGTCACTTCACCGCTGGGGCTCCCGGCAGGCTCCGGCCGGAACGGGGCCAGCAGCATCAGGCTGCCGACAAGGAAGCTTCGGGTCCTCATGGGTTCTGCTCCTCGCGCTTGCGCAGCGACAGGGTCTCCTGGCGCTCAAAGCCCAGATCTTCAATCGTGAACACCACGTCCCGCTGGCGGATCTGCGCGACTTTCATTCGGCCGATCCGGTCCCCTACTCTTACGCTGTACCGCTTGTTGGCCTTCTTGTCCCGCACGACCGCGATGCTGTTCCCGCCATAGCGCAGGTCCTGGTACACCGCGACCAGCTGCAGATCGATGAACTCGGGCCCCTCGCTCGGCAGATCGATGAGCGAGGAGAATGGATCCCGGCTGCCGCCGCCGTAGCTGAAGCTCTCCCGCAGCACTTCGGTCTCCCGGGAGGTGCGGAGCGAATCGTTGCGGACCGAGTCGGACGCCAGCCGGGCCAGCGAATCGGCATGGGCCTTTTCGGCCGCCATGCGAAGCGAGTCGGCGTGGGCCTGCTCCCGGGCCTTGCGAATCGAGTCGGCCCGCGCCACCTGGCGCTGCTGCGGGGTCATCCCGCCCGGCGCCGTGGCCGGCGGGGTCGCGGGCGGCGTCACTTTCTTCGTCGTGTCGGTGGCCGGCGGGGTCGGGGTCGAAGCCTTCTTCGTGGTGTCGACCGCGGCGACATCGGTTCCGACTACCCGCTGACTCGGATCGGTCCCGCAGGCCGCCAGGATTTCAGGCGCCATGGTGCCGGCCGGCCGCCGGGTGTTGAGCGAGCGACGTCCCGCCGCGGTCTTCTTGAGGGCGGTCGTGGCCGAGTCCTGGCAGGCCGTGAAGCGGGCCAGCGCGATGGAATCCTCCCGCGCCCGCGCCTTCGCGATGCTGTCGCGCCGGGCGCGGAGGTCGGCGAGATTCACCCCGTCGTCGGCGGGCGGGGCCTTCTTGCCGCAGCCGGCCAGGGCGACGCCGATCAGCAGGAATGCCGCCAGGTGATTACGTGCCACTGGCCGCCTCCGGGTTCGTCTTCACGTAGGTACGGATCAGGAACTTGGCCTCGAGCATGGCGCCGGTGCTGTCTCCGAGGGCCTTGGCCGACTGGGCGGGAGCCTGGGCAAGCTTGAGATCGAGCGGAACGATGATCCGCTCCAGGCTGGCGATGTCGGCGAGGAACTCGCCGATCTGGTCGTAGTGGCCCAGCACCGAGAGCTGGTACGCCTGGGTGTCAAAGGGCGCCGGACCTGAGGTGAGCCCCAGGGGCGAAACCTGCGAGAGGTTGACGCCGCGGATCCGCGCCCGAGTTGTAATCGCATCGAGCAGATTGGGGACTTCGTTCCGCTCCGGTACCAGCCGGCGCATCAGCTCGAGGCTGATCCGGTAGTTGTTGAGCCGGCGGCGGAGATCTTCCATGGTGCCCTCCGCCAGCTGCGCCCGCGCGCTGTCGGTTTCCGCGGTGAGCGAGGTGATCGAATCCTGCACCACTTTCGCCCGCTCTTTCCCTTCCCTGATTCCGTGCAGGCCGATCAGGTTCAGGCCGTCGTAGCCGACGTAAGCCGCGGCGCCCGCCAGGATGACGGCGAACACCGGAGCTGGATTCTGAATGCCGAGGATGGCCATACGCTATCTCACCGACTGGGACATGGGTACGGTCCTGATATAGGCCGAGTCCGCCCGGGTGAACGTGGCGCGGATCTGAAACGCGGTGACCGCCCGTTGCTGCTCGACCACGGTCGACGCCTGGAGCGGCGTCACGTCGGTGATCCAGGGCGAGGCTTCCAGCTGCCGGAGGAAGCGGGTGTAGGCCTGGATGTCCACGGTGCGGCCCTCGAGCTGGAATTGCAGAGCCGGTGCCGTGGTGTCGGCCGAATCGGCCGAGGCGGCCGGGCTGATCGAGTTCAAGGTCACCAGCCAGGTATAGGCCGGCAGCGCCTTGGTCACCTCGTCCAGCACGTGGGGCCAGGTGTAGCGATCCCCGTCCACCGTGCGGATGATCCCGATCTGGGCCAGCAGCGAGTCCCGGATCGACTCGGTCCGCCGCTTCTCCGCCATGAGGTTCCGGTAGCGGCGATGCTCATCCTTCGCCTGCTCCAGCCGGGGTTCGAGGTCGCGCATCTTCTTGGTATTGGCGAGGAACCCGTAGGCGAGCCACCCGGCGGCCAGGACCCAGGCCACCACGGCGACAATC
>Ga0070699_100006372_pt1 | contig 10288 bp, 12 predicted proteins | sample KBSK1503metaG_FD_65473 | JGI IMG/M metagenome (GOLD analysis project Ga0070699, IMG submission 65473) | Corn, switchgrass and miscanthus rhizosphere microbial communities from Kellogg Biological Station, Michigan, USA - KBS K1-50-3 metaG | ecosystem: Host-associated > Plants > Roots >... | reverse complement strand
CCGATGGGGTGGCGTTCTTCTTCGCCCGTAGCATCCATCATCGGTTCATTCGCGCCGCCTAGTCTAAAACGCCTACAACCGCCGATTTGCTTTGCTGAGGAGCCGGCCGCTGCGGACGGCTGTCTCGTCAGTTACAAGCTCGGGCACGACCACGTGCGTGCCGACCAAGCGCGGCCTGAAGCGGTGACGTCGAAGACCACGTCAAGCGGATCGCCCCGCCGGCTGATGGATCGAAGAACGAAGTGCAACGCTCGTGGGAGCCGCGATGAGTCCGCTCGCAGAACGGGTCGGGCGGCTGGCCAGGGGTGCCACTTAACGCGGATTCGGTCTGAGCCGGCTAGGGTCGGCGGGACCTGTGTACCACGATTCCCGCGGTTCCCTCGTCCGATTGGAAGAGTTCGTGCGCGTTTGCAGGATCGGCGATCGATAGCTCTGGAATACTGAAAGCCGATCAGGTCTTGGCCGACCTTGCTCACCGCGTACGCCGACAGCGGGCGCAGGGCGCACGCTCTCGCAACTGCGCTCCCGTGGCCGCCTTTACTTCCGTTTGTCCCTACGTTTGGAACGCACGGTTCGATGCTCGGCCTCCAAAAGCTCTAAGAACTCCTTGACTTCTCGTTGACCCCTTGCTGTGATCTCCTTCAGACGCGCTTCGTATCGCTCTCGATAGCCTTGCGGAAGCTTATCGAGACGTTCCCTACCCGCATGTAATTCAACCATCGGTAAACCTGCCAGTTGAGAATCTCGGTCCTGTCGTTTCTCCGCCTCGGAAAACCGCAGGAGCAAGGCGGGCAGCACAATCCCGGCAGGAACGCCTCGCCTTTTCCAGTTGCTGATCCGAGAAAGCCGTCCCGCACTCTTTCTCAACGCTTCTTCCGATCCAAGAATGTGCACAGCATCGTGGTAGGGAACAGGACTCGCATAAGTTGTTGATTTTGTGCGTGATTGTTGTATATTCACAGTACGTGAATTATCGCCTTGACATATACACAGTATGTGAAGTAGTGTTCCTCATCGCGAGCCACGAAGTTACTCGACCGTGAGGTCGCGATGCAACCACGAGAGCAACGAGTCGCAACAGACGAAAGGCGGCAAAGCAATGAGCAGCCTCAAGCGATGGCGGCAGGTCGGGCAAGGGCAATTCCAGAAATGGGAGACCCCAGGACAAGAGCTCGAAGGAACCTGGCAAGGAATGCATGAGGGACGCTTCGGAGCCCTCGGGACGTTGGAGGCGGCAGACGGGCGCTTCACCTTCCCTCTTCCGGTGGCGCTCCGGGACCGTCTGGCGCAGGTAAGGCCGGGCGCTCTGGTACTCGTTCGTTATACGGGTCTCCAGACCTCCAACGCCGGCCGGACGTTCAAGGGCTTCGAGGTCTTTGTAGCTGACCAGGACGGCTGGGGTGAGCCGATGCCCGTCCCCCTCGGCAAGGAGGCCTGAGATGGCGCCTGTTCCTGCGACGTCGCAAAACGATTCGTGGCGAGATCGTTTCTACACGATTGAGGGACAGCGGCTGCCCTCCGTGACCACCATTCTCGAGATCATCGCCAAGCCGGCCCTGGGACCCTGGTACGCCAAGGAAGAGCGTCGGTATTTTGAGACGGCCATGCTCGAGGTCCTCACCCGCCCCGGGGCCAGGGACCCCGAGTTCGTGTTGGCGGCGGTGGCTGAGGCCGTCACCGGAGTCAAAGCCGCCGATCGCCAGAAGCAGAAAGCGGCGGCCATCGGCACGGCGGTCCACGCCGGTATCGAATGGGAGCTCCGGAGGCAGTTGGGCGAGGATGCCGGCCCAGAACCGCGGCTGCCCGAGGCTGCAGCCTGGGCCGTGGAGAGCTGGAAGGACTGGGCCCGGAGCGTGAGCTTGGGACCCTTGGCCATTGAGCGGACGGTCTACTGCTTGGAGTGTGGCTACGCAGGCACCCTCGACCTCTACGCCCGGGTCAAAGGAGTCCTGACCGTGCTTGATTGGAAAAGCGGTAAGGCGATCTACCCAGAGGCATTCCTCCAGAACCTCGCCTACCGCCATGCCGCCACCCGTGCCGGCCTCTCCTCCACCCAGGGCCTCATTGTCCGGCTCCCGAAGCAGCTCGATGATCCGGCCTGGGAGGTGATGCAGGTATCTGCCTCGCTCACGCTGGAGGACTTTCTCGCCGCCCTTCGCCTGTGGCGCTGGCAGCGGACAATGAACGGTCAGCCGACCGGAGATCGGCAAATGGCCCAAGCGGGCCACCGCGAGGTCTCATCGCCAACCGGGGTGAACGGGGTCCGATGCGCGCCACGCTGACAGACGACGTCGTTCCGGGAGGCCCCTGGGCGGCGGTGGCGCGGTTCATTGCGCAATATCCAACCGGGCATCGGGCTGAGGCCCTGCACTTGGCGCTGCAATCGCTCCGGGATCGTTTCGAACCGGACCGGGTGCTGGCCTGCGAGCTCGCCTGGGAGATGCACGCGCACGGCTACTGGAGCCAGATTCGGCGTACTGACGGAGGCCCCTATGAGAGCGAGGAGACCTACTTCCGCGACGTCCTTGGTCTCGCCTCCTGGCGGACGGCCTACAAGCGGCTGGCCATTGGCCGCATGCTGATGGGCTTTGAGGAGCCCGAGCGGAGCCAGCTCCGCGCGGCCATTAGCGTGGTGGGGCTCGCGAAGGCAACGGTGGTGGTCCCGGCCATCGAGCGGCTGCGGGAGTGGAAGCCCTGGCTCGAGTGGGCGGGCCAACTGCCGACGGTGGTCCTGCAGGAGAAATCTCGGCGGCGCTCGATGCCCTGCCCCGGGGTCGGGAGCCCAGTCCACCCGGGGAGCGCTTTCGACGCACGGTGCTAGCGGCGATGCCCGACATCGAGGCTATGGAACTCGTGGACCGGTTCTTCGAGGTCGGGGCCGAGGTCGTGGGGACCCCGCATCCGATTGGGATCTTTCTTGCGGGCTGCCGGGAGTGTCTCGGCGACTGGGAACCCCAGGCCCGCCGATGGTCTCACCCATCGTCCAGAGGGGCCAGGGACCTGCTCGCGCTCGACCAGACCGTTTGCCCACATGGGCAAACGGCCGAACCGAACGGCGATGCGCAAAAATAGATTTTGCCCACGTGGGCAAACCGGCTGGCGGCGCCGATGCTGAGGCGATCGCTTCGGATGAGCGTGCGCGTTGGCACCGCGGCGCGCCGTCGGATCCGGAGTGGCGGCCCGCGCGCCACGGGGCGCGCCGCGGCCTCCCTGGAGGAGTGGGCGGCGATCCGAGGGGTAGTGGTCCGGCGCGCCCGCTGGAGGTGCCAGGCCTGTGGCCGCGGGGGCGCCCTCGAGGTCCACCACGTCGTCAAGCGCGCCCAGGGGGGCTCGGACTTCGACCTCGACCGCCTGGTGGCGCTCTGCCCGCCGTGCCATGCCCGAACGGATGCCCCCTACGTGCGCGGCCGCCTAGTCATTACCCCGCTTAGCGATGGGCGCTTCACCGTCGAGGTCACCCGAGGGGCTGACAAGTGGGCGATCCGCGCGTAGCCGAGAGCCGTCGATGGCGCGTGCTCTGGGGTGCACCACGAAGCCGAGCCGAGGAACTCCGGGGTACACGATCGGGCGACGATCCCCGAAATGACCACACGCCACGTGAGGAGGGCGAGGGGGCCTATCGGGTCCTCTTCAATCAATGTACCGCTATCTCCTCCCTCCGCTCTCGCAATGAGCCCCGGCTTCCCGGTGCGATCGTCGTTCCTGTGCTGCAGTCGGGGACGCCCTGGGAAACGTCGGCCACCGGCCGCATGATCACGATGTTCAGCAGGGATTCCACTTCACGTCGCCAGCCAAGTGCCTATCGGGCCGAAGATCCCTCCCTTCCCGGCGAGGCGCGGCGCAGTCCTATTTGCAAGTAGCGACCATTGCCTGAAAAACGAGAACAGCCATTGCCTTGTGCCACTCAGTCGGACGTTCAGCCATGTACTTCTCGACCGTGGCGAATGTCTCATGGCCTGTCATGCCTCTGTTTACTGCGCATGACGTGACGACGTAGAGCGCTGGTCTGGCGGGTCGATGCCGAGGGGTTGCGTTCTTCTTCGCCCGTAGCATCCATCATCGGTTCATTCGCGCCGCCTAGCTCTACAACGCCTAGGGCAGAAGCGCGGAACCGCCGATTTGCTGAGGAGCGGCCGTTGCGGACGGCCTGTCTCGTCAGACACAAGCTCGGCACGAGCACGTGCATGCCGACCAAGCATGGCCCTGAAGCGGGTCACACGTCGAGCGGATCGCCCGCCGGCTGATGGATCGCCGAACGAAGTGCCACGCCCAGGGGAGCGGACTCGCGACGGCATCTTAAACCGCTCGAGCGGGTCGGGCAGGTCGTCGCCGGAACCGCCCCGTAACGCGGATTCCGTCTGAGCCGGGCTAGGATCGGCGGCACCTGTGCCCCGTGACTCTCGCGGTTCCTCTTCCGATTATTGGAAGAGTTCGTCTTCGATGAAATTACTATCACCGATTTCCCTGACGGGGAGGGCGCCGAGGGGCTCCGGGCTCGGGTCAAGGTCCGGGATGGAGGCCAAGACCTCCTCGACGGCGAAGCACGCCCCCGCGAGCGTCAGGCTTACATCGCGGTGGAACTTGCGCGAGCTGTCGAGCACGCGCCACCGACCGCCGAACGCGAACTGCTCCTGGCGAAGTCCCCGTAATTCGGCAATCAAGCGTTCGTGCGCCGGAATCGAGAGGGTGCCCGCGTGGAGCCGCGCCGCCAGCGCACCCCAGAGCTTCATGTTCTGCTCCGGCGTCGCGATGAACCCTTTGGTCACCAGGGCCAGGGGCGCGCGCCCGCGGGCAAACGGCAAGAGCGCGCCCGCCTCCGCCCCTTCGTCGATGAGCACCGCGCACAGGTTCGGAAAGCGCTGCGGCAGCATGTCGAGGTCGGCGCGCACGTCCGCGAAATCCACTTCACCGGTCGGGCTCGTCCTTGGGTCCCACACGCGGATACTGGCCACCACCAGATGGTCCCGGGCTTCCGGGCGTCGCGGCGCCTCCCAGAGCACGACGGTGCGACTCGTCAGATCATGCTTCCGGCTCAAGTCGTACATCACGAACGCCGGAGCCTCGTGGGCCGACATCTCGCCGAGCGCGTCGTCCACGGCCGCGTCGATCAAGGGCGCGGGTAAGAATTCGGTGCCATCGTCGGTGAACTCATTCCTCAGTTCCCGGCGGGCGGCGGCGGGCAGGATCACGCCCAACCGCCGCTCAAGGAAGTCCAACATGCGGCGGTCGGCGTGGGGGTTATCGTTCGTGCTGGCGTGATGGAGCCACGTCTCCTGCGACGGGTGCCGAACGAGCTCATAGAAAAATCCGCGGGGGGGCCCCGCGGTCGAGGCGATGACCACTTTGCCGCCGGCACCGATCACCGAGGGCACGAACGCGCCAAAGAATTCGTCGCGAATGTCCCGCGCCTCGTCGAGAAGCAGAAGCGTGGGCGACCGCCCAGGGGAGCTCGTCTCGCTCGTGGCAATGACCTCCAGGGCGGCGCCGGTCGACAGCTCGATCCCCCGTTTCGTGATCCGGACGTGTGTCCGCCACGGCGACAGGGCGCCACGTAGCTGCAACATCCGTTCGAGCGGCTTCTTGATCTTGCGCCGGTAGATCGCCCCCGCTTGCGTTTCGCTGGCCGCCGCCATGACCACATAGGCGTTCGGCCGCAGCAGGAGCTCGGTAATCGCCAACGCCGCCAGGCACTGGCTCTTCCCGCTCTGTCGTGGGAGCGAGAGGAGGATCTCTCGGATGGCCGGGTCGTCGAGCGCCTTGAATGCGCCGCGCCACCACGGGGGGATGGCCAGCGGCTGGCCGTATTCGCCGGTCAATCGACCGGCGAGTTCCAGCCGAGTCATCGGGTCCATGCCCAGGCCCGGCCAGGGGCGAGGGCGCCGACAACCTCGAGGCGGGGGGATCGCCTCGGGGGCGGTCGTCGGGACGCCCCAGCCTCGGCGTGCGCGGTGGTGCTCGTCATTATTCTCCTCTTCTCCCCTTCTCCCCTGGTCACGGCAGGGGTAGCCATTACGCGGTACTCGTACCCCTCGAGCAGGCTTGAGTATACGTGGGGTGACGACATTATCAGAAGTTTCTGGATAAACTGTTGATGATCGTGTAGCATACCCACATGACGGACGCTCCACCCGCACTCGCGGCCCTGCTGGGCCAGCGCCTGCGCGCGCTCCGGGAAGGCGGCGGCAAGCGCCAGGAAGACCTGGCCGCGGCCGCGCGGGGCTACGGCCTTTCGTGGAGTCGAGCCACCGTGGCCGCGATTGAGACGGGGCGTCGGCAGCTGAGCGTGGGCGAACTGTGCCTCCTCCCCGCGGTGCTCAACCGGTTGACCGGGGCCGAGGTTCTAGCGTCTGGCAGCCTCCTGGTTGCTGATCTCTTGCCGGAGCGCGGGGATCAGTGGGTGGCGCTCACCCCGCGGACGAGCGTGCGGGTGCGAAGCCTCCGGGCTCTTCTGGGCGCGGTCGCTGAACCGATGAGCGACCAGGACTTCGACACCCCGCACCGCCGACAGACGCGGATGGCCCAGGACGCCCTCCAAGAGTCCATTCGGCACTGGACGACGCACACCGAGACGACGTGGCGCCGCATCATGGGCCGCCCACTTACGTCGCCCGACCTACCCAGGCTGAACCAGGCGCTGGAGGACGCGGCCGGCGCCGTCGAGCAACAGGCCGCCCACGGGGAGCGCGTGTCCGCCCTCGCGGTCGCACTGGCGGCTCGCAAGGTGTGGGACCGCTCCCTGACCGAGCAGCGTGACCATCGCCTCGCCGAGGAGCTGCGCGGCGACCCATCCGCGCGCAGGCTTCAGGCGCTGCGCGGCCATCGCACCCGCGCGCTCCTCGTCGAGCTCCATCCCCTGCTTCGCGCGGTCCGTGGCTCACGCCGCCGCCGGAAGAGACGAGGGCTCCGATGACGCGGCTCGCAAGGACACAGTCACGGGCCGGGGTCGGGTCCCCCGGCCCAGGAATCGCACTTGAAGGACGTTGAGGAGGCACGCATGGCGTTTGAAGCGGGGCACGAGAAACGGGGCGGCCGCCGAGTCGGGACGCCGAACAAGGTCGGCCGAGAGGCCCGCGAACTGGCGCGCCGCCTGCTCGACGATCCGCAATATTTGAACAGCCTCAAGGCGCGCCTCGTCCAGGGACAGGCGCCCCGGGTGGAGATACATCTTTGGGAACTGGCCTATGGTAAGCCGCGCGGGGAGCTGGACGAAGCGCCCGCGGGAACGGATTTGACCGCGGACTTTGCCCAACTGCTCGAGCGACTCGGGGAAATCCCGAACAGGCAACCGGCCCCTCCGGGCGCCGACCGTCATGATGGAAATGAGCATCCAGGGCCGCCAACGTCCGCCACTCCCGAAACGAATGAAGGGGAGAATTGAAGAGGTGGTTGGCCCCGTCCGGCGCAGCTCACACTACTTTTTCTCACTACTCTGGTGTGCCGGACCATTCGGCCCTCGTCGTGGGGATTGAGCGGGCGCTCGCGCGCGAGTACATTCTCGTCAAGGCCATTGCCGATCCCTAACGTCGCCCGGGAGTGCCGGGCGTACAAGCGGAACGTGCCGGAGCACGGCAGGGTTTGTCGAGGGACTCACCGCCCCCACGCTCGGCCTGCTCCTCGTCCGCGAGCATCTCGGCGCAGTGGTCGTCAACTGATGTCCTCCTCCTCGCCGCCCTGGCATGGCGGACGATTGCGCGCACGTAACTGGCAGGGCCCGAAGCAGAACGAAAACGGCTGGCCCATCACGCAGTCTGGTCCAGCAAGCCCGAACTGCCTCCCGCAAGAGTTTGGGGATTCGCGGCTCCTTGTCTATCATGCGTTAGGCTCACATGGCGAGCATTCCCCCGAACCTCTGCGTGCCGCCCGGCACGAGCATCCGGCTGACCCTCGAGGCCATCACCAAGAACGGCCGCCAGGTCGCGCTGGTGTGCCGCTGCCCGCCGCCACGGTAATCATGGCGGGCGGGATGGGCACGCGGCTGCGGCCGCTCACCGAGGACACGCCCAAGGCGCTCCTCCGGGTCGGCGGGCGCCCGCTGATTGAGATCCTGATCGAGCGGCTCGAGCGTTCCGGCATCGGCCGGGTCCTGGTGGCGGTGCACCACAAGTCCGACATGATCCGCGACGCGCTGGGGGACGGGTCCTGCTTCGGGGTGCGGCTCGCCTACGTCGACGAGCCCGAGCGCCTCGGCACGATCGGCGCGCTCACCCTGATCCGCCCCCGGCCGGCCGAGCCGTTCTTCGTGATCAACGCCGACATCCTGACCAAGTGCGACTTTCGCGCGATGTGGGAGTTCCACCGCGCGGAGGGCGCGCGCATGACGGTGGGGGTCTCGCTCCACCAGGTCGACATCCCCTACGGCGCGTTCACCCTGCACGGGACCCGGATCAGTCGAGTAAAGGAGAAGCCTCGCAAAGAATTTCCGGTCAACGCGGGGATCTACCTGCTCGATCCCTCGCTGACCGACCTGATCCCGCCGGGGCAGTACTTCGACGCGACCGATCTGATCCGCGCCTGCCTGGAGCGCGAGCTCGCGGTGTCGGCGTACCTGATCCGCGAGTACTGGCTCGACGTGGGCCGCCACGACGACCTGCGCAAGGCAGACCGCGACGTCGCGGAAGGGCTCCTGGACTAGCCGCGTGCAGACTATCGACGTCGTCGGCATGGGTTACATGGGCTCACCATGGTGCACGCCCTGGCGGCGGTGCCGGCCGCGTGTCGCAGCCGACGATTGCGCTTCATCGGTACGCATGGCGGACGGGCGCGGAGATGACCAGCATTTTCCCGAGCGGGACTGGAGCGGCTACACCTCCATGACAATCGTTCCGCGGGCGATCAGCCAGGTCTCCACGGTCCGCCAGGCGTCCGGATCCCGCTCCTGCCATCCCTTCAGGGCGGCCAGGGGAACCAGCACGTACAGGAGCTCTCTGCTCGACACCGCCTCGACGACCCGAGCCAAGTCAGTGGGCGATGATCGGAGCTCAGCGAGCAATTCCTGGGTAGTCATGAAGAGGAGCGAAGGCTACCGGATCCAGTGTGACCTGTCAACCAATGCTGCCCTTGAGGCGGAGTCGCCGAGTCTATCCCGGTCGTCTGGATGAAGCCGCGGAGATTGCGGGGAATCGTGTTCCTGGCCTTGAAGCGCGCCCTTCATTACCGAGGCGACGCTCGGACTGAACGCAGGAGCGCCGGCAGAACTGTTTGCCCGCGCGCGTTGGCCGCCGACGCTCAGCGACGTCGCGGGCCGCGCCGGTTAGCCAGCACGCTTATTTCGCTCGGAAGGTCACCACGACCGACCGCGCCACCGCGGAGCCCTGCGGGCCCCGCATCTCCACCACGGCGAAATCGCCCTTCCGAACGTCGGACAGGCTGATCACCGTCTCCTTGAACGGATGGCTCAGATCTTCAGCGCGATCGTCGCGTTCGGACAGGGCGACCCGGGCGTCGGGGGCTAGCTCAACCTGCAGCCGCGACATCTGGGCGCCGGCGCCCATGTCCTCCAGCACGAGCGTTCTGGCGCTTGGGTCCACGGACAGCACCCTGCCGGACGCCCGCGTGCTGATGATCCGCGCCGGTGGCCGGCTCGGTAGCGGTACCGGACTCACAGCCGGCGAGATCGTTTCGGCCTGTGAGGCGGGCGCAGGCGGGCGAGCTCCCGCAGTCTCCGGAGTTGACCCTGGCGTAATGGAACCGACTGCGCGACGGGGCACATGGGCAGACCGGTAGACGGAACGGCCGGCGACGATCGAGACGCCGACGAGCGCGACCAGCAAAGCAATCAACCCCCAGCGCCTCTATTGCACGCGCCGCTGCCGGCGCGCCGCGCGATGCCACCAGGTCGATCGAGGCCGCCAGGTCATGATCGGCTCGCTGCGATGGCGTGGTGTCGGACTGGATCACAGTCGCAAAGCCCCGGGACCGGAACTCGCTGGTGTGGTTCGGCTGGCGTCGGCGGTCGCTCCGGCGTCGCTCGGGGTCCCGCGCTTCCCGCTGCAGCCGACGCTCGCCGCGTCGTTCGTCGATCTTGATCTCCACGCGGTCTCGGGCCGGCGAACGGGCACCCACGGTGGCCATCAGATATCCGCGCAGCAAGGGCTGCTCCTGCGCCACTATGTAAAGAATTCGCCCCATTGCGCTCACCACCACTCAGAGCGACGGCGCCTAGCCGGAGAGGCGCGCCGTCTTGACCGCACGCGCCGTCGGAGTATCTCCCGCCGTGGAGCCGTCGGCCGACGTCGATCCAGCTGGCGCTCTCGCTCCTGCCACTTCTTCTCGATGCTGCGTTCCTCCC